>Ga0315273_10003066_pt1 | contig 20077 bp, 19 predicted proteins | sample YL17G02_0_MG_FD_205753 | JGI IMG/M metagenome (GOLD analysis project Ga0315273, IMG submission 205753) | Sediment microbial communities from Yellowstone Lake, YNP, Wyoming, USA - YL17G02_0 | ecosystem: Environmental > Aquatic > Freshwater > Lake > Sediment | place: USA: Wyoming | collected...
ATCAGCGACTCCACCCCGCCGAGCGACTCCGCCAGGAAGAAGACCTCGGTCCGCCGCACGACCTCGAGCGCCTCCTCGGCCGAGCCTACTGTGAACGAGACCATCCCGCCGAACCCGGACATCTGGCGGGCCGCGACGTCGTGGCCGGGGTGCGTGGCCAGCCCCGGGTAGTACACGCGCCCCACCTTCGGGTGCGCCGACAGGAACGACGAGACGCGGCCCGCGTGGTCGCCGTGCGCCGCCATGCGGACCGCGAGGGTCTTCAGGCCGCGGAGCGCGAGGTAGCAGTCCATCGGGCCGGGGATCGCGCCCACCGCGTTCGTCAGGAACGTCAGGCGCTCGATCAGGTCGTCGTGACTCGTGACGAGGGCGCCGCCGATCAGGTCGGAGTGGCCCCCGATGTACTTCGTGACGCTGTGCACCACGACGTCGGCGCCCAGCTCGAGCGGCCGCTGCAGCGCCGGCGTCGCGAACGTGTTGTCGACGACCACGAGGGCCCCGGCCGCGTGTGCGATCGCGCTCACGGCGGCGATGTCGATGATCTTCAGCAGCGGGTTCGACGGCGTCTCGACCCACACGAACCGGGTCTCGGGGCGGATCGCGGCGGCCAGCGCGACGTGATCCGTGAGGTCCACCGTGCTCGAGGACAGTCCCCACCCCTCGAAGACCTTCGTGAGGAGACGGTAGGTGCCGCCGTAGACGTCGTCGGCGAGCACGACGTGGTCGCCGGGCCGGAGCGTCAGCAACAGGGTGGCCTCGGCGCCCATCCCGCTCCCGAAGGAGAACGCACGGGCGCCGCCTTCGAGCGAGGCGAGGGCCTGCTGGAGCGCCTCCCGGGTCGGGTTCCCGCCGCGCGCGTAATCCCACACCTTCGGCTCGCCGACCGCGGGCTGCGCGTACGTCGACGTCTGGTAGATCGGGACGTTCACCGCGCCGTAGGGCACGTCGGGCGCCTGCCCCGCGTGGATCGCCCGGGTCTCGAACCGTTCCTCGGTCATGTCACCTCATCTCGGGCGGCACCTGCCAGCCGCGTCGGTTCAGCTCCTCGAGCGCCTCCGTTCCCTCGCGGGCGCGCGCCCACAGCATGGCCTTGCGCTTCGCGTCGTGCCCCTTCGCGAAGTTCCCTCGCACGAGCTCGTCGCACCCGGGGTCACCGCACTCGCAGTAGCTGAAGAGCGGCGTCGCGGCGGCCGGCGTGGCGCTCGCCCGCTTGTACGGGCGGGCGGGGAGCGAAGAGGCCGGCAGCACGATCACGCCCTCCTGAGGGTCGCCCGGAGCGAACCGGCGCCCGTCGAGGACCAGCAGCCCGGTGAGCGCGGCCAGCGCGGCGTCGACGCGATCCTGGGTGGTGAGCTCGTCGACGCGCACGCCCTGCGCCCGGAGCACGCCCACACGCCACGGCTTCTTCGCGACCCCCTTGGGCGCGAGCGCCCCCGCGAGCACCACGGCGGTCGCGTGCGGGAAGACCTCGATCGCGGTCTTGCGGGGCGAGCCGCCGCCGTAGGTGCGGAACCCCGCGGCCTCGGCCTGCCGGAAGACCTCGAAGCCCACCTCCATCCACGCGAAGAACCGGTTGCCGCGCCCGTGCGCGGCCGACGGGGTGTTGAACGACTGGATGTTCAGGGCGGCGAGCTCGCGTTCGGTGCGGCGCGAACGACCTGAGGCGGCCCACCGCGGGGGCGAGTCGATCGCCACGACGTCGGGCCGCATGTCGCCGATGATCGCCGCCACCTCGGCCGGGCGCACGCCGGAGCGCACCTGCAGCGGCACGCGGCGCTCGTCGAGGAGGACGAGGTCGAGCCCCTTATCAACCCCGACGTCGATCCCCAGCGACCGCACGGGCTAGGGGGTCGCCTGGCGCCGGTGGGCGAGGAAGTCGAGCAGGTCGCTCCGCGTGAGCACGCCGAGCACCTGGCCGGCCTTCGCGACGAGCACGGCCGGCCCGTGCTCCAGCTCGGCGAACGCCGACTCCACCGGGTCGTCCCACTCGACCATCGCGATCGGGGGCGCCATCACCTCGGCCACGTCGGCCTGGAGCGCGTCGGGGTCGCGGAAGATCCGCTCGAGGAGCTCGCGGTCGCGGATCGAGCCCACGAACTGCGCGACGTCGGCGGAGTCCTCCTCGCGCACGACCGGCGCCTGGGAGATGCCGTTGGCCTGCAGCAGGTCGACCGTCTGGCGGACCTTCGCCCGCGCGCTCACGGTGATCAGCGGCGGGAGGGCGCCCCCCTTGGCCGTCAGCACCTCCTCGACGCGGACCGCCTCGGGCCGGTCGAGCATCCCGTACTGGAGCATCCACGAGTCGGAATAGATCTTCGAGAGGTACTGACGCCCGGTGTCGGGGAGCAGCACGACGATCGTCGTCGACGCGTCGAACTCGCGCGCCACCTGCAGCGCGGCGAACACCGCGCTCCCGCACGACCCGCCGACGAGGATCCCCTCCTGGCGCGTGACGGCTCGCGCGGTCAGGAACGAGTCGCGGTCGCTCACGCGCACGTACCGGTCGACCACCGAGGGATCGAACGTCTCCGGCCAGAAGTCCTCGCCGATGCCCTCGACGAGGTAGGGGTGGGGCTCGTCGCCTGAGTAGAGCGACCCCTCGGGATCGGCGCCCACGACGAGCACGTCGGGGTTCTGCTCCTTCAGGTAGCGGCCGACGCCGCTGATCGTGCCGCCCGTGCCGACCCCCGCGACGAACACATCGACCGTGCCGTCGGTCTGGGCCCAGATCTCGGGGCCCGTGGTCTCGTAGTGGGTCGTTGGGTTCTCGGGGTTGAAATACTGGTTCGGCTGGAACGCGCCGGGGATCTCGGCCGCAAGTCGGTCGGCGACCCGGTAGTAGCTCTCGGGCGATTCGGGAGCGACGGCGGTCGGGGTGATCACGACCTCGGCTCCGTAGGCACGCAGGAGCGAGATCTTCTCCTGGCTCATCTTGTCGGGCATCACGAAGATGCATTTGTAGCCCCTGATCGCCGCGGCGATCGCGAGCCCGTGGCCCGTGTTGCCCGAGGTCGGCTCCACGATCGTGCCGCCGGGCTTGAGGAGCCCCGCCCGCTCGGCCGCCTCGATCATGCGGATCCCGATCCGGTCCTTCACGGAACCGCCGGGGTTCATCATCTCGCACTTGGCCAGCACGGTCGGCCGCACGCCGCGGGTGACCGCGTGGAGCCTCACCAGCGGGGTGTTCCCCATCGTGTCCAGGAAGGTCTCGTAGACCTGCATCGCCGTCCCTTCGCCCATGCCGTCCCTATCGTGCCACGCGCCGCCCCGACCGTCCGCCGCGCACGGTGCTTCGGGTTCCTTCCACGCTCGGCTACACCTGCGGGGGTAAAGTGCCGATTCCAGGACGGACACGTGGGGATGCGTGTCCCGGGGAGACAGATTGACAGGTGAGCGCGTGACCGATCACGACACGGGCACAGAGACGGGTGGCGGCGAGAGCCTGCTGGTCGTCGACGACGACCCCTTCATCGCACGTCTACTCGAGATCGAGCTGCGCGCGGCCGGCTACGACGTGCGCGTGGCCAGCGACGGCGCGCAGGCGCTGACGACCGCGCAGGAGCGCGTGCCCGACCTCGTGCTCGCCGACGTGATGATGCCGAACATGGACGGGTTCGAGCTGACCCGCCGGCTCCGCCAGGACCCGCGCACCGCCGCCGTCTCGATCATCATGCTGACCGCGCGCGGGCTCTCGGCCGACAAGCTCGAGGGCTTCGCGATCGGGGCCGACGACTACATCGTCAAGCCGTTCGACACGCCCGAGTTGCTCGCGCGGATCCGCGGCGTGCTCCGGCGATCGCGTGACATGCGCGCGCAGTCGCCACTCACGGGGCTCCCGGGCAACGTGCGCATCGAGGAGGAGATCGACGCACGGGTCGACGAGGGCCTGCCGTTCGCGATCCTCTACGCCGATCTCGACCACTTCAAGGCGTACAACGACCACTACGGGTTCATGCGCGGCGATCAGGTGATCCAGCACTCGGCGCGGCTCGTGGAAGACGTGTCCCGCGAGACGGCCGGCGACGCGTTCGTCGGGCACGTCGGAGGCGACGACTTCGTCGTGGTCGTCTCGCCGTCGATGGCCGCCGTCGTCGCGCAGGCGATCGTCGAGCGGTTCGACCAGGGGGCGGCCGAGTTCTACGACGAGGAGGATCGCGCACGCGGCTTCATCGAGGTCACGAACCGTCGCGGCGAGCTGGAACGGTTCCCCGTGATCACGATCTCGATCGGGATCGCCTCGACCGAGAAGCGCGGTTTCCAGCACTATGCGGAGGCCGTAGCCGTGGCCACCGAGATGAAGCAGTTCACGAAGGGTGCCACCGGTTCCTCGTGGGCGATGGACCGCCGCGCGATCGTCTAGGTCAGGAACGCCGGCTTCGCCAAGAAGTACCCCTGCCCGAACCGCACCCCGAGCTCCAGCAATGTGTCGAGCTCGGCCTGCGTCTCGATGCCTTCTGCGACGATCGTGATGTCCATCTCGTCGGCGAATGAGATCAGCGCTTTCGTGAGCGCCCGCCGCCCGCGATCCGTGTCGATGTCGCGCGTGAGGCTGATGTCGACCTTCACGATGTCGGGAGAGATCTGCAGCGTGTGCCGCAGGCTCGCGAACCCGGCGCCGGCGTCGTCGATCGCGACGCGCACGCCGCGCGCGCGAAGGGCATCGAGCGAATCGGAGAGGTCGGCGTAGTCCTCGATCGCCTCGTGCTCGGTGATCTCGACCACGATCCGGTCGGCCACCGGGCCCAGGGCCGTGGCGAGGTCGCGAGACAGGGCGGCGCGGTGGGAGCAGTTCACGGACAGGTACCCGTCGCCCAGCCGGGGGAGCGCGGCGAGCGCCTGCCGGACGGTCGCGAGCTCGAGCTGCACGCCGAGCTCGTGCCTGACGGCCTCGGCGAACCATTCGTCGGGCGGACGCAATGGGAGCGAGCGGAAGCGGGCGAGGGCCTCGTTGCCGACGATCTCGCGAGTGCGCAGGTCTACGATCGGCTGGAACGCCATCGAGACGCCTTCCCCGGCCACGAAGCGTTCGATCTCGTCGCGACGCTGTTCCTGCGCCTCCTGCTCGATCTGGTCTCGTCGGAGCTGGGAGGCCAGTTCTTGCACGATCCCGCCGATCACCTCGCTCGATAGGTGAGTGCCGCCGTGCATCACCTTCTCGATCGACGTGACGATCTCCTCGGCGGCCGTGCCCTTCACGAGGTAGCCGACCGCGCCGGCGCGCAGCATCTCGAGCACGGTGGGCCGATCCTCGAAGGCACTCAGCGCGATCACGCGGGTCTCGGGGGAGACGCGGATGATCTCGCGCGCGGCACGCGGTCCGCCTCCTGCCGGCATCTTCACATCGACGAGCGCGACGTCGGGCTGAGCGCTCACCGCGAGCTCGATGGCCTCGTCGGCATCACCCGCCGTGCCCACGAGACGGATCGAGTCCTCATGGGCGAGGAGGTCGGCCAGGGCGACGCGCAGGGCGGGTTCGTCATCGGCGATCAACACGCGGATCTGGTCAACGCCGTGCTCGTCGCCGACGGTCAGGGAAGTACCGAGGGAGGACACGTCGAGGACCGTACCCGGGTCCGGGTAGCGCCTCAAGCACCTCGGGTAGCATCGGCCAGGTGACGGGAGGTGTCCGATGAGCGCACGTGAGATCCGCGCCCCGCGCGGGACCGAGCTGAGCTGCCGGTCGTGGCCCCAGGAGGCCGCGATGCGGATGCTGATGAACAACCTCGACCCCGAGGTCGCAGAGCGTCCCGAAGACCTCGTGGTGTACGGCGGCACGGGCCGCGCGGCCCGGTCGTGGGAGGCGTTCGACGCGATCGTGCGAACCCTGCGTGACCTGAAGGACGACGAGACCCTGCTCGTGCAATCGGGCAAGCCCGTCGCGGTCTTCCGTACGCACGACCAGGCCCCGCGCGTGCTGATCTCGAACTCGATGCTCGTACCGAAGTGGGCCGACTGGGACACCTTCCGGGCTCTGGAGGCGCAGGGACTCACGATGTACGGGCAGATGACCGCGGGGTCGTGGATATACATCGGCACCCAGGGGATCCTGCAGGGGACCTACGAGACGCTCGCCGAATGCGCGCACCAGTACTTCGGGAGCTCGCTGAAAGGGACGATCACGCTCACGGGCGGGCTGGGCGGGATGGGCGGCGCGCAGCCGCTCGCGGTCACGATGAACGACGGGGTCGCGCTCTGCGTCGAGGTCGACCCGGTCCGCATCGAGCGCCGCATCAAGACCCGCTACCTCGACCGTGAGACCGACAACCTCGATACGGCGCTCGCGTGGGCCGAGGAGGCGAAGGCGAACGGCGAGGCAGTCTCGATCGGGCTGCTCGGCAACTGCGCCGAGGTGTTGCCCGAGCTCGTGCGCCGCGGCTGGCGGCCCGACATCGTCACCGACCAGACGAGCGCGCACGATCCCCTCGGGGGCTACGTGCCGGGCGGACTCACGTTGGACGAGGCGGCGGCCCTGCGGCGCGACGACCCCGACGACTACATCCGGCGGGCCAACGCGAGCATGGCGGCGCACGTCGACGCGATGGTGGCCTTCCAGGAGGCCGGCGCGGTCACGTTCGACTACGGGAACAACCTGCGGGCGGGGGCCGAGCTGGGCGGCCTCGACCACGATCGCGCCTACGCCTACCCGGGCTTCGTACCCGCCTTCGTGCGCCCGCTCTTCTGCGAGGGCAAGGGGCCCTTCCGGTGGGCGGCGCTCTCGGGCGACCCGGCCGACATCCTCGCGACCGACCGTGCGGTGGGCGAGCTCTTCCCCGAGAACGAGCGGCTCCAGCGATGGCTGCGCCTGGCCGAGGAGCGTGTGGCGTTCCAGGGGCTGCCCGCGCGGATCTGCTGGCTCGGCTACGGGGAGCGCGACCGCGCCGGCGAGCGGTTCAACGAGATGGTTGCGCGCGGCGACGTGGGCGCGCCGATCGTGATCGGGCGCGACCACCTCGACGCCGGGAGCGTCGCGAGCCCGTATCGCGAGACCGAGGCGATGCGCGACGGGTCCGACGCGATCGCCGACTGGCCGATCCTGAACGCGCTGATCAACACGGCGGCGGGCGCGCATTGGGTGAGCGTGCACCATGGCGGCGGCGTCGGGATCGGGTACTCGATCCACGCCGGGATGGTGGTGGTCGCCGACGGCACCGAGAACGCGGCGGGCCGCCTGCAACGCGTGCTCACGACCGACCCCGGCATGGGCGTCGTGCGACACGTCGACGCAGGGTACGAGCGCGCCGAGGAGGTCGCGCGCGATCGCGGGGTTCGCGTCCCGATGCAGGAAGGGGAGGTCTCCGAGTGAGCGACCGGCACATCGTCGCGATGGGCGGCGGCGGGTTCTCCGACGACGACCCTCGACTCGACCGGTACGTGGTCGATCTCGCGGGCGCGTCGAGCCCCAAGGTCTGCTTCGTGCCGACGGCATCTGGGGACGCCGCCGCCTACGTGGAGCGCTTCGAGGATGCCTGCGCCTCGCGGGGATGGGCGCCCTCGGTGCTGACGCTCTTCGAGCGGCAGGTCGCCGACGTCGGCGCCTTCCTGGGCGAGCAGGACGTGATCTACGTAGGCGGCGGGAACACGGCGAACATGCTCGCGGTCTGGCGGATCCACGGGGTGGACGCCGCGCTTCGCGAGGCCTGGGAGGCCGGCGTTGTGCTGTGCGGCGTGAGCGCCGGCGCGAACTGCTGGTTCGAGGCGTCGAGCACGGACTCCTTCGGGATCGGCCGCGCCGACGCCCTCGCCGACGGCCTCGGGTTCCTCCCCGGGAGCTTCTGCCCGCACTACCATGGCGAGCCCGAGCGCCGGTCGAGCCTGGACCGGCTCGTCGCGACCGGCGAGCTGCCGGGCGGGATCGCGTGCGACGACTTCGCGGCGGTGCACTTCTCGGGTACCCAGCTCGTGGAGGCGGTCGCGGCAGACCCGCACGCCGGCGTGTACCGCGTGACTCGATCGGGCGCCGGCGCGGTCGAGGAGCACCTGCGCGTGCGGGTCCTGTGAGCGCGGGTCGTCGGCCGCCTCACGCGGCCGGACGTGGCGTCGACGCGGCGCCCGTTCGAGCACGGTAGCCTTCGTGCCATGACGGTCGCCGTGGGGGAGACGCTGACGCTCGCCGACGTGGTGGCCGTCGCCGACGGCGCCCCGGTCTCGTTCCCCGGCGACGCGCGCGCCCGGGTGGAGGCCGCGCGCGAGGTGATCCGCGCGGCCGTCGAGTCGGGTGCCACGATCTACGGCGTCACCACCGGCTTCGGGTCGCTCGCCGACGTGCGCATCGAGCCCGCGCAGGCCGCCGAGCTCCAGCACGGCATCGTGCGATCGCATGCGACCGCGGTGGGGCAGCCGCTCGGCCGGGAGGAGGCCCGCGCGATGCTCCTGCTGCGCGCACACGTCCTGGCGCTCGGGTACTCGGGGGTCCGGCCCGAGGTGATCGACCTGATGGTCGAGATGCTGAACCAGGACGTGATCCCCGCCGTGCCACAGCAAGGATCGCTCGGCGCCTCGGGCGACCTCGCGCCGCTCGCGAACCTCGCGCTGCCGCTGATCGGCCATGGGAACGTCCTCACGCCCGAGGGCGGGGTGGAGCCCGCGCAGGTCGCGATGCGCCGCGCCGGCCTCGTGCCGCTCTCGCTCGTGGCGAAGGAAGGCCTCGCCCTCGTGAACGGCACGCAGGGGATGCTGTCGGTCGGCGTGCTCGCGGCCGCCCGCGCGGCCTCGCTCGCGCGCACGGCCGACGTCGTCGCGGCGATGACGATCGAGGCCGCCCTGGGCACCGACGCCGCATTCGACGAGCGGCTCCAGCGCCTGCGGCCCCACCCCGGCCAGGGCGCGAGCGCTGCCAACCTGCGCCGGTTACTCGCCGATTCACCGATCCGCGAGTCGCACCGCGACAGCCCGCACCTCGTCCAGGACGCCTACTCGTTGCGGTGCGCGCCGCAGGTGCACGGCGCCACCCGCGACGTGCTCGCCTTCGTGGAGGGGGTCCTGTCGATCGAATGCAACAGCGTGAGCGACAACCCGATCGTGCTGCCCGACGACGGTGAGGTGCGGAGCGGCGGGAACTTCCACGGGGCGCCGGTCGCGATCGCGCTCGACTCGCTGGCGGCCTCGCTCGTCACGCTCGCCTCGATCAGCGAGCGCCGGCTCTACCGACTGCTCGACGTCAAGCAGTCGAACGGCCTGCCGGCGTTCCTGGTGCACGGGAGCGGCCTGAACTCGGGGTTCATGCTCGTGCAGTACACCGCGGCCTCGCTCGTGTCCGAGTCGAAGTCGATCGCGCACCCGGCCTCGGTGGACTCGATCCCCTCGAGCGCCGGCCAGGAAGACCACGTGAGCATGGGGATGACCTCGGCGCGCCACGCACGCGAGGTCGTCACGAACGCCGAGACCGTGCTCGCCCTCGAGGCGCTCGCGGCCGCGCAGGCGCTCGACCTGCGGCGCCCGCTCGAGCCGGGGCCCGCCACGCGGGCGGTGCACGACGCGATCCGGGCCTCGGTGCCCTTCTTCGAGGCGGACCGGGAGTTCGGTCCGGATATCGCGGACGCGATCTCGCTCGTGCGTGCGGGCGCGCTGGTGCGTGCGGCCGAGGCCGTCACCGGGCCGCTGGCTTAGGCGCCTGGGGCTACCCCGCCCGTTCCGCCACGATCTCGCCGCCCACGATCGTCGCGACGACGGGGTCGTGTCCCGGCCGGTAGGGGACCGCGGCGAATCGGGGCGCGTCGAGCAGCAGCAGATCGGCGCGCATGCCGGGGGCGAGCGTCCCCAGCCGGTCGCCGAGCCCGAGCACGTGGGCCGGGTTCGCCGTGGCTGCGGTGAGCGCCTCGAGAGGTGCGAGCCCGTATACGGTGCTCGCCATCGCGATCGCCTCGGGCATCGAGCACACGGGCGACGTGCCCGGGTTGAAGTCGGTGGCGACCGCGATCGCGACGCCGGCCGACCGGAGCGCCGCCACATCGGCGGGCTTCGCACGAAGGAAGAAGGTCGAGGCGGGCAGCAGCACGGCGACCGTCCCGGCCGCGGCGATCGCGTCTGCGCCCGAAGCATCGGTGTGGTTCAGATGGTCGGCGCTGCGCGCGCCCAGCTCGGCCGCCCGCGCCGCCGCGCCCGTGTGCCCGAGCTGGTCGGCGTGGACGCGGAGCGGCAGCCCCGCTGCGCTCGCGGCCGCCGCCACCGCGCCGAGGTCGCCGAGGGTGAACGCGATGTCCTCGACGTAGATGTCCACCGCGTCGACGAGGCCCTCGGCGGCCGCCCGAGGGATCAGCTCCTCGCACGCCGCGCGCACCCAGTCCTCGCGGGCCCATCCCTCGGGCACGGCGTGGCAAGCCAGCAGGGTCGCCGAGCAGGTCTGGGCCGCCCCCTCGGCGAGCCGGCGTGCGAGCCGCGCCTGGCGGAGCTCCTCCTCGATGCCGAGCCCGTACCCGGTCTTCAGTTCGAGCGCCGTGGTGCCGTGCGCAAGCATCTCGTCGAGCAGCGGCCGGCAGAACGCCAGTACCTCCTCGTCGCCGGCCTCGCGGAGCATCCGGCTCGACCGGAAGATCCCTCCGTCCTGGCCGTGGAGCTCGCGGTACGAGACGCCGCGTAGACGGGCCTCGAACTCGTCGTCGCGCCACCCGAAGAACGGCAGGTGCACATGGCAGTCGACGAACCCGGGGACGATACAGCCGACCCCGGGCGTGCCGATCGTGGGCGCCCACGGGAGCCCGTCGGTGGGGCCGGCGTACACGATCGTGCCGTCGTCCCAGGCCACGCCGGCCCCGCCGGCGCCGGCGGTGACGGTGGCCGCCGACGAGGAGGCGGCAACGGGCGGCGGACCGGCCGCGGTGGCCATCGACGCGGCGACGGCCGCACCCCGGGTTCCCATGCGCGAAGCCTAGCTTCATCGGTCCCGTGTAGCTCCGGCCCGTACAGTGGCCCCATGCAGGTCCGCCGCGAGATCGTGCTTCCCACCTCCGCCGAGGAGGCCTGGGCGGTGCTGATGGACTGGGAGCGGCAGTCCGACTGGATGCTCGACGCCGACCGCATCGAGGTCGTCTCCGCCCATCGTGAGGGAGTCGGGGTGCGGCTCGCCGTGAAGACCCGCATCGCCGGGATCCCCGCGTTCACCGAGCCGATGGAGGTCACGGGGTGGGAACCGCCGCGCCGGCTCGACATCAGGCACGGCAGCCTCGTGGGCGGCGACGGTTCGTGGGAGCTCGTGCCCGTCGACGGCGGCACGACGTTCATCTGGACCGAGGACATCCGGCTCGCGCTGCCGGTCGTGGGCGACCTCGCGGCGCGGCTCTACCGCCCCGTGATGCGGATGCTGATGGGCCGCGCGATGGAGGGGCTCCGGCGCTACGTGATCGCGATCGGCCCCGCGGGCGCTCCGGGCACCTCAGGCACGCAGAGCGCCTAGCTCGTCTGCTGCATCGCCGCGATCGTCACGCGGTCGCGGCCCGACTCCTTCGAGTCGTAGAGGGCGCCGTCGGCGGCCACCAGCAGCGCGGTCGCGTCGGGCACCAGCTCGCCGACGTGCGTGACGACGCCGAGGCTGCCGGTGATCTGCAACATGCCGGTGGTCGTGAGCACCGGCTCTCGCGAGATCTCGGCGCGGATCCGTTCGGCGGCCTGCTCGGCCTCGGCCCGGTCGGTGCCGGGGAGCACGATCATGAACTCCTCGCCGCCGAACCTGCCCACGGAGTCGTACACGCGGATCGCCCGCTCGAGACGGCGCGCGATCTCGCGGAGCACCTCGTCCCCGACGACGTGCCCATGCGTGTCGTTCACGTGCTTGAAGTGGTCGAGGTCGAGCATCGCGAGGGAGACCGGCTGTCCCTGGCGGTCCCCTCGGAACATCTCCTCGATCAGGATCTCGATGATCCGGTTGTGGTTCCACAGGCCCGTGAGCGGGTCGTGCGTCGCGGCCTCCTCGGCGGCGGCCTTCGCCGCCTGCAGCTCGGCCTCGACACGCTTGCGTTCGGTGATGTCGCGGATAAGCCCCACGAACAACCGATCGTCGCCGACCTTCGCCTCGCTCACCGAGATGTCGATCGGGAAGACCGTGCCGTCCTTGCGGCGCGCGATCGTCTCGCGTCCGGCCCCGAGGATCCGGGCCTCCCCGGCCTCCGAGTAACGCCGCATGTGGTCGCCGTGGTGCGTTCGGTCTTCGTCCGCCATCAGCAGGCTCACGTCCCGGCCGATCAGCTCTCCCTCCTCGAAGCGGAAGATCCGTTCGGTGGCCGGGTTGATCGAGCGGATCACGCCGGCCTCGTCGATCGTGATGATCGCGTCGACGGCGGTGTTCACGATCGCGGTGGTGCGCGCCTCGCTCCTGGCCAGCGCAGCGGTGCGTTCCTCGACGCGCGACTCGAGCTCGGCGTTCTTGCGGACGATCGCGCGCCGCGTGCGCCGGGCGAAGGCGATCGCGCCGACGAACAGGATCGCGAGGATCGCGAGCACGGCGATGTTGAGCGTCTGGATCCGAGATCGCTGGGCCTGCTCGCTGCGCTCGAGGTCGCGCGCGACCTTGGCGGTCTGGTCGATCACGAGCGTGTAGAGCGCATCGAGCTCCTGATCGGACCTCGTGCCGATCCGACCGGTGCTCTCTCGGTGCAGCCATCGCGAGGTCGCCTGGCTCCGGAAGCTGTCGACCTGCGCCGCGAGCAGCCTGAGGTCTTCGTGGAGCGCGGGCTCGGTCGCCGCCTCGATGGGCTCACCGCTGATCGACGGGCCGCCGTTCAATGCCGAGTCCACGAGCTGGGTCGCTTCCACGAGCCGCCCGAACACGTCGGTCGACATGTCGACCGACGTGTCGCCTCCGAGCCCCTGCACGAGGTACAGGTGGGCCGCCCCGACACGGGTGGCGACTCCGTCGGCGATCGGGAGGAGCTCGGTCTGCTCATGGTTGATCTTCGCCGTCGTGATCTGGCCGTACGCGACGAGGCCCATCGCGATCATCGCGATGAGCACGACGAGCGGGGTCAGGACATCCCGGCCTCCGCGTGCGCGCCCTCGGGGGGGCCTCGGACCTCGTTCTGAGCGTGATGGCATGTCATCCGATGCATCGGTCGCTTGGGGGATTGCTTGAGGCGGAGCGGGTAGTCCTTTCGGATGGTTCTTAGATAGTCAAGGCCTGCCCTGCAGGTGGTCCGAAGAAGGGGCCCCGCCGCCGCCGAGTCGGGAGACCGGGGGGACCTCAGATGCTCGGCGCGGGCGGCGGAGAGAGCACCATCAGCACAACGCCGGGCTCGTCCGAGGCGTTGCGGATCGTGAGCTCGGTGCCCGCCTCGACGAGCACGGCCTCCCACTGGGCCATCCGGGCGCGGGTCATGCCCACCTGGACGGCGATCTCGCCCGCGAGCACCGTCACGATCGCATCGGCTCGGGGGTCGGTGAGCGGTCCCAGGCCCTGCGCGCCCTGCAGGCACACGATCTCGGACCACAGATGCTCGGTCTCGAAGAGGGTCTCGTGGCGGGCGGCGTCGTCGCTGAACCACACCAGGTCGCGGATGTCCTTCGGCTTCATGGGCCCCAGCGTAGCGGCCCGGTCCGGCCGTCAGTTGCGTCCTTCCGCTACTAGACTCCGCCTCGACGCCCATCGCCCAAGGAGCCGACGTGACCACGTTCTCGTACGCCAGCGATGCCGCCGCCGCCGTCAAGGCGGGGCTGCTGATCGTCCCCGTCTTCGAGGGGCCGGGGCCAGGCCCCGGCGTGAAGGAGGTCGGCCTGGCCGACGCCTATGCGGCCGCCAAACTGAAGGGCAAGCGCGGACAGGATCTGCTCGTGACGAAGCGGCGCGGCGACCGGTTCGCCGCCGACGCCGTGCTGCTCGTGGGCGTCGGGAAGAAGGCCGACTTCACGGTCGCGGCCGCCCGCCGGGCGCTAGGACGGGTGGCCGGGTCCGCGCGCCGGTTCGGCTCGGTCGCGACCACCGTGCCGCAGGCGTTCGGCGCCCGCCAGGCCGCCGGTGCGGTCGGCGCGGCCGCCGAGGGGCTCGCGCTCGGCGCCTACCGGTTCGACCGCTACAAGTCGGGCAAGGGCGACGGCCACGTGCTGCGCCGCGTGACCGTGCTGGGGAGCACGCGCTGGGACGCCGCTCCCATGAAGGACGCCGTGAAGCAGGCCGCGATCGTTGCCGACGCCGTGAACTGGGCGCGCGACCTCGTGAACACGCCCGCCGGCGACATGCCGCCCGCCCAGATCGCCCGAGAGGCGCAGGCGATGGCGAAGTCGGTCGGTCTCACGTGCAAGGTGTGGAGCGAGGCCCAGCTGAAGGCGGGCGGCTTCGGCGGGATCCTGGGCGTGGGCCAGGGCAGCGTGAACCCGCCGCGTATGATCGAGCTCTCCTACCACGGCGCCGGCCGCGCCACCCCGATCGCGCTCACCGGCAAGGGCATCGCGTTCGACTCGGGCGGCCTCTCGATCAAGGACGCCAAGGGCATGGAGACGATGAAGGACGACATGGGCGGCGCCGCGTCGATCCTCGCCACGATGAAGGTGATCGCGCAGCTCAAGCCCAAGATCAACGTGATCGCGGCGATCCCGTGCAGCGAGAACATGCCGAGCGGCTCGGCCCAGAAGCCGGGCGACGTGATCACGCACCGCGGGGGCACGACCTCCGAGGTGCTGAACACCGACGCCGAGGGACGGCTCGTGCTCGCCGACGCGCTCGCGTACCTGGCCGAGAAGAACCCGTCGCTGATCATCGACACCGCGACGCTCACCGGCGCCTGCATGGTGGCGCTCGGCGCGTCGATCACCGGCGCGATGGGCAACGACCGCGACCTCATGAAGTGGATCGTGGACGCCGGCGACGCGGTGGGCGAGCCCACGTGGGAGCTGCCGCTCTTCGCCGACTACCGGGCGCTGATCGACTCACCGATCGCCGACATCAAGAACATCGGCGAGCGCTACGGCGGCGCGATCACGGCCGCCTGGTTCCTTGCCGAGTTCGTGGGCGACACGCCGTGGGTGCACATGGACATCGCCGGGCCGGCGTTCGCGGAACGCGCGAACGACCTCGGACCTCGCGGCGGCACCGGCGTGCCGGTGCGGACCCTCGTCCGGTTCGTGCAGGACCGTGCGGCAGCCGCCGCGAAGAAGTAGCGCTGTGGCCGACGAGACCCCGGCCGCCGAGGCGGCGAAGGAGCCCCGCACCGGCCCGGTCCTCGGCGTGTACGCGCATCCCGACGACGCCGAGATCTCGGCCGGGGGCCTGCTCGCGAAGTGGGCCGCGGCCGGCCGCGAGGTGCACCTGATCGTGCTCACGAACGGCGATCGCGGTTCCAGCGACCCCGCGCGCGATCGCGCCGAGCTCGCGGCCACCCGTGCGGCGGAGAGCGAGGCCGCCGGACGGGTGCTGGGCCTCGCGAGCGTGCGGATCCTGCCGACGCACGACGGGGAGCTGCAGAACGACGCCGAGGTGCGCGAGGCCGTGATCCGACGGATCCGCGAGGTGCGCGCCGAGACGGTCCTCAGCGTGGACCCCACCGCGGTGTTCTTCGAGAACCGGTATTACAACCACAGCGACCACCGCACGGCCGGGTTCGTCGCGCTCGACTCGGCGTTCCCCGGGTCCGGGAACCCCCACTTCCACTCGGAGCACCTGGGCGAGGGCCTCCAGGTCCAGGAGGTGACCGACCTGTGGCTCGGGTGGGCGAACGAGCCGAACCACGTCGAGGACGTGACCGGCCACTTCGCGACGAAGGTCGCGGCGCTCGCGGAGCACGCGAGCCAGCTCGCCGAGGGGATCCGCTTCTTCGAGGAGTTCCTCGAGAAGGACGCCCTCGAGTCCGGCGCGAAGATCGGCGTCACCCACGCCGAGGAGTTCCGCGTGCTCGATCTCACGTGACCATCGCCTACGCCTGGCGCGGCGACTTCCAGAACCCTGAGGTCAACGCTCTCCACGCAGAGGCGTTCGATCACCCTGTCTACGACGACGACGGCTGGGACTGGCGCGCGCAGGTCGAGCGCCACAGCCTCGGGTGGGTCACGGCGCGGAACGGCGCGGACCTCGTGGGCTTCGTGAACGTCGCGTGGGACGGGCAGGTCCATGCCTTCGTGCTCGACACGATGGTCGCGACCTCCGCGCGGCGGCAGGGGATCGGCCAGGAACTCGTGTCGACGGCCGTCACGCACGCACGCGCCGCCGGCTGCGAGTGGCTCCACGTCGACTTCGAGGACCACCTGCGGGAGTTCTACTTCGAGGCCTGCGGGTTCGAACCCACGAACGCCGGGCTCATCTCGCTCTGAGCGGCCCGGCTACTCTTTGATGGCGACCGCGGTCCAGACGTCGCGGAAGTCGTTCAGGGGATCGGCGAACTCCGTCGCGAACGTCGCGCGCACGCGATCGGTGAACGAGATCCACCCGGACTCGCCGAGCATCTTGCGGACGAACCGGCCGGTGGCCCAGGTCTCGAGCCCGTCCACGTACTCGGCCTGCGTGTAGGTCCAGCGGTACTTGTGCTGCTCGGTGCGCACCCGCCGGAACCCGGCGTCGATCAGCACCTCCTCGATCGCCCCGCGCTTACGGAACTTGTCGTGCCACGGGGCCGCCTCGGCGTAGGCGGGGGCCAGCATCTCGCGGGGAACGACCCCCTCGATCAGCTCACGGAAGGCCTCCTGGTAGGCGTCGGGACCGTCGGACCACGAGGTGTACGCGATCTTGCCGCCGGGGCGGAGCACGCGCGATGCCTCGAACAGCGCGGTCTGGTACTTCGTGAAGTGCGCGAGCACGAAGTTCCCCATCACGACGTCGAAGCTGCCGTTGCGGACCGGCATGTCGATCGCCGTGCCCGCGACGAGCCGGAGCTTGGGCCGCACGCGGTGGCCGACCTCGAGCATCCCGAGCGACTCGTCGATGCCGATCACGGTGGCGCCGGCGTCGGCGGCGGCCTCGGCGGCCACGCCGGTGCCGGTGCCCACGTCCAGGACGCGGTCCCCGGCGCCGATGCCGGCCGCGGCCACGAGGGCCCGCGCGGGCTCCGCGAAGCGCGAGGCGTGGACCCGCTCATAGGTCTCGGCCACGCGGTCGTACGACCGCCAATCGTCCATGACGCAAAGGGTACCGGGCGGGCGCGCCAGAGGCCGAGCACGAGCCGCGACCCGCGGGGAAGGGCGCCCGGTAGGCTGTCGCCCGTATGCGGAGGGGTCGGTCGTGAAGGGTGCCGCGGGCACGATGGCGCTGGTGCTCGCCCAGACGGTGGCGGGCGGCCTGGCGTTCCTGTGGTGCACCCCGCTGTGGCGTGAGGTCAAGCGGGGGTTCTTCAAGCTGAACGGCGTGATCTTCCTGGTGCTCACGTTCGCGACCTGGTGGTCGACGAAGTCGGGGCTGATCGAGGGCGATCCCGCCGGCGAGTGGGCGGTCAGGCTCGCACTTGCGTCCCTCGCGGTCACCGCCCTGTGGACCGTGCTGCTGTTCGCGCGCCAGGAGTTGGCGGCGCGCATCCTCGGGTTCGCGGGCGTCGTGGTCGCGATCGCGGTGCTCGTGCCGATGGCGATCACCGGGCGGCAGGCGTTCGCACTCGGGCTCTTCCAGCTGCTCGCAGGATCGGCGTTCCTGGGGTCGGTGCTCGACGGGCTGAACCTGGGCCACTGGTACCTCACCGACCGCGGGCTGTCGCGCGGCCCGATCAACCGGATCACTACGATCATGCTCGCGTCGGTCGTGCTGGAGGCCGTGGCCGTGATCTCCGGCGGGTTCGAAGGCACGAGTTCGTCGCAGGCCGTGAACCCGCTGCTCACCTCCGGCGCGCTCGCACCCTGGATCGCGCTCGGGATGACCGGCACGACGGCACTGATCGCGGTGCTCACGCGCGCGGCGCTGAAGGGCACGCGCGCCTCGGCCGTGCAGTCGGCGACCGGCTTCTACTACCTCGCCGTCGTCACCGCGTTCACGGCCGAGCTCGCCGTGAAGACCCGGTTCCTTCCGAGCTGAGCCGATGCGCGCCGCCGTGATGATCGCCGGTACGGTCGCCGAGATCGTGGGCTGGTGGGCGGTCTCGACCCGCGGCCGCGACGTCTGGCGGTCGATGCCCTGGGTGCTCGGCGCCATGGGGGTCGCGGCCGTGCTCGTCACGCCCGTCGTATGGTCCGGCGGCGATGTCACCTCCGTCCTCGCGCTCGGGGTCGGCGTCGGGAGCGGGATCGCGCTCTACCTGGGGACGCGTGTCTTCGTCTGGCTGGCCGGCCACTGGACGCCGTTCCGCCGCGAGGTGATCGAGAAGTACCAGGAGGCGGCCACGGTCTCGGTGGCAACCTCGCTTCTGCTCTCCCTCGCCATCATGGTGCCTGCCGAGGAGCTCTTCTGGCGAGGGCTGTTCCAGGGGGAGCTGGCGGTCGCCGCGAGTGCCGCCACGGCAGCGGGGCTGACGTGGTTCGCCTACCTCATCGCGAACGTCCCGAGCCGGAGTATGCCGATCGTGGCAGGCGCGATCGTGGGCGGCGGGGTGTGGGGCGGCCTCGCGTGGTGGTCCGGGGGTGTGCTGGCGAGCCTCGGTAGCCATATCCTGTGGACCGGACTGATGCTCCTGCTCCCACCCGGGGCGGGACGGAAGGTGGGGCGAGCATGAGCTTCCTGTCGACGGCGGTGCAGCAGGTCCTCGAGGAGGGCCCGTTCTGCGCGATCGCCGCCGCGACCCCGAACGGCCCGCACCTCACGCCGCTCGTCTTCGCGTACTCGAGCGGCAGGATCTGGCTCACGACCTCCCGCGGCTCGGTCAAGACCCGCGCATGGAAGACGGACCCCTCGGTCGCCGGCCTGATCCGTCACGGCGAGCTCGCCGTGACGTTCACCGGCACGGTCAAGACCTACGATGCGCTCGACCGCGGGTCGTGGGCGGCGGCAGTGACCGGCGCCACCTCGATCGCGCGTGCGATGGGCGGCTTCTCGAAGAAGAACGCGAAGTTCTTCGCCGGCTACGCGCGGGACGCCCGGCAGGTACCGCTCGCATGGACCCCGCCCGGGCGCGTGTTCGTGGGCATCGACCTCGAGCGCACGGCGCTCCTCGACGACGAGGGCGTGCAGGAGGGCCGCGGCCGCTGGGGTGGCGAGGCCGGGTCGCACGCCGCGTTCCGCCGCACCACGAAGGCGACCGACCCGCTCGCGGGCCTGCCCGACGAGATCAGGTCCGCGCTCGGATCCTCGGGCGAGGCGTCGCTCGCGATCTCGGGCGCGCGCGGCCCGGTCGTGATACCGGCGCGCTGGCTCGCAGACGAGCACGCGCTGTACGCGGCGCTGCCCGCCGAGTCGCTGGCCCTCGCCGGCGCTGCCCCCGACGCGCCGGTCGCACTGACGATCGACAAGGCGTCGGAATGGCGCGCGCGCGACATGGTGGGCGCGATGGTGCAGGGCACCGGTGCGAGCTTCGTCCCGGGCGAGGTCGGGTCCGGCGCGAAGACCGCCAAGGCGCTGGCGGCCTCGGTGCACCCGGCCGCCGACGCGCTGGTCCGCATCACGCCCTCGCGGCTCGTCTGGTGGCAGGGATGGTCCAGCGGGAGCGCGAACGTCACGTGACGGTCGTCGAGTTCTCGGTGGAGGTCGATGCCCCGGCCGAGGCCGTCTGGAAGGTCGCGAGCGACCCCACGAACCTGCCCCATTGGGACAAGCACGTGGTCCGCGTTCGCCCGCCGCAGGGCGGGATGCACGATGGCGCCCGGTACGAGGTCGACATGGGGTTCCTCGCGGTACAGACGACCGTCCGCGCCACGGTCGTGGAATGGGACCCGCCCTGGCGCTCGCGGATCCGGCTCGAGGGGCTGCTCGAGGCGCTGATCACGACCTCGGTGGCGTCGCTCCACGACCGGAGCGTGCTCCGCCACGAGATCGACTACCGGTTCCGCGGCCCGCTCGGAGGTTTCGGGGCGATGAGCCTGAACGCCCTCGGCGGCGCACACTTGGCCCTCAAGCGCGGTGTGCTCTCCCAGAGGCGCCAGATCGAAGACGCCGCCGCGTCCGACCTCTAGTCCTTGCCGTCGCCCTGCGACGGTTCCGGCCGGCCGAGCGTTCGGCGCGCACGACGGCACCTTCCGTGTGACGGTCGGGCGGGATTCTCGCATGATGCCCGGCGTGAAGCTGCGCACGATCGTCTGGGCCGGCGGGCTCGCC
>Ga0315273_10003067_pt1 | contig 20072 bp, 16 predicted proteins | sample YL17G02_0_MG_FD_205753 | JGI IMG/M metagenome (GOLD analysis project Ga0315273, IMG submission 205753) | Sediment microbial communities from Yellowstone Lake, YNP, Wyoming, USA - YL17G02_0 | ecosystem: Environmental > Aquatic > Freshwater > Lake > Sediment | place: USA: Wyoming | collected...
ACCATCAACCCCGGTTGGAAGCCGGGGGTCTGATTCAGGTCGTCCGGAGACGGGATCGAGGGCACCCCCACCGTGTGACGGCCCTCGATGAAGCAGTACGGCGGGTCAGAGGTGGAGCATCCAGCGGTCCCGAAGAAGGCGTCGAAACCCACATCGAGCGGACCATTGTCGAGCGCACGCGTGAAATCGATCGACGACTCCTCGGACGTGAAACCGCCTTCGCTGCCGAAGGCCGGGTATCGGAGCCCGAGATGCCACTTTCCCACGTACGCCGTTCCGTAGCCGGCGCCGCTCAGTAGTCGAGGAAGCGTGGGCCGGGACGGCTCGACGAGGGGTGGCTCGTACGGGTTCACGAGATAGTGGCTTCTCGACTTCCGCCAGGGATAGCGCCCCGTCAGGATCCCGTACCGGCTCGGTGTGCAGAGCGCGCTCGTCCCGTGCGCATCCGTGAAGCGCACTCCTTCCCGTGCGAGCCGGTCCACGTTCGGCATCGGGACGAGGGACTCGGCGTTGTAACAGGGTGGGTCCCCGTACCCGGTGTCGTCCGTGAGGATGACAACGATGTTCGGTAGCGGGCGCGTCATCTCTCCGCAACCGTGATCGGCTGGTGGTGACTCGACGTCACCGGAGCGGGCCGGCGCCACTCATCGACGGTGAAGGCGCTTGACTTTGTCGCCCATCTTAGAAATACTCTAGCACACAAAAAATCTTTTCATTCCTAGGAGACTCTTTGGTCGAAGACCTACATGTTGTTCCTCATGCGAACTGAAGCCTGCATGACTGTCCACCGGCGGGGCTCTTCTCGGTGAGCACCCAACTTCAATCGCCATCGGTCGTCTCCGATGCAGAGCACAGGGCCCGTACCGCTCGACCGCTCTCGCACCTGCCGAGCGAACTGGCTCCCACCAGCACGATCCACCGATCGAAAGGATGACTATGGTTCCGAAGACGGGACATCTCCGCATGAGGGCACTGATGTGGCTCGCAGCCGGCATTGCCGCCGCAGCCCTTCTCGTCGGCGTCGGCGTGTCGGCGGCGGCTCCATCTCAGGCGCAACGTGCCGACGCGGGCGACAACCTGATCTGGGCGATCCAGACCAACCCCGCCAGCCTGTTCAACGCGTTCTGCTTCTGCTCCGTGGGCCAGACGGTCATGTCGCTGGTGCAGGATCACATCCTTGCCCCCGGCACCTTTGGCCAGCCGACAACCGGCAACGGTGCGGTTGTCTCCAGTTGGAAGGCCGTGTCTCCGACCGTCTACCGATACACGGTCAAGCCTGGCATCAAGTTCTCGGATGGGTCGACCCTGACCGCCGCCGATGTCGCGTTTTCCCTGAACGTCCACCGCGATCCCGCGACGGCCTCGAAGGTCGCCTCGTTCTTCGGGAACGTGAAATCGGTCGCGTCGAAGGGGAACGTCGTCACGGTTCAACTGCTGAAGCCAGACTCGAACTGGCAGTACGTTCCGACCGCGACCCCCGGTCTCGTCTACTCGCAGGCCCACTACCTCAAGAACAAGGCGTCGTACGGAACGCCGAGCGCGCTTCCGATCGGCACGGGGCCGTACCGCTTCAAGGAGTGGCAGCCCAACGCGAAGATCGTTCTCGAGCGGAACCCGTACTACAAGGGCAAGAAGTACCCGTACGAGACGATCACGATCCCGATCATCCCGAACGAGCAGGCGCTGTTGCTCGCAATGCAGAGCGGCGCGATCGACGGCACCTTCGCCGTACCCGCCGCACAGTTCGGGGCGTGGCAGAGGGCTCCGAACACGAAGGTCGGCAGCTTCCTCTCGGGCGGCTGGAGAGGGTTCTCGTTCGACATGGAGGACGGGCCGTTCCAGGACGTCCACGTCCGTCGCGCGCTTGCGTACTCACTGGACATGGACGGGGCCAACAAGGCGCTCAATTCGGGCATCGGCCAGGTGCTGACGGGCATGCCGCCACTCCTCTTCCTGCGTGGCATCCTGCCGAAGGCCGAGATCGACGCCGCTCTGAAGAAGGTCCCGAAGTACCCGTACAGCGTTCAGAAGGCAAAGGACGAGCTGGCGAAGTCCAAGTACCCGAACGGGTTCACGACAACTATGAACGTTCCGGGCCCCTGCCAGCCGTGCATCCTTCTGTCCCAGACGTTGCAGCAGGGCGCAAAGGCGATCGGAATCACGATCAACTTCAACGTCATGCCGGGCCCGCCACGGTTCCAGGTGATCCTCGACCACAAGCCCGGACTGGGGATCCAGGTGCTCGGGCAGGCCCCGGACACTCCTCACCCGCTGCAGTTCCAGGACCTCCTGTACACGGGTTCCCACGCAGCTCCGGGGTTCGAGAATTCCGCGAACCTGAAGAATCCGGCGATCGACAAGCTGATCACCCAGGGCCTCGCGAGCACGGACCTGAAGGTGGCGGCGCGAAACGCGCTCAAGGTGCAGACCATCGTCGCCACTCAGGTTCCCTACATCCACGTGTTCACGTTCCCCGTCGCCTGGGGCGTCAAGGAGGGATGGGGGTTCAGGTCCTCGATCGGCCCGTTCTACTACAACCAGATCTGGCTCCAGCACCTCGTCTCGAAGTAGGTCCTCTCCCGTAACGGGACAACCGCGTGGGCGCACCACACACCCCCTGGCCGGAGCTGCCGTCCTCCTCGGAGACGGCAGCTCCGGCTGCGCGGTCGGGACATCCGTGACCGTCGAGCTCCTGCGACGACTGAGCAACGCCCCCGGAGTGTCGGGCTTCGAGGACGCGGTGCAGGAGATCGTGCGTGAGCACCTCGTGACCGTCTGCGACGAGGTTCGCGGGGACAGGATGGGCAACGTGATCGGCGTCCGGCGGGCTTCCGGTCGCGTACCCGACGCCGGTCGAGCGACGCGGGTCGTCGTCGCAGCCCATGCCGACGAGATCGGGATGATGGTGAAGGCCGTCGACGCGGAGGGCTACGTCCATCCGTACCCGCTGGGCGACCTTCACCCTCCGTCGCTCGTCTCGCAGCGGGTCGTGATCCACGGGCGCGAGCCCGTGCAGGGGGTCGTCGTGCCACGCGTGCCCAACGGTCGCCCCGCGAGCCCGAAGAGCCTCGAGGTGCAGCCGCTCGACGAGATGGTGATCGACCTGGGACTGCCGTCCGGGGACGTCCACCACCTCGTCTCGGTCGGAGATCCGATCACGTTCGCTCAGGAATTCGGCATTCTCAACGAGAACGTCTACACGGGTCGCAACTTCGACGACCGCATCGGGACGTACTGCCTGCTGGAGGCGATGAGCCGCCTTGGGGAGACCGCAGTCGACGTCTATGCCGTGAGCTCGGTCCAGGAGGAGATCGGGATCAGGGGAATGGTCCCCGCTGCGCACGCGATCGAAGCGGAGATCGGCATCGCGCTCGACGGCAGCCTCTGCCTCGATCCCTACTCGCGGCCGCACGATCAGACCACCGTCATGGGTGCGGGAGCGGGCATCTACGTGATCGACGACCGCACCCTCGGCAGCCCCCGGCTCGTCTCGTTCCTCTTCGACCTGGCCGGCCGCCACGGCATTCCCGCACAGCCGAACATCGGCGGAGGGACGGATGCGGAGGCGATCCAGCGGACGCACGCCGGCGCGCTCGCCACGACGATGGGGGCACCGGTTCGCTACATGCACTCCACCGTCCAGCTCTGCCACCGCGACGACATCGAGGCGACGATCGAGCTACTCAGGGTCTTCCTCGAGCACGCACACGAGCTTCAGGTCGCGCGCTGACGATAGCTCGGCGATCGAGCAGTCCCGCTGCCGAGCGCGCTTGACGGCCGCAGGTCCCACCGTTACGATCGCGAAAGAAATACCAGATGATGATTGAGATTTCTTGACCTTGTGAGAATCTCTAAGGGGCTGACACCGACAGCATGACCGAAGCGAGTTCCATCGAGCCGGAGCCGGCTCCAGGCGAGATGGCCATCCCCGACAAGGAGATGCGCGCGGCGCGACGGGTCTGGATCCGGCGCTACGTTCGTCGTCGACTGCTCGTCCTCATCCCACTCGCGCTCTTCGTCACCCTCGCCGCGTTCGCGCTGACGCACATCGCGCCGGGAGGGCCGCTCGCCGCACTGCTCGAGGATCAACCGACCTCACCCGAGGCGATCCAGGCGATCAAGGAGAAGTACAAGCTCGACGACCCGCTTCCGGTGCAGTACTGGGACTGGTTCACCGGCGTGCTCCACGGTGACCTCGGCCGATCGATTCTCACGAACGAGACCGTTCTCAACGAGATCGGCCGCCGCTTCGACGTCACGCTCTTCCTCAACGGCATGGGGATCCTGATCGCGATCTGCGTCGGGGTGCCACTCGGAGTGCTCGCCGCGCTCCGGCGCGGGCGGCTCGTCGACCGGCTCCTCGTCGGCATGAGCGTGCTTCTCATGAGCACGCCCGCATTCGCGCTCGCGCTCTTCCTGCTCTACTTCCTCGGCTTCAAGGCCGGTCTGTTCCCCCTTTACGGCCCCGGCGACTGGCTTGCGTCTCGCGTCCACCATCTTGCGCTGCCTGCGTTGACCCTGGGCCTGCACGGGATGGGGTTCGTGATGAGGCTGACGCGGGCGTCGATGCTGGAGCAGTTCGAGCAGGACTACGTGGCGTTCGCTCGCGCACGCGGTCTCGGGTCGTTCCACATCACCGTGCGCTACGCCCTACGGAACGCCCTCATCCCGATCACGACGGCGGCCGGATTGCTGTTCACGGGCCTGCTGACCGGGGCTGTGCTGGTCGAGACCGTCTTCGGCCTGCCCGGTCTCGGCACCCTGCTCGTCAACGCCGTCGTCTCCGGCGACTTCCCCGTCATCCAGGGCACCCTGCTGATCATCGCCGCCTGGATCATCATCGTGAACATCGCGGTCGACATCGCCTACGTCTACATCGACCCCCGCGTGGGGTTCGAGAAGGCGATGGGCTGATGTCCACGCTCACCCGCGAAGGGAGCCGCGTCTCGCTCCTCCGCTGGAGCGGTCTGCGGCGGATGCCCCCCTTCCTGATCCTGCTGGCGTTCCTCGTGCTCGCCGCCGTTGCAGTGATGGCGCTCTTCGCCAGCGTCCTCGAGCCGTACCCGCCGGACGAGCTCGACCTCCGGAACGTCGCATCGCCGCCGTCCAGCGAGCACTGGCTCGGGACCGACACGCTCGGGCGCGACATCCTCTCGCGCATCATCGCCGGAGCCGACATGGCGATCACGGGGCCCCTGTTCGTGGCAATCACGGGCATTCTCGCGGCCAGCCTCCTGGGGATCCTCTCCGGCTACCTCGGCGGCTCGGTCGACATGATGATCCAGCGGTGCGTGGACTTCATGTTCGCGCTCCCCGGCCTGCTCATCGCGATCGTCATCGTCGGCGTCACCGGGGGTGGCTACTGGATGGCCGTGCTCGTCCTCGCTTTGCTCAACGTCGCGGGCGGGATCAGGATCATCCGCAGCGCCGCACTCGAGCAACGGGCGTTGCCGTACGTCGAAGCCGCCCGCACGCTGGGTGTCCCCCGCCGGCGGATCATGTACGTCCACATCTGGCGCAACATCTCCGCCATCGTCTTCGCCAACGCGGCCCTCGACTTCGCTCTCGCGCTCGTCGCACTCTCGAGCCTCTCCTACCTCGGGCTCGGCACCCAGCCGGGCGTCCCCGAGTGGGGCCTGATGCTCGCCGAGAACCAGTCACTCCTCTTCTCCAACCCCGTGGGCGTCCTCTCCCCCGGCCTCGCGATCGTGTTCCTGGCGACAGCCGTGACGATCATCGGCGACTGGATCTACGACCGATTCTCCTACGGAGGTCGAACTGGCCGCTAACCCCTCACCGGTTGCCCACTCGCTGCTCGACGTCAGCGGCCTGCGCCTCGAGGTCGTCGCCGGGCATACCCGGCGCACCCTCGTCGCCGGTATCGACCTGACGCTCGACCGCGGCGAGACGATCGCGATCGTAGGCGAGTCGGGCAGCGGCAAGTCGCTCAGCGCCCGCGCGATCGTAGGGTTGCTCCCGACGGGGGTCGAGGCAAGCGCCGGGAAGGTCGTCTTCGATGGCAAGGATCTTCTGCAGGCGTCCCCGCGCGAGGTCTCGCGGATGCGCGGCAGCAGCATCTCGATGCTCTTCCAGGATCCGTTCACGATGCTCAATCCGCTCCTGCGCTGCTCGAAGCACATCGAGGAGGTGCTGCGGATCCGCCCCGAGGCACCGATCCGCGACGCTGCCGCGGGGAAGCGCGAGGCGGTCAGGCGGCTGGCCGAGGTCGGGATCACCGACGAGACGGCAGCCGACCGCTACCCGTTCCAGCTCTCCGGCGGCATGCGCCAGCGTGTGGGAATCGCGGCGGCGCTCGCGGGTGACCCGCGGATCCTCATCGCGGACGAGCCGTCGACGGCACTCGACGTCACCACCCAGGCTGAGATCCTCGACCTTCTGAAGTCTGTCCAACAGGGCCGAGGCATGGGCCTCATTCTCATCACCCACGATCTCCGGGTCGCTTTCTCCGTCGCCGACCGGGTCTACGTGCTCTACGCCGGGTCGCTCGTCGAGGTCAGTCGGGCCGACGCGCTCGAGCACGAGCCGCTCCATCCCTACTCTCTCGGACTGCTGCTCTCCGAGCCCGCCGCCGACCGGCGGCTCTCCCGGCTCGTGGCCATCGACGGATCCGTGCCGAGCCCCGACGAGGTTGCCGACCGCTGTAGTTTCGCGCCACGCTGCCGCTGGGTCGAGGCGACGTGCATCGCGGCCAAGCCCCAGTTGCGGGTCGTCGGGAGCGGGCGCGAAACGGCCTGTGTCCGAATCGACGAGATCCGCAACGAGATGCGCCTCGCCCACCACGTCGCAGCCGAGCCGGCCGCGGTCGCCGGCAGCGAGACGCCGACCTTCACGGGCGAGCCGATCCTTCGGATCACGGACCTCCTCAAGATTTTCGAGGGCAGGGGTGGAGAGGTCCGGGCGCTGAACGGCGTCTCGATCGATGTCGGCGTCAACGAGAGCGTCGGCCTCGTCGGCGAGTCCGGCTCGGGAAAGACGACACTCGGTCGCTGTGTCGTCGGCCTCGAAACGCCCACGTCGGGAACGATCTCCGTCGGCGGGATCCCGGCGAGCGACTACCGAGCGCTGACGCGCGACCAACGCTCGGCCATCCGCCGCACCGCCCAGATCGTGTTCCAGGATCCGTACTCGTCCCTCGATCGCACGGAGACGGTCGGCGCAGCACTCCGCGTGGCTCTGATCGTCAACGGCTACCCGCGAGACAGCACCAAGCGACGGATCGACGAGTTGCTCGACCTCGTCGGCCTTCCCGCCGGCTACGCGAAGCGCAGGCCGGCCGCTCTCTCTGGCGGAGAGCGTCAGCGCGTCTCGATCGCCCGCACGCTCGCGGTCGAGCCGAAGCTGATCGTCTGCGACGAGCCGGTCTCGGCGCTGGATGTCTCGGTCCAGGCCCAGATCCTCAACCTCTTCCGTGACCTCCGCGAGCAGTTCGGCCTCAGCTATCTCTTCATCACCCACGATCTCGCCGTCGTCCGCCAGGTCGTCGAGCGCGTGTACGTCCTGCACCGGGGGGTCGTCGTCGAGCATGGCTCGACCGATCAGGTGCTCGATCGTCCGGAGCACGACTACACGCGGCGCCTGATCGCGTCGATCCCACGCTCAGCGGCCCACTAGCGTGGCTCACGCAGACGCAGTTCGGCTGGGTCGGTCCGGTCCTGTCGTCACCTCGCTCGCTCTCGGGGGATCCGCTCTCGGAGGGCTCTTCGCGCCGGTCGGAGCCGACGAGGCCCACGCAACCGTGACGGCCGCCCTGGACCGGGGGATCCGCTACATCGACACCGCCCCACTGTACGGCTTCGGCCGCTCCGAGCAGCTCGTCGGCGACGCCCTTGCCGGCCTTCCCCGCGCCGGTTTCGTCATCTCGACTAAGGTCGGCCGTCTCGTGCGGGAGAACGTGCGAGAGTTCGAGCCGACGCCTGACGGAATGTGGCACGGCACGGGAGCGAGGAAGGTCGTCTTCGACTTCAGCCGCGACGGCATCCGCCGCTCGCTCACCGAGAGCCTCGAGCGCCTCGGCCTCGATCACGTCGATATCGCATATCTCCACGATCCGGACGACCACCTCGACCAGGCGCTCCGAGAGGCGTTTCCGGCCCTCGCGGAGCTCCGCGACGAGGGCCTGGCCCGCGCGATCGGCGCCGGGATGAACGACCCCGTGGCGCTTGCGGAGATCGTGCGCGAGACGCGACCCGACTGCGTTCTCATCGCCGGCCGCTACACGCTGCTGGATCAGAGCGCGCAGAGCGAGCTCCTCCCGCTGTGCGAGAATCTGGGCGTCGGAGTCGCGGTCGGTGGCGTGTTCAACAGCGGTGTCCTCGCGGATCCGGTCTCGGGCGCGCGGTTCGACTACGCGCCGGCCTCACGCGAGGTACTGGAACGGGCACGGCGCATCGCCCGCACGTGTGAGGCGTTCGACGTCGCTCTCCCAACGGCGGCGATCCAGTTCCCGCTCCGGCATTCGGCGGTCGGCTCGATCCTCACCGGGGTCCGCTCGGTCTCCGAGCTCGAGCGGAACATCGCCGGATTCGACGCGACGGTCCCCGCGGAGCTCTGGCCGGCGCTCGAGCACGAGGGTCTCGTGGCGCCCCACCGGAGGCCGGCCGACCGTTGACGAGCACCGCGCGGAACGCGTAGCTGAGAAATCTTTGGTCTTCTCGGCAATATGTAAGCCCGGCTGGTATTCTGAGTCCGCCGATCATGCTAGAGCTTCTGGCCAGCCGGCCGGGCGCAACCGAACAGGGGGACGTGAGGGTGGCACAGTTTCCCTCCGCAGCCGAGTCATCGAACCGCCGGAGCCTGACGGACAAGGCGTACGACCATCTCCGGGAGGCGATTCTTCACGGCGAGCTACCGGTCGGAACCGTCCTCGCCGAAGCATCGATCGCCGACCAGCTGGGGATCTCCAAGACCCCGGTGCGGCAGGCCCTCCAGCTGCTCCGCACCGAAGGCCTGCTCGAGGTCGGCCCGCGGCGTCAGCTCGCGGTACGCGGCTTCACGCCGACCCACCGCAACGAGATCCAGAAGATCCGCGAGTCGCTCGAGGAAATCGCCGTCGAGACCGCGTGCGAGGTCATCTCGCTCGAGAACATCGACCTCCTGCGCCTGACGCTCCTGCGGCAGAAGCGCGCCGCCGACGCCCACGACGAGGAGGGCTTCCTGCTCCTCGACGAGCAGTTCCACATCCAGATCGCGCGAGGCGCGAGCCTGCCGATCGTGGCCCGACTGCTCGAGCAGATGCGCGGCTTCGCACGCCTCATGCGCCTCGGTCGCACGCAGCCGCCCGAGCATCTCCAGGACATCGTCGCCGAGCACACCGAGATCGTCGACGCGCTCGAGAAGCGGGACGTGAAGGCCTCCCTGAGTGCGCTACACAAGCACCTCCATCACTGGGACTACCTCCTCTCACCGAGCGAGGACGAGGCCGCGCTCGGCCCGGCCGGATGAGAATCGCGCGCGTCGAGGTCTTCGGCTACGACCTCACCTACGTCCACGGGCGCTATGTGATGTCCGGTGGCCGGGTCATCGAGACGCTTCCGTCCTCCGTCGTGCGCGTCACGACGGAGGACGGGATCGAGGGCTTCGGCGAGGTCTGCCCGCTCGGCCCCGCATACCTCCCGGCCCACGGCGAGGGAGCGCGAGCGGCACTCGGCGTCATCGCGCCGGCCGTGGTCGGCCTCGGGGTCAACAACCTGGGTGCGGTCAACGCCGCCATGGACCGCGCGCTGATGGGGCACGGCTACGCCAAGAGCGCCGTCGACACGGCGTGCTGGGACGCGCTCGGGAGGACAGTCGGACTGCCGGTGTGCGACCTGCTCGGCGGCCGTCTCTCCGACTCCTTCCCCCTCTATTTCGCGGTGCCGCTCGCGTCGGTCGAGGAGATGACGGCCTATGTCCGGGCACGCCGCGCCGAGGGCATCCACCGCTTCCAGCTCAAGATCGGAGCCGATCCGTACGAAGACGCGGCCCGGACCCGGAGCGTCGTCGAGGCGACGGGCCCCGAGGATGTGATCGTCGCCGACGCGAACGGCGGCTGGCGCCTACAGGACGCCGTCGTCGCGGCGAGGGCGATCGAGGATCTCGAGCGGGTCTTCTTCGAGCAGCCTTGCCCGACCCTCGAGGAATGCCTGATCGTGCGGCAGCGGACGACGCTCCCGATGGTGCTCGACGAGTGCATCCGCGACGTCCACTCGCTGCTGCGCGCCTACGAGGCGAAGGCGATGGAGGCGTTCAACCTCAAGATCTCGAAGGTCGGCGGCCTCAGCCACGCGAAACTCATGCGTGACCTCGCGGTCAGGCTCGGGCTCCGCGTCACGATCGAGGACGCCTGGGGCGGCGATCTCGTCACCGCAGCGGTCTCGCATCTCGCTGCGAGCACGCCGCCCGAAACGCTCTTCACGGTCTCGTTCATGAACGACTGGACGAACGAGCACGTGGCCGGCAAGAACCCACGCTCCCAGGCGGGCTTCGGCTCGGCTCCCGCCGGCCCCGGACTCGGCATCGACGTCGACGTCAGCGCCCTCGGCGCACCGCTCCTCTCGGTCTCCGGCTGAGCCGGCCGCTCACACGCCGGCGAAGGCGCTGAAGCCCCCGTCGACCGGAACGACGACTCCGGTGACAAACCGGGCCCCGTCGGAGACGAGCCAGATCACCGTCGAGACGAGCTCCTCGGGGATGCCGAAGCGCCCGAGCGGCGTCCGCTCGACGATCAGCGCGCCGCGCTCGGTCAGCTCGCCGTCCTCCCGCACGAGGAGAGCGCGGTTCTGATCGCCGACGACGAAGCCCGGCGCTATCGCGTTGACCCGAATGCCTGTCCCGCGACGCGCGAGCTCGACCGCAAGCCACCGTGTGATGCTCTCGACGGCGGCCTTTGCGGCGCCGTACCCACCGACCCTCGTCAACGCCCGGGTTGCCGCCATCGAAGAGACGTTGACGATCGAGCACCCTGAATCGTGTTGCATCGCGCCCCCGAGCACCCGCGTCGGAAGCAGCGTCCCGAGCAGGTTCAGGTCCACCACCTCACGTAAGGCCTCGACCGGAACATCGAAGGGATCTCCACCATCGTGCAACGTGGCGGCCGCGACGTTGCCGCCCGCACAGTTCACGAGGACGTGAACCGCGCCGTAGCGCTCGAGAATCTCGTCACGCGCCCGCTCGAGCGAGTCGAGATCGAGGACGTCGGCCGCGATGCCGGCAGCATCGTGTCCGGCGGCGACGAGGCGGCCGGTGGTACTTGTCAGCCGTTCTGCGTTGCGCGCGATGACAACGACGCTGGCACCCGCCCGCGCCAGGCCCTCGGCAACGGTGCTGCCGATCGCGCCTGTGCCGCCGGTTATCACCGCTACACGCCCCGCGAGCGAGAAAAGGTCACCGGTCACGAGCTGCTCATCCTATGAGGACGGCCCGAATCGGTGAGCCGGAGCCTCCCTCGATCCTCAGTGGTAACCCGATGAAGAGCCCACGAACCGGCGCCGCTCCCAGGCCGACGAGCCCTTCGAACAGGAGGATCTCACGGGGAAGAAAGCTCTCCAGATGACCGACGGCGGAGGTGATCTTCCCATCCACGACGGCTGCGTCACACGTCGCTGTGTCCGAGCCGACCGCCTCGACACCACTGTCCACCAGATGGGCACACGCATCCGCCGCAAGTCCGGGCGCGTTGCGGATCCACCACTCGCGCTCGACGACATCATCGCTCGATGGCCGCAGGAACCTGTCCCAGCCGAACTGCACGATCGCGATCTCACCGGTCTCCGGTGTGAACCCATCCCGCTTCTCCACCTCCTCGAGCATCGCCCGGGTGACGAGAGCACCGGGACCGAGGTCGTACGCTGCAAGGTCATACTTCACGTACGGGAGAACGAAGCGACTGACCGCATACTGATCGATGGTCCGCTGTGTCATGCCAGCGACCGCATGTGCCGGTGCGTCGACGTGCGAGCCGGTGTGCTCGCCGAACGAGAGATGCTGAAGGAAGTAACCGTCACGTTCGTGCGTACGGCTGGAGCGGTCGATCTCGACCGGAGGGTGGCCCGGAAAGACCGGAAGTCGCTCGCTGATCACCGGCGAGACGTCGTAGAACGTCGTCGCGCGCAGCGCGTCGACGAGCGCGCTCATGGCCGTACGACCGCCCGGATCGCCTCCAGGCTGCCATCCTTCGCCGTCGTGAACGCCGCACCGACCTGCTCCAGCGTGAACGGCTGCACGATCGATGCCTCGGGTAGGGCGGCAAGGAGTCCGTCGGCGAGTAGCCGCATCGCCTCGGTGAGATCGGCGAGGTCGTACATCAGCACGCCGATCAGTGACCGATCACCACGCTGAAGCATGAGGCCGTCGAGCTCGACCGCAGCAGGGGCATTGCCGACGATCACGGCGCGTCCACCCTTGCGGGTCGCCGCAAGCGCAGCTCCGATCGTCTCACCGGAGCCGACAGCCTCGAAGACGACGTCGGCCCCCTCGGGGCGAATCTGCTCGGCGACCATCTCCGCGAGCGGTGTCACGGCCGGGTCGAACGCCGAGAGGCCGAGCGCCGTCGCACGTTCTCGCCGGACCGCGGACGGCTCGGAGACGAGAACAGGATCGCACCCTCGATCTCTCGCGACGAGCGCGGTGAACAGGCCGATCGCGCCGCCGCCGAGGACAACCGCGGACTCGCCGGTACGAACACCGGCCCGCGCAACACCATGGACAGCGACGGCGAGCGGCTCGATCAGGACGCGCTGTGCCTCGGGAACGCCGTCCGGGACGACGAGCAGGTTCGCCTCCGGAATCACGACGTGGTCGGCGAGGCCGCCCGGGAGCTGGCCGCCGAAGAAGCGCATATCGGCACAGAGCTGCTGTCTGCCGACAAGGCAGTGGTAGCAGTGCCCGCAACCGAGCGCGGGAAAGACGACCACAGGCGTGCCGATGTCGAGCTGAGCACCCGGTCCGAGCGAGTCGACGGTGCCGTAGATCTCGTGACCGATCAGGAGAGGCGGTCGGAGGAAGGCGTGTGTTCCCGCCCACATCTTGAGATCGGAGCCGCAGACGCCACAGTCGTGGACGCGGACCCTGACCTCACCGTGGCCCGGCTCGGGGGTGGGCCGTTGGTCGACCGCGAACTGCTTTGGCCCTGCGAGCATCGCGTAGCGTCCGTGGGTCACCGATCCCTCCAGTACTGAAGCAGGCCAGGTTCTGCGATCGTCGCCTCGATCGCCGACGGTTCGAGCGCGACCGAGCCGGTGAGATTCTCGATCCCACCGGGCGCGACGGCGATGGTGTCCTCGCAGCGGATGTAGAGCGAGCGCTCCGGCACCCAGAGCATCGGGTCGACGGAGAAGACAAGTCCCGCTTCGAACGGCCGCTTGCTGTAGGTCCCGACGTCGTGGACGGCCATTCCGACGGGATGAGAGAGGTGCCCTCGAAACACGAGTGCGGCCCGGGCCGCAGCCTCGAACTCCGGCGCAGACCAGGCTGTCTCCTCCACGACCTCGCGCATCTCGGCCGCCGCCGCGTCGAGCACACCGGCGACGGTTTCACCGGGGCGGATCCGTGCAAGCAGCGCAGAGTGGTAGCGGAGGATGAAGCCGTACAGCTCGAGCTGCCAGTCCTCCCACCGACCGGAGACCGGCCACATGCGCCCGATATCGCTCGTGTAGTAGTCGAGGTCGGGCGCGTAGTCCATCAGCACGAGCTCCCCCGCGGCGAGGGTCGACGTCTTCTGGACGTAGTGTCCGTGCCATGCGTTCGCTCCCGAGGCCACGATCGCCTCGTATGAGCCTCCCGCGGCCCCGGCCTGCAAGAAGACGAAGTCCGCGACCGCGCTCAACTCGTATTCGCGCACACCGGGCTCGGTCGAGCGCATCGCCTCGGTGATCGCGATGCCTGTCAGACGCGCGGCCTCACGCATGAGGGACAGCTCGGACTCACTCTTGACGAGTCGCATCTCGTCGAGAACAGGGGTCAGGTCGCGACACTCGGCCCGAGGGAAGTGCGCCGCCAGCGACACCTGAAGCGACCCGCCGGCAGGCGCGTGCGCGCGCAGGGGATCGGCGAGTCGGGCGGCGGTACCGCCGAGGAGCCCATCGCGGCTCTGGCGCTCGCCTTCACCCGGAGCGAACGGCGTGTGAACGACCAGCGCACCCCGGAAGAGCCTGCGGGCAAGCTCGAGTGGCATCGCCTCGACCGGCTTGACGACGTCGACGCCTGCGACCTCCTTCACCCGGTCGACATCCTCGGCCCAGAGCGCGGGCCCATCGGTGCGCTCCCGCTGGTCGTCGCGATGCGGAAGGTATGCCGTCGTGGCGCCTTCCGCTCCGTCGATCAGCACGTACGCGCCAGGAACCTCGAGTCCCGTGAGGTAGAAGAACTCGTTGGTCTGTCGAAACCGGACCGATCGGCGAGGAAACGCGGCAGACGCAACGAGGGCGATATCGCCGTCTTCGATCGACGAAGCGAGCCGCACCCGCCGCGCGCGAAGTTCCTGTGCTCCCGCGCAGAGGCGCTCTCGTTCCATCACCATCGAGCTGTTAGATTCTTCTCATCATAGAAAATCTCTTCGAGTCATAGACGTACTATAGTGGGGCACCCGGCCGCGGGCAACTGCCCGCTGTTCCGAAGCACCACACCCCGACGAAGGAGCCGCGGAATCCGCGAACCGATCTCAACCGTCGGGCTCAGAGATGGAGGCCCGAGCGCTGCGGTGGCCCCCGGGCTAGGTCAGGCGGTACAGCACCTCCCCGGCGCGCGGGACGACGAAGGTGTCGTTCCTCCTCCCCCACGCCGCGGGATCGATCGAAGCGGGGTCGCGCCAGGAGAGGTTGGCGCGCTCACACACATCGCGAGGGATCGCCGTAGCGAGCGTGATCGTGATGCGGCAGTGCTCCCGGTCGGTTGCGCGGTCGTAGGTGCCGCGTCCGCGGACATGCGTGCTGTGCGCAAGGACGCCGAGCGGGATGTCGATGGGCAGTTCGCGAGCGAGGAAGTAGTCCCGGCAGTGGTATCCGACCTGCTCGATCGCGTCGCCGTGCGTCTCGGAGAACGAGCGAACGTGAGGGGCGTAGAGAATGAGCTCGCCGCCGTCGGCGACGACCGGCTCGAGCTTGTAGACGCCCTTGGCGGCCGTCCAGAGGTCCGAGTACATGGGCGGCACGATCGAGAGCACGGTGCCGAACGCGCGGTCGACGTGGCTGATGTGGACGCCGGCCGAGAGATCGGCCGCCCTCGCCCAGGCGACCTCGCAGCTGCCAAGATAGAGCCCATGGAGCGCGGCGTCACCGGGCCGCACGACCATCGCGATGCAGCGGCGCTCGACCGGGATCATCTCCGCGGCACGGTCGATGAGCCGTCGGACCGGGGTGATGCCCGGCGCTCCGATCATCTCGGAGGCGGTGATCAGCGCGCCGAGCCAGTGCGACAGGTCGATCAGCTCGGGTCCCGAGAGGCCCGGGAAGAAGTACTTGTTGCCGCCGGAGAAGCCGACCACCTCGTGTGGGAAGACGGGACCGACGACGATGACGACGTCGTACTCGAGCAGATGCCGGTTGATCCTCACCGGGACTGCGTCGCGCAGGAGCCCTCCGCTGAGCTCCTCGACCTCGACGGCGGAGATCTCGCCGAGAGTGACGAACGTGCCCGCGTCACTCCAGTTGTGATTCCGGATCGATCCATGGTCGAACTCCGGGTTACCGGCCGCAAGGCCGAGGTGGTCCCGGATCGCTGCCGGGGACATGGGCTGATGGGTGCCGAGCGCGATCAGCCAGTCGAGAGCAGTTGCAACGCCCGCAAGCTGGTCGGTTATCGCCCGAAAGAGCAGAGGTATCGGCGCGGTACGTGTTCCGTCAGGGATGACGCACACGACTCTCTTGCCGCGAAGATCCCAGCGCGAAAGCCCGTCGGCCACGAGACGCTCGATCTCGGCCGGCGCAAGGACGCCGTCGAGCCGTCCTTCTCCGACAACGTCCGGCTGAATCGTCGTGATCATCCCGAATTCCCTTCCTCGGTGCGCATGCTGCGACGGAGGGACGATCGCAGCTGCCGCCTCTCGGGCGCAAGCGTATCGCGGCGGCGACGGCGACCTCCCAGTGGCAACGCGGGCACAGGCTCGGAGGAGGCCCAATGGCCGCCGGCGTGAGACGAGGCGGTCCGCGGGGCGACGGAGTGGCGAACCGACAGCGCACGAAGTTGACGCCCGGCGACATCGTCGCGGGCCTCAGCGTCGCTGCCGTGCTGATCCCACAGTCGCTGGCCTACGCGGGCCTCGCAGGCATGCCGCCGGAGCGGGGGTTGTACGCCGCGGCGCTACCACCGATCGCGGCAGCGCTCTTCGCCTGCTCGCCGTACCTGCAGACGGGCCCGGTGGCGCTGACGTCGCTCCTCACGTTCGGTGCCCTGTCGGCTCACGCCGCGCCCGGCTCGGACGAGTACATCGAGCTCGGCATCGTCCTGGCGCTCGCCGTCGGCGTGATCCGCGTCGTGCTGGGGCTGATCCGGGGCGGCGTGATCGCCTACCTGCTCTCGGAGCCCGTGCTGATCGGGTTCGTGCCGGGCGCCGCGATCCTGATCTGCCTCTCGCAGCTCCCGACGGCGTTGGGCGTTTCCCCGGCCGGGCACGGCATCGTCGCCAACGCGCTCGACGCGCTCGCCCACCCCTCGTCCTGGGACTGGACGTCGATCGCCCTGGGGCTGATCACCGTCGCCCTGATGAAGGGTGCCCCGCGCGTGCACCGGCTCGTGCCCGGTGTTCTGCTCGCCGTGATCGGGTCGATCGCGTGGTCGAGCGTCACCGACTACTCGGGCGCGACCCTGGGGACGATCGAGATCGGCCTGCCCGGGCTGCCGGACGGGATCGACCCGGGCACGCTGCCGCTGCTCCTGGTCTCGGGCCTGATCATCGCGCTCGTCGGCTTCGCCGAGCCCGCCGCGATCGCGCGCACGTTCGCGACCGTGGAGCGGCAACGCTGGGATGCGAACCAGGAGCTCGTCAGCCAGGGCGCGGCGAACCTCGCTTCGGCAGTCTCCGGCGGCTTCCCGGTCGGCGGGTCGTTCTCCCGTAGCTCCCTGAACCGTCTCGCGGGTGCCCGCACCCGCTGGGCCGGTGCCGTCACAGGCCTCGCCGTCCTCTGCTTCCTCCCGTTCGCGAAGGTGCTCGCCCCTCTGCCGCTTCCCGTGCTCGCGGCGATCGTGATCGTGGCCGCGCTCGGGCTCGCACGACTGCGTCCGCTCGCCCGCCTGGTCCGGCTCTCGCGCTGGCAGGCAGCCGTCGCTTGGACGACGTTCGCGGCGACCCTGGCTCTCTCTCCGCACGTCGAGTACGCCGTCCTGCTGGGTGTCGGGATCGCAGTCCTCGTCCACCTGCTGCGGGAGATGCTCGTCGACATCGACATCCACCTCGACGGAGACACGCTCACCTTCCGCCCCCGCGGCGTCCTCTGGTTCGCCTCGAGCAAGGTGATCGAGGATGCGTTCGCCGTTGCGATCGCCGACCATCCCCGCGCCCGCAAGGTCGACATCGACCTCGCCGGCGTCGGGCGCCTCGACGTCACCAGCGCCCTCGTCCTGCGCAGGATGCTCGCCGACGCCCGGGCCGCCAAGCTCGAGGCACGCCTGATCGACGTCCCACCACGCGCACGCCGCTTCCTCCTCCACGTCGTCGAGTCGGAGGTCGAGCCGCTCTGACGCGTCCCGGCGGCGCGCGGTGGGCATGGTGTCACGCGGCGGCGCCCGCGCCTCGCACCGGCCGCGTCGACCGTGGCGGAACGGCGCTGTAGGGTCTGAGCCGTGACCGCGGCCAGAGTGAGGATCGGCGTCATCGGCCTCGGCGACATCGCCGTCCGCGCGCATCTGCCCGCCATCCTCCGCGAGCCGCGGGCGCCGCGAAGCATCGGCGGGCGATGAGCCGGTTCGCGGAGCATCGCAGTCGCACCGCCCGGAGCTAGACAGGCTTGATGTGGATTAGGTGCGCGCGATCCACGGCGCGACTTCACGTGATTCTCAGCGGGCACTCAGGAGCGGCGTGGATGATGGCTGTGCGCAACCACCAAGGGTCCAGTGTCGGAGCCAGGACGCAACGATCCGACACCGCTGACCGGCGAAAGCCCCGGCTCCCCTCCTGGCCGGGGCTTTCGCAGTTCTCTGCCGGATCGCGCCCCTGCGGCCACGGCGAAAGATGGGCTCTAGAATCGTGGCCGTGAAGAGGATCGCACTCGTGACGGGCGCGGGCAGCGGAATCGGGCGCGCCGTCTCGGTCGCTCTCGCGCGAGCGGGCTGGACCGTCGTCCTCGCAGGCCGCCGCCGCGAGGCACTCGAGGAGGCGGCCGCCGAGGCGGGAAACGACGCCGTCGCAATCGTCTGCGACGTCACCGACGCACAGTCGGTGCAGTCCCTGTTCGCGGAGATCGAAGAGCGCTACCGGCGGCTCGACCTCCTCTTCAACAACGCCGGCATCGGCGCGCCCGCCGTGCCTCTCGAGGACCTGACCGTGGAGCAATGGCGATCGGTCGTCGACACGAACCTGACCGGCGCCTTCCTCTGCACGCAGGAGGCGTTCCGGCTGATGAAGAGGCAGTCGCCCCGGGGCGGGCGGATCATCAACAACGGCTCGATCTCGGCGACGACGCCGCGCCCGCTCTCGGCCCCGTACACGGCGACGAAGCACGCAGTCACGGGTCTCACGAAATCGACAGCGCTGGACGGCCGGGCCTACGACATCGCCTGCGGCCAGATCGACATCGGCAACGCGGCGACCCCGATGATGGCACGGGTCGCGGTCGCGGGGGCGCTGCAGCCCGACGGCAGCACCCTCCGCGAGCCGACGTTCGACCCGGCCCACGTCGGGCAGGCGGTCGTCTACATGGCGAGCCTGCCTCTGTCGGCCAACGTGCAGTCGCTGACGGTGCTCGCGACCACGATGCCGTTCGTCGGCCGGGGCTAGGTCTCAGCCGGCGGCGAGGACTCTTCCCCCGAGCTCGTCCTCGATGTGGACGCGGACGATCTCGTCGAAGTCCGCATCTGCCCTGAACCCGAGCAGGAGGGCGCGCCGGGGGTCGAAGTCGCGCGGCCAGCCGGCGACGATCCGCATGATCGTCTCGTCGGGCTCGCGCCTGATCAGCCGGACGGCCGCGTCGCCGGCGACCCGTCGTAGAGCCTCGATCTGCTCCGCCACCGTCACCGACACGCCGGGCATCGTCAGGCAGCGGCGGTCGCCGAGAACGCCGGTGTCGAGCGTCGCAGCGTGGAGCATGAAGCCGACCGCCGAGCGCGGCGATGCATGCCAATGGCGCGTCTCGTCCGGCACCGGGAGCACCGCCTCCTGCCCGTTCAGCGGCTCGCGAATGATGTTGGAGAAGAACCCCGAGGCGGCCTGGTTCGGCCGGCCCGGCCGGACGCAGATCGTCGGCAGGCGGATGCCGACGCCGTCGAGGAAGCCGCGGCGGGAGTAGTCCGAGAGCAGCAGCTCGGCGATCGCCTTCTGGGTGCCGTAGCTCGTCAGCGGCGTGTGGCACTGGTCGTCGCCGATCACGTCGGGGAACGGCGCGCCGAAAACGGCGATCGTGGAGGTGAAGACGACCCGCGGGCGGTACCCGTCGCCGATCCCGCGGATGCTCTCGAGCAACGCGCGCGTTCCGTCCAGGTTCGTGCGATAGCCCGATTCGAAATCCGCCTCCGCGGCACCCGACACGACGGCGGCGAGGTGGAAGACGACGTCCGGGCGGCTCTCCACCAGGTCGCGCGCGACACCCTCCTCAGCAAGATCCGCGACGACGGGCTCGACGTCGAACCTCGCCTCCGAGGGCCGCCCCGGCTCGGCGACGTCGGCCAGCACCAGCCGGGAGATCTCCTCGCCGGCGAGAGCACCGTCGTGCGCCAGTCGCTCGGCGAGCTTGCCGCCCAGCATGCCTGCGCCCCCGAGAACCAGAATCCGCATCGCGGGGACAGTAGAGCAACGAGCCGACCCGAACCAGTCAGACTTCCCTGATGGCACCGAGTGCGGAGGCGTTCCGCGACCTGTTCATGCTCGACCCGGAGGTGGCGTTCCTGAACCACGGGAGCTTCGGTGCCGTGCCGCGACCCGTGTTCGA
>Ga0315273_10003068_pt1 | contig 20067 bp, 17 predicted proteins | sample YL17G02_0_MG_FD_205753 | JGI IMG/M metagenome (GOLD analysis project Ga0315273, IMG submission 205753) | Sediment microbial communities from Yellowstone Lake, YNP, Wyoming, USA - YL17G02_0 | ecosystem: Environmental > Aquatic > Freshwater > Lake > Sediment | place: USA: Wyoming | collected...
CTGCGATGTGGACCCCGAAACCCTTGATTTCAAGCATTCGGATCTCAAAGTTTCCATCAACGAAAACACCCTCTGCGTGGTCGCCACCCACATGTTCGGGATACCCTCCGAAATGGATTCGACGGTTGGCATCTGCAGCAAGATGGGGGTCGTCGTCGTCGAGGATGCGGCCCAGGCAATGGGCGGCATTTACAAGGGAAGACGGCTTGGCACAATCGGAGATGCCGGTTTCTTCAGTTTCGGCCGGGGCAAGAATGTGACGTGTGGGAGCGGGGGTGTCCTCCTTACGAATTCCGATGTGATCGCCGCGGCGATCCGCGGGCTTTACGCAAAACTGGCGCGTCCGTCGCTCGTGGAGGAGTTTGTCGGGTTCCTCCAGTTGATCGTGCAGACGCTGTTCCTTCGTCCGTCGCTGTACTGGTTTCCCTCGGGGATCCCCTCGCTGAAACTGGGCGAGACGATTTTCTATAAGGATTTTCCCGTCAAGAAACTTTCCGGGATGAAGGCCGGAGTATTGAAGAGATGGCATACCCGACTTACGGATTCGAATCGGGTACGGCGGGAAAATGCCGGCCAATTCAAATCCAGGCTTGGCCCCAAGTTTTGTTGCATCCATAAACAGGAAGTACCCGTTCTACGCCTCCCGGTTCTCGTTGTGAACCAAAAGGCCCGCGATGAGATCTATCGCCTTTCCATGAGAAATGGACTCGGTCTCAGCAAAATGTATCCCTCGCCTGTCAACGAAATCGAAGAGATCAAAGAGAAGATGGAGAAAAAGTCATTCCCTGGCGCCAAGTCCATTTGCGAACGGCTGGTTAACATTCCGGTCCACGAGTTTCTGCTGGACCGGGACAAGGACGAGATCTGTCGCATGCTTGCGGAATGTGCATGATGACTATCCCGAAAGGTATTCAAGATCTTATTTCAATCGCAAAGCAAGCGATCGCGCTGGTCGTCGGTGCATTTATTCTTGCGGGATGCGGAGGAGGGGGGATGTCGAGTTCAAACGCAACGGTTTCGGAAGCGGTGCTGAAGAAAGTGGCGGAGAAAAAGATCTATTTCGGCCATCAATCCGTGGGTTTCAATATCATCGAAGGCATCGACGACATTCTCAAGGAAAAGACCGGTAATCGATTACATATCGTCAAGACTGATGACCCCGCAATGTTCAAATCCCCTCTCTTCGGTCACTCCACGGTAGGTTCCAACGACGACCCGACATCGAAGGTCCAGGATTTCTCGAGTTCCATGGAAAGAGGACTGGGAAATACAATCGACATCGCATTTTTCAAGTTTTGCTATATCGATATCCACAAAGGTTCCGACATTGGGAAAATATTCATGGTGTACAAAGAGACCATGGATCGTCTTCGGAAAGAGTACCCGAAAACCAGGTTCGTTCATGTCACCGTGCCACTTACCGTGACGGAGCCGTCGGTCAAAACGTTTATAAAGAAGGTGTTGGGTAAGGAAGATAACAACATCAAGCGGAATGCATATAACGAATTGCTATTGAAGGAGTATGCAGGAAAAGAGCCGGTCTTCGACCTGGCCAAGGTGGAATCTACATACCCCGATGGGAGAAAAAATACGTTTTCCGCGGGAGGAAAGCAGTATCCATCCCTGGTTCCCGACTACTCAGACGACGGAGGACATCTCAACCTTAGGGGAAGGAGGGTAGTTGCAGCGGAACTCCTCAAATTCCTTGCCTCGGTCGAATAATTTTCAGGCAATGACGATTCCACAGGCGGGATATCTTTTCCCTGTCCTGATCGCATTCGGGGCCCTCTATTATGAGACCTTCTCCTGGATTGTCAGTACCTGGTCCACCTATCGTGGATCCCATGGGCCTATTATTTTAGCGATCAGTATTTACATGACTTGGGAGAAGAGAGAGGAAATAAGAAGGCTGGATCTCGGTCCAAACTTCCCTTGGGGCGCCGGCCTGACGGTGTTCGGGTGTTTTCTCCTTGTTTCCGGTAGGTTGGGGAGTCTTCTCCTGCTCCAATACATTTCTCTGGTTGTAACCATGCTGGGGGTAGTTTTACTGCTGAGGGGGACTGGTTACCTGAAAGCCCTCTGGTTCCCGATTGTTTACTTGGTGTTCATGTTCCCTCTCTTCAGCGAGGTTCTATCCTGGATAAGCGTTTATCTTCAGACTGCGGCTGCAATTATTGCGAATTTCATCATAGGACTTTGCGGGGTAAGTTCCTTCCGGTCTGGTGTGATGATCGAGCTTCCACAGGTAAGTCTTGAAGTAGCCAGGGAATGCAATGGGATCAACCATATAATCGCCCTCATGAGCTTGGCCGTTCCCCTGGCGTACTGGACCCATGATTCACGGGCGAAGAAATTTGTTCTTATCACCTCTGCCATTCTGATCGGTGTTCTGGCCAATGGCATTCGGGTAGCGATCATCGGAATCGCATCGGTCATTTACCCTGGAGGACCGGTTCATGGTCCCTACGGTCTTTTTTACGTATCGTTTATCTTCTTTTTTGGGATGTTGGGGTTGCTCGGGATCAACAAGGCGATCGGAGGCAGTCGTAAAGTTGACGAAAAAGGAAACGGAAAAAACCACCAGGGTGACGATTCATCAGGCAATAAATCTTTCCGCATATATCCGGTGGTATGCTCCCTGTTCATATTTTCAGTGGCGGCCGCCTACATTTTCCTATTAAAACCCGTACCCGTTTATCTCGCTGCCCAACTTACAGAACTCCCTGACATTATCCAGAATTGGAAAGGGGTTGACGCCGCATTCACATCTCCTCCATTCCAATATTTCCAGGCCGACGAAGAGTTGAAACGAACTTACAAGGACGGAAACGGCCATGAGGTTGAATTATATATCGGATATTTCCCTGCTCAACTGAATGAAAGAAAAATCGTTCATTACCGATTTGATCCATTGCAGCGTGAAGCCTTGCAGACGAAGATAAATGCCGGTGGTTATATGATTAATATAAAGAAGACACAGAACATGGAGGTAACAGGAGGCAGGGTAGTCTATTTCTGGTATGACATCGGGGGGGATATTTATACCGATCGGTACATTGCAAAAATAAGAACAATTTATGATGCGTTGTTCCACCAAAGGTCAAATGGCACCATAGTTGTTGTATCTACCCGGGAAACGAAAGATGAACAATTTGTAATTGAATTTTTAAGAAATGCATTCCCTGTAATACAAACGTATTTAAGGCCAAAAATATCTTAATAATATTGTAATATTGAATATATAATCTACTTAGTTCTGAGCCAATAATAATTCTATGGGCTTCATCTCAAAAATACTAAAGAATCCGATTCAAAGTTTGTTTTACCTTCTGGCTATAGCCAGAGGATCTGTATATATTATCCGTTACAGAATATTAAATAATAAAGTGCGGATTAAATTTCCTTTCGCCGCCTTTGCACCAGTTCGCATTACAGGGCCAGGATCCGTATCCATAGGGAAAGGCAATCATGTCCAGAAGAGTATTTTTCGAGGGCTGACAATAGTTACACTGTCTCCAAACGCGTTGGTGACGATTGGAGAAAAATGCCTCCTTGGGGGGGTGACGATCCGTTGCCGCCAAAGAGTCGAGGTCGGCGATGGAGTAATGATGGCGAATCCCCTTATACAAGATTCTTTTTTCGCAAACCCTGAATACGCGATTTCGCGGATAGAGAAAAACCTCATCAATGAAACGAGGCCCATCACCATTGGAACAAATGCCTGGCTGGGAGCGGAGAGCATCATTCTCGGTGGAACCAAGATTGGAAACGACACTGTATTGTCCGCGGGCGCATGGTGCCTTGGGACGTATACCGGGGATTACATGCTGGTCAGCGGAAACCCTGCCAAAAAACCATTACCCATCGACAAATTGTTGAGGTTGAAAGGGATCGCATGAGAGATCAAATCGCCCGTTTGAGGGGAGCGATATATTCCCTTTGGTACGGATATTTCAGGAAAAACGTCTCTATAGGTACCGGATTAAGGATATATAAGAAATTGAGAATCAGCGGGAGTGGAAGGGTGGACATCGGCAGAAATTTTGTCGTCGATGGCATCTGCGGGGATCGAAGCCAGTATGTCACCCTTGATGTGTTGCATCCGGATTCGGTCATCCGAATCGGGAATAATGCCAGATTCCATGCGGCACGAATTTCGGCAAAGTTTAAAATATCCATAGGAGATGATGTTCTGATCGAGGAATCCGGGGTCATCGACACCGACTTCCATTCGATTGAAAAGAAGAGAGAGAACTCCTCGGATGAAAACGCCGAAAAGTGCTCCGTTTCAATTGGCGACAGAGTTTCCATTGGATCAAGAAGTTTCGTGACAAAGGGATTAACGATCGGGGATGATGTTATCGTCGCGCCCGGTAGTGTGGTTGCCACGTCGGTCAAGGCCTGCATGAGAGTTTGTGGGAATCCCGCACGGCCATTATGAAATACATTCTTACAATACCTGATTGGCAAAGATGCAATTAAAATATTTAAAACACGATCTTTACAGGTATTTCTATCCTGATGACGAGGTTGAAAAAGTAGGGTTATTAACAAAAATAAAGATTGTGATATTTACGCAAGCGATATGGGCTATTGTTGTTTACAGGCTGAAGAGGTGGATCTATTATGAATTCCGGATACCATTAATAAGGAGCATTTTGAAATTTGCGATAGCTCCATTGGAGTTATTTGTTCAAACGGCAACAGGTATATGCCTTGAGGCCCACAACGATATCGGACCCGGATTGTATGTAGGTCATTTTGGAAATATTATTACATATGCGGGAGACATAAAAATAGGGAAATTCTGTAATATAAGCCACGAAAATACGATTGGGATCGCTGGAAGAGGGGATCGGCGAGGAGTTCCTGAAATCGGCGATTTTGTTTATATCGCCCCTGGGGCGAAGATTTTCGGCAAAATCAAGATCGGAAACAATGTTGCGATAGGTGCCAACGCCGTTGTAACGAAGGATCTACCCGACAATGCGATTGCAGTCGGTGTACCTGCCAAAATCATCAACTACAATTCCAGCAAAGACTTTATTGAATTCAACAAAAGAAAAAGTAGAGAATTTTTATAGAATTACCAACTCGTGGTCGATTTAATAATATTGAAAGAGCCATAGATACCTCATCCATAATCGGAGAGAAGAGTTTATGATTCCAACATTATCCAACAGGGAGACTATCGATACAATTTCCAAGCGGTTGATGGGAAATCTTCAAACGTATTATCCCGAATTGACGACATCAGGCACCGCGATAAAAGGAACGGCAATCGGTGGACAGTTTGCCAAGACCTTCCGATTCGATTTGAATTTCAAGGAAGGGAAGCGGATCGTTTATGGAAAGTGGTGTCCTGTTTTCGATAATATAAATCCGGCGAGGATGGAGTATGAAACCCTCGTACTTCTATATTATAAAATGCCTGAGATCAATAAATTTTTTGCCGTATCCCGCCCGCTTGATTTCTTCCCTGATTTGAACGTCTATGTCATGGAGTCTGTGGGGATTTTGAATTTCAAGACCTACCTCCTTAAAAATAATTCGAGATTGCGTAAAGGAGATTCGATTAACGAGCTTGTTTCCGTCCTGAAAGGAAGTGCCTTATGGTTGAAAATTTTCCATGAGATCACAAGATCTGACAACGTAAAAAAATTTGATGTGTTATCTTTACAAAATAAGATGTTGGAGGATTATGATTATAGATATCTTTGGAATTTTACTTTCCGCCGCGTGACATTGAATAAACTTGACATCCTATTAAATAGACTGTCTTTACTGGGAAGTAAACTTGATTTGCCGTGTGCAAAATGGCATTGGGATTATACTCCCGCCCATATATATCTCGACAACGGCAAGATCAGCGTTATTGACATCTTAGGGTTGGATGATGCCCCCATCTATGAGGACATCGGCCATTTCCTTGCTGCAATGGAAACTGTAAATAATCTTCCATTTTATCTACTGTTTGACAGAATGAGAGCAGGCAAAGAATTTTGTGATATATTTCTGGATGAATACGGAACCATGGGCGGAAGCGAAAGGGAAATATTCCTTTTATTTTCGAATATATATAAATTAAAGTTCTTGATTCTTTATTTTGGCGGACACCATATGAAGGTGTCAAAATATATATATTCAGTTGGAGCCAAGGTATACGCAAATACAAGAACTGTCGGTCTTTTCGATGAACCTATTGAGCGGACGATAAATGAAATAAATTATTTGCTTGATAAATTAATATGATTTGGCAGAATTCGATGGGACAAAGTAAATCAATAGAGTTATATTTATGTTGTTCTTGATATTAATATTTTCGGATATGAGTAATATTCAAATATTATTTCCTTTTCTTTCAAAGTTCTATTTTTTTAAAATACTCGTAATTATATTAGTAATAGGAATATTCCTGGAAAAACGGCTTATAGAAAATATTAAAATGTATTTTTCATCACGGCAATTAAAAACTCTAATGTTTTTTGTATTCTGGATGCTGATGTCGGTTCCTCTTGGTGCATACCCGGGTGGCAGCTTTTCTTTTTTAACACAGGAATACTGGAAGACACTGGTAGTATTTTTTATTGTATTAGCCTATGTTGAAACAAGAAAAGAGTACGAAAATATGATTTGGATATATATACTTGCCGGTGGATTACTGGGCCTATTAACTATCATGACTTCAAGTGGGCCAAGGCTTTCAATTAGTTCCGACATATATGATGCCAACGATACAGCCCTTCAGTTCATCGTTGTTCTTCCTTTTGTAATATGGAAATATATTTCATCTGCTGGGACTAAAAAAATATTATCAGGTATTATCTCACTGTTTATATTAATTGGCATAGTGTTAACACAATCGAGGGGTGGATTTATTGGAATGGTTGCCGTCATAACCGTTACAATAATTCAGATCAGACGACTCGAAAAAGGGAAATTGAAAATATTATTGCCGGCTCTCGCTGTATGTTGCATTGCATTATATTTCGGAAGTTCTGAATATTTCGACAGGATTTCAACAGTTTTCGATACGGACAAAAACTATAATTATTCTTCTCCATACGGACGGATTAACGTCTGGAAGCGAGGGCTCGAAATGATGGTGAATAACCCTTTGCTAGGAGTTGGTGTGGCAGGTTATATGGCTGCAGATGGCTTTCTGTTTGCTGCTGACGGTGCAAGGTTTCAGGCAGCCCATAATTCTTTCGTACAGGTAGGCGCTGAACTCGGATTCCCCGGTTTATTGGTATTTTGTTATCTTATCTATAGTTTAATAAAAGAAGTTCGACAGATAGCATCACGAAAATTCTCTATAGACCAGTTCTACGTGATAAATTCCTATCCCATCATTGGGGCATGGGTAGGTTTTATTGCCACAGCTTTTTTCCTTTCCGCCGCTTACGCAAAAGTGTTCTATTTTCAACTTGCCATCGCTATTGTTTTCATTGGCATATTCAAGCGTAGAAGTAATAATATGTCGCAAGATATAAATGTGGATTTATAATATATGTTATTTATTTTGTATTATTTAGTTATATTATTATTAGTAATTTATCTATTGATTGCAGGATTATATCAAGTTATTCTTGCAGTTGCATACTTTATGGTCAAGGATACGAAGATTTCTAGTTCTAATAATTTAAACAGATTTGCGATTTTAGTTCCTGCACATAACGAAGAACTACTTATATCAAAAATGTGCGAAAGTCTTATTGGCATAAAATATCCCACAAATTGTTTTGATATATTCATCGTTTCGGATAATTCTACCGATAAGACGGAAGAGATATGCGCTGCATATCCGGTAATAGTGCTATCAAGGCATGATACATTAAAAGCGGGAAAGGGATACGCACTCGAATGGGCCTTGGTGAGAATTTCCCTGAATAACTACGACGCGGTTCTTATCGTAGATGCCGACACAACGGTAAAACCGGACATATTGACGGAACTCAACGTATTGCTGAACCGGGGAGAGCAGGCCATTCAATGTTATATTGAGATCCCGAACCGAAACGAGAGTTGGTTTACCCAACTTATCTCCCTCTCGAGGACCATCAACGACCTGTTTTATCATTATTCGAAATATAAACTTAGCTTGTCGGCCTACCTCATGGGGACCGGTATGTGTTTCAAGGCCAGTCTCCTTGAAAATAAAAAATGGAATGCTTTTTCTCTCTCGGAAGATTGGGAATATTTCGCTCGACTTATCGAAGATGGGTACAGAATAGGATTTGCGGCAAATGCCGTTGTCTATCAGCAGGAATCCAGTTCCCTCAAGCAGGCCACCAGCCAGCGTTTGCGCTGGGCGAGCGGAAGATTTTTCGTCGTAAAAAATCTCGGGATGAAGCTTTTCCTTAAAGGGATACGGCGCAGAGATCTAGTGATGATTGACGCATCCTTGTCGCTTCTTTTCCCGAACTGGTCACTGCAAATTAATCTCATACTCCTGACGCTATTGGCATCGCTCTTTCTTCCAGTGTCTTCCTTCAAAACAACGATACTGGGGATAGGGTTTGTTCTTCTCGGGATCCAAGCATTGATAGTGATTGCCGGGATGTACCTTGCCGGGAATCCTCTGTCGACGCTCAAGGCTGTACTCGTCGCTCCTGTGTTCCTGGTCTGGAAGTTCTTTATAGATTTACTCTGTGTAACCGGCTTATATCGCGGGAAAAAATGGATTCGAACGGAGAGACACATACCCAATGAGCCATGACAATATACAAATACTCCCGTCGGAGGAAAGATGAAAATCGGCATTGTTGGATGCAGCTTGAATTCCGATTATTACATCCGTTTTGCGAAGGATTGTCCGGGCATAGAGATGAGGGACGCATTTGAGAAGGCGATAAAAATTGAAAACGTAACCAAGGCCTGAGAACAGAAATGTGTGGCATTTTCGGCGTGGTTTCAAAAAATCGTATTGATATCCCTATAAAGGAATTGACCGACACCCTCGCCCATCGCGGGCCTGACAATTCAGGATATTACATTGAGGACAACGCAGCACTGGGGCATCGGAGATTAAGCATCATCGACCTCGCGGGAGGGCATCAGCCCGTATCCAACGAGGACGGGACGAAATGCATAGTTTTCAACGGTGAGATCTATAACTTCCGTGAGTTAAGAGACCGGCTGATCTCCTCGGGCCATAAATTCTCCACCCTCAGCGATACGGAAACGATCCTACATGCATATGAGGAGTGGGGTGAGGGTTGCTTGGTGCATCTGCGGGGCATGTTCGCCTTTGCGATCTGGGACAAAATCGATAAATGTCTTTTTATCGCAAGGGACAGGCTTGGAATAAAGCCGCTTTTTTATGCCGAGTGGAACGGGAAATTTTATTTTTCCTCGGAGATGAAGGCGATCCTCGCTGATCCTGATTTCCCGAGAGATATGGACGAGATGGCTCTGGCCTGCTACTTCACGCTCTCGTACATCCCGGCGCCACTGACCATCTTTTCAAAAATACGAAAACTCCTTCCAGGTCATACGATCACTTGGTGCGACGGCAAGATAAAGTTCAGCAAATATTGGGATCTCCATTTCGCGCCGGATAGGGGTAAAGACGAGAGTTACTTTATAAAAGGATTCATGGAAATATTGGAGGAGTCGGTAAAGGGGCACCTCATCAGCGAAGTCCCTCTAGGGGCATTCCTGAGCGGTGGGGTGGATTCCAGCACGATCGTGGCAATGATGAGCAAGGCCGATCCTTCCGCGGTCAATACGTTCACGATGGGATTCGGCGGGAATAAGGGCGGGTATCTGGACGAGAGGGGATTCGCCGCCAGCGTTGCCGAACGGTATGCGACCCATCACCGGGATTACGAGGTGATGCCCTCCCCTGAAGGTCTTCTGGATAAGATTGTACGGGCATTCGACGAACCATTTGCCGATGATTCCGTCATCCCGTCCTATTTTGTATGTAAGATTGCCAGGGAGAACGTTACAGTCGCACTGTCGGGTCTTGGAGGAGATGAACTATTTGCAGGGTATGAGAGGTACCTCGGCTTTCGACTTCGTTCATACTACAGCCGGATACCGCTATTCGTCCGAGAGAATGTCTTTTTAAGACTCACTGATGCCCTTCCTGAGAGATCTGACGGACACTATACCGTAAATCACATTAAGAGATTCGTCCGATCCGGCTCCCTGCCGCCCGATCACGGGTATTTTGGATATTTAAACTTGTTGAAACCATCCATCCGCGAATCATTTTTTGCGGATTCCGGTCGATTCCAAAAACATTTCGATGCCTGTAGTGATCTGGTTCGTGGGCATTTCAATTCAACGAATGTCGAAGATGGAGATGACTCCCTCGATAGGGCACAATATTGCGACATGAAGACCTACCTGCCAGAAGACATCCTTGCATTGACTGACAGGATCAGCATGCAGCACTCGTTGGAAGTCCGTGTACCGTTTCTCGACCATAAACTCGTCGAGTTTTGCGCAACGATTCCTTCCGACATCCGGATGAAAACGCTTAAAAAGAAATATCTATTGAAAAAAGCGGTATCCGGTTTATTGCCACCCGAAGTAATAAATCACAGAAAACAAGGGTTTGTCGGTCCGATGTCGAACTGGCTAAAAACGGACATGAAAGCATTTGTGCTGGAAACTCTTTCGGATGGCAACTTGAGCCGACATGGTCTTATAAATAAAAAAACCATTGATCGTGTTGTCAACGAGCATATCACCGGCAAAGAAATTCATGACAAAACCATCTGGTCTTTAATCGTGTTCCAAAGATGGTTTGAACTATACGCTCCTGCAACAATTGGATAATTCGCAATTATTACAATCCTTCCCGTGTCGCCCCCCTATCCTTTTGCAATCAAAGAAGGCGCTTCAATGAATTTACAAATAGTATGAGCCTGGATATTCTGGGTAAAACAAAAAATGCTTTGTATTGGAATGTTATAATTAAAATACCGAGTGAGTTGTTTAGATTTATAATTTCAATATTTATGGCAAGAATATTAGAACCTAAAGATTTTGGAATAGTATCAATAGCTTCAATGTTGATATATTATACAAATACATTGACAAATTTAGGTTTTAACAAGGCAATAGTTCAAACAGATAATATTAATAATAAACATATTAATTCAATATTTATTTTTGATCTAACGATATCGTTGATATTTTATGGGTTGTTTTATATTTCTGCTCCATATATAGCATCGTATTTCCATTCTAATGAAACAAAAAGTGTTATACGCGTATTGTCATCGATGTTTATCATTACAACGTTTCACGAAATACCTCATTCTATACTTCGGAGAAATATAGAATTCAAGATAATCTCTCTAATTGACAACGTAAGAGATACTTTAATGGGTATAATAAGTCTTAGTTTTGCATTATTCGGATTTGGATATTGGTCTATGGTAATTGGACAATTAATATCTTATTTATTAGCTACATTATATTTATTGTATAAAGCAAAGTGGATTCCTTCATTTATATACAACCATAAGTCATTAAAAGAGTTACTTAATTTTGGTGTATGGAATTTTTTGAATTCACAAATATATTTTTTAAGTACTCGTTTAGACAGATTAATTATAGGCAGATATTTGAATATAACAGCGCTTGGATATTACGATAAATCAAAAAGTTTTTCTCAAATGCCCGACGAAGCAATAGCGGGCAATATTAATACGGTGATGTTTTCTTCGTTCAGTAGAATTAAAAATGATTCCGTTGAACTTAAGAGAATGCTGGGAAGAGGGATCACCATAATGGCTTGCATATTTTTCCCTGTATATTTTGGTTTATTTGCAATAGCCCCCTATTTTATTTTAACTCTACTTGGAGAAAAGTGGGAACCAATGATAATTCCATTTAAGTATTTATGCATAGGGTGTTTATTTTCCACGTTTAATGGTTTATTTGAAGTATTTATCATTGGTATTGGAGATTATAAAAAGTACGTTATTAGAAAAATATTTGCAACAATGACCTTATGTGTATTATGCATATATTTTGTTAAGATAGGCATTGAATATGTTGCAATTGGATATAATGTATATATTTTAATTGTATTTTACTTTAGCATAATAATTATTAGTAAACATATTGTTATTGACTGGAAGTATGTATTGAGGTGCATATATATTCCATTATTATCAAGTATTGTGATGGTAATTATAATATACACTTCCCAAACTATGTTATTGATAGAAATAAATTCCCTTAACATGGCAATTATGATTGTATTGGGCATATCTACATATCTTATTGCAATATTGATATATCCTTCTAGTAATGTGATGGAATTGCTTAAGATTATCGTACATGATTTATCGGAGAAATATTCAAGTAAGAATTCATGATATTATTTGATGCATAATTTGCTTCTAAATAGACATTATATTTATATAGAAAGGAGATAATTATTACAAGAAAACAAATAATCGTAACTACTAGAAAGAATGCATAATGGATAATTGTTGTTTTTTTTATGAAGAAATACAGGGATGAGATTGCGTAACTTACGCGATTTTATATATGATTGTACAGACTATAGATGAATAATATAAAAAGAATTGCATTATTTATTGACAGCGATGATCCTGGTGGCGCAGAAACACTTGTATCGTTGATTAGCGCCGAATTGCCGAAATACGGATACGCACCAGAAATATGGCACTTTTGTAATCATTGGCTCGAATGGAAGTGCAAGGAGCAAGGAACCCCTATCTTTAAAGTCCCCGGATATCGATATTTTAAATCTTTTATAACCCTACCCATCTTTAACCTGATATTTGCTCGTTTTCTCATGCAGCGAAAAATTAATATCCTCCACTCGCACCTGTTTGGGGCCGTCACTGGAGCTTGTCTCGCAACGACTATTGCTCGGGTTCCTCACGTCGGCACCCTTCATGACACATACACCTTGGAAGGAAGGAAAAAAAAAGCATATCTGCTACGTGGAGCGGCTTTATCGGGGACTCGACTTATCGCGGTTTCAACGCAGATGAAAGAATATTTGGAGGGACTAAGAGGCTTAGATGGCTGTAATATACGGGTTATATTCAATGGAGTAAGTCTTGAAAAATTTTCTGGCGCAGCAAAGGAGGGGCTACGCGCAGATCTCGGAATTGCCTCGGAAGATTTTGTATGGATATCCGTTGGGCGTCTCGTGGAAATCAAGGGGTACGATGTTCTGATAGAGGCCTTCCGATCGATCGGGATCGATAATCCACCAGTAAAACTTTTGATCGTCGGTGAGGGACCGGAGAAGGAAAGATGCATGGAGATGATCTCGGAGAAAGGGTTGAAAGGAAAAATATCCATGTTGGGGCAAAGAGAGGATGTCGTCGATCTCCTTAAGATCAGTGACGGTTTTGCCCTTGCGTCCAGATCGGAGGGACTTTCCTGCAGCATCATCGAAGCGATGGCTGCTGGTCTGCCGATCGTAGCAACGAAAGTGGGAGGAAATGCTGAGTTGGTCAAAGATGGAATCTCGGGTTACCTGGTTCCAGCAGACGCTCCGTCTCTTATGTCGGCAAAAATGAAAGTTATTGTAGAGGACGTGGAAAAGAGAAAAAAATATGGCAAGGAATCGAGGGGAATTGTAGAGCAGAATTTTACCCTAAAGGCGATGCTGGGCCAATATGTTTCATTATATGATTCTTTAACAAATAACCATTGATAGACAACAGTAGAAGGTTATCCGTGATGGAATGGGAAAAAACATTATGAATGGAAAATATATCATGGCTCATTCTTTCGTTGCAGTATTAAGGACTGGCAGCGAAGCAGAGGGTAACATCAGCGAGAATATATTATCCGGATCGGATAAATCAAAATACATTTTCTCAAGCACTGATAATCGCTTTGAAATCATGTTCACGGAACGGAACAATAGTAAAAATATAAATACGCATGGTCCCGCAGAATTTAATGATATTTCGTTGATACTCGGGGACGATTGCGAGTGGCCCGACACAAGTGGAAAAAAATGTATGGCGAATGGCATCTCCATGACGTTCGATATGAAAAACAGAAAAATGGAGATCCTGACCAGCATCGTCGGATTGCCCCCTCTTTTCTTGTACAAAGACAAAGGGATTTCCATTTTGACCTCGGATATCTATCTCTTGGCGGAGCACCCAGGGGTCAAATTGAAATTTGATCCGGAAGGGATCGCCGATCTATTCGTTATTGGACACCCGATCCTTCATAGGACATTGTTTCGCAATTGCATTATGGTAACCGGTGGTTACAAAATTGAAATAGGAGCGGACGGGGATTTTTCATTGAGCCGTGCCTGGACCAAGCCGGAGGTCGTACCCCTGTCGGATTGGGGTATTTTTGTGGATATGCAAACCGAATGCTTTAAAAACGCGATCAAAAATCTGGATCTTCACGACAGTTTCTTATCCCTTACCGGAGGCCTGGATACAAGAGCGATCCTTTCGGAATTCATAAAGAATAACCGTAAAATCCCTTCGTACACAATGAGCGGGCCGGAACATTCCCTGGATGCGAGAATTGCGAAAAAATTGTCGGAAACCTATGGATTGGATCATAGAATCATAACTATCGATGAGGATTTCCATCGTGACTTGCCCAAGTATGTCGAGGAGGCTTCCCGGTTTTCAGGGGGGTTGTACAGCATCGAGCAGGCCACGGAAGTATATTTTTATCGAAAAATAGGGCGATCATTTCATGGAAGGGTGTCGGGTAACTTGGGAAACCAGATCGGCCGTAGAGGCACGGAAAAAATATCTTTAAAGGGATCGGATACGAGCATCCTTGAAAAGGATTTAATCGGGAATAACAGGCTTTCGAAACACTGGTATAACGATTCATCTATGGTGAATGGAAGATTGGATTACACTTTTTTATTGCAAAACGAAGTCCCGTTTTCCTCTGTCGGGAATTATTGCATAGGAAATCATTTTGCAGTCCAACAAAGTCCTTACTCGAATTGTAATTTGATCGATAATACATTCAGGATGCCGTCAGGGGGGGCGGACGATAAGCATCTGTCGATCCTGCGTTTACGGTTAAACGACTTGCGCCATCGGTTTCTTGGAGAATCGGAGTCCGGTTCTTTCCAGAGGAAACTGATCCGGGAGAACGGCGGCTACGCGTCCTATTACCCGATCAATTGGGGATGGCGCGCGGCGGGCGGTGTGTCGGTTCCGGGACTTGCCATGGGAGTGTTGACATTCATGGATGCCTTGGCGCACTCGAGAGGCCTGGATGACCGGTTTGTTGGTAAAGCAATGAAAAAGATGAATATTTCCGGATTGCACGAATTCCGTAAGAACAAGATCTGGATCGATACTTCCCTGAGGGAGTATGTCCGGGATACCTTATCCACGAACTCCACGCGGGAATGTGGTATGTTCAACTACGATAAACTTCAAATTATGCTCGAAGAGCATTATTCGGCGAAGAGCGACCATTCCAAGACCTTGCTCAGCGCGATGGATCTCGCATTGGCCCGAAACTTGTTACATGTGGATGTGTGAAGATCTATATGCGATCTAACCCAAGGAGATATCCGATGGGAAAATGGAGCACGATGGTTTTCGCCTCATGTCTATGCATCGTTCTGGCCTTTTCGGTTTCCGCGGAAGCGGCTGTCCTGCTTCAGGAAAATTTCGACGATACGAATTTTTCCTCCAGAGGATGGTACGACCCGGATGGCGCTGGTGGGGCCGTGTCGCTCACGGAGCGTATTCCCGGCAGTACGGGCTCATTCCAGTGCACAATGGCCGTCAACAGCACGGGATGCGCCGGGGGAACCCTCAAACGGCACCCCTTCACCGCCACCGATCGGATGTTTGTTTCCGTCTGGATAAAGTTGTCTTCAAATTGGGTCGGAAGCCAAGTGGATTACCATCCTCACATCTTCTACATCACCTCTGATTTGGACGGGGCATACGACGGGTTTTCATGTTCCTGGCTTGACACGTACATCGAGATCGGGACAGGAGGCTATATTCGCTCCTCCATTCAGGACAGCAGGAGCATCAATACCGGATCCATAACTACGGGATCGGCGATGTATAACCCATCCCCCGCTACAGAGAATCGAAGCGCGGCAGGGTGCAACGGCACCAAAGGGAGCGTCGGCTTGCCGGATTGTTACTCTTCCAGTTGTCCGGCCGGATGGACGAATTTCCGGGAATTCAGGAGCGGTACCGGATATTTCCAGGACGGGAATTGGCACAAACTTGAAGCGTACTTCCAGATGAACACAATTTCCGGCGGCGTAGGACAAGCGGATGGGATCCTGGAGTTGTGGTATGACGGCGCAAGAATAATCAGCTACTCCAATGTCGTGTATCGTACCGGGCAGCATCCGACGATGATGTGGAACAAAATCGGTTTCTCCCCATACATCGGAAGCGGCTCCCCTGTGTTACAGACCATGTGGGTGGATAACCTGACCGTGGACACGTCCAGGCCGGGCCTCCGTCCGAACCCTCCAACAAACTTGCAGGTACCATAAGGCTCGATTCGTCGGAATACGCTTCTTTCACATTGAACGATTGTTGAAAAGAACCGTAAAAAGAGTGTTGGGAAGCGTTTGCAACACCCTCCGATTCCCGGGTATTTCTTCGAAAAGCCGTGTAATTTTGATGTATCACAGAGTTGTGGAAGATTTACCGGAAGGTCTGTACGACCCTGCGATGTTCGTTACATCCTCTTCGTTGTCCATGCAAATCCAAGAGATTACAAAAATTTACGATATCGTTCCTCTTTCAAATATTCTTGATGCAAATAATAAAACAAACAGAGGCAAGTGTGCAATCACCTTTGATGATGGGTGGAGAGATAATTATACATACGCGTTTCCGATCCTGAAGGCGTTCCATGTTCCATCGACGATATTTGTTCCCATAAACAAGATAGGGCCCCGGCAAAAATTCTGGTTTCAGGATCTATGGGATCTTGCGTCCGTAGCGGATAAAGGCAATCTTGAAAAGCAGTTTATACAATACTTCAGCGGCGCCGTGCCTTCCTGGAAACCTTCGTCCATCGGAATCGAACAAATAAGCGTCCTGATCAACCAAGTGAAGGAGTTCCCGGCGGAGAAATCCGAGGGGTTGGTTGCCGGTGCCTATGAAAAACTTGGAGTGAAGGCTTCCGTCAAAGACGAGACCCTTTGCCTGGAAGAGATGCGTGAAATGGGGAGTCATGGCGTATCCTTCGGCGTCCATGGATTGAACCATCGGATATTGCCTCGACTGGGAAGCGGGGAGAAAAAGAGGGAAGTCGTCGATTCCCTCAGTGCGTTAAAAAAGCTGGATCTTCAGATGACGAATTTTTTCTGCTATCCGAACGGGGATTGGGACGAGGAAACCGTTTCCTACGTGAAGGATGCCGGGTACAAGGGAGCAGTGACGACATCCCTGGGGATCAACAGGGAGACAAGCGATCCATTTCTCCTCTCACGCGTCGGCGTGCACGAAGAGATCACGAATTCCCCCTCGCTTTTCTGGTTTCGGGTTTGCCAGGCAATGGTGGCACGCGCATCCGTACACGGATCGTAAGCGATGAAGATATTACACGTAATCGATAGCGGAGGAATATATGGCGCGGAAGTAATGCTCCTCAACCTGATGGAAGAGCAAAAAAAAAATCATCTGGATACCTCGCTCCTCAGCATTGAAGCTCCGGATTCATCAGGGACGGATAGTCTTACGGCGGAGGCACAGAGGAGGGGATTGCATGTTGAACGCTTTAACTCAAACAGGGGGTACAGTCTCCGATCCGCGGTTCGAATTTGGCGTTATGTGGAGGATAACCATGTGGATATCGTTCATAGTCACGGCTATAAAGGGGATATCCTTTTATGTTCCATCCCGAGATATTTCAGGAAAAAACCTGTAATAAGCACGCTTCATGGTTGGTTGTCCACCCGCATTTTTAAAAAAATATGGTTGTATACCCAATTGGATAAATTGTTTTTAAGAAGAATGGACGCGATCATTCATGTTAATACAGTGGGTAAACCGATAGGGAAGGTGGATTCATTCGTCGTTGAAAATGGAATACCTGCCTTGAAGTTTACTCCAGACAACATGATTTGCCACGATGATCCACTTCGCATATTCTCCGAAAATAGCTTTGTAATAGGTTGCATATCCAGGTTGTCGGAAGAAAAGGGACTGAAATATTTGATCGAGGCGGTATCCTTGTTGTGCAAGAGGGATGTCCCCGTAAAGGCAATCCTTATTGGAGATGGCCCTCAGAGAACGTTCCTGGAGGAATTGATCAATAAAAACAATCTCCAGGATAAGATCATCATTGCAGGGTACAGGGAAAACGCACATAAATATCTCACCTTGTTCGATGTGTTTGTCCTGCCGTCGCTTACGGAAGGCCTTCCCATAACGATTCTTGAGGCGATGCAGGCCCAAGTTCCGATCGTCGCGACTCGCGTCGGTGGTATTCCGAAAGCGTTGGAAGATGGGAAATTTGGAATCCTCACCGAAACGGGAAACTCCGGATCGATCGCCCAGGCGGTAGAACATTTGTATTCGAATCCGCATATTGGGCGAACAATGGGAAGGCATGCGAGAGAATCGGCTTTAATGAAATATTCAAGCAGCAGAATGGCCGAGGAATATACCCGCATTTACGAGGTGGTGTGTAAAAAATGGAAGCAATAAAGACATTGTTTTTTATATTTTTATTCCTTACCTTTTACTCATTTTTTGTCTATCCCGTTATTTTGTCTTTACTGGGATGCATAATTCGCAAACAAGTCCATGGAAATACTTGCACTCCGCCAGTAACCCTGATCATATCCGCCTATAACGAAGAATCGGTTATCGCAAGAAAGATTGAAAATTCGCTGAAACTTGACTATCCAAGGAATCTACTTGAAATCATGATTGTTTCGGATCATTCCACCGACCGAACGGATTCCATTGTTCGTGAATACATCGGTAATGGGATCACCTTGTTGTCTCAACCGGAAAGATCAGGGAAAACCGCCGGTTTAAACGGGGCAGTCAAGAGAGCAAGCGGAGAAATCCTGGTATTTTCCGATGCCGATGCGATGTATGAGCCGGGCGCCATTAAAAAAATGGTGAATCTGTTAGGTGATGAAAGAGTGGGTCTCGTAACTGGCAGTACGCGGTATATTGCTGAAACCGATGGGGACATGGTGGAGACGAGCAGCATCTATACGGATCTTGAACGGTTCATAAAGCGCAATGAGAGCAGAGTGGGATCATGTGTCGGAGCCGACGGTGCGATTTTCGCCATGCGGAAATCGCTGTACCAGCCGTTACGAAGCGACGACATTAACGATTTTGTCCTTCCATTGACAGTGGTGAAAAGCGGATACAGGGTCGTTTTGCATGATGATCTTTACTGTTCAGAAGCGGCTTCATCGGATGCCGGAAGTGAATTCCAACGCCAGGTCAGGATCACCAACCGAACATTAAGGGCCTTGTTCAGAAATAGCGAGTTAATGAATTTTTTCAAATTCCCATTCTTCAGTTTCGAATTGATATCTCACAAATTGGTTCGTCTTGGGGTTCCTGTTTTCATGGTCGCATTGATACCACTTAATGCTCTTCTTGTTGGGGAAGGTTTGTATTATAAAGTGATGATGATTGGACAAGGGACGTTCTATGGTGCGGCACTCTTCGCACATATCTGTGAATCGTACGGTAGGAAAAGAGTATTAAGCATGATATATCATTTTGTTTTTATAAACATATCGGTATTGATCGGTTGGCGCAACTACATTTCCGGTGTAAAGCAAATTACCTGGAATACAAAATAATGTAGCTTTGTAACAATATGATATCAGTTTAATGGTGGAGGTACAATATTCATTACTGGCGAAGGTTTTTTACCTCCCTGTAAACCTCCAATCATATTTCTGCCCCCGGAATCGTGGAGAAATCCAGTATACGGAGGAGTAGCCACGGCTATATCATCTACATCGTGAGGATTACAGCCAGAAAGTGTAAAGACATTATGATTATACGGAAAATCAACGTATGACCATCCCGTAGGAGAAGACGAACCTCCATTAAACCAATCAAGATCCGTGTCGTTTACTACATTTAT
>Ga0315273_10003072_pt1 | contig 20061 bp, 20 predicted proteins | sample YL17G02_0_MG_FD_205753 | JGI IMG/M metagenome (GOLD analysis project Ga0315273, IMG submission 205753) | Sediment microbial communities from Yellowstone Lake, YNP, Wyoming, USA - YL17G02_0 | ecosystem: Environmental > Aquatic > Freshwater > Lake > Sediment | place: USA: Wyoming | collected...
CTTTTTTGTTTCTTAACTACCTTAGCTAAGGACTCGAAGAGAGCTTTGCGCCTACGAACAGGAGGAAAAGCGAGCGAACGAAGATGAGCGAACGACAGCAAAGCGAGTGGCCTACCCGGAGTCTCCTGGCGAGCGAAAGCGAGCCGAGACGAAGGGCGCCGAGTCCTAGAGGGGGAGCCATATTTTCAGTAGCCCTGCTGCTTGCAACCGGGCTATTTTTTTCTGCGGTTGCCAAAATGGCGAGTTTTTTTGACCGGGGCGTGGAAGCCACTTAGAATTCTAAGATTTTATTGAATCTGTCTTTAGATGCTGGTATAATCAGGGTAAATGAAAGGAGGAGAATCGATGAAGGTAAAATTTGCTGTTGTATTGGCAGTCGTGTTTCTTATTGCATTTGAAGCACCGAGACTCTTTGCTGAAGACGGAAGATTCGCGCTTTCAGCAAAAGCTGGGACACTTGGGATAGGTTTGGAAGCTGCGGCAAACCTGAACTCTAATTTTAACGCAAGATTGGGATTCAACATTTTTGAGTATGATTACGACGGAACAGAAAGCAACATTAAGTACGATTTTGAACTTGGGCTTTTGACCTTTGCCGGATTGGTTGATTGGTTCCCTTTCGAACAGGGATTCCGTTTGACCGGCGGCCTCATGGTCAATAACAATGACCTTGACATGAAAGCCACTGCAAGCGGCAGCTATGATATCGGAGGGACAACTTATACCGCTGCCGAAGTAGGGACACTTAAGGGCGAACTTGATTTCAATGACTTTGCCCCCTATATCGGATTAGGATGGGGAAATCCTTTTGGCAGGGAAAGCAACTGGTCTTTTAATTTTGACCTGGGCGTGATGTTCCAGGGTTCCCCTGATGTGAGCTTCAGCACAGACGGGACATTAAGCAATAATGCTGCGTTTCGCACAAATCTTGAAAGGGAAAAACAGGACCTGGAAGGCGAACTGGATGATTTTGAATATTACCCTGTCATTTCGTTCGGGGTCACTTACAGATTTTAGTCTCTTGCAATCTGTTCAGCTTCTTATATTAGACGCCCTTTGTGCAAAGGTACTGCCAAAGGGCGTTTTGATATTTATATACCGCAGAAATACCTTCTTTAGAATTTGTAACAGGTCTTGATCTGGAAGAAATCGCCCTTGGTCAAATTTTCCGAGCTGATATCATGCAGATAAGTCAAAGTCAGACTAAAAGTTGGCAGCCGAAAGTACACATCTGCACCTAGAGAGAGAACTTCCCTTTTACTGCCCTCTATCTTTTCTCCGTCATTTTCCTGCTCATTACTCCTCATCCAATTTGCAGAAAGCCCTGCCTTGATTTTTTTTGAAAATTGCCAGCCCAAAAGACATTGCAGGTATAGTTCGTCTCCCGGAGAAATATTTGTGCTCGGGTTTTCAGCCCTGAAGAAATACTTTGCAGCTGCATCAAGGCTAAACCTGCCTAGCGCCTTATAAATAAAAACCGTGGGCTTGATATCGTATTGGTTCGTTCCGTAATTGACGATTTTGCCTGAATCATACTCTCCCGTAGGAAATTTGACAAACAGCATAGGCAGGATATCCACTTTTCTAAGAGGTAGAAAATAGCCGGCTCCCAGATTGATATCGCCTGTCCCTTTTGATGCATTATCGTAGAATCCGCTGCTCACACGGCCAAAAGGCGCTAAAACAGTAAAAACAGCTTCCGGGCTGTAGTAACACAAACGCAAAAGTTCTTCCAGTTTTTTATAGCCATACCCGCTCTTTGCTGTCTTGCCTTTACTATCGGTTGTCTTGTCAGCGTAATATAAAGAGGAATAACTGAGAAAGTACAACCCTTTCGCAGCCCTTGCTCCGTCATAAAAATTCACTGCCCTGCAGCTTGGCGGAAAGAAAAATAGCAAAGAAATCACAAACAATATCCAGTTTTTAAACATTTTACCTCCAAGGCCAACATTACCGTTGTACCGTTCGGGACGGTGCAAACGTTCGGGACGGTGCAACTGTTTGACTATTTTAGCTTATGTGATAGAATATTTCTATAGATATTTTTGAGGAAAAACCGGGAGGTCAAGATGAAAAAATTATTTGTCAAAATCGGTGTCGTGATCCTGGTCTTAGTCGTCGGGCTTTTTCTGGCCAAGGACATGATAGTAAAAACGGCAGTCACCACGGGAGTAAAACTCGTCACAGGCCTTAAGCTTGACATCGCGAGCTTAAAAATCGGCCTTTTTAACACATTGATCGACATAAAGCAGCTGAAATTATATAATCCTCAGGGTTTTCCAGACAAATTGATGCTGGATATGCCAGAGATATATGTCGATTATGACCCCTTTGCTCTTCTCAAAAAAACCATCCACCTTCAGGAAGTCAAGATAAACCTGAAGGAATTTGTAATCGTGAAAAACTCAAAAGGCGAAGTCAATCTTGACTCATTAAAGGCAGTACAGGAATCCAAGAAAAAAGTAGAACCGGCCCAAAAAGCAGAAATGCTCCCCTTTAAGATAGACGTGCTTGAACTTAAAGTGGGGAAAGTCATCTATAAGGATTACTCCAAGGGCGGTGAACCGAAAGTAACCGAATCAGATCTGAACCTTAACGAGCGTTTTGAAAACATCACTGACCCCTACGCAGTCACGACTATTATAGTGTTTAAATGCCTCATGAATACTACTGTGGGCAAACTAGTCAATTTTGACCTTGGTCCTTTAGAGAAAAGATTGGGCGGGACTTTGAGCGGCGCTGCAAATGTAACAAAGGATGCCGCAAAAACCACAGTCGAGGCTGGGAAAAAAGTAATAGGAGGCACAACCAGCACACTCAAAAACCTGCTTCCTTTTGATAAAAAACAATAGTAAAACAGAAATACGACTTCTTATTGATCCGAATCAAATGAAAAAGCCCGCATTTAAAGCGGGCTTTTTTTCAGACATATCTTCTATAACATTTTATTTTATTGTTATGTTTATCGTCAAGGGCGCACTCTTTGCTCCGGGTTTATCCACTGCCTGAAACGTCACTTTAAAAATCCCTTTTTTACTGGGTTTCCAGGAAAAATATCCTGTTGTTGTGACAAACTGCGCTCCGCTGGGCAGGTTATATGCTGCATAGCTGATACTATCACGATTAGGGTCTGTCGCTTTAACATAAAAACTTAAATTCTTTTTCAGGTAGCCTGTTTTATTGCCGATATTTTGAAGTATCGGCGGCTGATTTTGAACTGTGACCGGAATCTTTGCTTCATTAGGATCAGTTATGACAACTGTAGCTTGAGCCTCAGATGACCAGCGGCCTTTTGAGTCCTTGGCCTTAAAGAATATCGTATGGGTACCGATTGAAAGCTTGTTTGTCGTAAAAGAACTCTGGTAACTTAGATAGCCGTCCTTGCTTGATTTCCAATTATACGCAGTGATTGAGCCTGTTGAGATCTTTCCCGTGCCTGCAAATGCGATGCTTGCACCTGATAAAGCATTTGCCGGATTTATAGACACAACCGTTGCAACCGGCGGGTCAAGGCTTAACGTGGCATCGCCAAGAAGCGTCATGCCGTAAAACCATCCCCTATTGCACAAAGAATCAAGGTTCTGAAGTTTAAACCAGTCCTTAAACGCCTCTCCCAAAGTCTTTCTTGAAGCTGCGCCTAACGGCGTATAGAAATTATAAAAAGAAAGCATGCTCCCTGTTTTTGTGGACCCTACTACTGCAAGGCCAAAAGTCTTTGCAAACACGTAATTGCCGCCCATATAATTAGCAGCATTGTATTTGCAGTTGGAGCAGGCAAACAGATTGTAGAACAACGCAGTCGGGTCTATTGATCTTACATCTGTGTTAAAAACATAACCTCCCGAAGAACCGCTGTTATAAAAAGCATGCAAAGAAGGATTTGAATGAACGCACACATGTATCCATTCGAAATTTTCCTTGAGCCTTGCCTTATAATCTGTGCTGACTGTATTTGATTTATCGTTGATGATTACGACATCCGAGTAAGCGTTTTTCAGGCTGCAATCATTGAAATAATACCAATCATCATCCGGATATGCGAGGGCGCGTTTGTTTATCTGCAATTTCCCCAGGCGATACGAATGATTTTTTGCGAAGTAGTTTTTTAACTGAGCAGCCTCGTCCATTGCGCTGTTTAATACCGTGGAGGCAGTTAACCGACTAAGCCATATTTCAGGAGTCAATGTACCTCCGCCCGCATTATGCGTATCGTAAACTCCGTTTGCGTCAGTGTCAAGCCACTCTCCGTCTAAATCCATGTAAAACAGGTCTATCGGAAATCTTGCATAACCGTAAATCCCGAAATCATTCGCGATTTCGAATTCAGGAACAGGTAAATCTCCGATAAAAACGATTCCCTTTAATCCGTCCAGCGATTTTATGTACCCTTTTAAATCTGCCGCGCTGCCTCCTATGAACTTGACAAGTTTAACGCTATAATCCTCTGCTTCAAGGTCAGAAACGTATTGCTTTATAGAAGGATCATAAACAGCGGCATAAATAGCCGAATTTACGACTATAAGAATTTTATTTGTGCCTGCGGTCGATGTATATATCTCCTGATACTGCAATGCGGCAAATGATTGCATTCGACCGCATGAGAAAACACACAAAAGAAGACAGCTGACTTTTAAAAATCTCATGAGAGAATTTTTCATGTTTTCCCCCTGTTTATTATCTTCTATTGTATGGTTTGTATCTTATTTATCGCCTCTTCTGCTATCCTTACTGCTTCCTGCCACTGAAATTTTATCATCGGGTCAGTGGGTTTAAGTCCTCTAAGCTTATTCAGGTAATCATTTAAGTCCTGAAGCGCTTCGGGATTTCTAAGTTCTCCAAGAGAAGACACAACTTTGTTTTTGTACAACTGGTCATTTTGCGCCTTTAATTCATTAAGCAAAGTCAGTGTCGCTGACTGATCTTTCATCTTTCCGAGTGCATCCACCATTGCCACCTTTACGCGTTCTTCTTTTTCCTGTTCCATCTGTGTTATAATATTTGTCGAAGACCCTGAGCTGTTTATTTCTCCCAGGGACCATGCTGCCCTTTCCCTTACAGAAATGTCTTCGTCAAATAACGAACTTGCAAGATCTGCGGTTGCGCCTTCGTCTTTTATCTTTCCGAGAGCCTCTGCTGCGTTGCGCCTGATATAAGCATTGTCATCTCTTAGTATTCCTATTAATTCAGGAGCAGCCTCCTTGCTTCCTATTCTTCCGAGTAAAAATATGATCTCTCCTCTTATCCCGACTTCAGTCGACTCTCTTAATTTACTAAGCAATTTTTTGACTGCCGGCTCCCCTACTTTCGCAAGCTCATCAGCTGCAGCCTGACTGATATTAATATCAGGATTTCCGAGAAATTCTATTAATTTATCGATTTTCTCTTCCTCACTGTCTGTTTCTTTAAATAATGGGTACTTTTCTTCATTGCCTGAATCCGGAATATCTGCGTTTTCAAGTCCGGCCTTTACTTTGACAACTTCTGAATCAGATTTTTCAATTTTATTTGAAGAATGAGGCCTTCTCAAAATTGTTGTTCCCCAGAACAAAAGGCTTAAAATAATGCATGCTGCTACGATGATCTTAAATTCCAGGTTTTTGCTCGCCATTCTATAATCCTTTTCTAAACTTTTAAATTACCTGACAACAAAAAACCGCATGGACAGATCCATACGTACATTCCTGCTTAATTCACGGTGAATCTTTAAGTTACGTTAAATCCCACACCGTAATAAATATAACCTAAAAATGCACATTTTTCAAATTTTTCAAGTCTTTTTTGCTCATTTCCTGAAACCGTTTTCTTTCCAAAGCCGAAACTGTTTTCATTCCAAAGCTGAAACTGGGGCAGCTAATTATTTTTTGTTGTAGTACTCTTACATTTGCGGTAGAATAAATCAAAAGGAGGCGTTAAAATGATAAAAAAGACATTCATTCTTATCGCAACGGTTATTCTTGCTATAAATTTGTCCGGCTGTATTTTTTTGCTGGCTGGAGCTGCCGGAGGTCTTGGGACAGCTGTGTGGCTTGAGGGAAAACTGACGCAGGATTTTAACAAACCATATGACAGGTGCGTACAGGCAACAAAATCAGCCCTTGCGTCTATGAAGCTGGAGATCACAAAAGAAACAGCTACTCCTGAAGTGACTCAACTGATGAGTAAATATACGGACGGAAAGACAATCTGGATTGACGTGAAGAAAACAACAGAAGCAGCTACCCGCGTTGAAATCCGGGTTGGAGCAACCGGGGATAAAGAAGCAGCAAGCAAAATCCTCAAAAAAATCTCTTTTTACCTCTAAAGAAAAATCGGGTCTTGAAACCATCAAAAAAGATTTACAAGACCCGATTTTTAATTTCAATCGACCTTGAATTTTTATTAAAAATTTTCTGCTAAGACTTCGTAGAATGCCTGAGGATGCTTGCATGCAGGACATTCCTTCGGAGCTTCAGCGCCTTCGAACACATAGCCGCAGTTGATGCAATGCCACTTGACGCTTGCCTTTTTCTTGAACACCTCTGAGTTACCTATGTTATTAGCGAGTTTTCTGTATCTTGATTCGTGGAACTTTTCGACTTTTCCGATCTGCTCAAATGAACGCGCGACTTCCGGAAATCCCTCGTCTTTTGCGACCTTTGCAAAGTCTGCGTAAATGGTAGTCCATTCCATGTTCTCGCCAGCTGCGGCAGCTTCGAGGTTTGACTTAGTGTCCTTAATTATTCCTGCAGGATAAGTAGCAGTTATTTCAGTATCGCCCCCTTCTAGATATTTAAAAAATACCTTGGCGTGTTCCCTCTCGTTTTCAGCTGTCTCCATAAAAATATTTGCTATTTGCTCAAGGCCCTCTTTTCTCGCTGCGCTTGCAAAAAAAGTATACCTGTTTCTTGCCTGCGCCTCACCTGCAAAAGCCCCCAGCAGGTTCTTTTCCGTTTTTGTGCCTTTTATTGATTTTCCCATAGATTCTCCTTTCTATCCTTCGATTTTTTCCATATCCTGTCCACAGCAAACAAGAGTTCCGCCGCCGACTTTTGTTACTGTAACCTCATTACCGCAGACATTACATCTGTATTTCTCTCCTACTTTCTTGACCGCCATTCCTCCTCCTTTAGGGGACGTCCCCTATTAATCTAACTCTCAATATATCATCAAGTTATGAAACCTCCTAAATTTTTTATTATTAACCTATAAACTCAATCCACGTTAGAACAAATCTAAAAATTTATAAGCAAATTGTTTTTGGCGATGTTATAACTTATTTATTACTAAGGCTTGTGAGTAATAGGGACGTCCCCTATGATCTGGGATTCCAGGGCCTTGATCTTCTCGTCAAGCTCGGCTATTTCTTTTTCTATTTCCTTAAGCCTGCGGCCATAAGTCCTCGCAGTCTCCTCGTCCCGAAAAATGTGAGGATTAGACAATGCCCGAGACTTAGCATAACTCTCAATATTTAATTTCTCTTTTTCTTTCTCAAAACCATTAATTTTACCTCGGATTTCTGAATTATAAATCTTTCTTTTTCTTTCATCCTCTCGCCTTAGTCTCTCCTCTTCTTTGGCCTTCAGTTTTTCCTCATCTATCTTTTTATGGTCTACTTTGAACTTCTGCTTGCGAACTTCTATATAATCCTGGCTCTCCCTTTTCTCAAGATAATAATCGAACCCGCCTGGAAATTTTCTGACCTGTCCGTTTTTGACTTCATATACCACATTAGCAAGCGAACGCACAAAATGAATGTCATGGCTTATGCAGACGATCGTCCCCTCATATTCTTCCAAAGCCCTTATCAAGGCATCAACCGCATCAACGTCCAAATGAGTTGTCGGCTCATCCAGCAGAAGAAAATTAGGCGGATTTATCAAATACTTTGCCAGGATAAGCCTGCTCTTTTCCCCTCCGGACAAGACCTTGACCGGTTTTTCAGCGTCGTCTCCCGTGAATAAAAACGCCCCAAGGATAGTCCTTATAGTCGATTCCGGAGTATAGCCCTGCGCAGCAGAATACGCCTCTCTTAAAACAGTGTTTTCCAGATTCAGCACATCCATGCGAGTCTGCGAAAAGTACCCTGTATCTACATTATGCCCTACGGTGCGCTCACCTGCGTCAATATCTATCACCCCTGCCATGATCTTAAGTAGAGTCGATTTCCCTGCGCCGTTCTCTCCTGCCAGAACCGCCTTCTCGCCCTGAGTCACCTCAAAATCAAAATCTTTATATACCTGTATATCCGCGTAGGATTTGGAAATATTTTTCAGCGAAATGACTTTATACCCGCTTTTTCTCGTCGCAGGAAAACGGAAAGTCCCCATGCTCTCGCGCGGATCAGGCGGAAGTTTGATAGGGTTCTTTTCTATCCTCTCAAGCACAGTCCTCTTCGCCCTCACTGCCGCTGCTTTATTGGGCTGCGCGTGAAAACGCGAGACGAACTTTTCCAGCTGCTCCCGTTTTTTCTCCTGCTCCTTGAACTGTTTTTCCAAATGGATGCGCTTTTCTGTTTTTATCTGCTCATAATGTTCGTAGTTTCCTTTCACCTTAAAGACCGAGCCGTTCTCAAGTATCAGAGTATAATTTGTGACTTCATTTAAAAAAGCCTTGTCATGGGAAATCATGATAAAAGTGCCGTCGAACTGCGCAAGATAATCCTTAAGCCAGAGCGCTGCGTTCAGATCAAGGTAGTTCGTAGGCTCGTCCAAAAGCAGAATGTCGTAATAAAAAGTCAGGAGTTTTGCAAGCAGCGTACGCATCTGCCATCCGCCGCTCAAATGGTTTATCGGACGGTTAAAATCCCTTTCTTTAAAACCGAGCCCCATCAAAATTTTTTTAGCCTTGTGCTCGAGCTCGAAATAACCGAATGTCTCAAGCTGGTGAAGAACCTCACCGTATCTTTCGGAGCCGGCCTGATTTTGTTCCTCAAGCCTTGCTTTTTCTTCGACAAGCTGCATGACAACCTTATCTCCCGAAATAAGCTCGGCGAGCACAGTGTGTTCGGAATGGAATTTTGATTCCTGAGGCAGATAGCCTATCCTCATGTTTTTCGCAACTGACACGTCTCCGGACGACGGTTCTGTTTCTCCGAGCAACATGGAAAAAAGCGTGGTTTTCCCAGCGCCGTTTGGCCCTATGAGCCCGATCCTTTCGCCTTTGTAAATAGAAAGCGAAAGGTTGTCGAAAAGGATTTTTTTGCCGTAATTCTTGGATAGATTTGAAATATTGATCATAGTCAGACAGGCCGGCGGGATTCTAATGCTTTGGATAAAGTTGCGGAATCAGCGTATTCGAGGTTTGAACCTACGGGAAGGCCCAAGCCTATCCTGCTGATAATCACTCCCAGGGTTTTCAGGACCTTTGCAAGGTATAAAGCAGTTGCCTCGCCTTCGGTGTCTGAATCAGTCGCGATAATGACTTCCTTTATATTTTCTTCTTTGATACGCCCGATCAAGCTGTCGATTTTGAGGTCCTGCGGGCCTTTGCCTTCAAGAGGTGCGATCGCTCCCAGCAATACATGGTAAAGTCCGTCGAACGTCCCTGTCTTTTCAAGCGATGAGACATCCGATGGTTTTTCGACTACGCAAAGCAGGCTTCTGTTGCGCCGCACATCCTGGCAGATCGAACAGGTTTCCTGTTCGCTCAGGTTATGGCATATCCGGCAGAAATGCACGTTCTCCTTCACCTTTATCAGCGCTTCGGAAAGAGATCTTATATCTTCGTCGGTAGCTCCTAATATATAGGTAACGATGCGCTCAGCGCTTCTCCTGCCTATACCCGGCAGTTTTATCAGCCTGTTTATCAATCTCTCGATGGATTCGGTATAATTTGCCATAGTATTATTCGTTAATGAGCCTTGCGTTAAACATATCCAGGGCTGACCTTACAGACGGATGTTTTTCGGTATCGGAGGATATTTTTTCTTCCTTTGACAGGACAAAGTTGACCTTTAAGACCGTGTCTAAGGCTGCAGCTAAATTGCTTTCGATCAAAGATTTGTTCTCTTTTTTCTCAAGCGATTCTTTGTGAAGCGAATGGTTTTTTGAGAAAGATACGGTCAACACATCTTTGTCAATATTTACAGGCATGCCTTCGTTCAAATAAGTCGCAACAGACATCTTGATCTTGCCCAGATTAGTGATTATTTTCTGCCACACCTCTTTAACGCTGTCTAAAGTGACATTTGCATTGGCCTGATTTATCTCTTCGGGGATCTCGGTGATTTCGGAGTTCGCAACCGGCGGCTCGGCATTTTCAGATTTTTTCTGAAACTGCTGGCCGGCCGCAGGTATCACGTTCATTTTGGGTTGTTGCCTGAAAGAATCACTTTCGCGTTTATCTTTTGCCTGCGGTTTTTCTTCCGTCATACTTCTTGGCTGAGCGGATTTCGACTCCTGGTGTTTAGGGTCTCTGCATAACTTAACAAAACTTATCTCAAGAGGTATGCGCCAGGACTCAAGCCTCTTTGCCATCTCCTGAGTATTCACGAGAATGCTGAAAGCGCTGAATATTTCCTCAAGGGTAAAACTTTCGGACTGTTTCAATAACCTCTGGCATATTTCAGCGGGCAGGTCTATTAACTTCGGATCTCCTTTGCTCACCTTTGCGACCATCAGATTGCGGAAATGCTCGATCAGCTCAGACAGCAGTATCGCCGTGTCTTTACCCATGTCCAAAAGTTCGTCGAGTATTTTTAATGCCCCCTGCGCGTCTTTCTGGATGATTTTATCCGCGATCTCAAAGATCGACGACTGCTCTATCATTCCAAGCATCGAAACCACGTCCTCTAAAGAAACTTTTTCTTTTGCAAAAGATATCAGCTGATCAAGCACAGACTCAGCGTCCCTCATTGAGCCGTCGCAGCTTCTCGCGATAGCAGCAAGCACATCTCTTTCAACTTTTGTTTTTTCCGAGGCAATTATCTTTTCAAGCTGCTGGATGATCTCCATAACGGAAATCCTGCGGAAATCAAGGCGCTGGCAGCGGGAAAGTATTGTCGGCGGGACTTTTTGCGGCTGAGTCGTGGCAAAAATGAATTTTACGAATTCAGGCGGCTCTTCAAGCGTCTTGAGCAGCGCATTAAATCCGTCTGAAGTTATCTGATGGACTTCGTCTATGATGTAGACTTTATATTTTCCGCTGACAGGCGCAAACTTGACGTTTTCCCGCAAAGTCCTTATCTCATCGATACCGCGGTTCGAAGCGCCGTCTATCTCAATGACGTCAAGGCTTGAGCCGTTTGCTATTCCCGCGCATGAAGGGCATTTGCCGCAGGGCTCTTGAGTAGGGCCGTCTTTGCAATTGAGGGCGCGGGCCAATATCCTGGCAGTCGAAGTCTTGCCTACTCCTCTTGGCCCGGCAAGAAGATATGCATGGGCGAGCCTGTTTTTCTGGATAGCGTTTTTGAGGGTGGAAACTATATGCGACTGGCCTACTATTTCGTCAAAATTCTTTGGCCGCCATTTTAGAGCAAAAACTATGTATGACATTTCTAAAAACTCTTTATGTAAAACCTTTTAGAAGACAAAGGTCACAGAAGCCTCTACCGAATCCATATCGTAATAGTGGATGGGGTCGATATGCCTCCATGTGATTTCGGTTTCAATGTTTTTGTTAACGGGGATAATAATGCCGCCTGCGACTTCGTTGCGTATTGCTTCTCCCTCGTTAAAATCGTAAGTGTATTCTTCAAAGGCAAAACCGTTTATGGTAATAAATTTTGTCTTAATAAGGTTGTGGCTAAAAACAAGCCTTGTCTCTGCTTCAGCATAACTTCTTTTTTCATATACGCCATACCACCTGTAATCCTCATTCAGCCACACGTACTGAAGGCTTTCGCCGATATAAAACCAGGGGACTATGTCTTTTCCTATTTCGGAGCCGATTTCTTTTCTATTCCATACATCTTTTTCAATATTGCGGCATATTTCAAAAAACGGGGTCAGAACTAATAAAGGCCTGTTTTCCTCATCAAGGTAATTGAACGCGGAAGATACGCGCTCACTTATAATCCGGTGGCCGCTGTGCCTTGTATCGTAGTGGTATAACTGTTTAAAACGCAAGACTGGTTTTTTATCCCAGGCAGCAAAAGAAACAGAAGCGCATATAAATACTATCAGAAAAACAAGGCTTAATACTTTTGTCCTCATGTGTTCTCCTTCTCTTTTGCCCACAAAAAAATACACCGAAAGTTTTTCGTCAGAAAAAATTTTCGGAGAGGCTGGGATTTGAACCCAGGGGCCAGGTTTCCCCAGCCGAATCATTAGCAGTGATCCGCTTTCGACCAGTCTCAGCCACCTCTCCTAAAATCTCTTCCATCTATCTAAAAATTTATTATTGCTTGAACCTACAGTTGCGAGATATCGATTGACTGCCGCTTTCGCGGAAACTGTAATATGCACGCCCTTCAGGGAAGCTTTAATGTTCAGACCTGAAAGAATCGCATAAACAGAATTAAGCAGCGGCTTGGAACAGCTGGTAAAATCCAGTTTCAGATACTCGTACCACTTATTATTGACTTTATACCTATGGCAGTAAAGGCTGCCGTCTGTATCAAAGAGCCCGCGAAGGCAAGCCTTCCGGAATTCACTGTTCCTCTTGATCCACTCAGGAATATCAACCTGATTCTTGATTTTATTGCCTGCTTCTATTCCCTGCTTCAGAACAAAATCAACCACGCTCGCGCTGCTGACAACTATATCCGCGCCCCAAGAATCCTTTCTCTTGGCAATTATATGCTCAACCGAGAATAAACGTTTGATAAGTCTCGCTACGTGCTCCGCATATTCCCGGTCAGTTTTATAATTAAACGAGACGGTAAGCTGATATTTACTACGGATGCCTCCGTCTCCCAGCATGATACCAATGAACTTAGCCAGCTCAACACTTCTGGTAGGTTTTTTTGTCTCCTTGCGGATACCGAAACAGCGCTGGAGGGCTATTTCAGGATGCAATCTGAAAAAATCACAGGTGCGCCGGCCGCCCTTGCTTCTTCCTAATGACGCCCGGGATTGCCGTATAATTCATACCGCCGTAAGGCTCCTAAACGCCCTCTTTGTGAATACGAAAGCCCCTGAATCACAATGTCTCCAGAATCTCAATTTAACTTTGCGCGTTTCTTCTTAAAAAACTCTTTTAACAGAGCCGCGCATTCACTTTTAAGCACGCCTTTAGTGACTTTTATCCGATGATTTAATTTCTTATTATCGACAATATCAAAGACTGATCCGCATGCGCCGGTCTTTGGGTCGTCTGCGCCGTAAACAAGATTTTTTATACGCGCAAGGACCATCGCTCCTGCGCACATGCTACAGGGTTCAATTGTAACATATATGGTTGCGTCGTTCAACCATTTTGAATTTAAAAAAGCGGCTGCTGAAGTCAGCGCCAGCATCTCCGCATGCGCGGTGGGGTCTTTTAGAAGTTCTATCTGGTTATGGCCGCGCGCTATGATCTGTCCTTTGTGGACAATAACGCAGCCAACAGGCACTTCATCTTTTTCAAAGGCCTTTTCCGCCTCTTTCAAGGCCTCGGCCATGTAGATCTCGTCAAGTTTCTTCATCAAAATTTAATAAAAATGCGCCCAGTTGGAATCGAACCAACAACAACCAGCTCCGTAGGCTGATGCTCTATCCAATTGAGCTATGGGCGCAAAGTGTGGCGTAAATCATGGAAGCGAAAATTTATTATACCCGCTTTTTCCAAGGCTGTAAAGAACGATTTCCTAAAATCGTATCCAATTTTACCGTAATGAATTATGACAATCCACCCAGTCGGTTTCAAGATTAAATTTTTGTTTGAATTTTTAGTTTATTATGCTAAAATAAATCCTTAAGAAAGGGGGCTAAAATGTCAATAAAAAGCATCGAAATAATGTGTATTCCATGTCCTAAATGTGAATTAGTAAAGAAATTCATTGCTGAGTCAATTAAAGCAATTGAGGTTAAAAATAATATAAGGATAATCTATGAGTTTAAACATACACCTAATCTCATACAAGCTTCTCAATATAGCGTAAATGCATCACAAACTCCTATCGTTATAATCAATGGTACTGTTGCGTTTGCCGGTCAAGTTACACCAGATATTGTCAAGAAAAAATTAGAGGCAATGCACAACTATTAACCCCCTTAACCTGACATCTTATAACTGCTATTACATAAAAACCCTCTCTAATATATTCTATTACTGATAGTCAATTAGCTAATTTTAAAATTGCGGCGATCAAACAAAAAGGGCTGAACTGTCAAGTCCAGCCTTGTAGAATTGGTTGTGATGGTGTTACTTAAACTGCTCTTTTACTTTGGGACGTGTGAAGAAATAAAGGATTGAAAAATATGACAATATTGTTACCTACTGACTTTTACTGCTCCTGAGCATAAAAAACTTTGCACTTTTGCACAAAAAAAAAGGGAACAGTAATGGAACTGCTCCCTTTTCTAAAAATTGGACTGCAGGATCCACATATGGATCAGGAGTATTTAGGGTTTGCTGGGGAGTTGCCATGTCCTAACCTCGCTGTAAGCGGTTTGCACAGCGATCTTGTTCTTTATCGCATAAGTCACTCTAATAGTAGAGGTATATAATTGATTCCCGGCCCCTGTAAGAAGATATCCAGAGCCTGTACCTGTACCTGATGCGCCGACGAGAGCACCGGTAGTTTGATCGTATGTGTAGGTTGTAGTAATATTCGAGGATGATGTATAGTGGTTACCGGCTGCGTCTGCAGTAACCTGAGTGGTTGTGGATACTGCGTTAGTTGACTTTGTCAGGACTGCGCCGTTGATCTGGATGTAATTATAGGTAACCGTGCTTGTAGTCGTGTTGTCTTCCACATATGTATTTGTTCTCGCGTCCCAGTGTTTGGTGATTGTAGATCCGGACATCTGTTTTACGTATGCAGAGCCGCCTATAATCGCGTAAGTCATATTATAGTGGCCTGTATATGATGATGCCGCATGCTTAACTCCGGCCATGTCTGTATATTCTGGAGTCGATCCGGTTACATCTCGGATCCCAATGGGCGCTTTGATTAATGACCCGCCGGAATCATAACATCCGGAATAATCCGTGATTGTTGTAGAAGTCTCTTTTGAGCCGTCTGCATTCACGGACGTGGTCTGAGTATTAGATTTTACCACCAAAGCCTTTCCGTTTATTATGGTGTAGGTGTCGGTAGTTGTTGATGTAGAAACACTTTTATCAGCAGAAGTGGTCGTGCTTGTCTTTGTTCCGGTCGCCCCTATTAAATTAGCTCTATTGTCGTAAGAATATTTTTTCAAAGACTCGGATTTGGTTACTGTTCCATCGCTTACTTTACTTTCTGTAACAACCTTTTCCTCAATAACGACATCTTTTTTGTTTATTTTTAAGGTGGTTGTAGTAATTGTCTGCATGGTAACTAACTTGTTGCCGTCAGGTAACACTACTTCAGTTGTGACAACTGAGGTAGTTACAATTGGTTTGTTTAGATTTACTGATTCGCTTACGGGTTTAAAGCTGATTGGATTAGAGACGCCGATGGCGTTGCTGCTTGATCCGGAAGTGGGGGTGCCTGATGTTTGAGCAAAACATACGGATGCAATGGAAGCGAAAAAGAAAGTACAAAAACAAAGCGCTAAAAACTTATTTGTTTGCATTTTTTCCTCCTTTTATACCCGACCCTGGGTAAAAAACTTATTGTTCCTCTATAAATGAAACAATCCTGCAAATAAACCTATGTTTGCAGATTGGTAGTAGGCATATTTTTTGATAAACTTGCCCCATTTTTAAGGATAACACTAAATCTTACTTTTTTCAAGTTGTGAAGCCTTTTTCCTGAAAACGGTTTCAATTTCCTGAGATACGGCTGGTAAGTTTTATATGTAAGAATAACGCAGATAAAAAGTTTAAAATGATGTCCTTCCTTAAACCTATAATAAGATTATTTTTTAGAAAATCACTTTAAGAGGAGAATTAGGGCAGGATTAAAAAATTTTGACGGGGTTGTAACTTATTTTTTCTCAAGTGGCCCGGAGAAAGAAGAATCTCCCTCTTTCTCCCTGAACCAGCTAGCTAAGATTTAATAATGTATTCCTGGAAAAAACAAACCGGCTTTTCATATAAGCCGCCTAATTTTTTTTGCTGAGTTAGTTATAAAGTAATAACTTTGTTAGTTACCGTATGTTACGGTTGCAGAAACCCACCAGGTGTGGCAATCACAAAAGTTCGGATAGCAAGATTCTGGGGGAGGGCGAATTCCCACAATATCTTCACCACAGGGGCCTAAGGGTGGTGGAGGAGGAAAGAGATTGACACTTATCGTATTCCCGGATATAGTTGCGTTGCATAGTGCAGCTCTCGGATAGTAGTCCTGGCATAATTCTCCCATCATCGGACAGTCTCCATGGCAATTATACGTATTGCCTGATGAGCAGGATATTACTTTTGATCCTGCAGGGATTGGACCGGGAGAACCGGAGAAACTTTCAGGGCATATGCAGTGAATGCCACTAGGGTAACAAGAGCGACTTATTTCTACCGTGTAGTTAGCTCCTGAAGGTGAGCCCCCGCCGCCTAAATTTATCGGAGCCCAAGTCGAACCATTGTAGGCATAGACGCCTTCGGGCCTGTTGGTTGGATCCTCAGTACCGTTGTCGTAATATAGATCGCCTTTTCTGCTTATTGCAAGGTCAGGCTGGCTGTCGCGGGGATATAATGTCAATACCCCGTATACTCCGTGCGGCGAAGGGTAATATGTGGTGATAGTGATGGTTTCATTGCCGTATTGGGCAAAGGCAGGAACAGCCACAAGCAAAAGCAGAAAGATCATCACTGAACTTTTCATTTATTCCTCCTCTCAACCATAACTTTAAAAAAAACTTTGACTGTGTTGTAACTTGTTTGTTCTCAAAGGCCCTGAAGCAAGGGACCCGGTCCCTTAAGACGGCAGAATCCGGCCGTTTCAGTAGCAGCCGACTTGAATGACAGGCATAGTCCAGGTGACCGTACAAGTGCAAAGGGCGCCGGGGTTAGGACTGCAATACCAACAAGTCTCAGTCGGCAAGTTTGCAAAATCATGGTACATGTCCAGACCACATCCGCAGCTGCATCCACCGTGTGGCGGGTGGGTCGCTTGGGTTGTTGACCAATTTCGAAACTGGGTCCATCCACTCGGACACGCAGACTTTGGATCGGTCTCTGAACCGAATTGGCATTGTTTGAATGCCACATCAGCATCGGCATCCACTACTGTCCCGCCCGCATTAGTGCAAGCTAACTGGTTATGTATTCCACCGATAAGCATGTCGCCGGGTGAGCCAGTTGGTGGACCGCCGCCTAAATTTGTCAGAGTCCAGTTCGAACCATTGTAGACATATATGCCTTCTGGTCTGTTGGTTGGATCATCCGTCCCGAGATCATAGTATAAATCACCCTTAAAACTTTTTTCTTGTTCTGGTTGCGTGCTACGGGGATAAAGTCTCAATATTCCGTATACTCCGTGCGGTGAAGGGTAATATGTGGTGATAGTGATGGTTTCGTTGCCGGACTGGGCAAAGGCTGGGATTGTCAAAGATAAAAACATTATTACAACAGCTAGAATCTTCATCTTTAATCCTATCATGATTAAAGTATATATCAAAATAAGACCGCTTTCAAACAATATCTGGACAATATTATACGACTAAAACTTTACAATAGTAAGGGATTTTTTGAAAAATCAGGAAGGATTGAAAAAATTGCCCGGCGGATTCTTCCGCCGGGCAATTAGATTGTTCTTTCTGGCTTTAATTACTAACGCCCTTATTTGCTGCCTGAATCATAAACTATATCGTTTGGGAATACGGACTTTATATAGTCTTTGTTGACGAAATACATACCGCAGCCTATAACGTATTCTTTTCCGCCGTATTTGGCCAGTTTTACATACGAGCCCTTAAAATCTTCTGACTTTTTCCCGGGCAACGGCCAGAGATACACTACCCATCCTGAGCCATTCTTCTTAACCAGGTCGTTCATTGACACGATAAAGTAAAAACCGGTCGAATCCTTTAACTCCAATGCATTCGTCCCTTCCAACTCAGGCTTGACAGGATGCATTAGCATGGGGCCGGTCATGCTGTGGATCCAGATATAACCTTTACCGCCTGCGAACCTGTATTCTCCGTTCGGATCGCGGAACTTTGAAAATGAAGCTTCGCCTTCGGATTCAACAAGCTTCACCGCATCCTCTACCTTTTGTTTTGCCAATTCAAGAGAAAATTCTCCTTCAGCGAAGCATTTTCCTGCAAAATACCCTACTAAACAAAACACTAAAGCTGTCAATAGGATTTTTTTAAACATGCGCCTCCTTTATTGCTTTATCGATCTCAATTCCCCTACCCTGAGGACAATCGTTTCTATTGGTTAAGATTATAAGCTTTTTTTAATAAAATTCAACTGTTTTTTTTACCTTATAATCAAGAACCCGCTTAAGGAAATTTTGGCATCTTCAACCTTAACTTGCTCCACATCAAAACTTCTTCCATGCAAAGATACAACTTTAATTTCTGGCTATGCCGAGAAAGCATTTTTATAATTTTATCGTAAACTTCAAACCTTATATCAAAAGCATACCTCAGTTTATCGTCAAAACCTAAAATCAGTTCCTCATCTAATATCCTGTTAGCGGGGAAACGCCTTTCAATGACCTGTTTTAATCCAGGGCTGAACCTGAAAGTCCCTATGCTTATCCAGGCTATGTCTTTGGGCTTTATTTTTTCAAAAAGCTCTTTGATAAGGGCCCTGTATTCCTTCTCCCATCCGGAAAAATAAATGACAGGGTCAAAATGAAAACCCACCCTGTATCCTGCTTCTATACATTTTGCAGCTGCATCGAGCCTCTCTTTTAAAGAAGCGCAGTAAAACTCGTTTTCTTTTATTAACTCTTGGGGATTTATTGACCATGAAACGACTACATTCCCGGAATGGTTTGATCTTAGAAGATTTCCTATTTTACTGCTTTTCGTCTTGAACTCAAAAGTGACGTTTTTGTATTTCCTGAAAAAATCTATCATCTGAAGGGAATACCCTGTAAAATCATCCAGGGCCAGCGAATCGGAAAACTCTCCTGTGCCGATGCGCATGCCGGATTTTTTGTATTTAGAAAAAATGTCAAAGAATCTTTCTATATTCGCAGGCAAAATGATACCGGGGGTGTTTGTGTATTCCTGAAGAAAACAATAGGTGCACTCATAAATGCAGCCGAATCCCAGGTTAAAGACATGGTATCCGCACCCTATAGCGCCTTTAGTGCACGGGCAGGATTTAAAAAAATCGTAGTCTTCTTTGACGATAAAGACCGACTTTTGCCTTTTGTTGTAATCCTCTATCCCGCGGTTTCTTTGCCCGCAGAAATAATCCTTAAGCGATTTTATCTCTGTGAAACTTGCTTTCGGGAAGGACTCTTTAAACTGCCTGGCTAAGGAGCCGGCCGAAGCAGCTTTGTCTACGAATATTTTCCCGGGATAAAATTCCTTTTTTTTGATTTCTAAGGGCTCTGAAGGACTGAATTCGAGTTTCGGAAAATAAGGCCTGAAATCCATGCTTTTTGAGGAAGAATGCGGGTACCTTTTTTTCAAAAGGTATTTTTTCAGCAAGCTGTAGTCAGTGAGATTGGACTTATCAAGTATTCCGGAAGGAGGCATATCGTCTCTTTTTGAGATCTCGTATAAAAGCCGGGTGATCTCCTGTTTTTTGTTGACTCCGAAATAGGCAAAATTCCTCTTTACGAGGGTTTTTGCAGATTTTAGCCGGTTCAATTCTTTTCTATAAACTCGCATAGGAGATCAACGGAATTCTTTATTGATAAGGATAATCCGGACTTCAAATCCTGGCTGAGCTCTTCATAAAAAGGCTTTTCTGTAATGACGTCCGAAACGTAAAATAGAGCAGTTGCTTTAATGCCGCAATGACTTGCCGCGCTAAAAAAAGCTGAGCACTCCATGTCTACGACATCAATTTTTAATTTTTCGAATGTATCGGACATTTCCCGCTCAAGCTTCAGGGAGCCGAGCGTAGCGCAGTTTACTTTTTTAACGCCGTATGACTCTGACGCGCGCA
>Ga0315273_10003073_pt1 | contig 20060 bp, 14 predicted proteins | sample YL17G02_0_MG_FD_205753 | JGI IMG/M metagenome (GOLD analysis project Ga0315273, IMG submission 205753) | Sediment microbial communities from Yellowstone Lake, YNP, Wyoming, USA - YL17G02_0 | ecosystem: Environmental > Aquatic > Freshwater > Lake > Sediment | place: USA: Wyoming | collected...
CGAGCATGGCGACCTCGGGCAGCGCGGTCAATGACGCGGCGGTGAGCCCGAACTCCTCGATGGCGGCGCGAGCGGTCGACGCCACCGGCCCGGCGACGACGAAGGAGCCCGCGGGGAACTCCAGCCCTTCTGCCGTGAAGCTCTTCTCGGCGATCTTCATCGGCACGGTCCGCAGCTTGTAGCGGAACGCGATCATGTTGTTGGAACCGTAGTGCGCGACGGCGAACCCCGCCGTGCCCGTGCCGGTGATCGTCCCCTTCACGGTCACCTTCGTCACCATCGTCGTCGCCACTTTCAGGACCGCGGGATCCGCGATCTCCTTCACGTCCACCTGCATCAGCAGGCCCATCGTCCAACCGCTGTCGTCGTAGGTGATGAGCCTGGTGTCCGGGTAGAGCTGCTTCTCGAGCAGGTTCTTCGCCAGCCGCCCGTACGGCTGGTCGCGCTTGACGACGTAGGAGCCGGCCGGGAAGGTCGTCTCGCCCAGCTTGAATGCGCCGGTGGCCTGGCCGACCTCGATGCCCTGCAGGCGCAGGATGCGCACCAGCTCGGCCGCCTTCGTCATGTCACGCTGGACGGGAATCACGAACCCGTAGGGCGCTTTCGTGCGGCCGTCCTGGATGGCGTTCCGGGTCTTGACGTAGAAGTTCTCGACGACGACGGACGGGAACATCGCCGCGAGCTGGAGCGATGACAGGACGCCGGTCTCCATGTAGTTGGTGTTGGCGCGACGGCTGAAGCTGGCGGCGGCGTTGGGCGGCACGGGCAGGCCTCGGTACCACTCGCGGTCCTGGGCGCCGCCGCGGCCCGTGGGCAGCGGAGCCGGCCCGCCTCCACGCCCCGCCTCCGCAGGCACGGTTCCCCGACCCTGTGGCGGCGTGGCAGGGGCCGCCTCCGCAGGCGGGGTTCCGCGACCCTGCGGCGGCGGGGCAGGGGCCACCTCGGCAGGCGGGGTTCCGCGACCCTGCGGCGGCGTGGCAGGGGCCGCCTCGGCAGGCGGGGTCCCGCGACCCTGCGGCGGCGTGGCAGGGGCCGCCTCCGCAGGCGGGGTTCCGCGACCCTGCGGCGGCGTGGCCGCCCCTCTGCCGTCCGGAGCCGGCGGCGATGTCGGCGCGGCCGGCTGCGGGTCGCGGCCCGACTGCGTCTCGTACATCTTCATCAGCGCGTTGTGGTTGTAGGCCACCGAGGCGTAGTAGCCGGGCGACCAGCCGTCCATGAACGCGTGCGTGTAGACGCCGGGCATCCCCCACTTGGTCATCTGCGCGAGTTCCCAGTTCGAGAACCACGGCAGCTCGGCGAACAGCAGCGGATCGAGGTTCGGGTTCTGCGGCGGCCCTCCACTGTAGGTGTACATGAGCGGCATCGACTCGTGGATGTCGTGCATGATGGGCGGGTGCGCGGTGTAGTACCAGTCGGTGAGCGCGCGCCCCTGCACGAGCGACAGGTTGATGTCGCGGTTGTTGTCGTGGAAGACGTACTTGCCCCAGTAGGGCACGGCCCCGCCTGCGGCGGCGGCGCCGCCACGGCCTGCGGGCGCGCCCGCCGGCGCCGGCGCCTGGCCTCCACGACCTTCCGGTGCTCCCGCCGGCGCCTGGCCACCACGACCGGCCGCGGCACTGGCCGGCTGTTCCGCCGTCTCGAGACCGCGGTAGAACCAATCCACGTACCGATCGCGTCCATCGGTGTCGGCCACCGGCGTCACCGACACGTACACGTTGTTGCGGATCTGCGTGATCAGGGGCGAGGTCTCCGTCGCGATGCGGTACACCAGCTCCATCAGCATCTCGGGCGCCCCGGTCTCGCTGCTGTGCAGCCCGCCGATCACGTGGTAGTTCGGTTTCGTCGTCGTGATGAGCTGCCCGACCCGGGCGTCCGTCAGCCCGCGCGGATCCGCCAGCTTCGCGAGGTTGTCGCGGTTCTGCGCCAGCAGCTTCATGTTCTGCTCGGACGACACCCACACCACCACCAGCTCGCGGCCCTCGTCGGACTGCCCCACCTTCTCCACTCTCACCCGCGGCGTCGCGGCGGCAAGCGCGCGGTAGTACTTCAGGATGTCGGCGTAGTAGGTGAGCGTGCGCGGCGCGCCGATGTAGTGGCCGAGAACGTCCTTCGGCGTCGGGATGCCCTTGACGAGCGGCAGGTGATCGACCAGCGGGCTGCCGTACTTCGCGTCGCCCGTCCATTCCTTGTAGAGCTTGGCGAAGGCCTCGTCCTGCGCCTGTTTCGGATCGCGCGTGTCGGTCGCCGGCTGCTGGCCCTGCAGGATGACGGCGGCCATCATCAGCAGGCACACGCCGACGAGGACGGCAGGCAGAGGACTCCGGCCCTTGCGTTCGACAATCATCGATCTGGCTCCTTCGGGGATGACGCTCCGGCGGGTCTGCCCGCCTTCGTTCACTTCGGCGAGCCCTCGCCGTAGCGCGGCACCGTTCACGACCGCGCGGAGGCGGGAAGACCCGCCCTACGACTCACCGTTCCACAAGGTGGAGAGATCGCGGGAAAGCAGCGTGTCGTCTCCCATGTTGAGCTGCACGAGGCGCCGCAGGTGGGTGACGCTGTCGAGGTCGATGCGCTCGCGGCGCAGCCCGACGCGCGGGCCCTCGCGGTGCACCAGCCGGACGTCCATGTTGATGGCCAGGTCGTCGCCCAGGTGAATCCGGGCGGTGACCGGTTGCGCCCAGTCCACGCCGGCCATCTCGCCCTCGATTTCGAGCAGCAGGCCATCGAGCGATAGATCCTGCACGGAGGCATGCCCGGTGCACGACCCCTGGGTGAGCGTGGCGCGCGTGATGAAAGGCAGGCGCCTGGAATGACGACGGTCGGCAGCTTCGGACATGTGCCCTCCTCAACGGCTTCGTCCGAGGGGATTGTCCGCTACCTGCCACCCGAACGCAATGTAGAATGCGGGATGGGGGGCCGCGTCGGCATGGATCCAGGCAACCACGACATCTACGTCGGCTATCGGAAGGACATCGGGACCGCGCTTGCCGATCGCCTCGCCACCACGCTCACTCGACGCGGCTTTCGCGTGCGCCTCGGCGGTCGCCAGGCCGGGCCGGCCGACGAGCGATTGCTGAAGACGATCGAGGAGGCCGCGGATTTCGTGCTGTTGCTGGGGCCTGGCACCCTCGACCCGGCGCTGGCGGATGAGCACGACCGGCTGCGCCTCGAGCTGGCGCACGCCTTCAGGACCGACCGGAACGTCATCCCCGTCCTCATCAAGGGGTGCGCGTTGCCGGAGGCCGGCGCATTGCCGGCCGACCTGGCGATGCTCGGCAACTGCCATCCGGTCGCCTACGACCCCGCAAAGAGCGTGGAGTCCATTGCCCGGGTCGCCCACCGGCTGACCAGCCACGCCACGCTCGACGATCGCAAGAGCAACCGCCAGGCGAAGAGCCTCGCCTGGCTGGTGGCCGTGTTCGTGCTCGCTGTCATGGCCGTCGGCGGCTATCGCACGTGGAAGGAGTGGCAGAAACCGGTTCTCGACGTCCGGCCGCTGCCGCCGTTCGTCGTGTACTGGACGGCGTTCGGGCAGCGCCTGGACAACGGCCGATGGGTGGAGTTCCCCGTACAGGACAGGAGCCCGATGTCGGCCGGCGACCAGTTCAGGCTGGTTTTCGCCCCGAGCGCCGACGGCTACGCCTACGTCGTAAGCCGGGACACGCGGGGCCAGGTGACGGTGCTCTTCCCGTCGAAGATGTTTGGAGCGGCCAGCCGCGTCAAGGCAGGACAGACCTGCGAAGCGCCGGTCGGCTCCGGGTGGTCGGACGCCGGCGCCGGCCTGGACGCCGTCTACATCGTCGCCAGCTACGACCCGATGGAGAACCTCGAGGCGCTCGTCGAAGAGCACGCCGAGGAGTCGACGCCGCAGGCGCGGCAGGCGCTGCTCGAGTCGACGATCGCCGGCCTGCTCGACGGCAGGCACGCCGTCGCGGGCCCGGTGGTTCGCACGCGGAGTGGGCGGCCGATCGTCCATATGGCCGAGGCCGGCCCCGCGGTGAGCAGCGCCTCAGCCACCCTGTCCAGCGGCATCCGCGTCACCCACGATCTCGTCCCCCAGCGCGGCCAGCACAGCACGGCCGTCGAGATGCGCCTACGGCGTTAGCAGCCCGCCAGCAGGCCGTGGTGAAAGTCTGCACGGCCTGCTGGGAAGACGAAACAACGGAAAGAGCAGATCCCTGGAATGGTTTTCCTCAGGAATTCTGCACTTTCCGATTCTGGATCCGTTGTTTCGTCCCTGCTAGCAGCCCGTGCGCGACTTCCAAAACGGGCTGCTAGACCCAGAGTTCCCTTGAGTCGCGCGACGCGCCTCGCGCGCCGGCAAGCGGGCCCGCCGCTTCCGGCGCGCCAGACGGAGTCCGGGGATTACACGGACGGAAAGCGTCGATGGGCGGCCGGCAAAGCCGGCCGCTCGGGTGGCGACGGCGATCGACGCCTCGGTTCTCGGCGACGCCGGCCAGACGGGCCGGAGGGCGCGCGCCTGTGCGATATGCACGTCTGAGAACTCCCCGTAATCCGTGAATCCCCGGACTTCCCGCTTCTCGCGACGTTCCGGAAAAAGCGGTATCCTCACGTCCGGCCCCGCGACATAATAGGCGCGCCCCTCAGCCGTTGTCTCACGAAGGAGTCCCTATGCGCAGACGGTTGCACGCCCGCACCCTGTTGCTGGTGCTTGGCGCGCTGTTCGCCCTGCAGTTCGCTCTCACGGCGCAGACGCCAGCCACGTCGAAGCGCCCGATTTCGTACGACGTCGTGGATTACTGGAAGTCGATCCAGGGCAACCGGTTGTCGAACGACGGCCAGTGGCTCGCCTACTCGGTCACCTCGCAGGCCGAGGATGGTGAGTTGATCGTCAAGAACCTGCGCACGGACCAGCAGTTCAAGCACCCGCGCGGGACCGGACCGACCTTCACCGAGGACGGCAAGTTCCTGTTCTTCACGATCGCGCAGCCGAAGGCCGAAGAGGAAAAGGAAGCCGCGGCCGAGGGCGCGGCAACCGGCGCTGCCGGCGAGCCCGCGGGCGGCCAGGCGGCGGCTGGACGGGCCGGCGGCGGCCAGGCGGCTGGCCAGGGCGGCGGGCAAGGTGCGGGCCGCGGCACCCAGGCGGCGCGCACCCAGCCACGCACCGGCCTCGGCATCATGACGCTGGCCGATGGCAAGGTGACGACGATCGAGAAGGTTGGCAGCTTCCGGGTACCTGAGGAGTCCTCCGCGTGGCTCGTCTACTACAAGGGCGTCGGCGGAGCGGGCGGCGGTGGTGGCGCGGCCGGTGGCCGCGGCGCGGGCGGGCGCGGTGGCGGCGCCCCGCCGGCAGCCACGGGCGGCGGGCGCGCAGGAGCACAGGCGGCGGCAGGCGGTCGCGGCCAGGGGGCGCCCGGCGCCAAGCGCAAGGATCCCGGCTCGGACCTGATCCTGCGCAATCTCGCGACGGGCGAGGAAGTGACGATCCCCGAGGTCAGCGAGTATCTCTTCGACACCAAGGGCACGTGGCTCGCTTACGCAACCTCGTCGACCGACGCCGCCAAGGACGGCGCGTTTGTACGCAAGCTCGCTGACGGCACGGTCAAGACGCTGATGACCGGCCGCGGCCACTACAAGAGCATCACCTTCGACCAGGGGGCCCGGCAGATCGCCTTCCTGAGCGATCAGGCCGAGTACGAGAAGCCCGTGTCGCCGTATCGGGTCTACCTGTGGCGGTCTCCAGAAGGCATCGCGGCGGCCGCCAAGCCAGCGGCCGGGGCCAAGCCAGCGGCGGCTGCCGCCAAGCCCAAGCCCGCAGCCGCTCCCGTCAAGCCCGGGACTACGCCGCCTGCCGCGACCCCGGCGGCACCGGCCCCGAACCCCGATGCCGCCGTCGAGCTCGTCTCGGCCGCGACGGAGGGCATGACGAAGGGCTGGGTGGTTGCCGACGCCGCGCCGCGCTTCTCGCGCGACGGCTCGATGATCTACCTCTCGACCTACCCCGCGCCTCCGCCGCCTCCCGATCCGAACGCGAAAACGCCGGCGCCGATCGCGGTCGATCTCTGGTCCACCAAGGATCAGATCATCCAGCCGATGCAGAAGGTGCGCGCCGAGCAGGAGCGCAACCGCAACTACCGCGCCGTGGTGCACCTGGCCGACAAGCGCTTCGTGCAACTGGCGACGCCGGAACTGCCGACGGTGAACCAGGGCGAGGATCCCGCGCGCGCCATCGGCATGTCGGACCTGCCGTACCGCAGGGAGATCTCCTGGGACCAGACCTACAACGACGTCTTCCTCGTCGACCTGAAGACCGCCAAGGCCCAGAAGGTGCTCGAGCACTGGGGCGCCGCGGGCACCGCGCTCTCGCCCGGCGGCAAGTACGTCCTCTACTTCGACGAAGCCAAGGGCCACTGGTTCACGTACCGCATCGCCGACGGCGTGCGCACGTGCCTCACCGACAAGCTGAAGGTCCGCTTCCAGCAGGAGAACAACACGCCGGATCTCCCCGGGTCGTACGGCACGGGCGGCTGGACAGCCAACGACCAGTCGGTGCTGCTCTACGACGAGTTCGACATCTGGGAGGTCAAGCCGGATGGCACCAGCGCTCGCATGATCACCAACGGTGAGGGCCGCAGGCAGGACCTCATCTTCCGCTACCGCTCGCTGGATCCCGAAGAGCGCACCGTGCCCACGACCAAGCCGATGCTGCTCTCGACGACCCACGAGCGGACGCGCGCGACCGGGTTCTACCGCGTGGCGTTCTCCGGCGCCGCGGCGCCCGAGAAGATCGTGACCCTCGACAAGGCGTTCGGCGCGCTGACCAAGGCGCGCAAGGCCGACACGGTCGTCTTCACGATGTCCCGCTTCGAGGAATTCCCCGACCTGTGGGTCAGCAGCGATACCACCTTCAAGGACATGAAGAAGGTGTCAAGCGCCAACCCCCAGCAGGCGGACTACGTCTGGGGCAGGTCGGAGCTCGTCGAGTACGTCAACGCCGATGGCAAGAAGCTGCGCGCCATCCTGACCAGGCCGGACAACTTCGACCCGACGAAGAAGTACCCCCTGATGGTCTACATCTACGAGGAGCTGACCAACAGCCTCAACAGCTACTCGGCGCCGAACGTGGGCACGAGCATCAACGTGACGCGTTACGTCAGCAACGGCTACGTCCTGCTCCGCCCCGACATCGTCTACTACACCGGGTACCCCGGCGAGAGCGCGGAGAAGTGCGTCATCCCTGCGGTGAACACCGTGGTGGCGATGGGCTTCATCGATCCGAAGCGCATCGGCATCCAGGGCCACTCGTGGGGCGGCTACCAGATCACGCACCTGATCACGCGGACCGACATCTTCGCGGCCGTCGAGGCGGGCGCGTCGGTGTCGAACATGATCAGCGCCTACGACGGCATCCGCTGGGGCACGGGCATGGTGCGGCAGTTCCAGTACGAGAAGACGCAGAGCCGCATCGGCGCCGCGCCGTGGGACGCGCCGCTCGAGTTCATCGAGAACTCGCCCATCTTCTGGGTGAAGAAGGTGAAGACGCCGTACCTGACGATCCACAACGACGCCGACGATGCGGTGCCGTGGTACCAGGGGATCGAGTTCAACCAGGCGTTGCGGCGGCTGGGCAAGGAAGCCTACATGTTCAGCTACAACGGCGAGCCGCACGGCCTGCGCAACCGCGACAACATGAAGCACTGGACCGTGCACATGGACGAGTTCTTCGACCACTACCTGCTGGGCAAGGCGCGGCCGGAGTGGATGGACAAGGGCGTGTCGTTCCTGAACAAGGGCACGCGCGACGTGGCGCCGATGTTCAAGAAGAAGGCGGCTGCGACGACGACGCAGGAGAGGTAACCCCGCGCAGGACTGAAGTCCTGCGCCGCGTCCTGGGGAGCCCCACAGTCGCGGAACAGGGCTTCGGCCCTGTCTACTGGTCCCACAGTCGCGGAACAGGGCTTCAGCCCTGTTGACGGGTATCGGGGGGTGGCAGATCTGCCGCCCCCCAGCTCGCGCGCGCGGCGCCTTGTTCCCCTCCGCCGCCTCACCGAGCACGATCGACGCCTCGCCGCGATTGTCGATCCCCGACAATAATGTGCCGGCCGTTGTCCCTCTGACGACCACGCTTTCCCTGCGCCGCGCCACGATCGCACGAAGTCCCATCGGTTGCCGGTGCTGGTGGGCCGGTCGGCCCGCGGGGGTATACTGTCCGAGGGGTTGAGAATCGGTATGGAGTTCACTCGAATCACCGCCGACCCACAGAAGCTCGGCGGCGTGCCCTGCATACGGGGTCTGCGTATTCCGGTCGCGACGGTTGTCGGCATGGTCGCCGAAGGCATGACGACGCCGGAGATCGTCGAAGCGTATCCGGATCTCGACGCCGGCGATGTCAGAGAAGCCCTCCAGTTCGCCGCTGAAGCCGTCCGCGAGCGGGAACTTCCTCTCGCTTCCGAATGATGAAGTTCCTCGTCGACAACGCGCTCTCGCCGCGCGTCGCGGACGTGCTGAACGAAGCCGGCCACGACGCGGTTCACGTCCGAAGCCGGGGTCTTCATGCGGCGGCAGATTCCCAGTTGTTCCAGCTTGCCGCCGCTGAGGGACGAACGATCCTCTCGGCTGACACCGACTTAGGCGCGCTTCTGGCCCTCCGCCGAGAGGCGAGCCCCTCGGTCGTCCTGTTCCGCGGGCGCGCGCCACGTCGTCCGCATCGGCAGGCAGCTCTTCTCCTGGCGAACCTCCCCGTCATTGGCGCCGAGCTGGATCGCGGCGCGATCGTCACCATCTACGAAAACCGGCTTCGTATCCGTCGGCTGCCGATAGGGGCCGAGTAGCTGGTCGCGTCTGGCGCCGCATTCGGCCCGTCAGCGAAGTACTCGAGCCAGCCGGACGAATCCACCACGTTCATACGCGATCTCGCTAGCGTGGCACCCTGGTGTCGATGCCCTTGAGGAAGCCCTTCATCTGCCGAGCCGGACGGACCGGCACCAGCTCGATGCGATCCTGGTAGACGATGGCCTGGACCTTCTGCCCCGCCTTGAGTTTCAGGAGGTCTCGGATGGCCTTGGGGATGACGACCTGGAATTTCGGGAAGATGGTGACGGTTTCCATGGCGGCGCTCGCTCCCGATCGATCCGCATCTCGTCGTACGATCAGTGTATCGAGCCACGGTAGCGTCGGCAAGCCGACACCGGTCGAGTCGGGCCGCTGGGCGTCAGCGCCTGCGGCCGCCCTCAGCCGCGAGCCGCGCGTGCACGCGCTCTCGGCCTGGCCTTCCGCCGACCGCTGCTCGTCGGCTTCGCCTTGCTGGACAGCGCCGCCCCTCGTGGCCCCACGGCCAGCCACTCTCGGGCAACGCGATCGGCCAGGAACACCTTCAGGAGCGACTGATACGGCACGTCCTGCCGATTCGCGAGAGCCTTGAGGTCCGCCAGCAACCCGGCCGGCAGGCGCAACGAAATCGTCTCCGTGGATGGCTTCAGATTGGAAAACCGCACCAGCTTTGCCGACGACCAATCCACGTAGCGCGTCGAGTCGTGGGTCTCCCAGAACCGACGCTCCTCGGTCTCGGTGCCGAACTCAGGAATCGGCTTCAGGTTCCGCTTGCGCTTGGCCATAGATTGTCTGCTCCGTCTTGCCCATCGCTCGCGCCGAGATCACGCGGATGCGGCTGCCCCGAACCGTGCATACGATCGTCAACAACCGACCGGCATCCGTGCGGCCCAAGGCCAGGAGTCGCGCCTCGGCCTCCGAGTGCCCGACGTCCGCGACGACCACCAGCGGGGCGTTGAGCAGGGCCTGCTCAGCCTCGGCCTGCCGGACGGCATGCCTCAACCAGTTCTTGTCGGCGTTGCCGGCGTCCCACTCGAATCCTTCCAGGCCGGGGACGAGATCGTCGAGCGTGCCCATCGCTTTTGTATATGATTATACCATACAATAGAGCGATGGCTCAACGCGTGAGCCGACGAGGCCGTAAGCCCTGAGCCAATTGCTTCACTGTAGAATGTCCGCCGACTGTAGAATCCTCTAGCAGGCCGTGGTGAGAGTCTGCACGGCCTGCTAGGAAGACGAAACAACGGAAAGAACAAAGATCCCTGCTGTGGTTTCCTGAGGAATTCTGCACTTTCTGATTCTGGATCCGTTGTTTCGTCCCTACTAGCAGCCCGTGCGCGACTTTCACCACGGGCTGCTAGGAGTCCTCGCGCGAAGCGCGACTACCAGGAGCCCGTCTGGGGTGCCCTGGACGGGCTCCCAGCGAAGCGTCGCCTCAAACCGCCGAGTAGAACGTGCTGCTCCGCTTCGCTGGGAGCCTTGTTGGCTGGCCCCGCGAAACGCGGGGCAACGACATCTTCCATGGCCAACCATCGGAAGCCCCGAAGGGGCCTAAGACAGATTCCAGGGCGGTCGCGTGAAACTTGCTTCAATCGTCACGCTCTCGGCCCTGGAAGATGTCTGGGGAGGAACACATGCCGCGAGTGGTGCACCTGATCGTCGCCGTGCTCGTCTGGGTCGCTCTGCCTCACACGCCCCCGCCGCAGGCCCAGCAACCGCCTCCGCGCGCGCTGGCCATCGAGGACTACTACCGCATCCAGACCGTCGGCAGCCCGGCGATCTCGCCAGACGGGAAGTGGGTCACCTTCACGGTGTCCACGCGCATCGAGGACGACAACAGCACGCGCAGTGAGACCTGGGTGGTTCCCTCCGACGCCACCGCGAAGCCGCATCGCCTCCTCCACTACGGGCGCGACGTCGCGGGCGCGCGCTGGTCAAACGCGAGCAAGGTGGAGTACGTCGTGGACCGCCAGACATGGATGCTCGATCCGCTGAACCCGGCCGCGCCGCCGCTCAGGGTTGCCTCGGCACCGGGCAGTGGTGGCCGGGGAGGCCGCGGAGGGGGCCGTGGCGCGGGCGGCGAGGGCGCGCCGGCGGCGGCCGTGCCGAGCCCGGACGGCCGGTGGCTTGCCACCACGGTGGACAAGGCCCAGGCTCGCCGCGACGCGGAGCCCGTCAGCGACTTCGAGCGCCGGCACGAGGAGCGGTTCAAGGGCGTGACGTTCGACTGGAAAGACTTCCAGCGCGACGGCCAGCCGTTCCCGGCGCCGAACCTGCGCGCGCGTCCGGCCCAGCAGATCGCGATCGCGCCGGCGGCAGGCGGCGAACGAAAGATCCTCGCCGACCTCGACATCCGGCCCACCGGCCTGGCCTGGCACCCGGATGGCACCCGCCTCGTGTTCCTCGCCGACACGGACTGGCGAGACGAGCTCAAGTACGAGAGCCCCGACCTCTGGATGGTCACGCTCGACGGCCCGGCCACCCGCCTCACCGACGACGGGTACGTCTACAGCGATGCGGCGTTCTCGCCCGACGGGAAGTACCTCTCGTACGTGCGCGACCCGGGGACTGATCTGATCATCCAGCAGAAGCTCAATCACGGCGGCCCGAGCGACCTGTACATCCGGCCGGTTGCCGGCGGAGAACCCACGAACCTGACGGCGAACTGGGATCTCGAACCGGGACCGACCAGGTGGTCGCCCGACGGCCGGTTCGTCTACTTCACCGCCGGGATCGGCGGCGAGAGCCACCTGTTCAGCGTGTCGGTGCCGGCCGGCAAGGTGGAGCAGGTCACCTCGGGTCCCCGGCGGATCGGCAGCGTGACCTTCGACAAGGCGATGACCCGGATCGCCTACACAGTGGGCGTGCACGAGGCCCCGCCCGAGGTGTATGTGGCCAACATCGACGGGTCCAGCGAGCGCTGCCTCACGGAAATCCACAAGGCCATCGTCTCGGAGATCGCGTTCAGCAAGGCCGAGCGGTTGCGCTGGGCCAGCAACGACGGGACCCAGATCGAGGGCTGGCTCATGTTCCCCTACGGGTACGACCCGAAGAAGGGCCCGTACCCGCTCATCGTCACGAGCCACGGCGGGCCGCACGCGGCGACCGGCTACGGGTTCGACTTCAAGGACCAGTTCTTCGCGGCCAACGGCTACTTTGTCTTCGACACCAACTTCCGCAGCTCCACCTGCTACGGCGAGGCGTTCAAGTGGGCCACCTGGGGCGAGTGGGGCAACAAGGACGGCCAGGACGTCGTCTCGGGGATCGACTACGTGCTGAAGCGCTACCCGATCGACGCGAAGCGCGTGGGCCACACGGGCCATTCCTACGGCGGCTTCATGACCAACTGGCTGATCACGCAGTACCCGGACCGCTTCGCGGCCGCCATCACCGGCGCCGGGATCACCAACTGGACGAGCGACTACGGCACCGCCGACATCTACCGCACCAAGGAGACCGAGTTCTACGGCACACCGTGGGACCCGGCGGCGCGCGATCGCATGATCAAGCAGTCGCCGCTCAGCTTCGCCGGCCGCGTGAAGACGCCGACGCTGTTCATCCACGGCGAGGTCGATCAGCGCGTGCCCTACGAGGAGGGCGAGCAGATGTACTTCGCGCTGAGGCGCCGCGGCGTCCCCGCGAAGATGATCCAGTACGCCGGCCAGCCGCACGGGATTGCCGGCCACTGGAACAACGTGCACCGGATGATCAACGAGCTGAAGTGGTGGGAGAAGTACCTGAAGCCGGCGCCGGGGCAGTAGGTGGGGGCCGGCTGGCAGAGGTGCTGGGTGCAGCGTGCAGGGTGCTGGGTGCGGTGCTGAGTGCGGTGCTGAGTGCGGTGCCGCGTGCGATGCGCCGCTGTGGGCCCGGCGTCTCGCCGGTCAAGGCGGCCCTCTGGCTGTCCCCAGCGCGGCACCCGCGCTGAGGTGCCCGAGCGTGGGTTGTTCGCGGACAGGACCCGGCGCCGATCGCCGGTTGTGAAACCGGTCCTACTTCCTCGTGAGTCTCACCCGTGCGAAGGGCTGGAGTTTCCCGCCCTCCTCACCATCCATGAGCCACTGCCAGGTGTCGGTACCCTTGCTGTACGCGAATGTCGTATGGAAGAGGCTGCCGTCCTTGCCCTTGAAGAGGAACGCGATCTGATCGCCGCCGCGTTTCGCATGGCCGAAGGCCTGGGCCGAGAGGCCGCCGCCACCCGTTGAGTCGAGCCACAGGCACGCGTACTGGTTCGACGGCTCATCCCAGCCGATGAAGACAATCGCTTCGTACGCCGCCTGGCCTTTGGCGTCCTTCTCGCGCGACACCTCGGCCAGTCGAACGTACTGATGGCCCAGCACCCACTCGACGACGACATCGTGCGTCGTCTCGCTGCCGGCGATGGTTCCGTGAAGCACCCACTTCCCCACCATGTGATCGAGGAGGGGATCCTGAAACGTCGGCTGTTGCGCCGACGGCGCGGCAGATGCCATGACCACTGCGGCGAAGATTTGGAGGAGTAGATGCATTGGATCAAAATCCCCCGGTCGCCGGCTTCGCTTCGGCGCTGCCGGCGTACAGCGCGTTGAACAGCAGCTTGAACGTCCCGTGCGGGTGGGCGCGGAACGCCACCAGCGGCCCGAACAGGAACAACCGGCCCTTGCCCACCTCGGCCTCAGCCACCGCCACGGCCTCCTTCAGGTACTGCACGCCCCAGGCCCACCCGCTTCGCACCGGGTTGTCGGCCTCGAACCACGCGACGGGGCGCACGCCGCCGCCCGGCGGCACGCGGAACAGCGGGTTGTTCGAGTAGAAGAGATCCAGCCGCTCGGGCATCCCGTAGGCCAGCGGCGCGGTCGTGTCCACGCGCACCTGGAGGATGCAGCCGGGCGCGTAGAACTTCTCGGGCGGAAGCGCCCTGGTGGAGCCTTCCTCCGCGAGCGCGCTGGTCACCGGCAGGCCGAGGCGTGAGCCGAGCGAACTAGACGAGCCGACGGCGACGATGGAGCCGCCCGATTCGAGGAAGCGGCGCAACTGCGGCAGCGTTTGCGCGTCGGTAATGGCGCCCAGGCGGTCGCGATACTCGGCGGGGACGCTCGCCGGATCGACCTTCGACTGCCGCCCTTCCCCGCCGCCGGCCTCCCTGATGATCCCGTCCTCGAACACCAGCACGTCGAACGCGGCGGCCAGGTTGCCCGCATCGAGCGCGGTCGGGTAGACCACCTGGAACGGGAAGCCGTACTGCGTCAGCAGCCACTGCACCCACCCCGACGGCATCGACCCGCCGTAGACGTCAACCACACCGATGCGGATCGGCTTGAGGCGCAGGGCGGCGCCGGCGGGAGCGGCGGCGACCCCGACGAAATCCAGCCCCTGCTCGGTGGCCAGCCGGCCGAGCGCGGCGGACGTCGTGGCCTTCGCGGGAATGTAGATGGTGCCGGCAGGGAAGCTCACGCCGCCGGCCTGGAGCGGCGTCTGAAGCCAGTAGGCACGCTCGCCCGCCGCCAGCAACCGGTTCGTGGCGATGAAGGAATCGTTGATCTCATGGCTCAGCAGATACCCGGCCGGTTTCGGCGCACCGCTCACCCGCCCGGGCGAGGGCCGAACCATCCCTTCAACCTTCTCGAACGGGCCGTCGAACGCTTCGAGGATGCGATCGAACTGCACGCCCATCTGGAAGGCGAGCGTGTAGCCGGTGACGTCGTACGGGCGGACCGGCGGGCCGCCGGGATACGCGAAGTCGTCGGGATAGTCCTGCGGCTCGAAGTTGTCGAGCACGTGCGGGCGAAACGCCTGGGCCGTCTTCACCACGAGCGACCCGGCCGGGTAGCTCTTGCCGGCCACCTGGAAGGGCCCGGTGGCCCGGTGCACGGTGACGCCGTTCTTGACGAGCGCGTTGGCGAACTTCACCGCCGTGAGGAAATCCGGCTGGCTCGACGGGATGACGTAGCCGCGCGCGTCGCGCAGCGACGGGTCGCGAAGCGACTCGTAGTACTTGATGGGCACGCTGCCCCGTCCCGCGCTCACCTTGTCGCGCGTCATGGCGCTCTGCACCGATGCGATCTTCTTCGCCGTCATCGTCCAGGTGTCGCGTGTGCCCTTGTCGATGGCGTTGCGTCCCATCCGGTAGATGTTAAACAGGAAGTTCTGGCGGTGCTCGGAGGCGATGTCGAGGATGGCGCGGTCGGCCGTCAGCAGGTACTCGATCGTCTGGCGGAAGTGCCACGTCTGCGGCATCACCGGGAGCGGGTTGTCGTTGCCGGCCACCAGGTTCTTCGGCACGAACCCGATCTCGATGGGCGTCGGGCCGCCGGAGATCTCCGACAGGATGCCGATCTGGTTGTGGAAGCAGGCAGTCGAGCGCACGCCGCCGTTCCACCAGTTCTGGTAGCTGGCAAACGAGCGGTTGGTGGCGCCCGGCTTGCCCTCGGCGGCGAAGCGCGTGTGGATGGCCGCGCTCACCAGTTCCATGCTCGGCGCCATCAGCGGGTCCAGGAACGGGTTCGACGGATCGCGCATCTGGCCGATGAAGAGCACCGCGCCGGCCGGGCCGCTCTGGTGCTGGTTGTACATGATCTGCGGGAACCACTCGCGGTAGAGCACGCGCCCGATCGATTCGGACTCGGGCATGTTCATCAGCAGCGATTCGCGGTTGTTGTCGTGGCCGATGTACTTCTGGTACAGCACCGGCAGGCCGGACATCGTCCGGCGAGCCGGGTCTTTCTCGCGCATGTACCAGTCGGCCACCAGCTCCAGGCCGTCCGGGTTCGAGAAGGCCGCCAGCAGGATCACGTCGTCGAGGATGCGGAGCGTCTCGGCGTCGTTGCGGCTGGCCAACTGGTAGACCATCTCGGTGAGCGCATGCGTGTTGGCGATCTCGGTGGCGTGCAGGCCCGCGTCGATCCAGACGACGGACTTGCCCTCGGCGGCGAGGCGCCGGGCCTGCTCGTCGGTGAGGCCCTCGGCCAGCGACAACTGCCGCGAGATGTCCTTGTAGCGCGCCAGGTTGCGGTGGTTCGCCGGCGAGGTGACGATCGCCATCAGCATCGGCCGGCCTTCCGACGTTTTGCCGTACTCGACCACCGAGACGCGGTCCGATTCCTGGTCGAGGCGTTTCCAGTAGGCGGCCAGCTGCGTGTAGTTGGCGAGCTGATAGTCGTCGCCGAGGTTGAAGCCGAGCGCCGCCTTCGGGCTCGTGACCACCGGCGCCTGGGCCGGCGTCCCCCGGCCCGGACTCGCCGCGATGACGAGCGCGACAGCGGCCAGGAAGGACCAACGAACTGCGTTTCTCATGTGCATGCCAGGACTCCTGTCAGGCCGCTTCGTCCGCCGCTTGCGCATCGTACAGCGTCTCCGGCGCGATATCCACGCCGTTCGGCCAGGCCACAGTCCCGCCGTCCAGGAAGAAGCGTCTGAAGTAGTCGGGATCGCGTAGAGGTTCGAAGACCGGTCCGTTGAACCACCGACTGAAGTCGATGGTCTTCTCGGATCCGTCGTTGAACCTTACCCGGATCTTGTACCCGCCTCGGTGTTCGGCCCGTACAACCGATGGAAGAGGGACCATATGCGCGTCACTGAAGCGACTCGATGCGCTCGAGTGGTAGTCCTGCTCATGTTTTCCCAGGTTCCTTCGAGGTCGCCGCCGAGAGTTCTCGCCTGAACTGGAGGGCCTCGCCCCCGGGCCGCTTGAGGAACTCGAAGAGGTCCATGGCCTCGCAGGCCTACCCGGAAGCTCCGGACCGCGTCAACGTTCCGACCTCCCTGCCCGCCCAGATCCGTGTCGCGGGCGTCTTCCTGCATGTCCCCGATCGCGAATCGCCACTTGTGGGGCACGTGGCGGCGGCACATCACCCGCGGCCGCCCAGCGTCACCGCCGGCCGTCGGGTGCAGCGGGGTCAGTTTAGGCAGCCTCCGTCAGTATGTCCATTGATAGAGGCGCCGAGAACCACAGCAAGACGGTTGCTCACTCACCCGTGCGCGGAGAGTACGCCTCCCAGTGTCCGCACTGCGCGCAAAGCCAAGCTGAGATTGGGGGAATGGCATCCGGCATGCCACCACCTGGCCCGACGAACGCAGCGTTGCTTCCGGGCACCGGGCTCGTGCTCGAGTACGTCGCAGGCGCCCCGCACATTTCACAGCTCTTGGTGTCGCCGTCTCTTGGTTCCGCCATCCCTCACCTCGATTGCTGTCAGCTGCGGAAGCTGTTGTTAACCATCCATCCTGCCCCGATGGAGACGCCCGCCATGAGGCCCACGCCCCGGCACCGAACCGTCTCCGATCTCACGCGACGCCGACCACGACGGCGACGCCTCCGCCCCCGGCTGTCTGCTTGCCGGATTGCGCCCGTGCAACCGCCCCTCGCGCCTCCGCTCTGGCCTCGCGTCAACGTTTCTCGCCCGCCAGACCGACATCTCCGCTCGATGGACGCATCTCACATGGGCCCATTCCGCCTCGCCCAGCCCCCACACAAACCGTCCGCTCGCGATTGAAAACGCAAACCACGACACGTGCCAACGCGCCGGTTCTCAGCCGCCTGCTGAGTTCAACCCGACTCTTTGTCGCGGCTCCGCGCGACACAAAGTCTTAGTTCGTTAGACAGCCTCTGAGCCTGTCCCATCGACGGCCCCGAGCTCCTTCTCTTTCGTGTTCCGAAGGCGAAGGACCTTTGCGAGGTAGTCCCTGCGAGGCCTCGTCAGGCGGCTGAAACCGTAGTGCTCCAGAACGCCGCGGAGCAGTGCCTCGTCGTCTTCTCTGGCTCCCGGCTTGGCGGGGAACAGACGCCCCAGTACCGCAAGAAGCTCTGAGGGTGGGATCTCGAGGAGATCGCGGCTCCCAGCGGGCCTCACCCTAACCTTGCCTGCCCCAGCGAGACGCACCACCTGCCCCTCCGGAGAACCATCGCGCAGTTCGTCTTCCTGGTCGATCTCGCCCGCTCTCAGCATGGCTCCAAGCGCCCGGCTTAGCGCCTGCCGGACTACCTTTCCAACACGCTGAAGACCTGGACATCCCTCGACGTACAGGCGGTACACGGAGAGCCTTGTGAGCGGGCCGTCCGTCTCAATGATCTGGCGAAGCACAGCGCGAACATTGGCGGGGGACGTTTCTCGCGGATCCGGGAATCCGGATGTCGCTGAGTACCCAGAGAATGGCCCGTACGCAGCAGTGGATACGTCCGCATCAGTCCTTTGTTCTTCACCTCCTGGGCTTGACTCGATGATCGATTCCTCATCAGTCGCACCCGCTGCGATCTGTTCGTCTAGCTCTTGAGCTGATGACTGCCCGCGCGCTTTTTCGGTACGGTCGAGGGGGTAGACTCCGAGCTCCTCGCAAGCATCCGTTATCGTCTTCGTGGCACCCTGACGGTCCGCATAGAAGTCCGACTCTCGCACCCGCGCAAAGGTCCAATTTGCGCGCTCAAGCTGGCGCTGTCGCGCCATGTCCTGGTCGTAGTCTTCGGCCCCGTGCCACTCATCCCCATCGCATTCGACCGCCAGTCGAGCATCAATCCCATCGACGACCAAGTCGAGGAATTTCCCGGCCACCTCGACCTGGGGACGAATCGCGTACTTACTCCGGAGGAGCTCCAGAGCGACGTCAACCTCGAACCAGCTTCCATAGGGCTCTGGCTGGTTACCACGCTGCCGTGGGCGTCGTGCTTCGCGTTCGAGGTGGTCGAGGTCCTCGGACACCCTATCCAACGCTCCGTGTCCTGGGCTTTCGAAGAAGCTGACGAGCTTTCGGCGCAAGTCCCCAGGACTCAGGTCGTGCTGCCGCACGCTGTGGAACAACCATACTTGGTCACGCGCTCGGCTCATTGCGACATTGAAGCGCCGTTGGTCTGGCAATCGACTGAGTGCGCGATACTGGACGTTCGGCGCGATGACCAACGAGAGGAGGATGATGTCCCTCTGGTCGCCCTGGAACGTGGCCGGCTCGCCGCAACGCAGCCGGCGTTCTTGGATCGTCTTCGCGTCGAGTCTCTGCGCGAGGAGGTTCTCGATCAGCTCCGCTTGACCGTGTCCTTGCAGTGCGATCACGCCTATCGTCTTGCTTTCGCAGGCATCGTCTTCGACAAGAGACCGGATGACCTCCACCAGAGCCTCGGCCTCCGCGCGGTTCCGGATTCTCTGTCCCTCGCCTTCGCACGCTCCCGCCGAAATGTACCTCGACATGATGGGGGGTAGCCTGTTCGGTGGCGCCTGTCGCAAGGGAATGAGCGGAGCGTCTCGATAGCAGAGGTCATTGCTGAAGCCAATGATCTCAGGCACACACCGGAAATGCTCGCGGAGCGATATCAGACTCCCAAACGCACGCTCGGCGTGATCGAAAAGGCTTGTGTCGGGACGGAACTCGTCGCGGAAGCGGAACTGGCTGAGGTGCTCACGTCCAAGTCGAGCGATATCGTCCTCCAGGACCCCGACGGCTTCCGGACTGTTCTGCTTGTCGTCGCCCACGACGACGATGCGTTTGGCCAGCAGAAGGAGAGCGAGCGAATCGATTCCGGCCTGTGACGCTTCGTCGACGATAACTGTATCGAACATCCCCGGCTGTGCATCAACCGTGTCCCAGAGCTTGTGAAGCGGCATCACCCACGCTGGGATTCTCGGGACACAGTCCATCAGATACTGGCGAGCCGCACGTCGGTGGCGGTACGCATGCTTGCCCGTTCCCTTCCCGATCCTATCGACAGCCTTCGTCCAAGCGTTCAGGCTTTGGACCGTGGCGTCGTCGAGTCGCGCGAAGAAGGCACGCCATGCTCGAATAGACGCCAACTCCCCCGTGGCCTTCTCGGCCTTCTCCTGGAGGCGATGAAACTCCCGTACCAGCTCTTTGTTGCCAGCGGCGTCGGAGACGCCCCGTAGCCACGCACGGGCGCTCGACCATGCCCAAGCCCCTTCAAGCTCCCGGAGTTTGCACGTCCACTCGGGGTTTCCCGCGGTATTGCGGAGGATCGCCCCCATGCCAGGGTAAGAGCGCTCGAGCTTCTCCTCGACATCTTTGTAGCGCCTGAAGCGTTGTTTCTCTGTCCGAAGCCTTTCCCGCTCTGCCCAGGCGACACGCCAGGCGTGGGTGTCCTTCGACTGCGCCGCTTGAGCCAGATTCTCCAGGCACGAATGAGAAAGGGCGCTGCTCTGGCATCGGCAAATCCCGTCCAGAGCTTCCTGGAAGGACTCCCTGACCGTGCGGGCGTGCTGACGAATCGATTCGGCTTTGACTCCTCTCAGCCACGCCATGCGTCCCCTCTGAGAGGTAAGGCAGGCTCGCCCCTCCATCGGAGGGGACGCATGGCGTGG
>Ga0315273_10003074_pt1 | contig 20059 bp, 15 predicted proteins | sample YL17G02_0_MG_FD_205753 | JGI IMG/M metagenome (GOLD analysis project Ga0315273, IMG submission 205753) | Sediment microbial communities from Yellowstone Lake, YNP, Wyoming, USA - YL17G02_0 | ecosystem: Environmental > Aquatic > Freshwater > Lake > Sediment | place: USA: Wyoming | collected...
GTCGTTTCCGCGGGCTCCGCGGCGCAGGACTTCAGTCCTGCGATGGGCCCCGATCGCGTGACACCCGAGGCGAGCGTCGTGCACTCTGACCACCTGGTGCGGATGATCCGCAACCGTATCGCCGCCACGCCCGATGCGGTGGCGATGCACCACAAGGACGGGACCGCCTGGCGCGCGATCACGTTCCGGCAGCTTGGCGCGTCCATCGACGCCGCCGCGTCGTGGCTCATCGACGCGGGCCTCGCCGTGGGCGACCGCGTCGTCATCTTCGGGCCGAACAGCCCCTGGTGGACGGTCGCGGATCTGGGGGTCATGGCCGCGGGCGGGATCCCTGTCCCGATCTACGCCACCAATACCGCCGACCAGGCGGCGCACATCGTCCGCGACGCCGGCGCCACGTTCGCCTTCTGCGGCGGCGCCGACGAGTACGGGAAGCTGGGCGCGGTGCGGGGGCCGTCGAGGAAACTCACCCACGTCGCCGTGTTCGACAAGGCGACGATGCTCGACGGCGCCGACTCGTACACGATGGCCGCCGTGCTGGCGCACCCTGTTTCGCCACGCCTGGCCGACCGTGTCGCCGCCGGCCGCGTGGAGCACGTGGCCACGATCATCTACACGTCGGGCACCACGGGCGACCCGAAGGGGGCCGTCCTGACCTTCGCCAACCTCCTCACGCAGTTCGAGGCGGTCGACCAGTACTTCACGGTCGGCCCCGAGGACCGCTCGCTCTGCTTCCTGCCGCTCAGCCACGCCTACGAGCGCGTGTGGACGTTCTACATCCTGCTGAAGGGCGCCCGGAACTACTATCTGGCGGATCCGAAGCAGGTCATCGAGACGCTGAAAGAGGTGCGGCCGACGTGCATGGTGAGCGTGCCGCGGCTCTACGAGAAGGTTTACTCGACCGCGCGGCACCAGATAGGGCAGGCCTCCGGCGTGAAGCGGCGGCTGTTCGAGTGGGCCATCGGCGTTGGCCGTCGCGCGGCCTACGCGCGCAAGCGCGGCGAGCGGATTGGCGTGACGCTGGCCGCCAGGCACGCGATCGCCGACCGGCTGGTGCTGCGGAAGATCCGGGACATCGTCGGCGGGCCGAAGAACTTCTTCTCGGCGGGCGGCGCGGCGCTGTCGGCCGAGATCGAGGAGTTCTTCTTCGCATCCGGCCTGCTGGTGTGCCAGGGGTACGGCCTCACCGAGACCTCCCCGATGCTCACGTGCAACCGCCCCGGCGACTTCCGGTTCGGCACGGTCGGCAAGGTGATCCCCGGCTGCGAGCTGAAGATCGCATCGGACGGCGAGATCCTGGCGCGCGGCAGGAACGTGATGCGCGGGTACCACGGCAAGCCGGCGGAAACGGCCGAGGCCTTCGAGGACGGCTGGTTCAAGACCGGCGACATCGGGGAGTTCGACGCGGACGGCTTCCTGCGGATCACGGACCGCAAGAAGGATCTCATCATCACCTCCGGCGGCAAGAACATCGCGCCCAGCCGGATCGAGTCGGTCATCGGCCAGGACTACTACATCGAGCAGGTGGCGGCCATCGGCGACGGGCGCCGTCACTTGGCGGCGCTGGTCGTGCCGCACTTCGAGGCGCTGGAGCAGTGGGCGCGCGAGCGCGGCATCACCTACGACTCGATGCGCAGCATGGTGAAGGACGCGCGCATCGTCGCGTTCATCGCCGAACGGATCGAGCAGCGCCAGTCGGTGCTGGCGACCCACGAGCGCGTGAAGAAGTTCACGCTGCTGACCGAGGGCTTCAGCCAGATGGGCGGCGAGCTGACGCCGACGCTGAAGAACATCCGCGCCGCCATCGCGGCCAAGTACAAACAGGCGATCGACGCGATGTACTCCGAGTCGCCGGCCGACCGCGCGGAGCGGTCCTGACGCGCCAGCAGGGGCTTTGGGGCCAGTACGGTTCCCCCGGCAAGTTCGTCCGCGCTCCGCCGCAACATCCCCATCGTGCTCCCTCGTTGTCGCGGCGCAGGACGTCAGTCCTGCGGGTCCGCCTGCCCGGCCTGGCCCCGTCGACGGCCGCCGGGCGCGGACTCGCGGCCCGCTCGACACGGCGGAGACATGCGCCTGCGGACAGTGGAGGATGCGCGAGGGAGGTCGAAGCGCGCGATCAGCGGTAGGTTGAAGACATCTGCCGCCCTGGCGGCCTGACGTCTCGCCAGGCTTCCGCGTGCCGGTGGCCTACGCGTCTTCCCACGCGCTGCGCGAGATGCCAGCCTGTCGGAGGATGACGGCCAGCAGTCCTACGCCGATGTCACCGGTATGCGGGTTGGGGATGGTGAGGACCGTGTCCTGGCGAACCATGAACTGGTGGCGCCCGCCGGAGTACGGGCCAGCGAAGCCACGGCGCTTGAGCGACGCGATAAGCTTCCGCCTGGTGACGGGCCCCCACTTCGGCATCAACTGGCTCGCTTGACGTGCACCCGAACCGTTCCCAGCCGGGGAACGGCCAGTCCGCGGGAGACGCGGACCAGAACCCACTCCTCGACGACTTCGGCCAGTTGATCCCGACACGCCTCCAGGGTCTGCCCGGTTGCGATGACGCCCGGGAGGCCCGCGACGGTCGCGCAGAACGTGGCACCGTCAACAACCGCATACGCGGCGCGGTGCAGCGCCTCGTCGATGTACCTGCTGATCATGATGGGCCTTGGTCTGCTGATTGGTCGGGGCTCCCGGCACATCGAGCGCAGCCAGCCGGTCCCAGAAGAAGATACCACAGCGGTCCCGCATTCGGCCTCGCTCACGACCGCACGCAAGGCCGTGGGCCTCGCGGCGAGTTCAGTATCCGGCCGCGAGCAGGTATGGTGGGATCCAGAGGAACGGACGAGAGACCGTGGCAGCCGCCTGTCGCGCTGGACAGAACCAGCGTGTCTTCGACGGTTTGGGTGGCGGAGAGAGAGGGATTCGAACCCTCGGTAGAGTTTCCCCTACACACGCTTTCCAAGCGTGCACCTTCAGCCTCTCGGTCATCTCTCCGCAGGCTTGGACGATCAGTCTATCGCGGATGGAAGGCCAGGGCCAAGCCCTGCCCGCCCTGAGCGAGCGGCCTTCGACCCGGCTCAGGCCGCCGTGAGCGAGTCGAAGGGCCCCACCCGCCCCAGCGCCCCCACCTGCCCCACATTGCACACTCTTTCGCGCCAGACCCTGTTCTCCGTGCAACAACCGCTGTAGGCTGGTCCAACCTCAGCCGAGACCTGACACGGACGACGGCGGGCACGCGCCCGCCAGGCCCGGTTCTCTCCGACCCCCCGGACGACAACACCCCATGCACGACTCGCGCACGCCGTTTGAGCTGCTGCTCGTGGGCGGCGACCAGGCCGACCGCGTGCGCTTCGGCGTCCTGCTGTCGCAGGCGACCGGCGCGCTCCCGCAGACGCACCTGGCGTCCGGGCTCCCGGCGCCTGAGGCCGCCGGGCAGGCCGTCATCCTTCTGGAGGCCGCCGCCGACCCGGGCTTTGCCGGCCTGCGGGCGTTCACCCACGCCGGGGGGCTCTCGCCGGTCATCGTCTTCAGCCCGTGGCACGACGCGGCGCTGGAAGAACAGGCGATGGCCGCCGGCGCCTTCGATTGCGTGTCCACCGATCGCCTGGACGCGCGCCCGCTCCTCCGCGCGGCCAGGTGGGCCGCGTCGGACGCGCGGTGCGCGGCGGCGCGGCGGCGCGTCGAGGACGCTGCTGGTCGCGAGCGGCTCGAAAGCCACTTACGCCAGGCGCAGAAAATGGACGCCCTCGGCCGGCTGGCGGGCGGCGTCGCCCACGACTTCAACAATCTGCTGACCGCCATCATCGGCTTCAGCGACATGCTGCTCGACCAGATGGCCGACCACGACCCGCGGTTCCGGGACGCGCAGGAGATCCGGAAGGCGGCCGGACGAGGCACCGACCTCACACGGCAGCTCCTGGCCTTCAGCCGGAAGCAGGTGGTGCTCGCGCCGGCGCCCCTCGATCTGAGCGGCATCGTGACCGCGTTCGAGCCGATGCTGCGGCGGTTGATCGGCGAGCACATCCGGCTGGCCATCGACGCCACCCCCGCGCTTCCGCGCGTCAAGGCCGACGCCGGGCAGATCGAGCAGGTGGTCATGAACCTGGTGGTGAACGCCCGGGACGCCATGCCCGGAGGCGGCCGCGTGACGATCGAGACCTTCGCCGTCGAGGTGGACGAGGTCCGTGCGCGCCAGCACGCTGGCGCCTCGCCCGGCCTGCACGTTGGGCTCGCCGTTACCGACAACGGGTGCGGGATGAGCGACGATGTGCAGGCGCACCTGTTCGAGCCGTTCTTCACCACCAAGGGGCACAGCCAAGGCACGGGCCTGGGCCTCGCCACCGTCTACGGCATCGTCTCCCGGTTCGGCGGGTTCATCGACGTGCGCAGCCGGCCGCGACGCGGCACGCGCATCGAGATCTGCTTCCATGCGGTCGCCGGCGGTGCCGCCGGGATCGGCGACACCGAGGGGGGCCGTCTCCAGGCGCCTGGCGGCCGCGAGACGGTGCTCGTGGTGGAGGACGATCAGACGGTGCGGGAGATGATCACCGAACTGCTCGGCCGGGGCGGCTACCACGTGCTCGACGCGGCGAGCGGCGAAGCCGCCATCGACGTCGCGTCCCGTTTCCAGGGTGAGATCCACCTCCTGCTGACCGACGTGGTGATGCCCGAGATGAGCGGGCCGGCGCTGATGGCCCGGCTGTCCCCGGCCCGCCCCGGGATGCGCGTCCTCTACGTCTCCGGGTATGCCGAGCACGCCAGCGTCCTCTCCGACGAGTTGCAGCCGGACACGGACTTCCTGCAGAAGCCCTTCCCGCCCGGCACGCTGATGCACCGCGTCCGGCGGGCACTCGACAGCGGAAGGTGATCATAACGGCCCGCTCAGATCCCCGGCCGTTCTGTCGATTACTTCGAAGACGCGCGTGCGCGCACGCCGTCGCCGTGCCCGCACCCGGCGATTCGGACGGGGCCTCCCATGACGGACCAAGGTGAACGCGTGAAACTCCTCCTCGTGAGCGCACACGAGGACGACTCCGGCCTGCTGCGCGCCCTGCTGGCGCACCCGGCGACCGGGGCCTGGGAGCTGGACCGGGCCATCAGCTTGGACGCCGCCATCGAGAAGATGGCGGCGGGCGGCGTCAGCCTGTGCCTGCTGGACTGGAGTTCCGACGCCGATGCCGTCAAGTCGATGATGGCGCACGCCGCGCGCTCCACCCCTCCGATCCCGACCATCGTCCTGCTCACCGAGGACGATGCGGAGGTCGAGGACCTGGTGCTGGCCGCCGGCGCGCTGGACTGCGTGGTCAAGAGCCAGCTCGAGCCCAGCCTGTTCCGCCGGGCGGTGAAGCGGGCGCTCAACAACCACCGCGTGCAGGTGGAGTTGCGGCAGTCGCAGGCCCAGTTGCAGCAGGCGCAGAAGATGGAGGCGATCGGGCGGCTGGCCGGCGGCGTCGCCCACGACTTCAACAACCTGCTGACGGCGATGCTCGGCTACGCGGAACTGCTGCTCGACCAGCTGACGCCGGACGATTCGCGGCGCAGGGAGGTCGAGGAGATCCGCAAGGCCGCCGAGCGGGCCGTGGCGCTCACCAGGCAACTGCTCGCGTTCAGCCGCAAGCAGGCGTGGCAGCCGAAGGTGCTCGACCTGAACCATGTGGTGATGAGCGTGGACAGGATGCTGCAGCGGCTGATCGGCGAGGACGTCGCGCTGCACGCGATCCCGGAGGAGGATCTCTGGCCGATCAAGGCCGACGCGGGCCAGATCGAGCAGGTGATCATGAACCTCGCGGTGAACGCCCGCGACGCGATGCCCGACGGCGGGCGGCTCACCATCGAGACGGCGAACGTGGAACTGGACGCCGAGTACGCTCGACACCACGCGACGGTGGCCACCGGGGCGTACGTGATGCTGGCGGTGAGCGACAACGGCTGCGGCATGACCGAAGAGGTGAAGGCGCACCTGTTCGAGCCGTTCTTCACCACCAAGGAGCGCGGCAAGGGCACCGGCCTCGGCCTGGCGACCGTCTACGGCATCGTCAAGAAGAGCGGCGGGCACGTGTGGGCATACAGCGAGCTGGGCGTCGGCACCACGTTCAAGATCTACTTTCCGCGGGTTACCGACCAAGTGATGGGCGCGACGAGGCGGCCGCCGCTGCGGGAACTCCCGACGGGCACCGAGACGGTGCTGCTGGTGGAAGACGAAGAGACCGTGCGCGCGCTGGCGCGCGAGGTGCTGAAGCGCCAGGGCTACCGGGTGCTGGACGTGCGCAACGGCGCTGAGGCGCTGGCCGCGTGGCGAGCGAGCCCGGTGCCGGTGCACCTGCTGGTGACCGACCTCATCATGCCGGAGATGAACGGGCGGGATCTGGTGGACGAGCTGTCGGCAAAGCACCCGGCGCTGAAGGTTCTCTACATCTCGGGGTACACCGATCACGCCATCGTGCTGAACGGAACGCTGCACCCGAACGCGGCGTTCCTGCAGAAGCCGTTCACGCCGGAGGCGCTGACGCGCGCGGTGCGGCAGGTGCTGGACGGGGAGAAGGCTTAGGGAGGGCTTTGGGCCTCCTCAGGCAGTAGGGCGGGTCTTCAGACTCGCCGTTGTCGCAGGCCTTCAGCCTCGTCTCTGTGCGACCGGCGTCTCGCCGGTCAACGGCCTCGTATCGGTAGGGCAAGGCTTCCCGCCTTCGCGCGGCGGTGACACACCACCGCGCTACGGCGAGGCCTCGCCGAAGTTCCCGGAGGGTTCCGGAACGAAGGCGGGCAGCCTTGCCGCGCAGAGTCTCAGCCCGCCGGCGTCCGGCATCCGATTGCCGCCCCGAATCGCTTCCCGACATACTCTCCCGGCCAGTTCGTTCCCAACCCGCTTCAGGCCTTCAAGATGGACCCTTCGTCCTCGACGCCCGGCGGCGCCGTCGTCCCCGTGCAACTGAACGGCTGGAAGGAGATCGCCGCCTTCTTCGGCAAGGGCGTCCGCACCGTTCAGCGGTGGGAGAGGAACCTCGGGCGGCGTGAACAACGAGCGGAAGGAGGCGAGCCTCGCGGTCCTTGACGAGGAGCACATTACGGGCACCGCGCCGGCAACCGCCGAACACTATTCCTGCAGCGACTGCCCGGCAGGCCCATCGCGTACTTCGCGTTCCCCGCGCTGGAGCCACTGAAGGGCGCTGGCTTGCCGTCTACAATTCCTGCAATTGAGCCGCTGGGACCAAGGCGGTGTCTCCTGAAGGTCGCGCAGGCCGTCGAGCCGGGTGCCCCCGGGGCTCCGGCCGTCTGGTACACCTTCGACAACAGCCTGCGCCTGGTAGCGACGGTTGTTCCGGACGGCTACTTGGCACTCGTGGCCGCGGCGATCCAACGGGACGGCACCCTCCGGCGCGACGTTCGCCTCGGAGGCCTCGCCGACATGGTGCCGATCCACAAATGGGTGAAGGACTGGTGGGTGCAGATGGGATTGACGAAGGAAGATCGGTAAGTTCGCGCTGCTGACTGCCGGCGGGCCTGAAGGCCCGCCCTACAGGCCATCTACCGTCTACCATCTACCATCTACCATCTACCATCTACCGCCTCCCCCCTCCTTCTCAATCTTCACCTTCTCCTCCGTCGTCACCTGGAACCGCCGGAAGTTCGTGTACGTCGCGCGGGCCCCCATGCGGCCGACCAGGGGCAGCGAGCGGGCCCCGATCGGCGGGCTGACCACGAACGTGTAGTCTTCCTTCATCTCCGACGGCAGCCACAATCCGAGGGTGGCGTCGCGCTTGTACTTCACCGAGAAGGTGCCCTTCACCTCGCGGTCTTCGGCCTCCATGTGCGTCTCGACGATGGCCCCCGAGACCGGATCCGCTTCGAACCAGCCCTTCATCGGCACGTCGCCGCTGGTGCGCGGATTGCGGATGATCGTGGGACGCACCTTCTCCTCGTACTCGACGCGCCACACCGGCTGCCCCCCCGACTCGCCCCTTCTCCCCGGCGTGAACTGGAACCGCCAGCGGTTCTCGGAGGCGACGACGCACAGCGGGTAGAGCGGCACGTTGAGATCGCGCTGGATCGGCCCGATGTTGTAGCGCGTGCTCTCGTCCTTGATGGCCTGCAGCTGCGCGATGGCGTCGCTCGGCGGCCGCTCGATGAACAATCGCCGCAGCCGCTCGTCGCGGTCGCGCACCCGCGCGCCGTTCACCTCGTACACGTCGCGGAACGAGGTCCACGACTGGCCGTTGGCCGGCCGGATGAGCAGGAGATCGGATCGCAGCTTCGTCGAGGTGTTGTCCACGTTCTGCTGGTACAGCTCCTCTGCCACGACGATCGAGAAGGCGCGCTGGTAGGCCTCGACGTAGTCGGTCAGGCGCGAGAGCGCGAGGTCCAGTTCCGGGCTGCGGGCGCGCGCGGTCTCGTCGGCGGGCGCCCGCCGATTGCCAACAGGCGCACGAGGCGGCGCGGCGTCGGGGCTTGCGCCGGCCGATGGCGTGGGTGCCCACACGACGCCGTCCGCCGGGTCGTCATGCATTGCCGCCCACGACGAGGCGTGCAGCGTCACGCCCCTGCGCGTCGTCTCGACCTTCAAGGGACGGGTCGGCGCCTGCCCGCCGGGCGCGACGTCAACACTCAACGCGTAGCACGCGGAGAGATCGGGCACGAATCGCTCGATCGTCTTGTTCGCATCGCGGTCGAGCGTGTTGAACGTGCCGCCGCTCTTCACCGCGAACGCCTCGAGCACCGAAAAATCCGGGACCTCGCGCCGGTCCGCCCGGGAACGGGGCACGCCGATCACGTACACGGCCGCGTGCGCGCGCGCCGCCATGCGGGCAACCTCGTCGGACCGGATGCCCAGCGTGCGCGAGGTGGACGGCAGGCCGCCGGTGAAGAGGATCACGGTCTTGCGGCCGGGGATCGGCTCGAGGCCGCGCAGGTAGCCCTGCAACCCGCCGAGGCTGACGCGCACGCGCTCGAGATCCTCGAACGGCACCGACGCCAGGGCCTCCGCCTCGCGCGGCGGGAGGACGTGTTCGAGGATTCGCTCCGCTTCGCCCCTGTCGCGCGAGGGATCGACCGCCGCCTTGTCGGCGACCTCCTGCACTGCCTCCGCGGCGCCAGGTATCGCCTGCCCGCTCGCCGCCCGTAGCGCCGCGTAGGCGGAGGGCCGGTCGGTTGTGAACGTCACCGGCGTTCGCGCGGCCACCGGCACGTGGCCGATGGCCACGCGGTCGTCCAGGCCGAGCCGGTCGAGCAGCATGCGGGCGGCTTGCACGATTCTGGCCTCGTCGCCGCGCTCCACCAGGGTCTGGTCGATGATGATGAGCACGGTGCGCACCGGTTCGGCGGCGAAGGACCGCGTCCCGTCGCGCGCGCCCTGGAGCGCAGCCGCTTCCGCCGCGCCGGGCCCGCGCAGCACGCGGAGCGCCGAGGTGACGGACACCACCCTGCCGTCGAGGGTCACGCGGAAGTCGGCCGGGCCGAGCGCGTCCACCGCGCGATTGTCGCGATCGACGACAACGACGTCGATGGTCAGGCGCGGGGCGACGGGTGGATCCTGGGCCAGTGCACGGATGTGCAACGGAAGGGCAGCCACCAGGACGGCGAGGGCGATCGCGAGCAGAACAGCGGACCGGCGATGCATGGGCGCCTCCGCGGGTGCGGCGGACCTGAAGGTCCGCCCTACTGCCCCCGCTGACAAGTGCGTGTCGGGCCGAGGGCGGGGTCCCCAGCGCGGCACCCGCGCCGGGGTGCCGTTGAGTGGGGCTGTTCGCGGACAGGACCCGAAGAGCGCAGGCGGTTTTGAAACCGCTCGCTACACCCGAGATCGCGTGAGTTGGCGCCCCCGGCGCCGCTCGGCAAGGCTGAAGCCTTGCCCTGCCAGCGGCGCGTCAACGTCGACGCGAGCGCCCCGCGGGAATAGCGGCGCAGGCCGCGGCCCCGTTCACCCCTGCCGTTTCAGCAGCAGCGCGCCCAGCGGGGGCAGCGTCAGCGAGAGCGACTGGCCGTGGCCGTGCGCGGGCACCGGCTCGGTCCAGACCGCGCCGGCGTTGCCTACGTTCGATCCCGCGTAGATCGCGGCATCGCTGTTCAGGAGTTCCGCGTAGCAGCCGCGCACCGGCACGCCCACCCGGTACCCGTGGCGCGGCAGGGGAGTGAAGTTCAGCACGATCACCGTGAAATCCGCGCCGTCGCGCGCCCGCCGCATGAACGAGAACACGCTGTTCTCGTGGTCGTTGCAGTCGATCCACTGGAAGCCCGCCGGCTCGTAGTCCAGCTCGTAGAGCGACCTCTCCGAGCGGTAGATCCGGTTCAGGTCGCCCACCAGGCGCATCAACCCGCCGTGCCGCGGCGACTGCAGCACGTTCCAGTCGAGGCTGGCGTCGTGGTTCCACTCGCGCCACTGGCCGAACTCGCCGCCCATGAACAGGAGCTTCTTGCCCGGGTGCCCGAACATGTAGGTGTAGAGCGCGCGCAAGGTCGCGAACTTCTGCCAGTCGTCGCCCGCCATCTTGCCGATCATCGAGCCCTTCGCGTGCACCACTTCGTCGTGCGAGAACGGCAGGATGAAGTTCTCGTGGTAGGCGTAGAGCATCGAGAAGGTGATCTTGGTGTGCGCCCACCGGCGGTACACGGGGTCGAGCTGCGCGAAATTCAGGATGTCGTGCATCCACCCCATGTTCCACTTGTAGGTGAACCCGAGGCCGCCGAGATACACGGGCCGGCTGACGGCGGCCCACGCCGTGGACTCCTCCGCCGCGGTGATGGCGCCCGGCACTTGGTGCGCCTCGACGTTCATGCGCCGCAGGAACTCCACCGCCTCGAGGTTCTCCCGCCCCCCGTGCGCGTTGGGCACCCACTCGCCCGGCTCCCGCGAGTAATCGAGGTAGAGCATCGACGCCACGGCGTCCACGCGCAGGCCGTCCACGTGGTACTCGTCCAGCCAGTAGCGCGCGCTGCTCTGCAGGAAACTGCGCACCTCGTTGCGACCGTAGTTGAAGATGAGCGTGCCCCAGTCGCGGTGCTCGCCCTTGCGGGGATCGTCGTGCTCGTAGAGCGCCGTGCCGTCGAAGCGGGCGAGCCCGTGATGGTCCTTGGGAAAGTGGCCGGGGACCCAGTCGAGCAGCACGCCGATCCCGGCGCGATGGCACTCGTCCACCAGCGCCTTGAAGTCGTCTGGCGTCCCGAAGCGGCTGGTTGGCGCGAAGAAGCCGGTGACCTGATAGCCCCACGACCCGAGGAAGGGGTGTTCCATCACCGGCAGCAGTTCGATGTGCGTGAAGCCCAGATCCTTCACGTACGGCACCAGCTTGTCGGCCAGTTCGCGGTAGCTCAGGAAGCGGTGATCCCGTTCGGGCACGCGCGCCCACGAGCCAAGGTGGACCTCGTAGATCGACATCGGCCGATCCAGCCAGCAGTTCTGCTGGCGCCGGGCTTCCATCCACTGGGCGTCGTGCTGCGGGGTGTAGGTGGGCTCGAACACCACCGAGGCCGATTGCGGCGGCACCTCGAACAGCACCGCGTAGGGATCGATCTTCTGCACCACGTCGCCGCCGTCGCCGCACACCTCGTACTTGTAGCACGCGCCGGTGCCGAGGCCGGGAATGAAGATCGACCAGACGCCGTAGGGCAGGAGCCGGCGCATCGGGTGCACGCGGCCGTCCCAGCCGTTGAAGTCGCCGATGACGCTGACGCGCGCCGCGTTGGGCGCCCACACCGCGAAGTGCACGCCGGTGGCGGCGCCGACCTGCATCACGTGCGATCCCAGGTGGCGGTACGCCCGGTGGTCCTCGCCGCGGGCGAACCGCGCCAGATCCTCCTCGTTCACGAGGGGACCGTACCGGTACGGGTCGTCGATCTCGCGTTCGTGGCCATCGGTGTAGCGGATGCGCAGCCGGTAGTCGAGCAGGAGCGGCGGCACGTCGGAGTCGACCGTCGCCTCGAAGACGCCCGCCGGATGGACGCGCGTCATCGGCGTTTCGCCGACGCCTGGCAGGACGAGGGTGACCGCCTCGCCGGAGGGTTGGAATGCGCGAACGACGAGCGTGCCGGGCCGGCCGGGCGCGTGAGGACCGAGGACGGCAAACGGATCGCCGTGGCGGCCGTGGACGAGCGCGTCGATGGCTGGAGCGGCCAACACATCCGGAGACCGGGTTGCCATTCTTTACCTGAGGTGGAGGGCAGTTGCCATACAATGACCCGTCCCTATTGTAGCCGTTGGGCGGGTGGGGCGGGTGAGGCAGGGAGGGCGATGTTCATGCGCGAACACGAGTCGAAGACGAAGAAGGGCAAGACCATCGGGCGGCGCGGCTTTCTGAAGACCGTGCCGGCCGCTGTTGCCGCAGGACTCGCCGCGCCGGCGCTGGCGCAGCAGGCCCAGCAGGGCCCGCAGAACCGGTTCGCCAAGGATGCTCTGAAGTGCGGCGAGCAGGTCGCGGGCGTGGGCTTCACCGACGCCGAAGAAGACATGATGCTGTCCGGCGTCAACCGCAACCTCACCTCGTACGAAACGCTGCGCAAGCTCGAGGTGCCCCAGGACGTCGAGCCGCCGCTCACCTTCAGGCCCTACCCGCCCGGCAAGCGCCCGAAGCCCGGCGTGCGGCAGAAGATCCAGCAGTACGCGACGCCCGCGCCCACGATCCGTGTGAGCCAGTCCTCGCTCGAGGAGCTCGCGTTCCTGCCCGTGACGACGCTCGCGCGCCTCATCCAGTCGCGCCAGGTCTCGTCCACCGACCTGACGAAGATGTACCTCGCCAGGCTCAAGCGGTACGGCGACAAGGAACACCTGCAGTGCGTGGTGACGCTGACCGAGGAGCTGGCGCTGCACCAGGCGGCGAAGGCCGACAAGGATATTCGCGAGGGCAAGTACCGGGGACCGCTGCACGGCATCCCATGGGGCGCGAAGGACCTGTTCGCCACCAAGGACATCCGCACCACGTGGGGCGCCAAGCCGTACGAGAACCAGGTCATCGATCTCGACGCGACCGTCGTCGAGCGGCTGCGCGAGGCCGGCGCCGTGCTGGTCGCCAAGCTCTCGATGGGCGCCCTGGCGATGGGCGGCGAGTGGTACGGGGGCTCGACGAAGAACCCGTGGAACGTCGCGCGCAGCTCCAGCGGGTCGTCGGCGGGTCCTGCGGCCGCGACGGCGGCCGGCCTCGTCGGCTTCGGCGTCGGCACCGAAACGCGCGGTTCCATCATCTCCCCGTGCAGCACGTGCGGCGTGGTCGGCCTCCGGCCCACCTACGGGCGCATCAGCCGCTACGGCGCCATGTGCCTCAGCTGGACGATGGACAAGGTGGGGCCCATCTGCCGGGCCGTCGAGGACTGCGCGCTGGTGCTGAACGCGCTCTATGGGCCCGACGGCAAAGACGACTCCGTGGTGGACGCGCCGTTCGTCTGGAATCCGGCCGAGCGGCTCTCGAAGCTGAAGATCGCGTACGTGAAGACCGAGTTCGAGGGACAGCCGAACGCGACCGCCCCGAACATGACCGAGGAGCGACGCAAGCAGGTCGAAGCGCAGCGCAAGATCATGACCGACGCGCTCGACGTGTTCCGCACGCTGGGCGTGAAGCTGGAACCGATCGCCCTGCCGGAATTCCCGTCCAACGCGCTCAACTTCATCCTCAACACCGAAGCGGCCGCCGCGTTCGACGATCTCACGCGGACCAAGGGAATCGATCAGCTCACCGCGCAGGGACCGGGCGACTGGCCGAACACGTTCCGCACGAGCCGCTTCGTGCCGGCCGTGGACTACCTGCGCGCGCAACGGGCGCGGACGCTGCTGATCCGCAAGATGGAAGAGCTGATGCACAAGTGCGACGTGTTCCTGTCGCCGACCGGCAGCAGCAGTCTGGGCATCACGAACCTGACCGGGCACCCGGCGATGTGCCTCAAGGCCGGCTTCCCGGTGGAGAACCAGCCGGTGGCGCTGATGATCACCGGCCGGCTCTACGACGAAGCCACCGTCCTGCGCGTCGGCTTCGCCTTCGAACAAGCCACCAAGTGGGCGTCGATGCACCCGAAGATCGGCGCGTAGGGCGGGTCTTCCCGCCTCCGCGCGGTCAGATACTGGCCGCGCTACGGCGTGGCCTCGCCGCAGTTCCTTGGACATTCGGGAACGAAGGCGGGCAGACCCGCCCGGTCACGACCAGCGCAGGCGCCCCTCACCCACCAGGACGGCCTGGCCGCCGACGCGCACGTCGGTGATCTCGGTGCCTTCCCGTCCGATCGCGATGTGGACCCGGCTGGGCCGCTGCATCTTCACGCCCTGCAGGCTCACGATGCGCTGCGCGCCGGCAGCGTCGACCACGCAGTGCCGGACCAGGTAGCAGCCGAGCGGACCGCTCGCCGACCCTGTCGCCGGATCCTCCGCCACGCCGAGTCCGAGCGCGAACATCCGGCTGTACGCCGTGGCGTCGTCTCCCGCCGGCTCGGTCGAGAAGATGAAGACCTCGTCGCTGATGCCGAGCGGGCCGCAGACGCGCCCGAGCGCCGTGGGATCGACGACGGCGCGATCGACGGCCGCGCGGGTGGCCAGCGGCACCAGGAGGAACGGCACGCCGCATGAGACCGTTTGCACCGGCAGGCCCGCCGCCAGGTCTGCGGCCTCCAGGTTGAGCGCGGCGGCCACCGCGTCGCGCGCGGCCACCGGCTCACCGAATGCCGGCCGCAGCTGCTGCATTTCCGCAAACGTCAGTCGGTCACCGTCCCACGTGAGCCTGACGCGGGTCGGCCCGACGCCCAGGCCGAACACGACGTCCGGCTGACCGGGACGAATCACCCCCTCGTGCGCCAGGGCGAACGCGGTGCCAATCGTCGGGTGGCCGGCCATGGGCATCTCCGTCCCAGGCGTGAAGATGCGGACGCGGACCGAGGTCCGACTGTCCTCGGGCGGAAAGACGAACGTGCTTTCCGAGTAGGCCATCTCGCGGGTGACCGACTGCATGGTCGGGCCGTCCAGTCCAGCGGGCTCCAGGAAAACCGCCAGTTGGTTGCCGCCGAACACGTGGTCGGTGAAGACATCGAGGTGAAGATAGCGGTAGTCGCGCATCCAACCCTCCGGGTACGCAGAAACGGGAAATGGAACAGGAAATGGTGCCTGGACGGGAAATGGTGCCTGGCACCATTAGACCCAAAATGGTGCCTGGCACCATTAGCGGCTCATCAACGACCACTTGGCCCCGAAGGGGCCCAAGACAGATTCCAGGGCGGTCGCGTGAAAATTGGTTCAATCGCCACGCTTCCGGCCCTGGAAGATGTCTGATGCTATACGATTGTGCCGATTGCCGCCCCCCGCACAAGCGTCGCGGGTCTGAAGACCCGCGCTACGGCGAGTTCCCGAAAGGAGCAGTTCATGGCTCGCAAGCTGTTCACCGCCATGGTCGGAGCGCTCGCCGTGCTGGCGCTGGCCGCCCCGTCCTTCGCGCAAGCCAAGAAGGCGCCCCCGGGCAAGAAGGCCGCCGGCACCTACGCGCGCTTCGACACGAGCATGGGCACCTTCACCGTGAAGTTGATGCCCGAGAAGGCGCCCAAGACGGTCGCGAACTTCGTCGGGCTGGCCGAAGGCGCCATCGACACGATCACGGGCGGCCCGGGCAGGTCGAAGCCCTACTATGACGGCGTCACTTTCCACCGCGTGATGCCCGGATTCATGATCCAGGGCGGCGACCCGCGCGGCGACGGCAGCGGCGGCGTGGGCTACCACATCCCGGACGAGTTCGACCCGAAGTTCTCGTTCAACAAGGCGGGCATCATGGCGATGGCCAACACCGGGCGGCCGAACAGCGCGGGCAGCCAGTTCTTCATCACGGTGGCACCGTACCCGTCGCTTAACGGCAAGTACACACCGTTCGGCCAGGTGGTGGAGGGGCTGGACGTTGTCATCGCGATCTCCAAGGTGAAGACGACGGGCAGCGCGGGCCAGCCGGCGGACCGGCCGCTGCAGCCGGTGGTGATGAAGAAGGTCACGATCGAACGTGTCCAGTAGATGGTAGATGGTAGACAGGAACGCGGGGATCGAGACCCGTGGGACATGTTGATGCGTCGTCTCTTCCTCACGCTGGCGCTGGTCGGCGTCCTCGCCCCGCGCGCGGGCGCCGGGTTGCCCACCGTCTCCGACCGCGTGGTGGACTACCGCCTCCGGGTCTCGCTCGACGCCACACGCCACCAACTCGCCGGCCGCGAGCGCCTCGTCTGGCGGAACCCGTCGCAGGACCCGGTCGGCGAGGCCTGATTCCACCTGTACCTGAACGCGTTCAAGAACACCAGGAGCACCTTCATCCGCGAGTCTGGTGGCCAGTTGCGCGGCGACCAGATGGCGGAGGGCAAGTGGGGCTGGATCGACATCACGTCGATGCGGCTCGCCGACGGCACCGATCTGCTGCCGCAGCTCCGTTACGAACACCAGGACGACGACAACTTCATCACGGCGGGCACGTCGCTCCTGGCCAACACGTGGCCGTTCACGAAGGTGTTCGAGGGGCCGGAGGGTGTCACCGTCCACGAGTTCGGCCACCAGTTCTGGTACGGGATGGTGGCCAACAACGAGTTCGAGGAGGCGTGGCTCGACGAGGGGATCACCTCGTATTCGACCGGTCGCGTGATGGAAACATCCTTCCACACGGCGGCTCTGCAACTGCCGCTGTTCCGCGCCACCGAACTGGACGTGCTGCGGGTGCAGAACGGACCGGACCGCCGGTTCGACGCGATTCTCACTCCCTCGTGGGGCTTCGTCACCGATTACGGGTTCCACGTCTACTCCAAGGCAGAACTCGTGCTGCGCACGTTCGAGAGCACCCTCGGCCGCCGGACGCTGGCGCGCGTAATGCGGACGTTCCAGGAGCGGTGGCGGTTCCGCCATCCGTCGAGCCAGGACTTCTTCGACACCGCGTCCGAGGTGTCCGGCCGCGATCTGTCGTCGTTCTTCGATCAGACGATCCGCGGCGCCGGCGTCGTCGTGCAGCAGGCGACGTCGATCCTGGGGACCGCGCTGCGCGGCGCGCAGATTGGGTCTGAGGCGGCACTGGCGCGCTCGCTGGGCTCGCTGCTGCCGCCGGTGGCCGCGCTGCCCGCCGAGCCGCCCTCGATGCCGCCGGACGAAAATGGGGTCGGGAGTAATTAGCCCGATTTCAGAATCGTCATACAGAATTGTGATCGGACTAATTACTCCCGACCCCATTTCTGCGACCGTCACCCTCAGAGGACAGCCACCGGCCGCCCAAACGTCTCGTCCTCGGAATCTCTCAAGGAAGCAACGATCCCAGCCTGGCACCGCGATTGCGGTTGGTGTGGGCGTCAGCCTGCTTCGGTCGTCGAAAGCAACCAGGGGCCAGCAGGCGGCACACATGGAGGCCTTTATGAACATCATCAAGACGCTGACTCCGGCCGCCCTGGTTGTCGCCCTCAGCATGGCGGCGCTGCCCGCCGCGGCGCAGGGCCAGAGGCGCGACGACCGCGGCCGCGCCGGAAGACAAGCCGGACGCGAAGTCTCGCGTAACGCGAGCCCGCGGCAGAACGGGGCGCGCGAAGCCGGTCCCCGCCAGTCCGGCACACGGGAAACGAGTCCGCGTCCGTCTGCGACGCCCAACGCGGCTCCGCGCAACGACGGGAGGCCGGGGGCCGTGCCGCGCGCGTACTCCGCACCGCGTTACCAGGCGCCGCGCAACATGGGGCGCTCGCAGTTCGAGCCTCGCGCCGGCTACCGGCCCTACTACGGTGCCGCGCGCCGGCCGGTCTACGCCGCGCCGTACCGGCCGCACTACTTCGAGCGGCCCTACTACACGTTCAGGCCACGGCTGAGCATCGGGTTGCGACTGTGGCTCGGGTTGTCGGTACCGTATCCACGCGCGTGGGTGTCGGCCTATCCGCCGCCGGTCTACGGCTACTACCAGGGTTCGATTCGCCCGGTGCCTGGCGCGGCGGCCTATGGCGGCCTCAGCTTCGACATCTCGCCCAACGACGCGGGCGTCTGGCTGGACGGCGAGTACGTCGGCAGCGTTGGGGATTTCTCGCCCTACGCGGCGCCGCTCACGCTGACGCCTGGACGGCACCGGATCGAGGTGCAAGCCGACGGGTACCGGCCGATGGCGTGGGACGTCAACATCGTCCCGGGCGAGGTCATCCCGGTTCGCGGTGCCATGCAGCCGTTCTAGCCGCGACAACCGCGCTGGAGATGCGGGGCGGACCCTCGGGTCCGCCCTTGCCTTGTACGTGAGCGATCTCATCGACCAGCGGGACGCCGGGCCCACAGCGAGAACGCCACCGGCGACGAACGTTCCGCTCAGCCGCGCACGAACTCGGGCATCTCGATCGGAATCTCCATCGACAACTCGACGATGCCCGCGAACTCGCCGGCGCGGTACCACGGCGACTGGTAGATCATCTTGCGCACGCCCTGCTTCCGGATGGTGTAGGCGTTCGGCTGCCGCCGCTCGAACAAGTCGTCCACCTTCCCGCGCGATTCGCCCGGGTGGCACGCCCGCAGGTTTCTGCCGATGAGCGCGCGCCCGCCATCGGTGGCGAACACCGCCGCCGCCTTCTCGTTCATCTCGATGATCGTGCCCCGCTCGTCACACACCGTGACGGCGCCAGGGAACTCGTGGATCCAGTCGTGAGCCATGCCGCATCCCTCCGCGCACCGGAGCGGGATCTCCCGTCCGTGCGCGCGGAAGTATGCCATACAGGCCGTTCAGCGAGAGAACGCCAATCCCGCGGTCTGGCGGTGCCGATCGACTGAACCGTGGGAGGCGGAAATCCTCACCAGAGGAAGTCCAAGTCGCGCGCAAAGGAGGAGCAGCGCGCGCGTGGCGGGCCACAGCCCTTCGGGCGGAAGCGATGTGTCCGGTAGCGAGCCATTGGAGGTCCGCCGACTGGCTCGCCAGGGATACGTCGCTTCTGCCCGTGGCTGCCCGCCCTCGATAGCGTCCTTCGGCAAGCGGAGCGTCCCCGCTCAGAGGTGGCGCGTCGCCACAACTTCCTGTACCGGGGTGCGATCGCCCGTGCAGCTGATGCGTCTGGGGGCCGTGAGGAACGACAAAGAAAACCCGAGCCGGCCGTACAGCTCGCAGACGCGCGGCGTCGCCTGGTTCACCAGCACGACCGGGCCGGGATGGCGCGCCAGCCACTCGGCGGCCCGCACCTGGTCGTGCCACGAAAAGCCTTCCTGTGCGTAGGCCGTGAACGGCACGTCGTAGGGCGGGTCGGCGTAGACGAAGTCGCGCGGCGCGAGCGGCAGTTGCTCGAAGTCGCGCGCCGTGAAGCGCCAGCCGGCGAGCGCGGGGCGGTACGCGCGGAAATCGTCGAGATAGTTGATGCGGCCGTATTGCCCGAACGGGACGTTGAACGCGCCGCGCCGGTTGAAGCGGCACAGCCCGTTGTACCCGGTGCGGTTCAGGTAGTAGAACAGCGAGGCCGCCTCACGGCTCCCCTGCCGGCCAGCCGCGAGCAGCGCGTTGAAGCGCGCGCGGTTCGCGTAGAAGGCGCCGGATTCGTTCTCGAGCGCCAGATCGATGCGGAGGCCGCGCTTCAGCCAGCGGTAGAAGTTGATGAGATGGGGGTTGATGTCGTTGGCGAGGACGCGCCCCGGACGCAGGCCAAACGACACGGCCAGCCCGCCGCAGAACGGCTCCACCAGGCGGCGGTGCCGATGGGGCCGCCAGATCCGCAGCAGGTACGGCACCTGCCACCGCTTGCCGCCGGCCCATTTGAGCGGCGGCGACAGGTGCGCCGCGCGGGCGCGGCGCCGGGGCTGGGCTTCAGCGCTGGTCACACTCATGTGGCGCTGAGTATAGCAGCCCGACCCGTGGGGCCAGATCCTGCAATCGCGCATTCTGCAGGACCTGACGCCATTCACTACGTCACGGTGAGCGTGCCGACCATCGACGGGTGGATCTTGCAGTGATAGTTCAGCGACCCGGTGGCCGACATCATGATGGGCGCACTGGTCGCGCCGGGCGTGAGCGTGCCGGTGTCAAAGGCGCCAGTGTCGCTGGTGGCGGTATGGGCCACGCTGTCGCCGTTGCGCCATGCCACCGTCTGGCCCGCCGTCACCGTCGCGGGGTTGGGCGAGAACGACAGGCTGCCGTTCATGCCGTTGATCGTAATGGTC
>Ga0315273_10003075_pt1 | contig 20057 bp, 41 predicted proteins | sample YL17G02_0_MG_FD_205753 | JGI IMG/M metagenome (GOLD analysis project Ga0315273, IMG submission 205753) | Sediment microbial communities from Yellowstone Lake, YNP, Wyoming, USA - YL17G02_0 | ecosystem: Environmental > Aquatic > Freshwater > Lake > Sediment | place: USA: Wyoming | collected...
CTACAAAACACAAAAAGCTATCCATCGAGGGTTGAAAGAAGTAAATAAAGATGTTGCAAAATATCTTAGAAAGAGTTATCCTGCAACAGCGAGGGGAGAGGTGCGGTTTATTTAAGATGAAATTTAAAATAACATTTATAGATATTGGTAGGAATAAACATAATAGCGTAGACATAAAAGAATTTGGAAGTCTTGATGAAGCAGAAGAATATGCTTATGGAAAAGCCGATACATTTTTGTTCTCGATAAATACGAGTTTAAGAGGTAAGAACGGAGAATATACTATGTGGGCAGGATTTAGACCCGTTGGAGTAGTTGAAATAATTGAGGTAATTAAATGAGAATAGTAAAATTAGAAGGCGTTTTGATAGACAATGGAGAGTTCATATCGATGGGGAAATCTATTCGACTTACAAAAGAACATATAAAAAAGTATGTTACAGAAGTGAGGAAGAAAAAATGAAAAGAAAATATTGTGACAAATGCAATAAGTGGGAACATAGAACAATCAAACGGATAGGGGTCATGATACAATTTCCCTATTATGAATGGAAAGGATTTAGTCTTTGTGAAGATTGTGAAATTAAATTTAAACGAAACCTTATGAGATGGCTAAAATAAAAACTAATATAAAACATATACAAATTGGAGAGATAATCACGATTGGAGAAAAGAACCGAGAATGGATTATAGCAGAAACCACTCACAATAATGGAAAAACAGAATGGCAACAACCGACGCTAATTCAGTTAGAACACTTATTAGATAAAAAAATAAATAAAAACATCTACTATCAAAGAAACAAAATCTTTGCTGACCCACTACCGACCAAAAGAATAAAAGGAAGGAAATTAACTAATATAAGAAGGGTAAAAACAAAATGAAAACAAATGAAAACCCCAATCCAACAGAGAATGAACTCTACGCTAAAAATGGAAAATGTTATTTCTGTAAAAAAGCGTATCATGATTTTGGACACAATCCAGAGCCATTAGCAAAATTCCATAATCGAGTATGTGATAGTTGTAATGCGACAAAAGTAATTCCTGCGAGGTTGAAGAAATGAAATTAAGAAAAATTATATATAAGCCAATAATAATTGGAGATATTTTTTTAGGACTTTTCTTTGGTGGAATATTCGGAATGGCGTTCTATGGGACACTAAATTATTTTGGACATGAAGAAGCAACCCCCGTCATCTATGTAAGTTTTCTTATGATAATTCTGTCTATTGTAAATGCAATAAAGAGAAAAAGAAAATGACATACCAAAAAGGACGAACTGCGTGGAACAAGGGCATAGGTGGTTTACACCTAAGTCCTCAAACAGAATTTAAAAAAGGACAATACATAGGAGAAACACATCCATCATGGAAAGGTGGAGTTCAAAAGATAAGTAAAGATTGCGTTTATTTGTATGCAGGTGTCAATAAAAGAATTAGACGACCAAAGAAGATTTATGAAGAAATGTTTGGAGAAATCCCAGAAGGATTTGTAATATATCACAGAGATGGGAATAAACACAATGACAACCCAGAAAATCTTATTGCAATATCGAGAACAGAATTATTAAACTTAAACATAGGAAGAAAAGATGATGGAAAATAAAACAGGCAAAAGATTAAGCAAAGAGAAATGGGAAAAAATTAGAGTGCTTCTTGAAAATCCAAATAGAAACATAACTAAAATAGCAAAGAAATATAAAATTGAAAGAGTTACAATCTATCAATACGCATGGCGTAAAAATTGGATGAGAAAAAAGAAAAAGGGAATAATTAAAAGAATTATGGGTCTATGGGAATAAAACCACTAATCGACAAAGAACAGATTGGAGAAACAGGGAATAGATTACTAAAACTTCAAAGAGAACTTAATAGACAGCTAAGATATAAAAACGATTTGTTAAAAGAAAAAATAAAAGAAATCCTAAAATGCCAACGCTGTGGGGTTTGTATGTTGCATAGTAATGAGTTGAAGGAGATGGGGGAATGAACATTGAAATAATGTCTAGAGAAATAGGAATGGATTTATTTTATCAGGGATTTCAACAAAGTGATATACTGACTAATTTTTCTAGGCTACATAGATTAGTAGAAGAGGAGTTGGGGGAATGAAAAAAAGAAACCCCCCAATCCCACTAAAACTAAAAAAACTTTTTGAAAGCATGAGTAAAGGAAACGACAAAATTATTGAAAGCGGACAGGATGTCCAACCGATATGTTTTATATTGAATGAAGACAATAGCACAGAAGCAATAATTATGAAATTTAAAAATAGCCAAGAAAAAACAATAGTAAGAAATAAATTATTTAAACACATCTCACAAAGAAAAGTAATAGGATATTTTTTATTCCAAGACGCATTAATGACAAAGATAGACAATAAAACAGGAGAAGGCAAAATCTCTGATGTAGTTATAAGGACGCTATTTACTCCAAAAAGAAAATATGTAGAAATCATCTTCTATAAAAATGGCAAAATTACAAATAGAGAAAAACTTAAAGATGAAGAAGCACAGAATTTTAGCAGTATCTGGAATATTTGGGAAACAACCCCCGACTATGAAAAGATAGAAGAACAATATAATAAATTCAAAGAAAACAACCCAGAAAGATATAGAGGTGTTAGATAAATGGAAATGAATAAACATCTAATTTGGATAATTGGACTAATAATTATAATTTCAATCATTTGTGGGACTTTGATTTGGATAAATTTTCATTCTTGGACTTTTAGATTTGAAATGGATAATAATACCCTTGAAGCAATTAAATCAATAAATTGGAGTTCTATAAAACAATGAAAAATAAACTAACTAACGGACAGATAGAAGAAATAATGGATTGGTGTAGAAAGAACAATACAATAGAATTTAAAAATACAACTATGAGATTGGCGATTTTAGATGGTGGTTGGGTTAATGTGCCTAAATTGGAGAAGTTTTTAAAGGAGTTAAAAAAATGAAATGTATAATAGAAGCGTCGTCGATTAAACTCATGATTGAGGGGAAAGAAAAAGACCTGACTAAAAAAATGAAATATATAAAAGACGCAGGAGAGAAATTAGAAGTTATTATTCCCATATCTCATTTACTTAGAGGGATATGGACGGCTAATCCAACTTCCAACATCCAAAACTTACAAAAAATTTTATCATTTTCCAAAATAGCATACGATTTACACGCTAATTTTAAAAATGAAGAAGAAACGACTAATGAATTACTCAACCTTATGAAATATATGGGACAAGCCCAAAAGTTACGAAAAAAATATAAAAATATCACACAAGAAGAATTATTTAAAAAGATGAAAGAAGAAAATGAAAACTGACAAAGAACAGATTGGAGAAACAGGGAATAGATTACTAAAACTTCAAAGAGAACTTAATAGACAGCTAAGATATAAAAACGATTTGTTAAAAGAAAAAATAAAAGAAATCCTAAAATGCCAACGCTGTAATGTTTGTATGTTGCATAGTAATGAGTTAAAGGAGATGGGAGAATGTTTTTAACTGAGAAAAAAGAAATACTAAGACAAAAGAATTTTTATTATAATCAAACTTATGTATTATTTGAAATAGTAAAAATTTTAAAAAAAAGAGAATTGTCTTTTATAGCGAAGGGAGAAGAAACGGGAATAAGAAAAGCGAGATACTTCGTAGCACATAGTGTTGATTTTTTAAAGAAACATTTTGAAATAATAAATTTTGATAAATCCTTGATAAACATGTATCAATCAGTTGCACAGATTAAAGACATACCCGTATTTAGCTATAATTTCAGGATAAGAGCCAAAGAAGAAAAATATAAAAAATTTAATGAAGAATACGAAAATCATGTTATTGGATATGATTTATTTTTAGATTTTGATGGAAAAGAAAATTTTGAAAAATGCCACAAAGAAACCCAAGAAATGAAAAAAATATTTGATGAATATAAAATTCCCTATTGGGTCATGAATAGTTCTTCCAAAGGATTTCATTTTCATATCCCTGCTGAATATATGCCCAATTACCCTATCGGAGAATTGATTAAAACGATAGCAAAAATAATAAATAACATTAAGGGAATTTATAGTCTTGAGAGCATAGACACTTCTATCGCAGACCTGAAAAGATTGTGTAAAGTTCCATATTCCTTTGTCAACGACGCAACAATTTGTTTTCCCCTTACAGATATGCAATTAAAAGATTTCACTCCCGACATGGTTACGATGGAAAATATTTTAAGAAATGTCACACTAAAAAATAGGGGGCTTTTGATTAGAACACACAACCTCTCTGACGAACAGCTTAAAGAAAATGTATTGAAATTTATAGAAGAATTTAAATGATAAAAAATATTAGCAAACCCAAAAGGAGTAAGACCAAAAGATATAGTATCAATTATCCAAAAATTTATTCTACGAATAAGAAGCATAGCAAAATTTAAATAGATAAGTAGCATTTAGAAACAATGAGTTCATTTGACGAAGCAATAACACAAGAACCAGAAAGATTTATAGGATATGCCTTTAAGCACAATAAAGATATTTCTGACTTTGAAGAATTTAAAGACGCATTAAACAAGGGGATGAACCACGCCAAAGGCGATATTGATGAGGAAACAATAATAAAATTATTTGAAAAAAACGAAACAAGAAGATTGATTAAACAAAATGTAAATCAAGAAGAATACGAAAAATTATATGGAGATGGGAATGTTGTAAAAAGAGAAGCAATATCTCCCACAAAATCCGTAGTTATAGTTTCTCCAAAAGTTAAAGTTAAAAATTATTCAAGAAGTGGCACTACCATTAGAGGATACAATAGAACTTACAATAGATGGTCACCAGCACAAGTAAGATTTTTGAGTGTTAGAAAAGCCAAAAAAATAAGTCCAAAACAAATAACATCAGAATTTAACGCCCACTTCAAAGACAATCCAAGAAGTGCGTCCTCTATTAAAACAAAAGCATTTAGATTATAAGTTATCTTTTCCCGAAACTTCCATAACCAATTACAAAATCAGGAACATCAATAAAATGAGGATATACCTTCCCCTTCTCGACATCCTTTGTTGTTAAGAATTTTGTATTCTTTGCTTTTATCGACGGAAAATCATCCTTACCCCTTTTATAAACTCTAATATGAATACCCTGCTTTGAAACCTTCTCTACTACCGCCAGATTGCCCTTATACTCGACGACATTTCCTTCTTTGTAAATTCTTTCATGAATACCAGCAGTTATTCTTGTCCCTACTCTCGCCTTATCTTGAAAAGACGCATTTTTCTTCAAATCCCTAATCTCTCTTTCTTCAAAATATTTTGGCTTTGGTATTTTTCTCCTCTTTATTTTACTCTTTATTTTAAATGCCATTATCCTAATCCCGCTTAACCTTTATTACCTGAATATTCTTAGCCCATTTATATTTTGGAATACTTTTTGACATATCCAATTTCAATTTCTTTGCAACAATCATCGCCTTTTCTTTTCTCATTCTTTCGGTAATAATTGTATTTGGACTTCCCCGAAATGTTGCCTTTACGACATACGCCATTCTCCTACCCCCTTTTTCTTTATTTTACTCTTTATTTTAAATGCCATTATTCTAATACTCCCAATGATAATTCGTTAGAATTACCCCATCCTTTAATTTCTTGTCTAAATCTTTTTTATTTTTAGCTTTGATAATATTGACATCGCTTCCCGTCCTTAACGCATAAGATTTCATTTTGGGTTTTTTTGATTTTATTTTAAATGCCATTTTATTTTTTACCTATATAATATAAGTCCCCCTCATTTTCATAACCAACTCTTTCTTGTCCCCAATCTTTACCCCAATCTCCTATCTGATTAAAGAGTTTACTTTTATTCTTTTCAAAATCTTCTTTTGTCGAAAAAGATGTAACCTTTATGACACTTTCATTTACAAGTTTTCCATTTTTAAGAACATAACCACCTGTCGCCTTTACACTCGTATATCCACCGAAATTATTTGAAAAAAATGTTTTTACCTCTCCAACTCTTTTATCCATTTCTGCTTTTGAAACATTCTTCTGCTCTTTAACTCCATAGGTAGAAGGGATATAGACGACATTCTCAACAGGAAGATATAGTGAGTTCTTTCTTTCTGATTTTGGAAGTTGGAGTTTCCCTACATTCATCTCGCCATCGTCTTCGTTCTTTTTTCTTTTTTCACTTAATGCTTCTAAAAATCTCTGATGTTCTTTTTCATCTTTTGAAAGTGTAGTAAATCCATATTTCTTATATTCAGAACTTGCCTTTTTTTCATCTTGAATAAGATAACTCAATCTCTTTTCAGTTAATCTCTCCTTCTTTCTTTTTAGCTTAAATGCCATATTACAATTTAATTTTAAATTTAATTATGATTTGAGAAATCACATATCCTATCGAGGAAATTATTAAAGCAACAAGAAAAACAAGAGATAAGGTAGGCAAAGAATTAGCCATATAAAGCAAAAACATTCCTAATCCTGCACCGCTACTTTCCATAATACCATAAAGTTCTACTGAATTATCTTCTGGAGTTTCTGGAATAATCACGACATCTGGTTGTAAAATATAATTACTCATCCCAAACCCACACTCATCGTCGCTATCACACGCCTGACAATTCCAGATTGTAGTATCATCTATCGTAGCGTTAAAAGTTTGAGTGCTATTATAAACAACTTCTCCTATGTCAATATAATCTATAACAAGCCCCGTCCCATAACCCAAATTATAAGCAGTAGTTCTAATCCTTACCTGTGTGGCATTTTCTATCCAATCTGATTTTACAATTTGCCAATCATCAAGAGGTTGTTGCTGGGCAGGTTCGTTTACAAATTGTTCAGATTTAATAACATCCCCCGAAGAATTTAACCATTCTATCCACCCAGACATCCCACTAAAATAATGCCAATCAGTATATCTCATACTAATTGATAAATCAGTTTCCGATATATTATGTGTGAAAATCTGCTGTCCGTTAGTATAACCATTTGAATAATAAAGATATGCGAGATAACCCTCTGACCTCGTATCACTTAAATCTACACCATAAAAATCCCCAGAAGAAAGATTTACCCAACCACCTGCACGAGAACCACCACCACCAATCTCAGAATAAGTCCAATTTGGAATAGAATAAAATGTCCCCTCCCAATCATTTTGCCCAACCAAAGTCCAATCAGTTGTTTCTAAAACTTCTCCAAAAATTACAGCTTCCCTTTCAGAGAATACTCCACCTATATCATTCCAAAAACTAATATTTTTTAACCAACTGCCACCCGTAACATTTGCAAAACATTCAAAAGTAAAATTAGTGCCGACGCTATTATTCGCAGGGCTTAGCAAAAGAACCTCTGCGTCTACCCCATTAGAAATATTCCCCCATGTAGCCCAACTTTCCAACCACTTATCATTAGTTTTAATGACCCAATCGATAGTTCTATCTGGACGCTTCTTTGCTTCTATCTTTATTTCATAGACACCAGCGTCGACAGATTGCCCTAAAGAATATCTAACCCAATCCATTTTAGTTTCATTAGTAAAATAACATCTTGGTAATTCTCCAAAAACACACTCTGTTTCATTAACCAAAGCAAAATATTTTATTTCATAACTTCTTACATCCTGCTCTACCCAACTCCCGTCAGATTGAAGTGTTTTAAAGATTATGTCGTCGATAAGAGAACCGCTATTCGACAAACTAACATTTATATAAGAAAAACATTCTTCCCCACAAGTATTATCATGCTCATAGATATAACCCTCGAATAAAACATCTCCTAATCCAAACAAACTCACAATCTCAAGAGGTTTATATTCCTCAAGAATAACATTGTCCTCTACGGGTATGCCATTAAAAGTAACATTCATCTCATTCAATTCATTTGTGTCTAATGAACTAACAAGAGGGAACATTAAAAATAAAGATAAAATTAAAAATGATAATATATTTCCACTTAACAATTTCATTATTCTGCCCTCTTTGATTGATTTAAATTTTTGATAACCATATCTAATCTTTTCCCCTTTTCTTTTTCACTTAAACTATTCCAATCATCAGGTTCAGAAAATCCCTTCCCCAGACCTGCCTTAACCATTCTTAGTTTCCAATCATTTTTTTCTTTTTCTGTTTTACCAAAAACATCTCCCAGAGAAGCAATCGTTCCAATAGTCTTAAACTCTTGATGAATTTTTCCACTACTTATTTCACTAAACTGCTTTTTCAAATCACTCTTTTTTTCTTTTGAGATATAAGATGATTTCTCTATTAGACTATCCACTACTGATTGATATTCATAACTTTCCCATGTCCTATTTAAATAATGTGCAGTAGACTTATCAACCTCTTTCCCGTCGACATAAAGAACTGCTGTATGCCTAAATCCACTTCTCGTTTTATTTGATTGTGCAATAATTTCAGTTTTATCATCAATAGTAAATTTCTTACCATACCCATAAGACGAAATAGATGGGGTCACAGATTTTGCACTATTATCTACCTTCATAATATCAGTTTTGGTAACACCATCGTCGACCTTCATGGTATCAACTCTCTTTGCGTCATAGTCTTTCATTATCTGCTTACTATTCTCTGCCTTAAATCCATTTTGCAAAAGAAATTCTTTAATGTGCCTTAATGTAGTCGGAGAATAAGTCCCAGAAACATACGCCTTCCCGTCCTTAATATAAGCAACATCAGTAGTATAACTTTTCAAAATCTTTTTTCCATCTTCTTCTCTGACATTTGCTTTATTATAAAAACTCTTTTGGTTGTCATAACTCGGTTTTAATTTTATTCCAAATGCCATCTTAAATTCCATTCTCCTTAAATTCTTTTTTTAATCCAAATTTCTTCCCTAACTTGTCAAAATAATCTTGATATACAACAAGTTCGCCATAACTCATATTTTGCTTACTCGCCCAATTTTGATAATCAACTGCCATAGTTCTCGCTTCGCCTTTTGATTTTACCTCAGAAAGAGGTATCATTGGATAACTCCCCATCTTTCTTCCTCGCAACTTAGAAGGTGCTTTCTCTTTCAATTTTTTTGATTTTATTTTAAATGCCACCTTATGAGCTCCATATACTTTCTTTATCAGATTTACGAATACCATAAGATTTAATCTCATTTTTAGAAGCCCATTTATTCAATTTCTTTTCTAAGAATTTTCTATCTTTTGCCATATACATCCCCGAATGATATTCTCCTGACTTATCTATCCATTCAGCAAAAACCCATTCCTGTTCTTTCTCTTTCGCCTTTTTTGATTTTATTTTAAATGCCATCTTAAAAATTTGAAAATGCTTTATTTACTTCATGCTCTTGTTTCAACTTAGCCACTTGCTCTTTAGAATGAATTTTCATATTTGGCTTTATTAACCCTGCACCTATTAATGCAGTTGCAGTTCTCCCATAATTCCCCTGCAAACTATACGCCTGTCCCGTATCTTCTAAATGTTGAAAAAATTTTAAAGTATCTTTTTCTGATAAACTTCCATCCTCATAAGCCATTATATAAGATACTAAGTCATTTTTATCAGGTGTCCCCTTCGTTTTAAATGGAACATTTATAGTTTTTTTAACCCAAGTCGGCTTACCTGTGGTATCATAACCACCTGCCAATTCTAAATTATGCTTACAAGCATAAGTTCGTGCTTTTTGCTCTGCTGTGTTAATAGGAATTTTACCACTCCCAAGACGAACTGCTAACGCTTTTTCATCTTTAGTAAAAAAATAAACTTTTTTCTCCTTCGGAGAAGTCACCTTTTTTGATTTTACTTTAAATGCCATCAATGATAACCCCTTTTTATTAATTTCTTAGCAATTTCCAATTTTTCTTTTTTCCCCAAATCATTATACTTAGAATTATATTGCAAAAATGCTTCATTATCCAAATCCTCTGAAATAGTTTGCATTTTATACGCTTTCATTTTTTGGTCTTTTGCGTCTGCTTCGTTGCGAAAACTCTTTGGAAAACTTGATTTCACTTTTATTCCAAATGCCATCGTCTTTTTCTCTCCCCTCGCATATTCTTTAGCAATTTCTAATTTTTCCTTTTTCTCCAAATCATTATATTTAGAGCCATATTGCAAAAATGCTTCATTATCCAAATCCTCTGAAATAGTTTTCATTTTAAAAGCTGTTCTATCCAATACCTTATCTTTTACCTTCTTTGTTTTTACTTTAAATGCCATCAGTTCTTTCTCTTTTCATTTCGTCTTTATAATATTTAGTTTTTCGTGGGTCTTTACCGAGATAATATTCTTCATCATAAATTATCTTCTCATTTTTTTTCTTGTTTGATTTTACTTTAAATGCCATTAGTCTTTTCTCCTAAATATAATTTTACCCTTTACAACATCATAATCTTTAGAATTAAACCCCTTTGGAGTAATCCCACGAATACTTCTAACCTTAAACTCCGACTTCGGTCTTCCCTTTGATTTCTTTATTTTAAATGCCATTTTGTATTACGAAATACAAAGAAAAGAACTATTTAAATGTTTCTATTTCGTATTACGAAAATCTAATCTCCAAAATTTATTCCCTGCGACAAAAGATTTGCCAACGATAAAACTTCTTCACATTCTTTTGTCGTCCATTCACTACCTAATTTCATAGAAACATAAGTCATCCTCTCTTTTTTCTTTTTCAATTTTAAAAACTGCTCATCACGAAGAAAACTCTCTGCTGTCCTTTTCTTTAAATCATACAAAACATCTCCTTCTCCTAAAATTTCTTTTGCAATCCACCCATCCTTTTTCGCCTCATATTCTTTATTATATTCATCTGATAATTCTTTTGGAAGAAGTGCCGAAACGATAGGAAGGTAAACCATCCCCAAAGGGAGTGTCCCACCACCACCCTTCTCTTGAAGATTATACAACATCATACGACAAGTCTTAGTTTTATAACATTTCCCAAATAAACGCAACCCATAATTTGCTTCTTGATTTGAAAATTTAGTTGGACAAAGTGAAGCTGTCGAGATATTGTGTTTTGCAATAATATTCGCAACATCTTGTAATTTTACTTTCTTAGCAGTAGACCCTATCCCCCAATAATTTTTATCTTCATCAATCAAAAAGAAAGTATTGGCAGTTTCTTCAATAGGAGTAGATTGTATTTTCTCTAAAAATTCAATAGAATTTGCACAAACATATTTCACACTAAATTTCTTACCATATAACGCCATCAAAATAAATCCTAATGAAGAAGCAACAGAAGACTTGCCTGACCTTGTATTTCCCATTATCGATAAATGAATTGGCTCTCCTAATCTTGCTTTATCTTTTAGATATTTAATAAAATCATTCGTATAATTTGTATAAAACGCATGTCTAAATTTTCTATCTGCACGAATATAAAATTCCAATAATTTATTTTGCAAAGCGTCAATCTGATAATCAGCGTCACAAAAATCAAAACTAAATTTAAGATTTTTTACATCAAACTCTTTTTCTTGTTCTGCCATTATATTTCTATCGATTGAGTTTGTCCCCCACCGCCCATCTGCAACATAGGAATATCAAAACTATACTTCTTAGCAATCGCAATAACTATCGTAGAAAGTTCTTTTGAAACCTCGTCTAAATACTGATACAACTCTGTTAAAGAAAATGTTTTATCGCCAATTTCTAACTCCCTGTTAAGTCCTTTATTCAAATTTTTAAAAACTGCCAACTCTATAATAGCTAAATTTTCAAGAACATTCTTATGAGTATTCTCATAAATCCACCTGACCCTCTTTCTTTGTTCTACATCTGGAGTTGGCTCTGCCTGAATAATCGCTTCTACCAATTTTATTAACAGCGTCGAAATTGGGTTGAAAGGTCTACTATTCATGAGAACTGCAAAAAAATTAGAACAATTAAATTTTATAAGAGAATATTCGTCTGCCATTTTTATTAGTCCTTTTATATCGAGAACACATGTTCTCTTTGAAATTTACACTTCTTATTTTTGCACAAAACAACCTGTCTTATCTCATTTCCACTTTGTTTAGTTGCCTTCATTTTTAACTTACCATTACACAAAGGACATGTAGTATAACTTTCAGAAAAAGGGTCAACAACTATTTCCCTTTGTTCCTCTACCTTAATTTCCTTTTGTTCTTCTACCTTAATTTCTTTTTCTTCTATCATAACAGGTAATTTTTTATAAGATTTTCTTTTGATTGGCTCTGCCATTACAATCGGGTCGTTATTAGTTGATGTTACAATCGGGTCATCATTAATTGATGTTACAATCGGGTCATCATCAGTTGATGTTTCTATAATCTGACTTGCAGAAATTCTCCCAGAAATATCATCTACAAGAGATATTATATCCTCGACAAAAGACTTATGTAAAGCGTCGATATGCCTTTTAGCCATCATAATACTTTCCATATCATTTGGTATTGTCATCCTTATCTTGCCAACCCAAATATCTATAAATTCTTCCTTATTATTTTCGTGTTCCATGTTGTTTTATAAAATAGATAACCTTCCTTAAAAAGTCATCGTATCTCTCCTGAACTTTATATCCTAATTTAATTTTAGACAATAAAGGAGAACTAAAAATTGAACAAAGAAAAATAATTGGCAAAGTAATATGAAAAGGAAAATGAAAAATCTGAGTTAAGACAAGATACCCGAATAAACCGAAGACGACAAATGAAATCAAACCCCTTATTACCAAATCTATATACATCTCCAAAACTCTAACATGCAAAAAGACCTTATCACTTTGTATTGGGATTTCTTTTTCTGATTGGCTCTTGAACTTCATTTTTTACTCCTATCAAATTTAATCTTTTCTCTGTAATCTCTTTTCTATATTTCGTGCTATCCTTATAAATATCCAAAAATTTACGCCCCATCTTTTTACTTCTGGCTTCAATCAAACATATCTTAATCAAATTAATAAAATCTATCTCTGAAAGATTGAAGACAGAACTCGAATAGACAATATAATCTCCCAACTCATCTTTCGTAGCTATGTAAAATTCTTTATCTTCATTTGTATTTGCCATCATTTATTCCAACTCAAAATTTGTTTTTACTCTTATATTAAAATCCCTAAAATATCTTTCAATCTGTTTACATAAACCAGAAATAGCTTTTGTCGTCGAAACCTGAAATTTTTTATCCTTGCTCATAACTTCGTCTACCTTTCTTCCAGAAACTTCTAAAAATTTTATTTCTATTTTTGCTTTCATTTTTGAGTAGGTGGTATATCGACACTTTGCGAAGCGTCCTGCGTCTTCACAGCATACCTTAAATTTGGATTTATATCCATTGACTTCTTCGCTAACTTAGTGAACTCATCAGTTTGCTCATACAAATATTCTCCTAAAACTATTCTTTTCAAACTATCAAAAACAGGCATAGACAAATCTAAAATTTCTCCGTCCTTATCTTTTAAAACAGGGATAAGAAACATACCCATATTGCTTAAACTCTCTGCAAAAATCAATATCTCGTTTTCATTAAACTTAATTATTTTTGATGGGTCTGGAAGTTTATCTATCTTTACCATCGACCTATCTCCCTTTGAATTTCTTACTGCCAAATCAACTAACTCTTTTTTGGGAATAATTAAAAGGTCTGTGATAGGAAGAAGAAACCATTTCTTATTGCCCTCTAAATTCAAACTTATAACAATATTCCCCTCATGAGTTACATAATCTCCTCGATGATAAGCTATCGGTCTTGAAATAATCAATCTACCATCTTCTTTTTTTACTAATCTTATCGGAGTATTTTTGTGAACTTTAAGCCACGAAGTAGAAGGGTATCTCCTTTGCACCTTCGCCAACTTTATTCTTTCTTCCTTCAATCTCCAAAATGCGTCACTCCTTGACTTCAATAAATTGACAATCCATCTAACAAGAAAGAATATTCCAAGCAACAAAAGAAGAATTAATATGAATAAAACTACTCCGCCCCAGAAGACCTGAGATTTAAGAAATGAGAACATACTAAGCATACCTTCTTCTTCTTCCACAGCGTCTTCCTTTGAAACCTGAACAATAGTTTGTGCTGTTATAATTGGTAAAAGAATAAGACAAAAAACTAATACAAGAACCCCCATCTTTTTCATATATTTCATGATAGAAACTATGAGGGATTGCTCTTTTTAAAGATTTCTAAAAAGTAAAAAGAAAAAAATTCTAAATATTCAAATACATTATTCAAAGACTAAACACAATTTTACTTGTGCTTAATTCCGTGAATACTTCCAGAGATAACCTTAGCTATTCCGTAACCAACTGCTACGATTATACCAACCATAGCCAGAACGATTAACAAAACAGGTAAGGCACTGCCCATGTATTGAATAAAGACACCAAGACCAGCACCTGCACTATCCATTGTAGCACAAACACCTGTGGTATCATTTACAGGACATGTTATTCCCATTGTAATTGTTTCTCCATTTTAGTTAATTAATCATAGAATAAAAGATATATAAAAACAAAGTTCAAGAATTTCTGCACAGATTTTTCAATAACACTCTCCATTAAAAATAGTATTAGCAATCTTCTTCTTATGATTTTCTAATCTACAAAGAAGACAAACACTCGCATACTTTTTATCTGTATGAAAAGTCTGATTACAACACTTACACCATCTTGTATATTTCATTTTTTATTTTACCGACGAGCCAACATAAAATTCTTTACATTAATCGTCCATAGGTGCATTTTACCCCTATAAAGTTTTAAACCTTTCCCAATTAAAAGTCCCAACTTATAATATCCATAAACAAAAATAACCTGTAATGTAACCCAAAAAATAAGCACCATAAAATAATTTATCATACTTCTTATCGACGCAAAAGCAGGGACAGGAAGATAGAGAATTATGTAAATAGCCAACAAGGAAAGAAGAACAAAAGCAATCGCTGTGAAAACTGCAAATCCTTTTTTATTTTTTCCTAATATCATATTTCGTCCTCTATCGATTTAAACAATAAATACACCCAATAAATTCCACTAAAAATCAAAGTTACTGCTGTAAAGATAAGACCTATTTTTAATACCCAACTAAGAATAAGCCATATACTATAATTAATATCGACGACACTTTGAATTTTATTATAAACTTCTGTCTGGTCTACTATTATTTGCTCATTTCTTGAAACCTCATTCGATAACTGCTCTAAAGAATATTGCTCACAATCATTACATTCATAAGCCCCCAAATAAGCATTAATCCGACCAAACAATATACTCTCAACAAACACAGAAGAAGCGTCTGTATAATGACATTTCATATCAATGGTTAAACTATCTTTATCTCTAAGAGAATAAGATAATCGGTCATGTGAATTAGTAATCGTATTCTCAAAATAATAATTATCCGTAATCGTAGTAGTATTCAAATAATTCCCACCCTCTAAACCTAAGACCGACCAAAAAGTCCCACCATATTCATTTTTATCATGCCTAATTGTCAAATTACACCAATCAACATATCCAGAATAATTACCGATAGTTAAATCATAAGGCAAACCCTCAACATCGTATGAGAGTATCATCTCTATTGATTTATCCCTTCCAACTCCTTTCGCAGAAGTATCATCAAACTGATAATATCCGTATTGGGATACAACTTGGTCATCGTTATTGATATAAATATCCGTCCATAAACTTACCTCTGCACTTGCCATATTCGACATAAATGCTAATAAGAAAACTATTCCCAACCCCAACACCATCATTTTATTTTTCATCATCTTATACCCGATACCCCCTTTAGATATAAATACAACCAATAAACTCCTATAAATATTAGACTAAAAGCAAACCAACCTATCGCCAATAAAAATATCCAAAAAAAGATTACAAAAAATTCATAATTCAATATTATCAAAGACTTGATATAGTCAACAACATCTGCTGTATTGTCCCCTATCGTCTTCGCCTTTTGAACATCTATTTCTAAAATACTCCACTCATAATATTGGCACTCTTTACATTCCCATGTTGGAGTAACTATACTCATCGAAACAGGCATTTCTAAAAGTTCTGGTCTAATCCCAGAAAACTTACAATTAAAATTAGCATTAAAACCATCTCCCTTATCCAACTCTACAAAATATTTCGCCATCGAAACATCTTCGGTAATCCCCGTAAAAATCTGATTATAGATTATCGTCATATTCCCTGTAAACCCATCAAGAAACTCTATTGTAAAATTACAATTATCTACTGCATAATCTGGATTGTCCCTATTCCACTTAGCAGTATAAACATCATAACGAACATAAACCTGTAATTTTCCCCCACTCTTTACATGGTCAGAAGTCAAATCTCCCACATCCCAAAAATAACTTGCCCTATTATTTATCCTATCATCGTCGATAAAAGTCTTCCCTTGAAAATATTGAACAGCAGAAACCCCCGCTATACTTATGAATAAAAATAAGACCACTACCAACGCTATTACATTTTTCTTTTGATATTCCATATTCTAAATCCCTAACCAGAAAAATAAAACTATTCTGGTTAATATTAATAAAAAGCTAAACCCAATCCCAAAGAGAAAAGATGTTAATGGGTATTCTGGAATTATAAAAAATAATCCTATCGAAACTGCAAACACAGAAATAAGTCCAATCACAAGAACCAAATTCGATAACCACCCATAAGGATTAAGGTCTTTCTTAGATAAATAAACATTGTATTCTTGGTCTGTTCCATTGAATGTATATTTTCCAATATAGGCATTTACACCATAACTATCAGTAATATTCGCAACAGAATATTCCCCAGAGAAAGTAACTTCTCCGTCGATTAATCTTATAGCATACTCCTCATCTTCATACAAAGTCAATTTTGCTTCTCCGTTTCTATATGGTGCATACCAAACATTCTTTTTAAGTCTACTATCTTTTATCGTCAAAGGTGCAATAAATGGCTCTAACATAGGGTCATAAGAATTTGTAAAAAAAGTTCTTTCTCCCGTCAATTCTGCTGTCACATAAGCATATTGATTAACATACTTATTGGAAAAAAATGGGAACGATTGCTTTGCCTTAAAAAAATGAAAAGTAACATCAAAAGCATTTCTTACCTTGAAGACCCCCGTTATATTCCCCTCGACATCCGTCGAATTAATAACAAAAGGAAAATCTCCTGTCCCACTAAACAAGAGATACAACTCATACTGCTCTCCCGTCCATGTAAAATTTAATACACTCCAATTACCACCATCGTCGACATTAAGTTGCATATCATAAATATTTTCATCAAGAGGGACTAACACCAACGGATAAGTAGTATTGACATCGAGATAAATTTCTCCAGAATTAATAGCACTTATGGATTGCATTAAGAAAATCAATCCTAATAAAATCATAAATATCTTTTTCATTTTTCAATATACAAAACTACATTTAATTGATTTGAGGTCAAGCTATCCACATCAATACCACCAATAATAACATCATCCGTAAATTCATAATCATTAATCTGGTCAATTAAATCCGTCAAATTAATAGCATAATAAGTCAGAGTTCTATTGTAATAATTCCAAACTTCAAATGGAATATCCGTCGTCAAATTTCTATTCTCATAACTCCAAATTTCCAACGGAAGATTTTGCGTCAAACTCCTATTATAATAACTCCAAATATCTTCAATCGTCATATTGTTTATATATTCCGTAGTCAAATTTCTATCCGCATAAAGCCAGACATATTCAGCGACCTGTGAATAATTAATTTCTTCCTGTTCTGGATAAAATGTCAAACTTCTATTCGCATAACTCCAAACATCTTCTACTGAAATATTATTAACTTGATAAAAAGTCAAATTTCTATCATCAGAAGTCCAAACATATTTAGCAATCTTATCATACTCTCCGTCGGATAAAGTCCTATTGTCAAAAACCCAAACAGCTTCGCCAATCATAGAAGCAAAATTATAAGTATTATTAAATAAATTCCAAATTGAACTTGAGATACTATCCAAAATATTCGTCGATATTGTTCCATTATAATTCCAAATATCCTCTGCTGTCAAATCATTTGAATACTGACTAATCAATTCTTGGATTAGAGTATAATTAGTCGGGTCTGTTTCCGCATATTGACCTAACAAATTTTCAATCAAAGTATAGTTAGTCACATCATCGTTCCCATATAGTTGAGTTATCTGCTCGATTAAAGTATAATTAATCGTATCATCATTTGCATATTGACTAATCAAATCTTGAATTAAAGTATAATTTGCAACATCCTCATTCCCATATTCAGTTATTAAAAACTGCATTAAAGTGTAGTTCGTATTATCTCCCGCATAATTATTCACAATATATTCGACCATAGAATAATTAGTAGTATCATCATTGGCATACTCGACAATCAAATCATTAATCAAAGTATAATTAACCATGTCCTCATTTGAATACTCAGTAATCAAATATTCCATCAAAGTATAATTCGTATTATCATCGTTAGCATAATCTATAATTAAATTTTGCAATAAAGTATAATTAGCTGTGTCATCATTTGCATATTGGATAATCAAATCACTAATCAAAGAATAATTCGTTTCATCATTAGAATATTGGACTATCAAATCTTCTATCAAAGTATAATTAACAGCGTCGCCATAAAAGATTAAACTTCTATTGTCATAAGTCCAAACTTCTTCTGCAAACTGCGTAAAATTAAATGGTCTATTCACATGAATTTCCCCACTTCCCCTTATCGATTGATAACTCGTTATATTTTCTGGCTCTGGTGCGTTCAAAGTAATATTAAGAAAATCAAAATTATAGTAATCTCCTGACGCCAAAACCCCATTCGTTTTAACTCTAAAAGTCAAATTTCCATCAAAATCAAAATCATGCACACTCCCATATAATGTTCCCGTATTCTGAAAAAAAGCCCCATTATCCATACCATTCACGATAGTAAAAACTCTATGAATAGTGCCAGAAGCGTCCACTATCTCAAAATAAACTTCTTCTCCTGCTTCGATATGGCTTCCTCTCCACCAAAAAGAATAATCTAAAGAATTATAAGTTGAATTAGAAAGAAAAGTTCTATTTGAAACAAGACTACCAATACACCCTATCGAATAAGCCCCCTCATGCTTATTCGTCCCGTCAAAAGAACATCCGCCCAAAGACCAATTATTACTCCAACCTATCCCATTATTTATTAACCCAGAATTAAAATCATCAGAAACACTTTTGCTATCTACCTCTGGAATATTAATAACACAATAACTTGTAACAGGAAAGACACCTAATATTTCTGGGGCAACTACATCATAAACATAAATCCCCTCATCGACATAAGCCATACTTTGTTGATATTTCCACAAAGTATTATTGGGATAATAGATAGAAATAAAACAATCAGCGTCGCCAATCGGTAAACTATTGCCATCCAATAACTGCAAAAATTCTTTTGCAACATCAAGAGGATAATACTCTGTCCCATGCACCTTCACACTTATAATAGATTTGGAATAAGTAAAATCAAGCCATGAAACTGAGGAAACAGAATTTTCATTTGAAGATAAAATTACTTCATAATCTCCATCATGAGTAAAAACATTAGAACAATCAAACATCACATAAGAAAGACCACTCAACGAAACTAAATAATAGGGATTATTACAAGATTGGTTATTGACCATAGCATAAAAATATTGATTAGGAGATGAAGCATAAAGTTGAAATGTCAATAAAGCAAAAATGTCTTCCATTGTCCCGCCAGAATTAATAGACAAAGAAAAACTATAATTAATATCTTTCTGTAATTGGGGAGTATAAAATGGACTTAAAAAAATCTTACTATATTCCTGAGTTACACTTGCAGAAATAATCGGCAATAACGCAAATAAGAAAAACAATCCGAACACCAAATATCCTTTATTTTTCATAATCTTTTTTTGCATTTTGTAATACGAAAATAAGAATATTTAACTATTTAAATCTTCCTTCCCGCTTACTAAAATAGATGTATTATTCCCACCAACATATATGACCCTCATATCATCCAAAGCTATACGGATTGCTTCCGTTTCACACGACATACGATTATCAACCCTCTGT
>Ga0315273_10003076_pt1 | contig 20053 bp, 16 predicted proteins | sample YL17G02_0_MG_FD_205753 | JGI IMG/M metagenome (GOLD analysis project Ga0315273, IMG submission 205753) | Sediment microbial communities from Yellowstone Lake, YNP, Wyoming, USA - YL17G02_0 | ecosystem: Environmental > Aquatic > Freshwater > Lake > Sediment | place: USA: Wyoming | collected...
AGGCACTTCTTCCGAAAAAAAACCCCGACATCAGCGGGTACGACATCGCCCCGTATTACCAGGCGGCGAAGGAAGTCGGCGGTGATTACTACGATTTCGTCCAGGTGGACGAGGACACGCTAGGTATCGTCGTCGCGGACGTGTCGGGCAAGGGCGTTCCGGGCTCCCTCGTGATGACGATGATCCGGACTGCGCTCCGCATGGAGGCGCGGGGAAACAAGGACGCGTCCGACGTCATGTCGAAGATGAACGACTTCGTGACGGACGACATGAAAAAAGGAATGTTCGTCACGATGTTCTACGTGATCCTCGATTCGAAGAACCGGATCATCAGCTACGCGAGCGCGGGGCACAACCCGATGGTTCTCTACAGGGCTGAATCGGACGAGACTTACTTCCTGAAGCCCAAGGGATTTCCTGTTGGAATCAGTCTGCCGGACGAGACGCTCTTCCGCAAATCCATCAGCATCGAGAAGATCAAGCTCAAGAAAGACGACATACTCGTCATCTACACCGACGGCGTGACCGAGGCGATGAACGAGACGCGGGAACAGTACGGGGTTGACCGGCTCATCAGCACGATCAAGAAGTACGGGCATCTGCATCCCGCTCAGTTCATCGAGTCGCTCGAGATGGACATCAAGGCGTTCACCGGGGGGACCGCGCAGAATGACGACATCACTGTCGTGGCCATCAAGGAGAAGCTCGCCGCCGACGACGTTCTCTCGGGTGTCCGCAAGACGCTCATCGACATGGTGGATGTCCACGGGATGAGCGTCAAAGAGGCGTGCGCCAAGATGAAGATGTCTCCGGGGACGTACTACCGCTACAAGAGGCGGGTGGCGACCATGGGCGAGCGCGGGCTCAAGAACAAGGTCCTCAGGGAGGAACTCGACCTCAAACGTGTGAGCGTCGAGGAGCGGAAGGAACTGATCGAGATCATCAAGGCGAATCCCGAGTTCGGGGCCAAGCGGATCACGGAGGAGTTCAACGCGAAAAGGGACCCGTCGAAACACCTCACGGAAAGGATGGTGTACGACGAGCTGAAACGGGCCGGTCTCAACACGAGAGAGATGAGGATCGACTACCTCAGGCGCTACCAGCTCTACGAGGAAGACCAGAAGGCAGGCCGTCAGAAGAGTCGCGAAATGGTCGAAGATCTCCTGCGGGATACGTCGACGCGGGAGACTCCCGCCGGCGGAGGCGGCGCGAAGCTGCCGTTCGAAATCGAGGAGTTCGAGGACGTGGCGGAGAAGGACGCCCCAATCGACGAGAGTGTTCTCAACCCGGCGGGACCCCGCCGCGCGAGCGGAGCCGGTGACATCGACAGTTTCATGGAGGAAGTGGAGAGGGAAATGGTGGGCGACCTCGAGCTTTGCGTCGTCCACGGCGCGGATGACGTCACGATTCTCAAGATCGACGGCCACCTCGACTCGGTGACGACGACGTCACTCGAGCAGAAGATCAATTCAGTGATCGCCAAAGGCGCTCTCAAGATCGTCGTGGACCTGTCTCGCGTGTCGTACATCTCGAGCGGTGGATGGGGAATCCTCGTCGGTGAGGTCAAGCGCCTTCGTGAAAAGGACGGCGACATCGTGCTCGTGGGCATGATGCCGGAAGTCTATGACGTGTATGAGCTCCTCGGCTTCGGCGACATCCTCAAGGCGCTCGGAGACGTCGACGCGGCGCGCGGCTATTTCCGCAAGTCCCTCACGGAAAGGCTCAGCGAGAAATCGCAGCCCGTCGGTCCCGCTGTGCCGTCGCCGGGACCCGTCGCCGGAGAGCAGTCGTTCACTGATCTGGTCAAGACGGACTCGTTCAAGGCGGAATGGGACAGTCTGCGCATCGAGGCGGGGATCGTCGGCGATAAGCAGGACGTCGCGGTGCTCTCGCTCTCGGGGATCATTGACACGGTGAGCGCGGAGAACCTCCGCCAGGCCATCGACAGAGTGATCCATAGCGACATCCACAAGATCGTCGTTGACATGTCGCTCGTGGAGTACGTGAGCAGCGGCGGATGGGGCACCTTCACCGAGAGACTCCGGGAAGTCAGGCGCAAGGGCGGGGACATCAAAATATTCGGGATGGACCCGGATGTCTACTATGTGTTCACGATGCTGGGCTTCAACATCGTGCTCTCGTCGTTCGATATTCTGACCGATGCGATAGAGGATTTTGACAGGGCGACCGGCGGGAAACCGAGCGAACATCCCATGGGGCGTGCTGTCGCGCCGGAACCGGATGTCGAAAAGACCGCCGTTTCGTCGCAGGCCGTCTCTTTGCCGAAGGAACCGCAGCGAGCGCCGAAGCCTTCGAAGCTACGGATCGAACCCGTGGCCCTTGGAAAGGACGAATGGGTGCGGTGGAGGGAGTCCGACGGGGTTCTCGTGGGCGCGCTGTCCGGGCCCATCGAGGCCGTGGCCGTCGAACGTCTCGACGGGGAGCTCGAACCGCGCTTGAGGTCCAAGCCGATTCTCGTCCTGCTCGACCTGGGGGGAGTGGACTACGTGTCGAGCACGGGTTGGGGGCTTCTCGCGAAGATCCATCAGGAGCTCCAGACGTGGGGCGGCGCCATGGCCATTTGCCGCATGAATCCGGATCTCTACGAGATCTTCGGGTACCTCCAGCTTCGCTCGATCATCAATACGTATCCGACGCAAGAGGCGGCACTGAGCGCGTTCGAAGGGCGCGGGGCCGGGGTTCCCTCGGGCAAGATCGAAACCACTGCTCCTGCGGACGACGACGAGTGGATGGCGGCCGCGGGGTTGGAGGAGACACGAGGAGGCGGCTCTGAGCCGCGTGCGCCGGACCGCGCATCCCAGACGATAGATCATGCCTCAGTGGACGAGGTTCTGGGAGAACCGGCGGCCGAGGAGATCTCCGCGGAGAGCGAGGAAGTCCGCGCCTCGAACTGGGAGGACGCCTCGCGGGAGGTCGCTCCAGCGAGCGAGCCCGATCGGAGCGGATGGAAATCGCCCGATCTCGACGCCGTCGGCTCGCCCGAGTCCCGCGATACGCCGGAAGGGCCCGCTGGCGAGAAAGCCGAAGAAGCTGAAGAGGTGGGGAGGGTCGAAGAGAACGTGTTTGCGGAGTTCTCGTCTGATTCGCAGCGGATCAGCGTGGACTCCGCCGTGAACGACGATCGTCTCGAAACGGATGAGAGACTCAGGGAGATCGGATGGGAACAGTACGGACAGCGTTTGAAGTCGGCCAGGAAACGGAAGAAGAAGGATGGGGGCGAGCCGGAAGACGAGGCGTTGCCGTGAGAAAAATCGGTATCATCACATCGAAAGGCGGCACGGGGAAGACGACGACGGCTGTCAATCTCGGCCACGGGCTCGCCTTGTCCGGCAAGAAAGTGCTGGTGATCGACTGCGATTCGCAGAGAAACGTCGCGGTGACATTCGATGTGAAGGGCAAGAAAACTCTGTGCGATCTCCTGCAGTACGGCGAGGCGGATATCATACAGGTTCGCAAGAACCTCTTCATGGTGGACTCCGGGGGCAGGGATCTGGCGGAGATCGAGATGATGCTCGCCGCGAAGAAAAACCGCGAGTCGCGCCTCTCGCGGGCGCTCGAGAATCTCAACGGCTGCGACGTGGTGATCTGTGATTGCTCGCCCACGATCAATCTGATCAACATCAATGCGATCGCGTATGTCGATGAGGTGATCATCCCCGTCAGCATGGATTTCCTCGCGCAGGAGGGCGCCAGGCAGACGCTGGATATCATCGAGGAGATCAATCAGTACACGCGGAACGCGACCCGAGTGCTGGGCATTCTGCCGACGTTCTTCGACGCCCGGACAAAACTGTCCAAGGAAGTGCTGGAGAATCTGCGGAAACACTTCACCGACCTCGTGTTCAACACCGTCATCCGCTCGAACACCTCGCTTCGGGAGGCCCCGAGTTTCAACCGCACGATCTTCGAGTATTCGCCGTTGTCGCACGGCGCGTTCGACTACTATCAACTCACGGAGGAGTTCCTTAGCCGTGCAGCCTAAGCGGAAAAAATCTCTCGGGCGCGATGTCTTCGTCGGCCCGTCGCAAAAGGACGCTTCTGGGACGATAAAGAAGATCCTCCAGGGCCGGCGCTTGCGGGCCGAGGCGTCGGTCAAGGAGATCGAGGTCAGGATCAAACTAACGCCGTCCAATCTCAAGCAGTTGGATGCGATTCGAACCGGTGTGGAAAAGCGGGGCAAGGGGCGCCTCTCGCGGAATGACCTGATCCGCGTTGCCATCACCCTGCTTTCGGTCGAAGATTTCTGAACAGGTCGTTGTCAGGATCAGGTACACTAGGACTTCAAGACGCGTACGGGACCGCGTGAAGGGACCGAAACGAGCGCCGCCATGGAAAGCTACGATCTCAGAAGCGAAATCAACGCCAAAGGGCACAAGTACTTCGTTCAAACGAACCTCGTGCCGCTGCAGAAGGCCATCGTGACCTCGGTGTTCTACGAGGGGACCCTTCTCGCGAAATCGATCGAGGGGTTCGATCCTTCGATCTCTCACGACGCGGCGAGAACCCTCGTCAGGGAGTGCCACGAGGACAGGAAGAGCCGGATCAACTCGCTGCTGGCCATCAAGGAGAAGCTCGAGCGGACAGAGGACGGGAAATCGCATCTGAAGCTCGGCGAAGCGCTCTTCCGCCAGAGTCTTTTTCGCGAGGCGATGGCCGAGGTCGTTCGCGCCGTGAAGCTCGGGGCCGAGGAGTCGAAGTCCTTTTCGATTCTCGGCAACTCTCTTCTCTCGCTCCAGGAGAACGACAAGGCCATCAGGGCATTCCAGAAAGGGCTCGAACTGACGCCGGACTACCCGGACCTGCACAATGATCTCGGCTGCGGATACCTGCGCCTCAAGCGGTGCAGGGATGCGGTCCGGGAATTCGAAAAGGCCGTCGATTTGAACAAGTACTATCACGAAGCGCACATCAATCTTGCGATTGCGCTTTCGCTCAACGTCGTTGAAAAGCAGGAGTTCGAGCTCGCCAGGGGTTTGAAGGACCGGCTCAAAGGGATACTCAACAAATGCCTCGAGCTCAAGCCGTCGCTCGACACCGAGGAGTTCAGAAAGGCGCTCAGAGCGGCGGACGACGAGAGGTACGACGAGGTGTACGAGACGCTCACGCGAATCAGGGATGACGCCACGAGGTTGACGCGCGATCACCTGTCGCTCGACCTCTATCTCATCCTCAAATTCCACTCCGATGGCCTCACCGAGGAGGAGATCGACCGGTTCATCGACCGAACGAGGAGGGAGCTGGAGGCCAACCCCGGGTATCCGGATTTGCAAAACGACCTGGGTGTGCTCTACACTGCGAAATGCAAGCTCTACATCGATAAAGCCAGGGATTCGTTCCAGAAATCGCTCTCGATCAACAGGAACTTCAAGAAGGCCGAGAAAAACCTGAAGCTTACTGTCAACGACGGACAGGGTATCCACCTGCTTCTGAAGGCGCTTTTGGACTGACTTTTGCATGAACGGAAAGCGAGAGGGGGAACTATGGAAAAGCTGATAATTTCGGAGGAGAGGATCAACTCTCCCGTCTCGCTCACCCTGCTGAGTCTGAGGGGTACGATCGAGACGACGAACGCGTCAACCCTCGAGGAAGCCATAAACCGCATCATCGGGGACCGGTGCTTCCGGATCGTCGTGGATCTGACCGGGGTGACGTATATCAGCTCGGCGGGGTGGGGTATCTTCATCAGCGAAATCAAGAGAGTGCGCCGCAACTCGGGAGACATCAAGCTTGCAGCGATGACGGCCCCAGTGAGGGAAGTCTTTGATTTGTTGGAGTTTAACAACATCCTTCGGCCGTATCGCGACAAGGACGATGCGGTCAAGGACTTCCAGTCTGTCGCCGGCGCCAAGACAACCGACGAAGGCTGAGTAACAGTGCTGGAGGTTCGCCCTCTGGAAAGGGGGTGGATGGAGGTTGTCCCGTCATGACCGTTCATGGGATTGTCGTAAGCGTCGTTTCCCCCCGGGAGGCGAGTGACGTAACTGTCTTGAAGGTAAGCGGTTATCTGGATACGACAACCGCGAGCGAGTTGGAGTCGGCCCTCAACGGACTCTTGAACAAGGGCTGCAGCAAGATCGTCGTGGATTTGTCCGGAGTCACATACATCAGCTCGGCAGGATGGGGGATCTTCATCGGCGAGATCAAGGAGATACGGAGCCGGGGCGGAGACCTCAAGCTAGCGGGGATGGTAGGAGACGTGTTCGAGGTCTTCCAGCTGCTCGAATTCCAGACAATCCTCGAAGCGTACCCCTCGGCAGGGGAAGCGATCGAAGCTTTCCCCAAGCAGCCGTCTACACGCGCATAGAACACCGCGGTCACAACCGCGGATGCCTCGTTCTAGTCTTTTCCCAATCCCATTTTGGTTCTTAACACGCACCGCGCGACAACCTATATTTGATCGACGGAGCGCATGTTCTGGTGAAGTGCGCTGCAGGGTCGTTTCGAGCCCTGCGCTCCACTTCGCTCGGCTTCCCGCGGCGGGCGATCCTCGCTCGTTCCCGCGAAGGGCTCTCAACGACTCTGCATCGCACCTCCTTCGACGGGAGGCTGAACGCACGGGCGACGACGAAACGACTAAGGTGATCGCGGCTCATGGCATTGAGCGTCAATCTCTTCTTCATCATCGCGGCCGTGGCGGCGCTCGTGGTGGCTTTCGTCGCGTACCGGAGGACCACGCCGCCGCTCTCGCGAAGGGTCAGAGTCTTTCTCACGGGCCTTCGCATTCTCTCTTTCCTGTTGATCGTGTTTCTCATGATGGATCCGCGGTATATCGTCCGCTCAGAGAGGAGCGAGCCCGCGAACGTCGTCGCTCTGATAGACCGATCGGAAAGCATGTCGCTCCCCTCGTTGGGTTGGGATACGGGAAGCGGTGAGACGCGATTTGAAAGGGCGAAGGAGATTGCGAAGAGCGTGCGAACGGATGTCGAATCGAAAGGCGCGGTCTACAGCGAGCTCTACTTCTCTGGAGGCACGCTCATTGCGGCAACCGACACGTTGAAAGCCGACGGCCAGGGAACGGACATCCGCGGAGCGTTGGGTGAGGCGTTCAAACGATACGAGGGCCGGAACGTCACGGGGTTCGTCGTCATCTCCGACGGTGTCGATACGGAAGAGCGGCTCGTGCGCCGGCCGGTGCCGCCCGTACCCGCATACACAGTCGGTCTCGGCGATACGAGCGCCCCCGAGGATGTTCGTATACAGGATGTGGATTACACCAGTGTGGTGAGTGCGCCATCGCGGAGCGTGATCAGAGCTGTGCTCGAGTACTCGGGAGACCGATCGGGAGGCGCGGGAAGATCGAAAGCGGTTCGCATCAAGCTCGAGGAGAACGATCGGGATGTGTTCACGAACGATACCCTTCTCACCGGGACTCACGGCGAGCTCGTCCAGGACATCCCCATCGAGTTTCGCGAGCCGGGGAGGCGCCGTTTCGTGGTCGAAGTCGCCGTTCAAGGGTACGACGCCGAAGAAGGAAACAACCGCAGAGTGATCGAGATCGACGCGAAGAAGGCGGGGGAGAAGGTCCTTATCCTGGATCTGGCTCCGACGTGGGAGCTCCATTTTCTCACCGGCTTTCTCCGGCGCGACCCGTCGTTCGGTTTCGACGTTGTGTCCGCCGTCGCCGATCACCCGGCGGTGAAGGGCGGGCATGTCATCCCCGCGAAGGACTTCGTGGAAGAGCTCAAGAAGTACGACGCGCTCGTGGTCATGTCGCTTACAGGTGATTTTCTCGGACAGGCGCAGGCCGCCGCAGTCGAGGCTTTCGTCCGCGACGAACACAGAGGGCTTCTCGTTCTGCCGGGACCGGGATCGCTTTTCGAGCAACCCGCTGCATGGCGCCGGCTCTCCGATCTTCTCCCGTTTCAGGCCAGACTCCCGCTCAAGTTCAACCTTCAGTACACCACGCTGCGACCCGGGCCGCACGCGGCCTCTCATCCCGTCACCTCGCAGCTCGTTCCTCTCCTCGGCCAGACCGAATGGCAGCAGCGGAGTCCACTCTTGGGGTGCTACGCCCCGCTCTTCCCGAAGCCGGGCGCCGAGGTTCTCCTCGAGACAGTGGAATCGCGGGCGCCGGCATTCGTATGCCAGGAGACGGGCGGAGGGAGAGTCGCTGTCATCGCGGCGGGGCCGATGTGGCGATGGAAGTTCCTGGCGGAGGGCAACCCCGTGTATGACGACGTGATGTCGCGGCTGCTCGATTATCTTTCGCGCGGCAGACAAGCCGAGAGATTCGTTCTGAGGTCCGCGAAGAGCGTGTACGACTCGGGTGAGCCGGCGGTCCTCACCGCGGAGGTGTTCAACGAGAAGATGCAGCCGGTGACGGGCATTCCTGTAAGAGCTGAAGTGTCGAGGGTCACCGAGAACGGCGACGTGCCTCTCGATGTTCTCTCGATGCAGCGCGAGGGCTCGGACGCGACGGCGTTCAAAGTGTCGCTCCCGCCGCTGGGGCCGGGGCGGTACCGCGTCACAGGGGAGGCGGATCTTCCGGAACGGACGATCGAGTCGCCGCCGCTCGATCTTGCGGTGTCTGATGTGTCGGTTGAGTTCCAGCGCGTTGACCAGGACCGGCAGAACCTGGAGATGATCGCGAAGCAGACAGGCGGGGCCTGTGTGGATGGGGGGGAGGCTGCTGATCTCGCCAGCCGGATCGCCGTGGATCCAAAAATAAGGCCGGCGACATCCGAGTTAGCGCTCCGCACGAATCTCGCTGTTTTCGCAATCGTTTTGGCCCTCTTGAGCATCGAATGGATCATACGAAAACGGGTCGGCATGGTGTGATCGTCGAAGAAAGCTCTTTGCAATATCCGTTTGAATTTGTATAGTGCCGGTGTGGGAGGTGGTGGATGTGCGGTGGTTTTTTCTCTCCGTGTTCTCTCTTCTTTTTCCCGTCCTTTGCCGGAGTCAGGTCGTTCTCAACGAGGTCTACTATGATCACGTGGGGACCGACGAGGGGTACGAGTTCATAGAGCTCGTGAATTCCGCCGGCTTTCCGATCGCGCTTGCTGGGTACGTGATCGAGTTTCACGATGGCGCGACCGCGGGCTGGGTCACACTCTGGCGGGCAAATCTCGCGGACACGATCGCGGCAGCCGGCCTCTTCGTTATCGGCGGTGAACGCGTCGTGCCGCCCCCGGACGCGTGGGCTGAGCTCGGGCTCCAGAACGGTCCGGATGCCGTTCGTCTCGTTGCCGCGGGGCACACTCTGGATCTCCTCGGCTACGGTCTCCTCAGTGACGCGCAGTACTTCGAGGCCGCGCCTGCCCCGGATGTCGAGTCGGGGATGAGCCTCGCGAGGCTTCCTGACGGTGCGGACTCCGACAATAACGCGAACGATTTTGCGGCGGCAATGCCTTCACCTGGGCGATTCAACATCGCGCGGCACGACGTTGCGCTCCGTCTCGCTGGGGGAACGCCGGCGCGCGACGCGCGGTCGGACGCTGGTGTGGAGGTCCTTTCGTTCGACGCGTTGAATCTCGGTATTGAGCCCGCTAGTGCCGGCACGGTGACGGTCGAGGTTGCCGACTCGACCGATCTCGGCGTCATGCCGACGATCGTCGGGCCGGTATCCGTCGCGATCCCCTCCGGCGACAGCGCGCGCGTGGATATCGGTGTGGATCTCTCGATCGGATACCATCGGCTCCGCGCGGCCGCCGTGTACGCCGCCGACGAACGTCCGGAGAACGACGCCGTTTTGATCCTCCGTCGCGTCGGCGTCTCGCCGCTCGTCGTGAGCGAAGTGATGAGCGATCCCCGCGACGGGTGCCCGGAGTACGTGGAGCTCTTCAACAGCGGCGCGGTGCCGTACGATCTCGCCGGTCACTGGATGCACGACGCCGCTCACGCCCCCGAGCTCATTGTGTCGACGACGCGGATCATTCCGCCGGGAGGGTTCCTGGCGCTAACAGGGGACTCCGTCGGTCTACGCGCGTGGTTTCGCGGGCTGGCGGCGGAGGCGGTTGTGGACGTCGAAGGGCGATGGCCGACGCTGAACCAAACCGGCGCAGGCGGAGGGGCGGATTCGGTCGTTGTTCTCGATGCCGCGTTTCTCCCGGTCGAACGCGTCGCGTATCCGCCTCAGCCGGCGGACACTCGCGGGCGAAGTCTCGAGCGCGTCGACCTGTATCCCGGGCCGGGCCCGCACACCTGGGTCCTCTCGTCAGCGGCCGCCGGTGGCTCCCCCGGGGAACGATCGCCGAACTCCAGCTTCGCGCCTCCCGAGGGCGGGCGCGTCACCGTCTTTCCGAACCCCTTCGACCCCTACCGGTCGGAGTACCTCGTCGTGACTATCCCGCGTCGCGACGAAGCGGAAAGGGTCGTCGCCGGCGTTTTCGACATCGCAGGCCGGCGCGTGGCCGAGCTGGGAACCTCGACCGTGTTTCCTGCAACGCTCGTTTGGGACGGCAGGGACGGGGAGGGTGGAACAGTTCTCCCGGGGATCTACGTGCTCGCGTGCGAGTTCTTTTCTGTTACGAACGGATCACGACGTGTGGAGAGGGTGGTGGTTGGGTGTGGGCGGAGAAATAAACCGAGACATGTTCGGTAGTCGCCGGTGTAGCGGCATCGGCGGCTCATCAGGTCGTTATGCTCTCGTCATTCTAGTCTCGCTCATGTGCGCCGCGGCTGCGACGGAATCGCGCGCCTTCGGCCTCGCCGTGTTGCGCAGCCCCGAGGAAGCGGCGCTTGCAATGGACGCTCCCGTATTTTCGCTCGTGTTCGAGGCGGCGCCGGGCGATTCAATTGCGAGTTCATGGAGCGTTCAGGCAGGTGAGTGGCGTCTGTTCGACGACGCGGGGCTCTCCGCGACGGTGTGCGGCGGCCATCTGCGGCGCGGGGATTGGGGCTGCGGAGTGAGGGCCGCGATGGTGTCCTCACCGATCGGCGAAGAAGCCGTTCTCACGGGAGCGATCCTCACTCCTGTCTCCGGGCGTGTTCGTCTCGCCGGCGATGTTCGTTTCAACGTCGCCACGTTCGATGGATTCGAACGGGCGTACCTCTTGTGCCTCTCGCTACACGCGCTGCTTCGTTTGTCACCTCACGTCGCCCTCTGTCCGGGCGTGGAGAACATTCGCGTCCGGGGCGAGGAGTCTGCCGGCGCCGATGCCTCGCTTCTTGTGGCGGCTTTCTCGAATCAGCCGCTCTGCGGCGTTGTCGAAACGCGTGTGTCGCGGCGCGGTGCTCTCACCTTTGGCGTGTCATCGCGACTTCGTGTGGGGCACGGCGTTGTTTTCGCGGTGGGGTATGACGACGGAACGGGAACGCTCAACGGATCGCTGTCGCTTCGGTTTCGGTCGATGGGCCTTGAAGCCGGCGCGAGCGTCCATCCCGTTCTCGGCGTATCGGAGGGCCTTTTCATGTCGTGGAGGAGGTGACCGTGATGATGAGAATCGTGTTCGTGTGTATGAGAGTGTCCATAGTTCTCGCGCTTGCTGCCTGCGTTGCGTGCAGTGGCAAGCGTCCGTATGTCAAAACGCGCAACACGTCCGTTGAAAAAGATGATGTGCCCATTACGGACCACGCATCCGCGGAGCAGGGCGATTCGTTGAACGAGAAGAAGAACGGTCCTCGCGAGACCGAACTGCTCGATGCGCTCTCCGACGACGGGACGCTCGCGGCACCAGCGAACGAAGCGTGGGTCGAAGACGAGACCCGCCCGAGCCCGAGAGAAGAGGATTTTTCGTGTGAGATCACGGCGATCGCGGGATACCGCTCCGACACGCGGGCGCGCGTCGATGGATGGCACGGTCTTTCGGGAGGCGTCAGGGTCGGCGAGTCGGCGCCCATCGGATATGTCGGTGTCGGCGGGCACGGCGCTCTTGCAGGCCTCCAGGTGGGGCGGTTCAAGGTCCGCACTGGAGAGCGTCTCATACTGGGCCGTGGAATCGGGAGTTACGCCACATCGGGTTCGGGAGCAGTCCGCGAGGGGTTTGCCGTCTCGCCCTCGCTCTCGCGGTGGTTCGGGGAAAACGGTGCGGCTCTCGGCGTCGAGTGGGCGGGATGGCGGTGCCACACCGTCGTTTTCTCACGCGGCGAAGGGAAGTGGTCGCAGCCGAGGACGGTCTGGGTATCAGTCGTGAGGCGGATGGAATGGGGAATGGCCGGAATTACAGCGGGAGAACCGCTCGCAAGCGCGAGCGAAGACGCGGGTGGGGACACCAGCGGGAACGAGAGTCTGGCCGTGACGCGCCCCCGTGTGGTTTCATGCCACGGTTCTTTTCGCGGCGACGGATTGGGAGGCTCGTGCGAGGTCGCGCACATCGCACAGGGAGAGGTGTTCTTTGCCGCCCGTATGACGCAGCAGCGTTTGCGGAGTCACTGCCGCTGGACGGTTCTCCTCTTTCGGGCCCCGTACAGCTCGCCGAACGGCGAGACCGGTCTGGAGCCGGTGACCAAGGCCGATCAGGGAGTCAGGCTCGATCTCTCGTTGCGTCTCGGCGGCGTGCGCGCCTTGGCGGTTCTCATCTCGGGTCGAACCTGGTCTCCTTCGCGGCTTCGGTCGTATCGCCGATTATCGGTGGCGTTCGAGGGCGGCGCGCGCCGTTCCATCCGGTGGGAAGCGTCCGCGCAGGCGAGATCCGACGCGGAGGATGCGTACCCCACGGGCGCTTTCATTCGCGAGGTCTCGCCAGACATATCGCGCGAGCTCAGGCTCCGCGCTGCGGTAGAGACGGGTGGCGGGAAGGGCGTCAACACGTCGGCGCGGATCGAGTACCTGCCGAGAATCGACGACATCGCACCCGGCGTGCTCCTCGGAGTCGCGACCGAACTGACGACAGAACGTGTCGAGGCAAGGGTTCAGTTGACTGCGCACTCACTTCCACCCGGGCGGCGAGGATTCGCGTCAAGGCCCGGCGTCGGCCCGTTCGAGTCCCTGGCCCCGCTTTATGGCAAGGGATCGGACCTCTCGGTGCGGCTGCGCGCGCGGGTGTGGGGCTCTGCGACGCTGGTCGTTTTCTACGGATCGGCCTGGTCAGAAGAGGAGCGTCTCTACATTGGGGCGGAGTATCGCCGGTGACGAGAGCGTGGGGGGCGCGCATGATCCCGAAGCGAAGACCAGGAACCGGATGCGCACGGGTGAATGCTTCGCAGGAGCGCCTGACAAGGAAAGCCGCTATGAACACACCAGTTGACAAAGGGCTCTCCCGTTGCTACCCTGCGAGTGCCGAACCATAGGTGAGCGAGACGGGACTGGGCCCAGTCCCGCATGACGCATTGGGTGGGACGTGCGGGCCGAAGGTGGAGAGGGGATGCCCAGGGCTGTTTTATTTGATAGCGAGGGGCCGTACTGAATGACCGAAAGATGGCGCATAGCCCAACGGGCGAAGACGCCCGAGACCCCGTCCATCCTCGAGATCCTCGCGAGGGCGAAGGCTCTCGAAGCGGGCGGCCGCCGCATGATCCATCTCGAGATCGGCGAGCCCGACTTTGAGACGCCGGCGAACATACGCCAGGCGGCGTTGCGCGCCCTTGAGAACGGATACACGCACTACGGGCCGTCGGCGGGGCTCCCGGAGGTCCGTCAGACGATCGCCGGGTTCGTGAGCCGCAGCCGGGGCGTGCCCGTCGAGCGCGACCAGGTCCTCGTGACACCGGGCGCCAAACCGGCGATTTTCTTTTCGCTTTTCGCGCTCGTTGACCCCGGTGACGAGGTGATCTACCCGAACCCCGGTTTTCCCGCTTACAAAGAGACCATCGACGTCCTGGGGGGCGTCGCTGTACCGATGCGGCTCGAGGAAGAGCGGGGTTTCTCAGTCGATCTCGAGCGGTTCGCGTCTCTCATCACGAAAAAGACAAAGGTCTGCATTCTGAACTCGCCCCAGAATCCCACAGGAGGGATGCTGCCGCGGGATGTTCTCGAAGGGATCGCCGAGCTCGCCGAGAGGCATGATTTCTACGTGCTGTCCGACGAGATCTACTCACGAATCGTCTACGACGGATCGTTCGAGAGTTTCTACTCGCTCCCCGGCGCGGCCGACCGGACGATCCTCATCGACGGGTTTTCGAAGACATACGCGATGACGGGGTGGCGGCTCGGGTACGCGGTGATGCCGAAGTCGCTCACGCCGACCGTCACGCGGCTCTTCTCGAATTCGAACAGCTGCACGTGCAGCTTCATTCAAATGGCTGGGATCGAGGCGCTCACAGGGCCGCAGGATAGCGTTCGCGAGATGGTGACCGAATTCCACGCCCGTCGCGATCTCCTCGTCGATGGGCTCAACGGTCTCCCCGGTTTCCGCTGTCACAAACCCGCCGGGGCCTTTTACGTTTTTCCCAACACCGCGGGAACGGGGATGACCTCCGCGGACCTCCAGCGTTTTCTCATGGAGGAAGCCGGCGTGGCCGTGGTGGCCGGCCCGTCGTTCGGCGAGCACGGCGAGGGGTTCACGAGGCTCTCGTACGCCAACTCTCGCCAAAATATTCGCGCGGCGCTGGAGAGCATGGCGAGTGCCCTGAAAAGTATCTGATGGCTGCAATGAAGGAATCCATGGGCAATCTCGATGTCATCGCCCTCGGGGGAAATGCGATTTTGCCGGCCGGCAAGGCCGGAACGATCACGGAGCAGGTTGCGATCACCGAAACGGCGATGACCGAGATCGCGGGTCTCGTTTCGGCGGGAAGGCATGTTGTCCTCACCCACGGTAACGGGCCGATCGTTGGCAACATCGTCGTTCGTAACGAGGCGATGAAGGCCACGATACCCCCCATGCCGCTCGACGTGTGCGGCGCGGATTCCCAGGGGGGGATCGGCTACATGATTCAGCAAACGCTTCGCAACGTTTTGCGTGAAGAGGGAAGGGACAATGAGGTCGTCTCCGTGATCACGCAGGTTCGCGTGGACGGGGGGGATCCCGCGTTCAACAACCCTGTGAAACCTATCGGCCCGTTCTACTCGAAACAAGAAGCATCACGGCTTACGAAGGAAAGGGGTTGGAAGATCGTCGCGGATGCGCGTCGAGGGTATAGGAGGGTCGTTCCAAGCCCGTATCCTATCGAGATCGTTGAGATCGAAGTGGTCAAGCACCTCGTCCGCCACGGCACCGTCGTCATTACCGTGGGCGGCGGTGGCATTCCCGTCGTGCTCAAGGACGGCCGCTACCAAGGAGTAGAGGCGGTGATCGACAAGGACCTCGCTTCGTCTCTCCTCGCGCGGAAGCTCGGCGCCGAGCGATTGATCATCATCACCAGCATAGATGCGGTCTACGTGGATTTCGGAAAGCCCTCGGCGAGAGCCCTCTCCGGCGTGACGCTCGATGAAGTCAAAGACCTCTTCCGTCAGGGGCAGTTTCTCCCCGGGAGCATGGGGTCCAAGATCCAGGCCGCGATCGAATTCCTCGAATCCGGCGGACGGAGCGTCGTCATCACGCAGCCGGGAGATCTCCTCGATGCGGTCGCCGGACGAAAAGGGACGACGATCCGCGGGACACCCGCCGATGGAAGTTAAGCTGCCATACGGGAAAGGCGAGAGGATCCTCCGGATTCCGGAAGGGATCCGGGTCGACTTTCTGAAGTCGCGCGAGAGAGCACCGCTGGAGGATCTCCCGGTGGCGTTTGCGGAGGCGTGCCACAGCCCCGTCGGCGGCGCGTCATTGCACGACATGGCCGCGGCGGCGGGAGACGTGGTCATCCTGGTATCCGACCTGACACGCAGCCGCGGAGCCGAGGTCATCCTGCCGCTCTGCATCGCCTATCTCGATGGAATCGGCCTCCACCCCTCCTCGATAAAGATCCTTGTCGCTCGCGGGACGCACCGGAAGCTCACCAAGACCGAGAAGGCGTTTTTCCGCAAGGGTCCGCTTGCCGGGATGGTGCTCGAGGAGCACGACTGCGACGATCCCGAGAAGCTCTCCGCTCTCGTTCTCACGCGCCGCGGCACGCCGGTCCGCGTCAACATCGCGCTGAGAGATGCCGGCTTGATCGTCGTGCTCGCGCCGATTTCGTTCCACTACTTCGCCGGTTTTGGAGGCGGGCGCAAGCTCGTGCTTCCGGGATGTGCGGATCGTCAGGCGATACTCGCCAACCATCGTTTGAGCCTTGTCGATGGCCGGCCTGTGAAGCTCCACCCGTCGTGTCAGCCGGGTGTGCTCGAGGGGAATCCCGTCCACGAAGACATGTGCGAAACCGCAGCGGCGCTGAAACGAGTTTTCGCCATCAACTTCTTCGCCGACAGAGCCGGAGACATCGTATTCCTGAACGCGGGGGATCTCATCAAGTCCCACGCCGGGGCGTGCGACGCATACAGGAACGCCCACGTGTGCGCGGTCGAAGAGCCGTACGACGTTGTCGTCTTGAGCGCGGGAGGCTATCCGTACGACATCAACTTTCTCCAGAGCCACAAACCTCTTCGACACGCGGCGTCGGCGGTGAAGAAAGGCGGGACGGTGCTCTACTTCGCCGAGTGCGAAGAGGGTGTCGGCTCGCCGCGCCTCGAAGCGGCGCTGAAGCGGAAGAAAGAGGATTTTCTCAAGGACGCGTACAAACGGTACGATCTCAACAATCAAACCGTGATCTCGCTCTACGATCTCGCCAAGCACTGCGAGATCGGCGTGGTGAGCTCGGTCAAACCGGATGTGCTTTCGGCGTGCGGCATGACACTCTGCAGCGACGTTGATTCGTTTCTCGCTGGGGCGCTCTCGCGCCGCGGCGCGAACAGAATCGCCGTGGTCGAGGAGGGTCACAATCTCTTGCCGAAACTCGAAACAGGAGGCGGGGCGTGAAAGTAATGGTCGTTGGAAGCGGGGGACGCGAGCACGCCCTGGCGTGGGCGGTGAAGAAATCGCGCGAGTGCGACGAGCTTTTTGTCGCGCCGGGGAACGGAGGCACGGCGGCGATCGCCGAGAACGTATCGATTCCCGCCGATGACATAGGCGCTCTCGCGGCCTTCGCTGTGGACCGTTCCGTGGATCTCACCATCGTTGGACCCGAGGCGCCGCTCGTCGAGGGAATTGTCGATCGTTTCGAATCGGTGGGACGAAGGTGTTTCGGCCCGAAACGCGGCGCCGCTCGTCTCGAGGGGAGCAAGGTCTTCGCGAAGGAGTTCATGCGCAGGAACGGAATACCCACAGCGGCTTTCGTCGTGATCGACGACGCGGAAAAGGCCAAGGCGCACGTCCGCTCCAAAGGGGCGCCGATCGTCGTCAAGGCGGACGGTCTTGCGGCGGGAAAAGGGGCGATCGTCGCGAAGACGGTGGAAGCCGCGGAGAAGGCCATAGACGAGATCATGGTCGAGAAACAGTTCGGCGCGGCAGGCGACAGAGTGGTGATCGAAGAATGTCTCGAGGGAGAGGAAGTGTCGATACACGCTGTGTGCGGTGGCGGCAGGGCGGTCCTTCTCTCCTCGTCGCAGGACCACAAACGAATCTTCGACGACGACAAAGGGCCCAATACGGGCGGAATGGGAGCGTACGCGCCTGTTCCTTCCTTCAAAGACGACATGCGCGCCCGGATTCTCGAGACCGTCGTCATGCGCACGATTCGCGGGATGGAAGCGGAGGGCAACCCGTTCGCGGGAGCGCTCTACGCGGGGCTCATGATGACGAGTGAAGGCCCGCGCGTGCTCGAGTACAACGTCCGCTTCGGTGACCCTGAGACACAGGTTCTTCTCCCGCTGGTGAAGAGCGATATCGTCAAGCTCCTCTACGAGTCGGCGGGGGGAAGCATCCTTGAGAACATCGAGTTCCACGCCGGCCGGTCGGCCGCGACGGTCGTCGTGGCTTCGGGAGGTTACCCGGGCTCGTACCGCAAAGGGCTTTCCATCGCGGATCTCGAGGGAATCGATGACGACGCGCGAGTCGTGTTTCATGCGGGTACGAAAAAGGGGCCATCGGGCCTCGTCACGTCCGGGGGGCGCGTTGTGGCCGTGACGGCGTGGGGGAAGGATCTCACGGGGGCGTTGAAACACGCGTACGACGGTGTGAACAAGGTGAAGTTCGAGGGAGCCTACTGGAGGAAAGACATCGGGAGACGGGCGCTCTAGCCTCCGTCGGTCCGCGAGCTCAACCAGAGGGAAGGTGTGCATCGGCTATGATCAAGAATGTGGTTGTTTCGATCGTCATGGGGAGCACGAGCGATGAGGGGCATCTCGATCCCACCATCAAGATCCTCGACGAGCTCGGGATTCCCTGGGAGAAACGGGTGCTCTCGGCTCATCGTCAACCCGATGAGCTTCGGACGTACGTGGGAGATGCTGAAGGGAGAGGAGTGCGTCTTTTCATCGCCGCAGCGGGTTTGAGCGCGGCGTTGCCCGGTGTTATCGCCTCGCACACACTCAAGCCGGTGATCGGCATCCCAGTCCCCGGGGGGCCTCTCGCCGGTGTGGACGCGCTTCTGTCGATCGTGCAGATGCCCGGGGGGATTCCCGTGGCCACAGTGGGTCTCGGTTCGCACGGTTCAAAAAACGCTGCAGTCCTTGCCGCTGAGATCCTCGCTCTCTCCGACGAAGCGGTTCGTGAGAGAGTCCGTCAATACCGCGAGGGACTGAAGTAGTTGTCGCGACGGGAGCCGCACGATGACGTCGCGGGGAGAGAGGACCGCATGACGAGAGTCCGGAGCGACCAGCCCGACGCCGGTCCTCTTCTGAGGGAGGTCTTGTCGAAAGGCGGGGTCGCCGTTGTACCCACGGACACGCTCTACGGTCTAAGCGCACCGATTTCCAGCCTGAAAGGTTTTGAAAGGATCATCGCCATCAAGCGGTGCGGGGACGATCATCGGTTTCTGTGTCTCGCTGCGAACGTGGACATGGTGGAGAGGTACATCGATGGGTGGGGGTGCGTCTCGCGCGGCACACTCGAGAGAATCTGGCCCGCGCCCCTCACCGCGGTGTTCCGTCGCGGTGAGCGCTGTCCGGATTGGATGGGCGCGACGGTCGCGTTTCGCATACCCCGGCACTCGCTCGTCAGAACAGCCATCGAAACGTTGGGAGAGCCGATTCTCTCGACGAGCGTCAACGAAACGGGGCGTCCGCCGCTCGAGGACGCGGACGCAATCGAACGGGGATTCGGCGCGCTCGTGGATATCATCGTAGATGAGGGCCGGCTCGCGGGTCGTGAGCCTTCCACGCTCGTCGATTTTACGGGAGGAGCTCCGGTCGTGCTCAGAGCGGGGAGCTACGATTGGGAAGCGGCGGGAAATCCTTCGAACTGACGGTCCTTGTAGGCTTCGCACCGCGAACAGAGAAGGATCTGGTCTCTTCTGCCCCGCACGAGAAGTGACCGGTAGTGCTGATTGACTGCCCCGTTCCAGATGTCGAGAACGTGTTCCTTCGTTACGTCTCCGATGACCGCGCGCTCGTGCGCGTCCCAGCAACACAGTGTCGCCTTGCCGTTGACGTAGAAGAACATCTCGTCGAGAATCTTGAGGCAGGGGAGGTTCACCCTCTCGACACCCGCCTCCCAGGGCCAGCGGTAGAACGAGGTGACGATCGGTATGGCGCCCGCGTCTGTCCAGAACCGTTTGTAGTCCTCCTGTTCGGATCGGTTCGCTTCCATGTCGATCATGCGGATCTCGATTCGTCCCGCTCCCCCGTGCTTCCCCGCAAGCTCTATGAACTTGACTGTTCTTTCGACCGTCTTCTTGTAGTCAACGCCGACGCGCGAATGCGAGAACGTCGCCTCGGAGAAACCGTCGATCGAGAAACGGATGACTTCGATCCCCGCGTCGAGGATGTCCATCGCCATCTCTTCGGTCATGAGCTCGCCGTTGGTGTTGAGATCGATCTTCGCGGTGTCGTCCTTTCGTATGTAACGCATGATTGTGCCCATCCGCTTGTCGGAGAGCGGCTCGTTGATCATGAACGGCCTGTAGGTGACGCCAAGGCCCCTCGTGTCGTCGATGATCTTCATCCACACGGCGTCAGGCATGCGGCGCGGCCTGCGTGTCATGGTCTTCTGGGGACAGAAGGGGCATTTCGCATTGCAGGCGATGTTCGTCTCGATCTGTATGAACTCGGGATGCGAGTCTCTGTTCACCATGGTTTCTCCGCTCGAGTTGATTCGTGCGCTGCAGGGTCGTCGAGCGCCCTTCGCGGGAGCGACCGAGG
>Ga0315273_10003077_pt1 | contig 20053 bp, 23 predicted proteins | sample YL17G02_0_MG_FD_205753 | JGI IMG/M metagenome (GOLD analysis project Ga0315273, IMG submission 205753) | Sediment microbial communities from Yellowstone Lake, YNP, Wyoming, USA - YL17G02_0 | ecosystem: Environmental > Aquatic > Freshwater > Lake > Sediment | place: USA: Wyoming | collected...
TATTAGTTCCTGAAGCGGCAGTATTAACAACAAAAGTCTCTCCACTGGAAATTGAAGTAGTGTCTAAATCGTAATAACCAGATACTCTGGTAGTTGTTTTAGCTAAATAAAGACTTGTTGCCATATTATTTTATTAAGTTCTTGTGTAATCTATTCTCGTCCCTAATAAAAACGCACTTGCTGTCAAAGTATCACTTGCATCGTCTGGTCTTCTTCCAACCCTAAAAACAACAAACTCATTTGCCCCAGCACCAGAAACTCCTACCACGCAGGCAGAGCTTTGGTATAGGTCATAATTTGTTGCCCCATAATCTGAAGCACTAACACAAGTAAATGTATCGTCTAATGCGTCGTCATTTGTATAACTTCTTCCCCCAATGCACCAATCTACTCCATTGTTGGCGGCAGTATCTGAATATGCCGAACAAGTCCACATCATATATGCGGTAACTGTTCCTGCGTCCCAATCTGAAGGCATTAATAAATCCCAAGAAGCATAAGTATTAACTGCGTCTGCAAATGGTAATACATAAAAATTAACTTTATTTGTGGCTGTTTCTATAAGAGTGTTGGTGATACAAGCAGAAGTTGTTGTTGGCCATCCACCAGCACTTGATAAAAATATTTGTCCTGTATTTTTTGGTCCCGTTGGTCCTTGTGTTCCTTGATAACCTTGCGTACCTTGAGTTCCTATTATGCCCTGAAAACCCTGAGTTCCTTGTGGACCCTGATAACCTTGGCTTCCTTGTGAACCTGTTCTTCCCTGAATACCCTGTGGACCTTGGTAACCCTGAGTACCCTGGGTACCGATAATCCCTTGCGGACCCTGGTATCCTTGTGTACCCTGAGGTCCTTGAAATCCTTGTGTTCCTTGAGTACCAATTATTCCTTGCGGTCCTTGGAAACCTTGAACACCTTGTGTGCCAATAATTCCTTGTGGTCCCTGATAACCCTGGGTTCCTTGTGGTCCCTGGAAACCTTGTGTTCCCTGTGTACCGATAATACCTTGAGGACCTTGGAATCCCTGTGGACCTTGAGTACCAGCACCAACAACTCCTTGGGGACCTTGATATCCCTGTGTCCCTTGAGTACCTATAATTCCCTGTGGCCCTTGAAATCCCTGAGTGCCTTGTGAGCCAGTTGGTCCCTGATATCCTTGAGTCCCTTGGGTACCGATTATGCCCTGTGGCCCCTGAGGTCCTTGGAAACCCTGTGTACCTTGGGCTCCACTTCCCGCTATTCCCTGAGGTCCTTGATAGCCCTGCGTACCTTGAGTTCCAATAATACCTTGGGGACCTTGATATCCCTGTGTACCTTGGGTACCTATAATTCCTTGAGGTCCTTGATAGCCTTGGGTTCCTTGTGTTCCATTTGCTCCCTGTGGTCCTTGTGGACCCTGAAATCCTTGCGTACCTTGTGTGCCAATTATTCCCTGAGGTCCCTGGTATCCCTGAGTTCCTTGGGTACCATTAGCTCCTTGGGGACCTTGAGTTCCCTGAAAGCCCTGAGTACCTTGAGTACCTATAATTCCTTGAGGACCCTGTGGTCCCTGTGGGCCTTGGAAACCTTGAGGACCTTGTGTTCCTTCAACCCCAGTAGTCCCACCTTGAGCACCTTGAGGACCCTGTGTCCCTTGGAAACCTTGAACACCTTGTGTGCCAATTATACCTTGGGGTCCTTGGAAACCTTGTGTACCTTGAGAACCTACTGTTCCCTGATACCCCTGGGTTCCTTGAGTTCCAATAATTCCTTGGGGACCTTGATATCCCTGTGTACCTTGGGTACCTATAATTCCTTGAGGTCCTTGATATCCTTGAGAACCTTGAGTTCCAATTATACCTTGATAACCTTGGGTTCCTTGTGGACCAGTAATACCTTGGAATCCCTGAGTCCCTTGTGTGCCTATTATTCCTTGAGGTCCTTGATATCCCTGTGTACCTTGTGTTCCATTAGCTCCTTGAGGTCCTTGTGTTCCTTGAAAACCTTGCGTACCTTGAGTTCCGATAATACCTTGGGGTCCCTGGTAACCTTGTGTACCTTGCGGTCCCTGATATCCCTGAGTACCTTGACTACCCTCTCCTACACCAGTAGGGCCTTGTGTACCTTGGTATCCCTGAATACCCTGAAAACCTTGGGGACCTTGGGGACCTTGGTAACCTTGGGTACCTTGCGAACCCAATATTCCATTGATACCTTGAGGACCCTGATAACCCTGTGGTCCCTGTGGACCATTTTCTCCAGCTACTCCAGGAGCACCATCGGCTCCCCTCATACCTGGAATTATTTTTGCTAAATCAGCACGAACATCGTGCTTGTGTAAATCATCTGCAATATCTCCGCTTGATAATCTTTGTAATGCATCTTTAAGTTTGGATTTTTCGTGGCTTTCTAATTCGTGTTTTTCTTTATGATGCTGGTCTGTCGCAACATCAACTAATTTATCGTGGTGTATTGGAAAGTTTCTTTTTAATGCTTCTTGCTCGTTTTCAAAATTATTCAAGTCCCTTAAAATGGTTTTGTGGTCAAAGTCGGTATGGTCTGTTGGTTGCGGAATTAATGGCTTGACTATTTTCTCAATATCTTTTTGGGTTAACTTTGAATTTCTTTCTACTTGAATTTGTTCTTCTAAATAACTTGTCTTGCCCGAAAACTCTTGGTTTATTTCGTTAATTCTGTCTTGAAATTCTTTTTTTCTATCTTCATTAACTTTTTCTATTCCTTTACCAAGCCCAAGAATTTGGTCTTCATCTATAATAGTTTGAACTTTATCATATTCTACATTTGCTATATCATAATCTATAACATCTATTCCTCTTTCTTTGAGGATTTTTTTCTTTAATTCTTCTAATACAAACTGAAATTCTGGGGAAACTATATTTATTCCCTCTTTAAGGGCTTCGTTTTCGGCTTGTTCTAAAATCTTATCGATTTGTTTTTTAATTGATTTGAATTCTTTTGGTGTCATTTATTTATAGCAAGTTGCTATGAATTGAGAGGTTGTTGATTTATCACTCCAGTTTAATGTAAATCCGTCTGCGTCTAATGTATAAAGAGTTGCGGCTGACTCACTTGCCCCATGACTAATTTCTATAATTTTTGCCATAAGGTCTTAAAAGTCATTTTTAGATTTAGAGTTTTGGATTTAGACATTTTTTAACTTGGGTCAAACTCTATTGCAGCACCTGAAAGAAAGAATACCCCACTTGTTCCTCCTGTGCTTATACCAACAGTAATCATATCTCCAGCTGCGACATCAACGCTATCAGTATCAATCGCATCTCCAGTTACTCCTGCGGCAACGCTGATTGATAAAACAGTAACAGTGCCATTTTTGTAAATAGCGACTGTTCCACTGCCAGTATCTAAAGTATTTGTCCTGACATATATTCTTAGATTTTTCAGAGTTCCTGCTATCGGCCACGGTGTTCCAGCTTCTACTGCTGTCGCCTGCGAATTTGAACCAGTTAATTCCCAATAGGTAACAGCACCATTTGATGATTTTCCAGCATTGGTGCTTAAAATTGGAATTACTGTTTTTGTTGTAAGTTCGCTTCCACCTGGTGTTCCTTGTGGACCTTGATAACCCTGAGTACCTTGTGGTCCCTGATACCCCTGTGAGCCCTGAGTACCTATAATACCTTGTGGACCTTGATAACCCTGAGTACCTTGGGAACCTACTGTTCCTTGGTAACCTTGAGTACCTTGTGGTCCCTGATACCCCTGTGAGCCTTGTGAGCCAGTTCTGCCTTGAATTCCTTGGGGTCCTTGATAACCTTGAGTACCTTGGGAACCTACTGTTCCTTGGTAACCCTGTGAACCCTGAGTACCTATAATACCTTGTGGTCCTTGATATCCTTGTGTACCTTGAGTACCAGTAGTTCCTTGATAACCCTGAGTTCCTTGAGTACCGATGATACCCTGTGGTCCCTGTGGTCCCTGGAAACCCTGTGTACCCTGAGGTCCTTCTATCAAATCAGTAGCACCCTGAGCACCTTGTGGACCCTGAAAACCCTGTGGTCCCTGAGAACCAAATTGTGGACCTTGAGGTCCTTGTGTCCCCTGATATCCTTGGATACCCTGAAAACCCTGTGTACCCTGGGTACCTATAATACCCTGGGGTCCTTGAAATCCTTGAGTTCCCTGAGTACCTATTATACCTTGAGGACCTTGGTAACCTTGAGTACCTTGGGTACCTATTATTCCTTGAGGACCTTGTGTTCCTTGGAAACCTTGAACACCTTGGGAACCAACTGTTCCTTGGTAACCTTGAGTACCTTGTGGTCCCTGATATCCTTGCGGTCCAATTAAATCAGTTTTAACTGCTTTTTTAGTTGTTCCAGACACCAAATCAACGTATGGTATTACGTCTGTATCCGCTGGAGTTCCAGCAGTGAGTTCGCTTATTTTTTGGTCAGCCATTTATTAGTTCCTTGTTTGGTTCGTCCAACTTGACGAGTTTTTAGTTTGATTAGAAAATGAACCATCAAAGATAACTATTTTACCCCCGTCTTCTTTTAAAAGGAAAAAACTATCTTCCTTCAAAAGAAAATCTTTAAGTGTAGTTATTGCTTGATTAGTCCAAGACCCTATATTTTTCGTTAAGTTTGAAAAACTCATTCGTATTGTCTAAAATGTTTTTTATTAGCTGGTCTTATTTCCGTTCTTCTTTCCACATTCCTACTTCCATAGAACTTTTTAAGTCCATCTATAAGAGTCGATTTTTCTACCATCAACCTTGTTATTTTGTCTTTATCATCTATAAAATCTATTGCCGCCTGTAATGAAATAATCCTGTGAAATTGCGTAGCAAATCCAGGAGAAGCCGTTGTAGAGGCGGTTGTAAATTCTGTTATATCCCTATCAAAATAAACCTTTAAACCGCTCGTAAGAGTGCATTGGGCTGAAGATGGTGCTGGATATAAGAATAAAGAGTTTGCCACTAAATCATAAACAACTGGCATGCCAGCAATATCCATATATTCTGTCATTGCCACTCCTATATCTTTATAATCAATCTGTTTTAATTTGACATAATTACCATTTACATCTAAAACCTCTACTCTGTTTATTTTTCGGGCGGTTGAGGGAAGAGAATAATCCTGTTGATTTTGGCCTAAAGTATTTATGGCTATCGGTAGGTCCGTTTTATTAGAATCGTCATATTGCCAAGTATCAGTATTTTCCCAAATTAACCTTGTTGTGTTGTGATATTCCTGATTAAGATTACGTGTTTTATCAGCCAATGGATAAGAAGTGGAATCTGTCCCACACAAAAAATCCACGTCTTCTATAAGACCGCTTTTATTCGTAGAGTTAGAGAATTGCATCTATTATTAGAGCCACTCCTTATTTTTTAGCTCCCAGTTAATTGTTTTAGTTAGAGATTGTTCAAATGTTGATGGATATTCAAACCCTAATGATTTTAATTTAGTTCCGTCTAATCCATACCTCAAATCGTGTCCTGGTCTACTAGAATGGAAATCTACCATTTCATAGTTAAGTGGTTTTCCCACTATATTCGCTATAAATTGGGCAAGCTCTAAATTATCAACTTCTTTTTCTCCAACTATGTTGAATCGTCCTTGTGAAGGATTTTTAACATCTATAGTTTCGTCTGTTTTTGTAAGTATAAATAGAACTGCCTTGAGTGCGTTTCTTGCATGAATATAAAACCTTGAACCTGCTTTTGTTTTATCGGGGTTAGAGTGTATCGTTACTTTTTCCCCATTTAAAACCTTTTTAATAACAAGGGGAATAAATTTTTCTGGGTGTTGTCTCTCTCCCGTTACATTCATGGTATTTGTAATAACTATCGGTAATTTATAGGTATTAGCATAAGCTAAACATAAATCTTCCGCCCCAGCCTTACTTGCCGAATATGGGTTTCCTGGTGCATGTCTTGCATCTTCTTTCCAACCACCTTCCATTATTGGTCCGAATACTTCATCGGTTGAAAAATAAATAAACTTCTTTACTGGGTGTAATCTTGCCCACTCTAATAAGTGAAGTGTCCCAATTACATTTGCCATAAAAAATGGTCTTGCATTCGTAATGCTTCTATCTACGTGTGATTCTGCCGCCAGATGAACAACATAATCAACTTCGCCAATTTCTTTTTCTATGCTAAAGTTCAGTTCGCTTCTTAAATCCCACCAGATAAACTTGACTCTATGTTTTTCTTGTTCCCAAATTGATATATTGGTTAATCTGTTTGGGTCTCCTGCATAATTTAGTCCGTCTAAAATAACTATATCCCAGTCGGTCTCTTTTAAAATTCCTTCAACGAAATGATGCCCCACAAATCCACAGGCACCAGTTAATAAAATTTTCATATCTCCTTGATTAAATTATTTAATGATATTTTTTTATATGGCAATTTTGCGACAAAAATATTGCCTATTTTTTTTGGTTTTTCGTCTTTAAAGAACAATTCTTCCGATATTCTTTCCCCTGGTCTTGGTTCTGTTATTATCGTTTTAATCTTCTTGCCAGATTTTTTAATTATGTTTTTTGCCAAATCAATTATCTTTATTGGTTTCCCCATATCCCAAACCCACAACTCCTTGTCTTTTCCTTTTTCCGCACCCTCTATCATTAAAGTTAAACAATCCTGCATTTTTATAAAATATCTTTCCATTCTTGGGTCTGTAATTTCTATTGTTTCATTGTTCCGTATTTTGTTTTCAAATATCATTGCCACGCTTCCCCTCGAAGCCCATACATTGCCGAACCTTATAATAACGAATTTGGTTTTTTCTTTTAACGAACAAAGATATTGTTCACATACTCGTTTTGTTTTACCCATCACCGAACTTGGGTTTACCGCTTTGTCCGTAGAAAGGAATATAAACTTTTTAACCCCATATTTCATAGATGCTTCGGCAACAACTTTCGTTCCATAAATATTATTGTAAATCGCTTCTTCTTTTTGTTCTTCCATCACTGAAACGTGTTTATATGCCGCACAATGAAAAACTATGTCTGGTCTAAACTTTTTAAAAATTCCGTCTATGCGTTTTTTATTTGTAATATCTCCCACCAAACAAGTTGCCCCCCTTAAAAGCCCAGACGTATAAAATATCCCCGTTTCATCTTGGTCGAGTAAAATAAGTTCTTTTGGTTTCATCTGATAAATTCTCATCGCCAACGCAGAACCTATACTTCCCGAAGCACCCGTAATTAAAACCTTAGAAGTGGTAAGCATGATAACATTCTTTACACATTGTTAAACTCTTATGTTGCATATTCGACAATAATACCCTAATCGCTTTTAAACGTTCACCTTCCCAAACTTCTTTTATTGTTGATTTGTTAAGGTCGCCAACTATCAATAGGTTATCGTAATCTCCGCAACAAGCGGAAACCTGTCCGTCCCATTTAATTGAAAGTTTGTGCCATACTTCAGAACAGGGAAAATAAACTGGTTTTTTCTGGTTATGTAAATTTGTTGTCCCAGTATCAACGGAATCAACTACCTTTTTCCATTCGTGAACGAAACTATCTATTTCTTCTTTCGTTTCGTTGGTCATCGTGGAAGAAATATGTATAAATGGCATTCCGTTCTGCCCCCGAATTTCTACTAACTTAAATATGTTATTTTTAAGCTTCTCATAATCTGCACCCCTCATTTTTTTATAACCTCTTTCCGTTGCACCCTGAAATGAAAATATAATTGAATCCAACCTACCTATAATATCCTTCATTTGCTGTTCTTTTATAACCTGCCCATTATTCGTAATATGAATCGGGGTTTTTGAGTATTTTACAAATTCTACTATGTTCGGATTTAAAAATGGTTCTCCCCAACCTATCATTCTTATTGCCATTCCGTGTTTAACGCACTCATCTGCTATTTTTTTAAATAACTCCATGGACATAAAACCTTTTGGTCTTGTCATTCTCTGCCTATCGCACATCTTACATTTAAGATTGCAGTTATTTGTCGGTTCTATATCTACTATTAAGGGAAATTTCAGTTCGTGTGAGGTTTTATATTCCACACTATTATAAATTTTAGAAAATGGATTTTGCCTCATACGTGATTTATAACATCGATAATCTTATCCATTGGTTTCCCTGGTAATCCAACACCGCCCTCAAGGAAAACAACCCTTTCTCTTTCCACTTTTAGTTTTTCTGGATGTTCTATTGTTTCCCAAAATACTTTTTCAAAGTTCTCCATGCTTACATTTTCACAAGCCTCGGTCATAACCAAATCAACTATATCTCTGTTTAAAAATGATTTACTTTGCCAAATATCTACTATTATAACTGGTATATCCATTACATAAGCCATCATTTCAAATGTTCCGTCTTCTGCGTTCCCAACAACAATATCCGCTTTGGATAATAAGTCAAAACACGCATCTACGTGCCCTGGCATGTCTCTGTTAGAAAAGATAACATTATCGTAATCTTCAGCATTGTGATATTCTGTAATTTTTGTAAAAACATTTATTCCCTTAATTGACCTAAGTTTGTTCATTAAGTCGATATTCTCTTGTAAATATGGAACATCCCAATGTGCTGGTCTAAACACGATATTAACTCCATCGTGCTTTTGTTTTGGTTTTTTATGGTCTAAAATCGTAGTTCCCGTAATTTCTATTTTCTTTTTTGGTATTCCCGCTTTTAAAAGCCTATCTGCATCTGTCTGTCCCCATACACAAATCTTATCTGCTTCAAGGGTATAATTATGTGGCGGACAATAATCTACCGTAGCGTTTCTTCCGTGCTGGACAACTACTACTTTCTTACCCAACGAGTGAGCAGTTCTCGCTAAAGCCAAACCAGATTGTAAAACATCTTGCCAAAGAAGCATAACATCTGCATCTTTGATATATCTAACTGTTTCAAAATTTGGAATTATATCAGATAATACTCCGTTATGGTCGTTCCAAAAAATTCTCCTTGACATATTATATTTTTTTTAATTTAAATTGTAACTCGTGGTTAATTGTTATATTGCTTACTATTTCCCATCCTGGCATATTGTCTGGATTAGCAAGAGATTTTACCCTTGCTTCGTTCCAAAAACTTTCGTGGTCTGGATAAAATGCCCCATAGTGGGTAACTGCTGGGAGTTTGTTATAAAATGTCCCACTCTTCTTCAAAACCCTTAATACCTCTTCCGTAAATGCCTTTCCCTCTTTATTGGTAAGATGTTCAAGAAAATGAGACGTATAGATCTCTTCTATTGAGTTATCTGGAAATGGTATTCCATCTCTTACGTCCCAAATAATAGGTTGTCCATAATCAACGTTGTCAATACCTGTAAATCCGTCTTTGCATTGGTCTGCACATCCAATATCCAATTTATTTACTTTAATCTGCGGAAATTTTCTGTCCATTATCAAATGCTTTTTCCCAAATTTCTGAGACCTTTACTAAGCTCCTGTTTTCTTCTACCCATTTTGATTGTTTTTCCGTCAGTTCTTCCCTGAATTTTTTGTCAGTCAAAAGTTTTTCAAGTTTATTATACCAATCCTTATAATTGTTTTTGGCACAGTATCCCACCTCTTTTGAATATGGAATAACATCTGATGCTAAAGTTGCTGTTCCAAGTGCCGCATATTCGTAGAACTTCACGCAACTTTTAGAATGATTAAATTCGTTATCGTGAATTGGTGCCAAACCTATATCTATATTGCATCTCCTCAAAATCTCTGGGAATAATTGTGGATAGTGAAATGGTATATGGGTGAATTTAACGTGTCTCATTTTTTCCCACCAAGTAAGTGCCGAATCATAGTATGCTTTTCTTTCTGGTGCCAATCCAAGTATTTTTATTTGTTGAAAACTATATATCTCGTTTTCTATCGGACTTCCGCACATTCCCTCTAATGTGAAATCAAAATCGTATTTCTTTTGAAGGTCCATAATCACATCTGTAATTATTTGTAGGTCGTTCCAATGAGAAGCTGCCCCAGTATATCCAACTACTAATTTTTCATTTCTCCCCTCTCTTTTTTTGTAAATATCGTAATCTATGGCATTAGGGCATACAAATACATTCTTATTGAATTTCCTCAATTTATTCGCTAAAAACTCGGTAGTAGTGGTAACCGCATCTACTTCTTTCATCAATGTTTCATATTGGAAATTCTTTTCGGTAGAAAGACTAACCGATGGATTATCTGGATTAACTGTCCATAAATCATCATCTAATTCGTAAATAACTCTCTTCCCCCGTTTTTTGTATTCTCTCATTGCCATTATTGGGTCTCTTGGATATGTTCTGCTAAAAACAACCGTATCGGGAAAATCATAGTATTCGTCTGGAATATCGCCCTGTGCTGGTATGGTCATAAATTTAATCGTATGACCACGCATTTTAAGACCCTTAGCTGGTATGTGGTTTCTATAAAACCAACACCCACCAGACCAAGCGTAAGCGGAATCTATAATGTATAAAATTCTCATTTTCCTTGCAAAAATTTAATGAATTTTTTATTTTCTTCTATCCGTTGTTGAATTTTTGAGAGTTCTTCCCTTCTCCAAAGTTCCCCATCATTTATTTTGATGGTCAAAAAAGCTTCTATAATTTCATAATTTGCCAAATCTTTTTTTCTTGCCCAAAGAAGTTTTAACTTCGTTATTTTTTTTGCAATATCCATAGTGTTATCTCCACTTGCCATCAGGGGCAGTTCAAGTGGAACGCCCCCGATAGACAACAACCAAGGAGTGTTGTTAATTTCTATCGTTATGCACCAGCCGAATCCCAGAACATAGCATCAAGGAATCTTGATTTGCCCTTGGTATAAACGGTATCGCCGAACACTGTCCAGCAGACAATATTTTTACCAAGCTTATCAGGAACATCCTTAATTTCAAATTTCGGTGATTGCTGTAGCAATAATTCAATTTGTCTCTTTCTTCCGATGTAGACATCTCTTACTACTCCAGAGGTAGAAATACCCCTTGTAGCAGAAGCAGACGCTGTAGTTTCGGTAGGAAGATTGTTTGAGATGTAAATTTGGAATCCCATGAAGTCTCCCAAATATCCATTTCTCAAAGTAGCGTCAGCGACATTATATCCAACGGTTGTTGCTTTCGCTTCAATCAAATTAGCCAATTTTGGAGTAACAACTGCACACCAATCTCCTGCCTCTTCAACATTATTATCTCTTAACATCTTTCTCGCATTGGCGAAAATGTTAATAATATTTGCCGTTGAAGCCGTGCAAAGAGCAGATGCTGTACCTGCAGCTAAGTCGTAATCATCAGCTTTAATTCCAGCAGAAATATTATAAAATACTTGCTGGTCTATATAGTCCCTTAATTGATATGCAGCTTCCTCTAATAAGGAACGCTGAATATCAACATTTGCCTGTAATTGTTCGATGTCATCAACATAGAAAGCAACAATTCTTTTGTTGTTCACTGTTAATTGGTCGGTTGAATAGGCCAAATCATCGAGTACGTATGGTGTGCCAGGAACATAAGCGACACTTGTTAAAGAGCTGAAGTATTGTTTATTTATAACATCTCCAACTCTTAAAGCGTCCCTAAACTGTACATTGGCAACTTCCATTGACACTAATGATTTATACAAAGGAACTTGTAGAATATCTGACCATAACTCAGGCGTAATCGCTGTAACGTCATTCGTAGAAGTTTGTGAACTCATCTTCTTTCACTCTTCTCTCTTCTTCAATCCTTATAATTCTCCAAATCTTTTTGGAATTGGCGGTCTTCCAGTTTTACCCAAAAACCCCAATTCTGTATAAACCTTTTCCTTTTCTGCAAGAGGAAGCGACTTAAAATAAGCCACTTTTTCCGCATTTGTCATTTCGCTAATATCTTTTTGAATTTCGGATTGTTTAGTCGAGGGAAGAGGTATATTTTCACTTTCGACCTTTTCCCTATATGCTTTTTTCCAAAGAGTGAAATCTTCACCCTTTCTTGTTTCAAGCAAATTTTGACCCATTAATTTTGACTCCTTTATAAGTTTAGAACGTTCTCTATCGTCTAAACCATCAAAGGCAGCCGTAGCTTCCGCAATTTTCTCGTATTCATCCTTAGGTGTATTTGATACTATTTGCGGTGTCGGTTTCTCAATGGGCGTTTCCGACTTTTTTATTCGTCTCTCAATCCTTTCTAATCTGCCAAAAAGTTGGTTAAACTTTTGGTCAAAGTTTCCAGGACTTTGAAGTGGAGTTGGTTCTTCTTGAACCTCTTCCTCAGGAGTTTCTAATGTCTCCTGGTCATCTTGAATTTCTTCAGTCATTTTTTTATAGGATTAAATGTATAATTATCCTGCGACCTTTCGCTTACCTTTTAAATAGTGGTATAACTATAAGTAATCGGTTTTCTTTACTTCGGGAGATTTTTCTCTCGCCTTTTCAAGAAAGCCAAATAATTCTTTTAAAATTTTAACTGTCTCTTGTTTTCCAATAAGTTCCTTCTGTGTTTTTATTTTTGTAATATCTGACATTTCTAAAATCTTTCCCCTAAGGTATTCAATCAAAATTAATCCATATTCTGAATTTGCCAATTCTTTTAAATCACTCATAATGTTTTACTAACTGGAGATGTTGGCGTTGATATTGGTCTTGAAACCCCACCGCCAGCACCTTTAACTGGCATATTTTGGACTAATTGAGACATATCCATTGGTTTTTCAGATGAGAACTTTGATATATCAACTCCCTGTTTTTCAAGTATTCCAAAGAGTATTTTTTTCTTCATTGGGTCTTGTAAGATAGTTGGGTCTGCAGTAATTGCTTGAAGTGCGGCAAACTCAACCTGAGCTGAACTATTCGGGTCTGTGCTTTCACCAGTTATATCAATGTCTATTTTATATTTAATACCTTCGTAGAAATCACTTGGTATTTGGACTAATTTTTCTTTCCCAGTTTTTATTTTCTCTCCCTCTGCAGCTTTCATAATATCAAACTCTTCTTTCGTAGGAAGTTTTGGGAGTTGTGTAAATAATATCGTAGTAGCTCTTTCGTTTATTAGAACTTCATTAAAAGTATCTAAATCTTCGCCAACTAATCTCAATAAATGTTCTGGCGTTGCGTCTTGTTTAAATCTTGGAATAATCACATCATATAAAAGTTGTTTCACATCAAGTGCTATATTTTCTTGTATCTGGGCGAAATACGAATTGGACATTGCCGCAGCTAATTGGGCCGAACCCAATGGAGTTCCTGAGGGCAATCTTTGTCCTTGTTGAACATCATAAGAGAACGATAATTCGTCCCTATTTTTAAGCCATTTTTCGGTTTCGTCATTAAAGAAAGCAAGGTTTCTATCGGTCATATCTATCTGGGTAATTTCCCCATCCACCTTTAAAACTTCTCCATTTCTAACATCAGTCATTAAATTACGTGCTATTTGCTGGTCTCTTGTTTGGAATAATCTTAAAGCCGCCCAATAACTTGTTTTCGCCTGTAAATTCGCTATTTCGTTTTCTCTTATTTGTGGGTCAATCAAAGTTTCAACAACACCAACGCCCAACCATCTTCCTGCTATTTTTTCAAGGTGAAATTCCCAATATGGATGTTTGTCTATTTCGTCTTCTTTCAAAATAACTCCATTGTGCGGTGTGATGGCACCGTCAAATCCCTTTACATCAACACCTACGTCTGCCACATAAATTCTTTTATATGTGTAATGTTTTACACCTTCGTTATCTGTATTTTCTATCTCGCCATACCTTTCATAAACTGCGATGTATGGCTTATCCATTTTCCTGTGTTCAGTAATGGTTGTTTCTATATCATTCCACCCCATTTTCCTTCCTATCTTTCTAAATTCAACTGGAGTATAAAGATGTTTTTCTATAATATAGTTTGCATCGTTCAAAGTATCTGCAGATTGCTCAACTATAAAATTCCTCAAATCAACGAAATAAGGAACTCCTTTTACTATTTTTAAAACAACCGAACCAAATATGGGAAGCTCAAAGAAAATTCTGTTTAATACCTTGCCAAAATTCTTGTCTTTCATCCAATACTTTAGGTCTCTTTCAAATATCCAAGTCCTGAACGGATAACTTCCATCTGCACTTAAAATACGGATATGTTTGGTATCAAAATCTATCGCTTTCGTGGTAACCTTGCAAGGGTTCTTTACAATATTATAAAAATACTTTTTATCGCCATCTGCGTCAACATCTCCAGTTGCAAATTTGGAGTTGTAATAGCGATAAATCTTTTCAATCATATCTTTTTGATTGAAAGAATATCCTTTAACGATATTGATTATGTCAAAATCGTATTTGTCTTTCTCCTTGTTAATCTTCCTTAAAATGTCTGATAACATATTTTGCGATGATATCCACTTCCTTGTTCGTTAAATCTGGATAGCAAGGTAAAGTTAAAGCTTGTTTAGATATTTTTTCGGTTATGGGAAGATTAACTTTTCCATATCCGAGACGCCTATAAAATGGCGTGAGATGAATTGGCTCAAAATATACTTTGTTGCCAATCCCTTTTTTATTTAGGTGTTTTCTTATTGATTCTCTTTCTCCGCCAAAATTACGAGTGTATAATTGATATGTTTCAAATATTCCCTTCTTGTGAGAAACAAATCCATCAAAGGCATAATCGTATCTTTCCGCAATTTCCCTTTTTCTTTTAATATTATTGCTTATCTTATTAAGTTGGGATATTCCAAGAGAAGCCACAATATTGGACATTCTCCAGTTATATCCCAAGTCAACAAAATCTTTTTCTTTTCCGTGGTTAATTAATCTTTTTAATTTTTTGTAAAGTTCCTTATTGTCAGTTACTATCGCCCCACCATCTCCAGTGGTTATTATCTTGTTCTGACAAAAACTATAAACCCCAATTTCACCAAATGTTCCAACCATCTTTTTGCCATAATATGCACCCAAACCTTCGCAAGCATCTTCGATTAAAAAAAGTCCATAATCATCTGCTATTTCTTTTAATTCCTGTATTTTACAGGACGTTCCCCCGACATGAGCTGGTATAATCGCTTTTGTCTTGTTGGTAATTTTTTTTAATACATCTTTTGGGTCTAATCCATAGGTTTCTTTTTCTATATCCGCAAAAACTGGTTTTGCCCCCACAAAAAGAACACAGTTTGCCGTGGCTATATAACTAAACGATGGAACTATTACCTCATCTCCCTCACCAATTCCAAGTGCGATTAGAGAAGCGTGAAGTGCCGAAGTTCCAGAATTACAAACTATGGCATATTTTGCACCAGTATATTTGGCTAATTTCTTTTCAAATTCATCTGCCTCGCCACCAATAGTCCATTCTGTTCCACGACTGACAACCTTCTCTATCGCCTTAATATCATTTTTATCCCATTTAATTTTAAATAGTGGGATTTTCAAGTTTTTTTATAATTTTAACTGGTATTCCAAATGCCATTACATTATCTGGGATATTTATATTTACAAAAGAGTATGCCCCAATAATAGAGTTTTTGCCTATTGTGATATTTGGCATTATGGTAGAGTGCGTTCCTATTCTACAATTTTCTTTTAAAATAACTGGACCATATTTATCGTCTATGGTAGATGCAGACAAAATTGTGCAATGTGGACCTATCTGAACATAATCCTCAATAGTAACCCCATTTTGGGCGTTAATAACTGTAAAGGTTCCTATGTCGGTATATTTACCCAGTTTTAGTGAGTTGCTTCCGAGAACTATCCAATTCCATTTTGTCGGTTTCCCGCTTTTTATTCTCGGCTTCTTCCAGCTTAAAAATCTCCTTGATGACATTTTCGCTTGCGTTTTTAATTTTCATATTCGACTTTCCACTTTCCCTTTTTTTATTTCGCAGACCAATGGGGATAATTTGTTCTGGTTTTAAAAAGAAGGGTGCTTCATAATACATTGAAGACGAATTTGTAATAAATCTCTTGCAATTTTTTAATAGTGCCAAAAACTTTGGTCTCGGTTGATTTCCCGAATTGGCGTGTAGATTAACAAATTCAGAACCCTTATCTTCGTTTGACCTTATCCAAATAAACGGAACTTGGTTTGTTGAAAGTGCGTCAAATATTTCTATCAGGTCTTCCTTAATATGGTTAATACACGGATTATACAAAATTAAATCATATTCTCCGCCAGGTAAACAACTTTCATCAACTTCCATATTGTCCAACATTATATTTCCAACTACTGCTGCGTTTGGCGTTTTATCTACTGCCCTACATAAATCTTCAACCCGTTTTTTCGCTGTTGGGTTGGTACACAACTGAAGGTCTGACATTAAAGTTATTGAGTGCCTATAAACTTCGTCATTTGTTCCCTGTGAGATTTCTCCTGCCCATAGGTGGATTATCTTTTTTCCGTTTCGCCATTGTTCCAACACAAAATCAAAAGTTTCTTTCCTATCCCCAACCGCCAAAATATGGGTTGCATCTTCCAAAGAGCTTGTAAGATGGTCTAAGTCCTCAAGTTTTTTTCTTAAAAGAGATATTGCTCCATTAGAACTACGACTGAAGCTTACTATAAATAGAAACATAATTTTTTATATTAACCACCATTTCGTTGAATTGTTTCGGATTAAGCGAAATATTTGCGTCTATACAACTATCATCTAATTTAAAGTGCTTTTCTATAAATGGAAATGGTCTTACGTCTGTCGTCAAGGAATGGTCTGATAGTCCAACTGGTTTTCCTAATTTCTTTAATTCTTCTATCCTTTCTATCTGCGAATTTTCGCAGGGATATTTGCTAATACAATGAAGTAGGGTAATATCGGCATTTGGTATCCAACTTAACGTTTCCTTAATTTCATCTATGGTCGCCATTTTATTTTCGTTTTTAATACTTCCAGTGCTCATTAAAATCGGTTTTCCCTTACTGGCGATATACTCAACATATTTTTTATTTATGAGATACGGACTTGCTATTTTATGGCGTTTCACCAAAGTATCAACAAAATCTATAACTTCAAAATCTTCGTCTTTATAAAAAGTCAATGGACTTCCCCAATGCGGGGTGGACATAAACTCAATTCCTAATTTATCGGTTTGGTTTCTTAATGCTATCCACTGCTCTTTTGTAAATTCGTATTTTTCTAATCCTATACCCCAAAATGTCTGAAACTTTATAGCATTTGCTCCGCATATTGTCGCCATTTCAATCGCTTCCTTTGCCTTATTAAAATCCCCTTCGTGATTTACGCCAAATTCAGCAATTATCATTTTTGTATTGTTACCTCCGCTAAAATCCAATCATCTTTATCATCTATATCTATGCTTCTTTCCCTTGGCATAATATACGGAAGCACCTTATTAGTATAAAAACTTTTATATTTTCTTAATATCTGCGGGGTTGAAACATAAATAGAACCATTGGGAACATACATTTTGGGCAGGTCTTGGCTTCGTTGGTTAAAATACTTATGCCCGAATACTGGCGTTAAAAACTTGTTTCCTTTTATTTTCATTAACCAACATTGGTTCGCCCCCGCTTCAACCATTGAAATAACAGAATCGCATTTGTTTCTTAAAAATACATCTATCGCATTATCTATATCCTGCGAAGTTCTAAGCGGACAGGTTGGTTGGAGCAAAACAACAATATCACACTCTTCTTTATTTATAATATCCAATACAACATCTATTGTTTTTGCCCAATCTGTTGCTAATATTTTCGGTCTCTCCACTACTTTTGCTCCATATTTTAGGGCAATGTCGTGTATCTCTTCATTTTCGGTTGAAACCACAAAATCGGTTAATCTTTTGGATTTAATCGCAGAATCTATTGTATAAGCAATCAATGGTTTTCCACCCAATTTTTTAATGTTCTTTTTAGGTATTCTTTTAGAACCACCTCGTGCAGGTATAATTGCTAAAATTGTTTTCTCCTTGAACATAATTTTATGGTTTAATAATCGCCCACTCTACTCCTCCCGCACCCGCTGGTGGGATTCTTATTCTTCCTCCCAAATCGTGAAGCTCTACATTTTTTTCTTTAACAAACTCGTCTACCACTTTTCCAATGTCTTCTCCAAAAGCACTTTTATAATCGTGACCACCCAATATTCCTCCTATCTTTACTTTATCCCACCACCCCATATCTGTTTTTATGTTTTCGTAATCGTGATTTCCGTCTATATAAACAAAGTCAAATATCTTATCATAAAACATTTTGAGTGCCTCTTCTGATGTTTGTCTTATGATTATAATTTTATTAAAAATTGATTCTGTGTTTTTAATTAGTTTTTCAAGTTCTTTGTTTTGGTCATCTATTGTGTAATCTCTTGTGTTGTCGAAATATGGTAAAAATGGGTCAACTAAATATAGTTTTCTAATATTAAGAAATCTACATAGGTCTAGTGCATTTCTTCCATCTCTTACCCCAACTTCAACCCCAACTAGTCCTTCACCCATTTCTATTTCTTGGTTTTCTAAAACGAATTTAGTGAATGCCGTTCCCTGATTCATATTTTTTGTATGCTTCTAACCCTATTGTATTTTCTCCTGGTCTTGGCAGAACATACGCAACAATTTTATCAAGATGACCCATTCTTACTCCTGCCGATTTCATTCTTTCATAGACATCTATATCTGAAACCCTGTCCCATTTCTTTTTCCAGCAGTTTGAGTCGTATTTAAAAATATCCGCCACATATTTTCTATAAAGCCAAGTTTGGCAACCGCCCGACCTCGTTTCTCTTTTTCCATTGTTTTCTGCGATATAATCCCCACTGACAAATTCGTAATTTCCCTTAATGGCGTAATCCAATAAAACCTGTATGTGGTCTTTTGTCCAGGTATCGTCATCGTCTATGTGTGCTATCCAGTCCCCCGAACACAACTCGGTTGCCCTGTTTGTTGCTCTTACTGGTCCTATAAACCATCTTATTTCTGGGTCTTTCAAAAGTTCTTTCTCATATTCATTCCTTTCTTTGAGGTTCTGCCAAAAAATAGGGATTGGAGATTCTATTTTCCTAAGAACTTCTTCTGTATCGTCCGTGCAATAATCACCGACAATAACGATTTCAATTTTTTTATAAGTTTGCGATAATGCCGAAGCTAAAGCCCTTTTGAGAAGTAAATCACTACGATTATGGGTAGGAATACGAACACTAATAAGAAGATTATTTGTAATGCCAACATTTTTTTGTCTTGCCAAATTAATCCTTATTATTTCTGTTATAGTTCTTGGTATCATCGGGACAATGTTCATAATGACCACGCCAATTATATGGTTTCCAATTGCGAGAATCTTTCGCAATTTGCTCCTTGTCCCACTTTTTATTATAGATAGCATAATTACCAGCTAAAACTTTTGGCGAATCTTTTAACTTCTTTAAGTTCCCTTTTGATATTAAATCAAATGTTGCTCTATCTGACATACCACCTATCGGAACTGGTGCTCCACATAAATCGCATACCTTCTGCTGTTTAAGAAATAGTTCTGTGTTTTTCCACCAACCTGGTTCATTTGGAACTGCATTTTTTCCTTCATTAAAAAGAATATCCATCGCCCCCGCAATTTCGCAGAAATAAACCCCATAGGGAGTTATTGAACAACAAGCCCATCTATGCTGAACCCAGCAACTATCTTTTAGTTCTTTGCGAAGTTTATTATCTTTAACTATTTCTTTCATCGCCACCAAAAGTGGCTGATGAACTCCCCCGTCAGTTGAGTGTTCGTTATAAGAAATCCTCTCTTTGTCAAATGTTTCTAAAATTATATCTTCGTATTCTTTCCATTTATAACCAGATGTCCAAAGTTCTCGTTTTGTCTTGTCTGGTATTTTCTCCTGATATATTTTGCAAATTTCTCTGAATTGTGGGTGTAATGTCGGTTCCCCCCCCATTAGACCTATTCCCCCAAGAAATCCATCTAAATTATCAATGGACTTTCTTATCGTATCTAAATCCATAAAGAAAACTTTCTTGTGGTGTCCAACCATTCTTGTGCAATTTGCACACTGGTTGATACAGGCGTTGGTAACCTCTATTTGCATTAATGTACTTTTCCAAATTGGTCTCATTTTAAAATATATGGTCTTTCTTTATTACCCGTTTCCTGAAGTATCTCTAAATTTGCGTGTTTATCTATTACTGCCCAAAATTCTTCTTCGGTCATTCCAAAAAATT
>Ga0315273_10003078_pt1 | contig 20045 bp, 21 predicted proteins | sample YL17G02_0_MG_FD_205753 | JGI IMG/M metagenome (GOLD analysis project Ga0315273, IMG submission 205753) | Sediment microbial communities from Yellowstone Lake, YNP, Wyoming, USA - YL17G02_0 | ecosystem: Environmental > Aquatic > Freshwater > Lake > Sediment | place: USA: Wyoming | collected...
GTAGAGGTCGGGCGGTAGGACTGGCCGGATGACATGCTCGATCAGATCGGGCCGCATCAGGGTGTCGATATCGATGCCGTCCCGGTGCTGACTGGACAACACCACGGCGGTGATGAACTCGGGCTTGCCGTGGCGATAACGGACCGTCACCTGGCTCTTCGCGTCCGGTCTGAGGTAGGGCATGACCTCTCCGCGCCGGACCTCGGAAGCACGGTGCACGAGCTTGTGGGCCAGGTGGATGGGCAGCGGCATGTACACATCGGTATCCCGGCAGGCATAACCGAACATCATGCCCTGGTCGCCGGCTCCCTGGCGATCGAGCTCGTCCTGGTCGCCCGGATCGGTGCGCATCTCGAGCGCCTTGTTCACGCCCTGGGCGATGTCGCCGGACTGCTCGTGGATGGAGGTGATGATCCCACAGGTCTCGGCGTCGAAACCGTACTTCGCTCTGGTGTAGCCGATACGGGCGATGGTGCGGCGGGCGACCGCAGGGATATCGACATACGTGCTCGTGGTGATCTCTCCCGAGATCACCACGAGCCCTGTAGTGACGAGCGTTTCGCAGGCGACCCTGCCGTTGGGGTCGTCTTTCAACACCGCATCCAGCACTGCGTCGGAGATCTGGTCGGCGAGCTTGTCGGGGTGTCCCTCGCTGACCGACTCCGATGTGAACAGGAACTCGTGGTCCTCCACTGCTACCTCCAGATGCGGGGCCCAGGAGGCGTCTCTGCGCGCCCCCGTTTGTGCTCACGGTCATCGGAGCAGTCTACCGCCCCGCGGAGTACGCGTCCACTCAAAGCTCGTTGGAGGACGCCGCATCGCGCCCGGCGAGACGCGACCCGATGCGCTCTTCGAAACGGGCAAGGTCGATGAGGTACCGTTCGTGCACGCCGGCGCCCACCTCCCCTATTTCGTCCGTCACCGACACCTGGAACACGAGTCGTCGTCCGTCGATCTCGGACAGCGTCGCGCGGGCGCGGACGCGCATGCCCACGGGTGTGGGCGCTAGGTGGGTGATATCGAGACGCGACCCGACGGTGGAGGTGCCCGGCAGCAGGAGAGCTGCCACGACCTTCACTGCTGCGCTCTCCATAAGACCCACCATGGAAGGGGTCGAGAGGCCGGCCACCAAGCCCGAGCCGACCGCGGCCGCCGTCATGGCTTCTGTGACTTCGGCCTCAACCTCAGCCTCGAGCCCCACGCGTAGCATCATGGCACCCCTCCTCGCTTCGTGTCGCAGCCGGGCCCTCTATGTGCGCCGATCCAAAACCCGGCGGGCTTTTCCCGTGTGTCGAGGCAGAGTCCTGGGCTCCACGAGCTTCACCCGCGCCCGCACGCCCAACTCCTCCTGAAGTCGATCCTCGATGTGTCTCTCGAATTCGACCAGGCGCCTTATGGCGTCCGGGTAGAACGCGGGCTCCACCTCGACCTGCACCACCATCTCGTCAATCGAGCCCTTGCGGTCGATCAGCACCTGGAAGTGCGGTTCCACCCGCTCGATCTCCATGAGTACATCCTCGATCTGCGACGGGAAGACGTTCACGCCCCGCACGATGATCATGTCGTCAGTGCGGGCGTACACCTTGGTGTGTCGGGCCACAGTGCGCCCACATGCGCACGGCCTGATGGTCACGGAAGCGAGATCACCCGAGCGATAGCGCACCACCGGCACCGCTTCTTTGGTGAGTGAAGTGAAGACCAGTTCGCCTTCCTTCCCTTCCGGGAGAAGCTCCCCCGTCGCGGGGTCGACGACCTCGACGATAAAGTGGTCCTCATTTATATGCAGGCCATCTCTGACCGCGCACTCGCCCGACACGCCCGGGCCCATGAGCTCGGTCAGTCCGTAGTTGTCGGAAGCGATGATGCCCATGCGTCGCTCGAGTTCGTCCCGCAGGTTGTTGGTCCACGGTTCCGCGCCGAACAATCCCACCCGCAGATCGAGATCCTGGAAATCGAAGCCCAACTCGGACGCCGACTCGGCGATGTACATGGCATACGACGGCGTGCACACAAGCAGCGTGCTGTGATAGTCCCGCATGATGGTCAATTGGCGCCGAGTGTTGCCTGTGGAGGCGGGGATCACGCTTGCTCCAATGCGCTCCAGGCCACCGTGCATGCCGAACGCACCGGTCTGGAGCCCGTAGCCGAACGCCACCTGAGCCACGTCGTGGGGACGGGCGCCGCCCGCAGTCACCACTCGGGCACAGAGCTCAGCCCAGGTGTTGAGATCGCCGCGGGTATAGCCCACCACGATGGGGCGACTCATCGTGCCCGTTGAGGAGTGGACGCGTACGACCTGCTCCAAAGGCACGGCGAACAGGTCGTACGGGTACGCCTTGCGGAAGTCTTCCTTGACGGTGAACGGAGCGATCTTCAGATCGTCGAGCGTCCTGATATCGTCGGGTCGAAAGCCTGCAGCGTCCCAAGAGAAACGATAGAAGGGCACGTTCTTGTAGCTCCAGCGGAGCGTCATCTGCAGGCGTCGGAGCTGCAAGTCGTGGAGCTCATCGCGATGCATCGTCTCGTATTCTTGGTTCCAGATCTCGTTCATCGACCCTCCGTCTTCGAACCACCACGGCCGGCGCACGGACCGAAGTAGATGGCCCGCACTTGGGTTTCGTCAGTCGGCTCCCTCTGGCGCAGTTCCCGCTTGTTCTGCCCGAACACCGACAGCTGCGTGACCGACACGTCCCCATCTGGTGTCTGCGGATCCGGCGACCACGGGCAGGCCGAGTGAGATCGGCTCTACTCAGCCGGCATTCTACGACACCACGCTACGATAGAATAGCGGCATGACCGCAGTCGTCCGCATCGCCTTGCTTGCCGATGCACCCCAGCTGCAGAAGCTCATCAACGCATACGCGGCCGAGGGGCTGATGCTGCCACGTTCGCTCCACTCCCTCTACGAGCACGTGCGCGACTATCTGGTGGCCGATGATGACGGCCGCATCGTCGGGTGCGTGGCGCTTCACGTGGCCTGGGAGGACCTTGTCGAGATCCGCTCCCTTGCCGTCGCTGAGGAGGCGGGCGGGCTGGGCATCGGCACGCTTCTGGTTCAAGCGGCGCTCGCCGACGCCCGCTCTTTAGGAGCCCGGCGGGTGTTCGCGCTCACCTACGTCGAGCCGTTCTTCGTCGGTCTAGGCTTCCACCGTGTGGACAAGGCAGACCTGCCACACAAGATCTGGCAGGAATGCGTGCACTGTATCCACTTCCCCGATTGCGACGAGGTCGCTCTGATCCTAGAGCTGGTTTCAGAATGACGCGACGCGATGAGCGAGCGCGAGACAAGGACGCAGGGCGCGCCTACTGGGGCCGAAGAGCTCCTTCGGTGTATTTGACCGACGCGTTCCACAAGATCCACTCGGTGTACCCCTGCTCCTCCACCGCTTTGATCTGAGCCTTCACCTGCTCGACGCCATAGGTGACCCCATAGAGTGAAAAGTCCTGCAACCACGGCCGAACGATCGCCCCTGTTCCCTGCAGTCGCCGCGCAGAGTCCTTCATGGCCGCCGTGATGATCTCATACGGGTGGGAGTTCGGGCTTTTCTGGTTGTAGGATCCCCCCCTGTAGTGCGACGGGTAGATCATCGGGCACACGATATCGACGTTGCGCGACACTTTCTCGATCTTCTGTCCGATCCCCATATCGTCCTTCACGTGCACTGTAAGCCCGAAGACGTCGGCCGAGACCCACACGCCGCGCTTCTCCAGACGCCCGCGGGCGTACGAAAGGAACTGCGCGATGGCGTCCTCCATCGATCCGAAGGCACCGGGATACACGGCGTCGGATATCTTTCCGTCGCTCGGGAAGCGCACGTAGTCGAACTGGACCTCACGAAAACCCCTATCCGCCGCATCCTCGCCGACATCGACCAGATACTCCCACACCCGTCGGTCGTAGGGATTGGTATACGCGGACTTCTTGTTGTCGCGCCAGATACCCCCGTTCTTACTCTTGACGGCGTACTCCGGACGGCGTTTGGCAAGAATGGGGTCGTTAAAGCACACGATTCGGGCGATAGGGACGATCTTGTGCTCTCGCAGGGTCGCCATGAGCCCGTCGATGTCCTGGATCCGCCGCTCCTCCAGTTTGAGCTCATTGGCCAGGGGCACGTCGGTATCGTAGGACACGTACCCCGTGGCGTCTTTGACGTCGATGACCATGGCGTTGATCTCGGTGCGGTCGGCCAGCGCGAGTTGCTTGTCCAGGATCTGTTTGGAGCCGGCCGCCCAACTGGAGACGTAGATCCCCTTGACCGGAGTGTACGAGAGGTCGCGCAGACTGCTCAGATCTATCACGGGGAGGGCTTGCAGCTTCGAGGGTGCCGCGATTGCGGCCTGTGCCGTGGCCCCCATAGAACCGCCCCGGACAAGACGGGGAAGCGACAGTCCGCCGCCGGCGACGCGGGCTCCCACGGCCCAAAACGCGCCGAAACCCACCGCGAAGGCCAGCACGATGCTCACCGCGATCACAGCCAGCGCGGGCCCCGCCGTGCGGGTCGACCGGCGTGTTCTTCTCGAAACGTAGGTACTCATCCTGCGCGAGTCTACCAGAGACACGCTCTTCTGGCCGCCCCGAGGTGGTCGAACGGCCCATGGTCTGCTACCGTTCTGCCAGCATGCTGAGGTATGACAAGATCCTTCGGTTCACGGCCCTGGCTTTTGTCTGCGGAGCGATCCTCGGTCTGGCGGGGGGCTTGGTGTTCGGCGGTGGCCGCGACACGGCCACCGCCAACAGCCCCGCCACGCTCGAGCCAGGCACCGCGGCCACGGCCACCCCCGGTTCCGGCCCCGCCGGGTCGCCCATGACCGCACAATCGGCCAAGGAGATGGGCGCCAATGAGTTCGGCCTGATCCCCGTGCTCGAGTACCACAAGATCGGCACACCGGAGAGCCGATGGACCCGCACTCCCGCCAACTTCCGCAAGGATCTCGCCCTGCTCCGATCTGCGGGCTTCTACCCGATCAATCTGGCTGATCTCGCTGCAGGCGCGATCGAGGTCCCGGCCGGGAAGACCCCCGTCGTGCTTACCTTCGATGACTCCAGCCCCGGTCAATTCCGCGTCCTCGACGACGGGTCTGTCGACCCTGACTCAGCGGTGGGCATCATGCAGCAGGCGGTCAAGAGCGGAGGCTGGGCTTCCAAGGCCTCGTTCTATGTTCTTCTCGACGTCCACCCCGGCGACACTATCATCTTCGGCCAGCCCGACGCTCAAGCTCAGAAACTGCGCGATCTGGTGTCGTGGGGCTACGAGGTCGGAAGTCACACGGTGACGCACCTGAACCTCAAGAAGGCGTCGCTCAAGGAGAGTCGGAAGCAACTGGCCGTCTCGGCGGCGACGATAGAGAAGTACGTGGGCGGAGGCTACAAAGTACGCTCGTTGTCGGTGCCGTTCGGCGCGTATCCGAAGGATGACAGCCTGCTCGCCTCCGGCGAGTACGAGGGCATGACGTATGCGTACAAAGCAGCTTTGAAGGTGGGCGGAGGATCGACACCGTCACCTTTCACCGCCGCGTTCCGTCCCCTTCACATCCCCCGCATCCAGGTGACTGGGAGCGCGCTTCAGGACATGGTCGACGAGTTCACCTCGAACCCAGAGTTGCGGTACGTCTCAGACGGCGATCCAGCGGCCATATCGGCGCCCAAGGTCTTGGCTGAGAAGCTCGGCGAACCCCTTCCCGACCAGGGGCGTCCCGTCATCCGGTACTAGGGCATGAGCCGAAGGGTGAGGCCCGTCTCCGCCCGAACGACCTGCAGCGATGCACCGCACAGCCCGCATTCCGCGTTCTGGCCGACAGTGGCATCAAGTCCGATGTGCACGTTCACGTGGCAGTTGGGACACAAGGCGTCCATGTCCGGTTCGACGCCCTGCAGAGGAAACTGTTCGCCCACGAGTTCCCACAACGGGTCGTATTTCTTCGCCACGGTCACTCCTCCACGCAGGGGTCCGGTCGCAATGGTGCGGCTGGTCGTGTCGCCGCACCTCCTGCAGAGTTTCTCACACCCACGCGCCACTGCTCAAGTAGAACCATGATGACTCCCCCTCCACGGCAGACGACCATCTCCTGCTTCGACCTCGGCCTGGTCGAATACGGTCGAGCTCAGGGATTGCAGACCGAACTGCAGCAGGCGGTGGCCGACGAGATCGTGCCGGGCGTGGTTCTTCTGCTCGAGCATCCGCCGGTGGTGACCTTGGGCAGTCGGGGCACGCCGGCCGACCTTGTGCAACCGTCCAGGAGCGAGGTGACGCTGCCGGTGATGCGCTCAGAGCGAGGAGGCGCCGCCACTCTGCATGCTCCCGGCCAGCTGGTGAGCTATCCGATCATCCCGGTACCGGGACGCGATCTCCGGCGGTTCGTCTGGGACCTCGAAGAAGTCCTGGTGCGCCTGGTCGCGGATCTCGGCATCACCGCGGAGAGGAGCAGCGGCCGGCCGGGCCTCTACGTTGGCGCTGACAAGATCGCTTCGGTCGGGCTGCGCTGCCGGCGATGGGTGGCAAGCCACGGAACATCGCTCAACATTTCCAATGACCTGCGATTGTTCGACGCTATCATCGCCTGCGGCGACGCGCGCTTGCGCCAGACGAGCGTGGCCGCCCTCACTGGGTTCGCACCCGACATGCCGACGGCCAAGAAAGCCTACGTGGAACACTTCGCGTTCGTGTTCCAGCGGACCCTGCTTCCGCCGGAGCCGGCCACGCCCGCGGACGTGAGTCGATGGGCCGCCGGTCGATCGTGATACCCACGGCAGGATTCGAACCTGCGACACCTGGCTCCGGAGGCCAGTGCTCTATCCCCTGAGCTACGTGGGCGGAACGAGGAACAACTAGTATACCGGTTTCGCCGTCTCCGGCCAGTCCTGGTAGCATGCGTCGCCACCGGCGCCGGCGGCGATCAGCTCCGGTTCCCCCTTCTCCGGGTACGGCACGACGAGGTGGTCGAGGTCAGATGGCAGCAGCGTATTTCGGAACACCGCGCGCGCTTCGGCGAGGAGTTCGCGGCGGCCATGCCGAGAACTCACGTGTGTGAGGACAAGCAGTCGGGCCCCCGCCCGATCCGCCACCTCTGCTGCTTCGTGCGCCGTCGAATGACGGGTCTCCAGGGCCCGCGAGCGCTCGGATTCCGTGAACGTGGCATCGTGTACCAGGACTGTCGCCCGGTGGCTGAGCATCACAACCGACTCCGTGGGCCGAGTGTCTCCCGTGACGACTATCGTGCGGCCGCCGCGGGCTTCATCCATGATCTGCTCGGGTTCGACCACCACGCCCGATGCGAGCACGAGAGACTCTCCCAGTTGCAAACGGCGAAAATCCGGACCAGGCTGGACGCCGAGCGCGATCGCCTGCTCGGGGTGGAAGCGGCCGGGCCGGGGGCGTTCACGTAAGCACCACGCCAGGCTGGGAAGGCCATGATCGGTGCGCGTCGCGGTGATCTGATACGCCTCCGTATCGACCACCAGCCCCGCACTTACCTCGTGCACCTCAAGAGGGTACGGGAACCTGCCGAATATGCGGTGCGAGACCTGGAGTATCTCTTCTAGCCCCGGTGGACCGTAGAGCTGGAGCGGCTCCTCTCGGCCCAATAGACCGAATGTCTTGAGGAGCCCGGGCAGGCCAAGGAAGTGGTCGCCGTGTAAGTGCGTGATGAATACCCGATCGATCCGCGCGAGACCGACGGAGCGCATCAGCTGACGCTGGGTTCCCTCACCACAGTCGAAGAGAAGGCGTTCGCCTCCCCGGATGACCAGTAGGCCGCTCGGAGCGCGGTCGACGGTCGGGACAGCCCCCGCCGTCCCCAGGAAGACCAGGCGCAGATCCATGGACTATTCTCGCGGAGCGGACGGTCTGTCGACGAGACGTCTGACCGCGTCCGGCGTGTAGTCCGCCGGGCTTTGCCGGAACAGCGGGCAGCGGCATCCCTGCCAAGAGTAGCGGAACCCGTAGGCCTCGGCGATCTCGATATGGCAATCCGACAGGGGCGACCGGATGACCTTGAAGGCGCCGTACACATCGCGACGCGGTGTGTCCACGAACGGAGCCAGATCGAGCTCTGCGCGGAACACCTTCTGCAGGCACCCGAAGAAGGTCACTCCCCATTCTTCGAATGCATAGACATAGCGACACGAGGCACGAAGACAGCGGACCGGGAACACCACCCGCTCGCAGATGACGCCGCACCCACGGCATTCGAGATCGTCGGATGCGCGTCCGTTTCGCCGAGTGTCGTATGATGGCGCAGACATGTTCGGCAGTATAACACCGCGCCTTCAGGCGCCCGGCGGTCGATACGACTCTCAGGAGGCATCCATGACAGGCCTAGCGTCACCACTCTCCCTCGGGCGGTTCACGATGCGGAACCGCATCATCATGCCCCCCATGGCGAACAATCTTGCCGAAGAGGACGGCACTGCCTCGGCAAGACTCGTCGAGCACTACCGGGTGCGGGCGGCCGGCGGCCCGGGGATGATCATCGTGGAACACAGCTACGTGACCCGCGACGGCCGGGTGGATCCCCATCAGCTGGGCATCAGTGCCGACGCCCACGTGGCCGGACTCGCACCCATCGCCGCGGCCATTCACGAGGGCGGCGCGCTCGCGGTCATCCAGATCACCCACGGTGGCTCACGCTGCCCGAGTTCCGCCACGGGAAGACAACCGGCCGGTCCCTCGAACATTCGCGTGCCCGGCGACCCTGAAGACCCCCGTCCTCTGACGATCGAGGAGATCCACAGCCTCCCGGCCCTGTTCGCTGCTGCTGCGCGCCGCGCGATGGAGGCCGGATTCGAGGGCGTCGAGGTGCACGGAGCGCACGGGTATCTGCTGAACGAGTTCGCCTCCCCCTACACGAACCGCCGCACCGACGAATACGGCGGGCTGCTCCCCAATCGCCTGCGTGCGGCCGGAGAGGTGTTGACGACGGTGCGCGACGCTCTTGGAGACTCTCTGCTGTTGTATCGCTTCGGGGTCGACGACGGCCTCGATGACGGCGTCACACCGACGATGGCGGCGGAGATGGCGCCCACGCTGGCGGGTTGGGGAGTCGACCTCCTCGATTGCAGTGGAGGCCTGTGCGGGTCGCGCCCTGTCGACCGCACGGGCCAGGGGTTCTTCGTTCCCGCCGCCGCGATCGTGCGCGCCGCCTCGCCGGTGCCGGTGTCGGCGGTCGGTGGCATCACCGAGCCCCGATACGCCGACGACATACTGCGGCGCGGTCTGGTGGATGCGGTGTGCGTAGGCAGGGCACAGCTCAAAGACCCGGAATGGGCGGCCAAGGCCCTGGCCCAGGTGGGCTGATAGCTCATTTCGGAATGACGCATCGCCGGCCGGGCGAGATGGGCGATTGCGAGGCAACGACCAGAGGGAGCGCTCGTGGGCGGAGGCTACGGGCGTGACCAAGGGCGTCGCGCCGGCCGGTGCGTTCGCGCGATGAAGTGCTGGCGAAGCATCACGGAATCGGGACCAGGTTCTCCAGCCGCGAGCCGGGCACCAGGCGGACGCGCACGAGAGAGCGTGTGGCCGCCCAGCCGACCAGCGACGGAAGGTAGTCTATGCGGCCTTCGGCCCCGAGATCGACGTCGCCGGAGGCCAGCACCGCCCCGTGAAGATGCGTGCCCTCCAGTCGGACCGATCCGCCGGCCAGCAGCAGCGCATAGAGGTCGCCAAGGTCGGTGACGATGAGTTCGACCCCGGTCGCAGACACGATGACCAGCGGCATCTCTGGTGACGCCCCCTGCCCCGCGGACAAAGTGGGCAGGGGTACGACATCTCCGGCCCGACCCGGCACATAGACCACCGCGGAGCTCGGACGCGCTGCCTGTTGCTCGGCCAGGAGCGCCGTGCCCTCGTCGAGAACCCACGCGGCGCCTTGCTCCCACTCCACACCCACGCCCATGACCTGAGCCTCCGGTTGATCGGCGCTGCGCACCGTCGCGGCCTGGGAGACGGCATCGGCGTTGACGGCCGGCGAGTCTCTGCCGGGCGATGCCGTTACCCGGTCGGCAGAGACGACGCACGCCGGAACGGTGAATCCATCAGCGCCGTGCTCGACCCAGACCGAGGTCTCTAGGGCGACCGACCCCACCTGCGACGGGTCGCCTCCTGGGGTCGCGGCCATGGCCGGACCATGGGCCCAAGCCAGGAGATGGCGATCTCCTGCGCTGGCGACCAAGTCGAGCCCGGCCGTGGCCGCCGTGGTTGGAGAGATCGGCTCGGATGGGATCCATTGCCGCCACGCCGCCTCGGCGAGGCCGGCAAGAGCAGTGTCGGCGTCGGCGAGGTCCTGCCGCCCGGTCCGCTCGGCGCGGAGCGCATAGCGGCCGGCGGCGGTCACGGCCGCGAGCGACGATATGAGGACGGCCATTCCCAAGCACGCCATCAAAGTGAGGAGCAGTATGGAGCCGTGCGCCCGGCTCAAGACGGGCACATGGCCTGAGTCGCGCGCCCGCTTCATCGGGCTACCCGCATGGCCGCCCGGAAGGGAACTAGTCCGCCCGGAACATCCGGGCGCCCGCCTACGATGACGGCACCCTGAACGACCACATCGGTGATGGCATCGCGCTCGGCTGTCGCGTCGTCTGCGAGGGCTCGGGTTCCCGAGAGGTAGGCGAAGGATCCTCCGGAAGCCAGGCCCTCGAGCATGGTCTTGTGGTCGATGAACAGGCCGTGCGACACACCCCCGGCAGGCACCCCGACCCAAGGCCCGCGACGGCGCATCAGCGAGCCGCCGACCATCTCCCACTCGACTATCTCCGCCGTGGCGTCGGCGGCGGATCTGGTGACGACGACGAGGTGGCGCCCATCTGCTTCCACCACGGGGGCACACTCCAGTTCGCCGCCTTCGCGGGCGCTGGCGAGACGCAGGTCGCGCTCGAGGCGGGCCACCATCGTCCTTGCCTGGAAGGTCGCCACTACTCGGTCTGCTCCCTCGACTGTCACCTTCGAGGCGGTTGTCCAGAGAGGGGCTATGGCGAGAGCCAGCATCAGACTGAGGGCCAGACCCACAAGGAGCTCGATCAGGCTGAAGCCGTAGGAACCTCCGGTGGGGGCGGCCAGGGCAAGGGACGCACCTGCTCTGCTCGGGGATTCGTTAAAAGTAGAGATCGACATGCTTCCCCGTCTCGACCGTGAAGTCCTGGCTGCGGGCGACCGTCAGTACCGAAACCGGTCCCGACGAGACCGGGACGACATCAGACGGTCCGCCCAGCGACACCGGGACGGTAGTCGTCCGGAGCACATCCCTGATCTGCGCGTCGCTTCCCCCCGCCGCGGGGAGATGCACCGTCACCCATCCGCCGGGGTCTTCTGCGGCGAATTCCCCGCCGGACGGCGCCCCGGGACTTCCCGGCACCTCGGTTCTCCACGGCACTCCCCAGGGCCCGGCGGGCATCCTGACACGTACGACCACCTGTCCGCGGGCAGGCGACGGGGACCTCGGAGCAGCTTCCAGGGGGGTCCAGTTCCCGGATTCCGCCTCTGTCTCCCCCATGAACGACCCGTCCAGCCACACGCCCACGAGTATCCCGGCAGCGCTGCTGGGGCCGTCGGTCCGCACCGTGAGTGCGCCGCCTGCTTCCCACCTGCCCGCTCTGACCTGCGGTGCTCCCCAGGTCCATGCCAGGTCTTCGGGCTCTTGTTCTCGACCCGCATATCCGTCCGAAGCAGTCCACGCGATCTGTACAGCCGCCTCACGCTGCGAGGCGAGCATAGTCCATAACGGCGCCACGGCGAGCGCGAACAGACACAGAGCGATGAGAAGTTCCAGGAGCACCCACCCACGAGCGCCCGACACCAATCTCACGGCCGGACCCTTCGCGTGAGACCACTCTCCACACGCACCACAACCCGGCAGGTGGTGGATCCCGAACCGAAGGTCAGCGACCCCGCACTGTCGGGCGCGCCGAAGGGGCCTTGGAACCCTACGCGTACTCCGGTCGCCTGCTGCCAGCGGGAGACGTTGGCCCGGGGAGCGGTGGCCATATCTGGCGCGCCCACGTCATCTTGCGGCAAGCGGCCGCCGAACACGAGGAACCGCTCTCCGTCGGCCTTCATCGACGTGTCTGCTCCCGACCAGAGTGTGGCAAGCTGCGAGCCCAGAGCTGCGACCTGCCACGACTGGGCGCCGCCGCGGGCACCTGTGGAGTCCAGCGAACTACCCAGAGACACCCAGCCCATGGTTGCGCACACAGCCAACACGGCCATCACCACGACCAGTTCGAGCAGGCTGTGGCCCGCGGCCGGGCTCCCCGAATGACCGCGCGAAACGCGACGAGTGCCGGGAGAGGGCCGGAGATGCGGAGGGTGTCGTGTCTCGCATTGCATCGCGAGACAAGGCTACGGCCTGGCCGCCCCGGTGACTATGGGACAAAGGTAGTAGATGGGCTGGGGCGAGTGGCCGTGTGCAACGGGCGTCTCCATTCGCACCGGGCGTTCTCACGCGCCCGGGCCTTCCGGCCCGGCGTCACCAGCCGAGGAGCGTGTCGCCTTCGATCACCCTGATCTTCACGTACGACGCGCCGGCGGCACCCGTACTCACTACTTCGATGCCGAATTTGTTCCCGCTGGCGCTGACGCAGGCCACGTCGAATCTGTCCTGGGCCTGCCCGTAGAAGTCGACCGCGTGATCACCGGCATCCGAGACCACAGCGTTCGTGATAGTCGCTGGACTTGAGGTCACCAGGTTGGTGCTGACAACACTCCATGTGATTGCTGGTTCGATGCCGGATAGTTCACCGGCCGTGATCGCGGAGTAGTTGTTCCTGTCCACATTGGCGCTCATGACGACGGTGAGAGCGTTCCGAACCAAGGTCACCGCAGCCGAGTCTTGGGCCTTCATGCGTGTACCCAAGTATGTAGGGATCGCGATGGCAGCCAGGATCGCTATGATGATTATTACGACAAGTAACTCGATCAAGGTGAAGCCTGATTGGCCCGTCAAGCCTTCCCGCCGACGCTTTCTGCCATACATGGTCACTCCTCCTTGAACAGAAGCCTCGCCGATCTTCTCCGTACGTCCGCGCCCAACGCGATGCGGTCTGGACCACTCAGTGACGTCTGCGCACATCACGCTCGGGCTCCCCTCGCGGGCTCGTGAACCTTGGGCCACCGACCAACCCGCCAAAAGGCCGAGAAGCACCCACCACACTCCGTCCACTCCAATGGCGGTGACGGTCACTAGTGACTGCACGCTGTAAGCGATGGCCCCGGCCCAAATACCCACCACGACCCAGTCATGGCCGCCGCGAGAAGAAGAGGCGCGGAGCAGCATCCGTCCAACCACGAAGAGAATCACGACCACCAGCGCGCCGAAGAGGGCTCCACCGAGCAGCCCGGTTTCCACGGTCCACTCCAGAATGGAACTGTGCGGCTTGTCCGCCACCCGATCGGCACCTTCCGCCCGGTTGTAGTCGCTCGTGCGGTACTCTCCGAAATGCGCCCCCATCTGGTCGGGGCCCACCCCAAGCAGAGGGTGATCAGCGATCATGCGCGCGGAGATCGCCCATATCGCGAGCCTGCCGCTGTTCCGGGAATCAGACGGGGATGACAGACTAGAGGTGGTGCTCTGGATCGTTGCCACCCGGTCGTGAGGTGCGACGGCGAGCACCAAGGCTGTTACCAGTGCTGCAACCATGCACGCCACCAGCACACCACTCGAGAACCGAACCAGGACCCTACCGCGCACCGAGACCGCTGCCATTACTACCAGGCCGACCACCAGGCCGATCCAGGCGGCGCGCGCGGCAGAGAGCATGATCACCGAAGAACCCACGCCGGCCGCCAAGAGCCACACATATCCCCAGCGAGAGCTTCCCCGCATCCACAGACCGAGGGCGAGCAGTACCGCCATGGCCGAATAGGCCCCAAGAAAGATCGGGTTACCCAAGGTGGAGAAGGCCCGCGCACCTGCCCCCCGAAAGGACTCCCACACGTACGGATCGATCCCCACGGCCTGCGCGAACGCATAGGCCCACACGGGAACGGCGGCAGCCACGAAGCAGCGAGACACGATGTCACTCGTGCGTGTCCCCATCCTGCCTTGGGCGCTCCGATATGCCGTGAGGAAGAACATCGCGTTGAAGAGCATCATGAGGAACCCGTCTCGACGCTGAAGAGTGCCGTTGACGGCCACTACGGGGTCGGCGGCGGTGAGAGACGCCACCAGGCCGATCAGCATCAGCGCCCCGAGCCCCCACAGCCAAGGACTCGTGCGATAGCCGAACTCGCCGCGTGTCACACCCTCGACGAGCGCAACTCCCGCTGCCATCAGCGCGATGCCCATGACGTACTCGAACTTGATGTCGCCGAACTTGACGAAATCCAGCGGGCGCATGACCCAGACCGGCATGGAGACGGCCGCGGCCAGCAGGCCGAGCCGAGCAAGAGCCACGCGGCCGGCGCTACTGCCCAGCACATGTTCCACCGTCCCCGCGCGCCAGCGCTGGCCGCCCCACCCGGATTCAGTTTCCCCTGTGTCTGTGACCTGCGTGCGCATGGCTTCTCCACGAACGCCCTCGGGCGTTACTACTCGGTGTTTTGACGCGCCGCCTGGGCTAGAGACTCTCCGAAAGAGCGAGAACCCTGCGGGCGCAGGGTTCTCGCATACGTCCGATCGAGCACTGGTGCTCGTTTGAAGCGTCTTACCAGCCGGAGCTGGCCGTCCCTCCGATGTCCTTCACGAACGTGGTGCCGCCGTTCAGGCCCTTGTTGACTTGGACACCGAACGAGTTACCGGACTCGGACAGCGAGCCGATCTCGTACGTGTTGGCAGCACCGAAGTAGTCCACGTCAGCGAGGGAAGTGAGAGCGGTAGGTCCGGTCGAACAGCCAGCCGACGAAGCGACGAAGGTGATCGCCGGTTCAATCGCCTGCGCTGCCGGGACTGCGGCGGCCGTGAGGAAGGTCTTGCTGTCGACGTACTGTGACTCCGCAGCCGTCATGGAATTCCGCACCAGGGACTTCGCGGCGGCGTCCTGCGCCTTCTGCCGCTGCCCGAGGAACGTGGGGATGGCGATCGCCGCCAGGATAGCGATGATGATGATCACCACCAGAAGTTCGATGAGGGTGAAACCGCCTTCGCCCCGCATCCTCGACCTGATCTTGCTCAACATGATGCCGACCTCCTCTTGTAGAACTGCAACTACACGCTTTCGGCACCCGCATAGAAAAAGGCCTGCGGTATGCCTGGCAAACCACAGACCTTACAGTCTGAGGTGGCAGTCCAGCCGACCCATAAGGCCCTGTGACTTTGCGTCCCACCCTTGCGAGTGGTTTGCCTTTTACACCTTCATCCTCAGTATGCCCCCTTTGTGAATTCCTAGACAACTTTCTGTTGTTTTCGCGACGCATCATCCGCGTCTCGTGTCAGGATCCCGCGGGGGCCTACCGCGGACGTCAAGTGTATCGGCGACGTTAGCAGGGAGCTTTAGCGATACGCTGTACGACCTTCGGCTGACTTGGGGCTCGTTCCGCGCACGGGGGAGCACGCCCTGATCTCCCGGCTCTGTCATACTGGCGTCATGGACGCTCCACCCACCGACAGTCAGCGCCGGCAGCGGTGCCCTCAGAGCTCCACAGCACAACCGCCGGCGATACGGGCGTCAGGCTTCATCTTGCGCGAGGGTCGCGTCCTGCTCGTGCGCCAGCAGACCGCCGTCCATACCTACTGGCTGCTGCCGGGCGGAGGCGTACAGAGAGGCGAGTCGCTCACCGCGGCTGTGGCCCGCGAGACGCGCGAAGAGTGCGGTCTGGACGTCGAGGTGCTGGATACTCCCTTGGCACTTGTCGAGAGTATCTCGCCCGATTCGGGGGAGAGCCGTCACGTGGTGCAGTTGGTGTACCCGGCCCTCATTGCGGAGGACGCAGTGGCTACCGAAAGCGATCCGGCCGTGTGCGAAGTCGGGTGGTTCGCGGTCGAAGACCTCGGAAGCCTGGTCATACACCCGCCCATCCACGATCTGCTGGTCTCGTGGTCGGCCTTCTTCGGGCAGAGTGTCGGCGTGCCACTCCCGCCGTTCGTCGCCGTGGGGCGTCGCTGGGTGTACTGACAAGGGTCCGCCGGCCGGCATCGGCGCTGCCTTGCGGCCGCGAGGCAGCGACTTTACGTCCAGATCGCTCACCGGCCGCGAGGCGGCGACCTACGGGCCGAGGGCGCCGTGCCCCCCCGTGCTCCCGAACCCGCCATCTCCCCTGTGCGTGTCGTCCAGGTCGCCGGTGACCCCGAACTCAGCCGACTCCACGGGTTGGATCACAAGTTGAGCAATGCGGTCGCCGGGTGCCACCGCGAAGGGCTCCGTTCCTGAGTTGTAGAGGCATACACGCACTTCGCCTCGATATCCGGAGTCGATGAGACCGGGGGCGTTCACCACCATGAGTCCGTGCCTGAAGGCGAGTCCGGAGCGGGCCTGCACGAAGCCGGCGTACCCCCGCGGAATGGCAAGGGCGATGCCGGTGCCCACGTCGCGCCGCTCCCCGGCGGGTATCGTGACGTCTTCCACCGCGTGGAGGTCGGCCCCGCCGTCGCCCTCGTGAGCCCGCCACGGCGGACGCGCAAGCGGATGCAGCAGGGTCACCGCTATCTTCACCGTACGCGGCTCACGGGGCCCGGCTGCAGCGGAGTGGGCGGGCGGCGCGGGCGGCTCACAGGGTGAGCGAGCGCCGGATACGGCCGACGGCCTCCTGGATGCGCTCATCGGGCGCCGTGAGCGAGATGCGCACGAAGCCTTCGCCCGCTGCCCCGTAGCCGTTGCCGGGCGTGACCACCACGCCCGCCTGGTCGAGCACGTGCTCGGCGAAGCCGGCGGAGGTGTAGCCCGCCGGAACCGGGATCCACATATAGATGGTCGCCTTTGGCTTCGCCACGCCCAAGCCGATGGAGTCCAACGCCTCGGCGAGCAGGTCGCGTCGCCGGGCGTAGATGGTGTTCATCTCGTCGACGAAATCCCACGGCCCGTCGAGGACGGCCGTCGCCGTGCGCTGTATAGCTTCGAACACCCCGGAATCGAGGTTGCTCTTCAGCCGCCAGAGGGGCTCGAGGATATCGCAGTTACCCACGGCGAAACCGATCCGCCAACCGGTCATGTTGAAGGGCTTCGAGAAGCTCCAGAACTCCACGCCGATGTCTTTGGCTCCGGGAGTGGCCAGGAAACTCGGAGCCACGTAGCCGTCGAAGGTCAATTCCGAGTAGGCGTTATCGTGCACAACGGCAATGTCGTATTTCGTGGCGAACTCGACCACCCGCGCGAAGAAGTCGCCTTCCACTATCGCTGAAGTCGGATTGTTGGGGTAGCTGATGAACATCAGCTTGGCCCGCCGGGCTTCCTCGGAGCTGATGGCATCGAGGTCGGGCAGGAAGCCATTTTCGGCCCGGAGGGGCATGAGGCGGGGTTCGGCACCCACGAGTAGCGTGCAGCCGGCATACACCGGATAGCCGGGATCAGGCACGAGGGCCAGGTCGCCGGCGTCGAGGGTGGACCAACAGATGTGGGCCAGGCCTTCCTTCGAACCCATCAAGGGCAAGAATTCCTTATCCGGATCGATCTGCACACCGAACCGACGGTCGTAGAAGCGGGCGGCGGCCTGTGCGAAACCTTCGAGACCGGCCGTGGTGGGATACCGATGGTTCCGTGGGTCGTCCAGCTGCCGCTTCATCTCCTCGACGATGTAGGCCGGGGTCGGCAGGTCGGGATCACCGATGCCCAGGCTGATCACGTCCACTCCCGCCTTGCGCTTCTCGGCAATCTTTCTCTCGATCTCGGCGAAGAGGTAGGGCGGTAGCTTGTCCATGCGCCTCGAGAACTGCACGATCCCTCCTTGTTATCCCCAGCCCAGTCGTGTCAGAAGCGCTGTACTCAGCTCACCGCTGAACGCCTCCTCGGCCGGGCCGGTCATGACCACTTGAAAGTCGGGCGCCACCTCGATCTCGAGGTCGCCGCCCAGAAGATGTACCGTGACCGGGCTGCGCGCCAGGCCGAGCCGCACCGCCGCGGCGCCCACCGCCGTAGCCCCCGTGCCGCAGGCCTGGGTCTCCCCCACCCCGCGTTCCCACACGCGCATGGCGACCGACCCGTCGGTCTCCCGATGGATGAACTCCACGTTAACGCGGTTGGGGAAGAGCGGCAGACGCTGGATCGCCGGGCCGAGGGACTCGACGGGCACATCGCGCAGGTCGTCGACCACGATGACGCAGTGGGGATTGCCCACATCCACAAAGGTATAGGTGTAGCGGGCGCCTAGAGCCTCGAGTTGCCGTCGCACGACCTCGTCGTCCCCGGTGCCTGACGCGATCGCGATGTTGTCGCTCCTGAACCGGGCGGTGCCCATGTGCACCCGTACGCGTCCGTCCGCAAGCAGCCTCGGGCCGATAGGACCGGCAAGCGTCTCGATCACGAACTCGTCCGCCCCCACCGCTCCGTTCTCGCGTAGATAGCGGGCGAACATGCGGATGCCGTTGCCGCACATCTCAGGCTCGCTGCCATCGGGGTTGTAGATGCGCATCTGCGCCGCCGCCCCCAGCACCGCGCCCGAAGGGGGCAGATGGACCAGGATGCCGTCGCCGCCCACGCCCAGATGGCGGTCGCACAGCAGGCCGACGGCTTCGGCCGACAGAGGACCGGGCAGCTCCGCCGACTCCACGATCAGATAGTCGTTACCCAGACCCTGCCACTTCGCGAAATGCACCGCTCCACTCCCTCTGCGTCCGCCGACCCGTGTGATCGCGCCTAGTCCCCGCTCGGACCCGACGGCTCAGCCTGGGCGAGAATCAAGACTTCTGCCGCGATATCCGTCGTCGTCCGGGAGGAAGCGTCAATGATAACAGCGTCGGGAACCTTGCGCATCCAGGTGAGCTGGCGGCGCGCGTATCGCCGAGTGGCCGCCGCCACGCGGTCGACCGTCTGCTCCCGAGTGGCGTCGCCGTCCAGATACGCGCCGATCTCGGCATAGCCGATCGCCTTGAGCACGCCCCGGCCTCCCGCCCCCGCCTCCGCGCCCGGCATCCGCGAACGCCGGGCGCGATCCGCCCGCACCTCGTCCACGGCGCCGCCGACGACCATCTGGCGCGCGCGCGTGTCGATACGCTGATAGAGCAGAGCCCTCTCCATCGACAGACCGACGATGACCGTAGGGTGCCGATACGCCGGCCGCCACAGGTCGTCCCGTCCCGACCACGCCCCGGGGCCGACAGCCATAGCCACCTCCAAAGCCCGCACGACCCGGCGCACGTTCCGCGGATGGATGCGCGAAGCCGCCACGGGATCCAAGGCGCGCAGTTCTTCGTACAGGACGTTCGGGTTCTCACCTGCCGCCCGTTCTTCGAGACGCGCCCGCACGAGCGGGTCATGCACCGAAGGGATCGCCAGAGGCGCCAACGCCGCCCGCAGATAGAGACCGGTGCCGCCCACGATCAACGCCCACCCCTGCCGGGCGATGTCGGCATCCACGGCGGCCATGGCGTGTTCGGCGTATGTAGCGGCCGTCCACTCCTCCTCGGGATCGGCTGCTCCCACCAACGCATGCTCCACGAGCGCCAGCTCCTCCGCGGAAGGCTGATTCGTCAGCACGGGAAACCCGCGATACAATTGCATCGAGTCGCAGGAGATGATGCGCACGTCGAGCGCGCGCGCTACCTGGATCGCCACTGCCGTCTTGCCGACTCCGGTGGGCCCGAGAAGGGCGACGACCCGCCCCGGTCCGGGCGGCACGCCTATGGTGACCGCCGCGGTCCTGCCGCGGCAAGGCCGCGGAGACTGGCCGAAGTGGCTCCCTCCACCACGACCTCGACCAGTTCACCCGGGCGGAAGGTTCCGGGGAAGTTGACCGCCTTGTAGGTGCGCGTGCGCCCCATGACTTCATGGGGATCGTGCCGGCTCGGCCCCTCCACCAGCACCTCGACCGAGCTGCCGACGAGCTTGTGGTTCGCTCCCCGTGCCATCGTCTGCACCAACTCGACCAGTCGGGACATGCGCTCTTCAGCTATGCCGGGCGCCAACCGTCCCGGCAGTGCTGCCGCGGCCGTCTGGGATCGCGGGGAGTAGGCGAACGTGAAGGCGCTCT
>Ga0315273_10003079_pt1 | contig 20039 bp, 19 predicted proteins | sample YL17G02_0_MG_FD_205753 | JGI IMG/M metagenome (GOLD analysis project Ga0315273, IMG submission 205753) | Sediment microbial communities from Yellowstone Lake, YNP, Wyoming, USA - YL17G02_0 | ecosystem: Environmental > Aquatic > Freshwater > Lake > Sediment | place: USA: Wyoming | collected...
GAGGAGATCCTCGGCCTCGTCGTCGAGCGGACGGCGGAGATCCTCTCCTCGCCCCAGGTCTCGATCTGGCTGCAGGAGGGCGAGTCCGGCGACCTCGTCGCGTGCGCGCTGCACGGCTACGACGAGGGGCAGACCGAGCAGGCGTTCGAGGCGCGCTATCCGGCCGAGCTCGCAGAGGGGCTCGCCGAGATGTCGGAGCCGGTGATCCTGCTCCACCACGACCTCGTCGCGATGGCCGAGGTGCCCGAGGGATTCACCCGGGACTTCGCGATCGCGCCCCTGCAGGTGGACGGCGAACGTCACGGCTGCATCGCGGCGGCGCGGCCGGGCGAGGGGATCGAGTTCGGCGACCGCGAGCTGCGACTGCTCGCGGGCCTCGCCTACCAGGCCTCGCTCGCGATCACGAACGCGGGCAACTTCGACAGCCTCGAGGCCACGTTCCTCTCCACCGTCGAGGCGCTCGCGAACGCGCTCGAGGCCAACGACGAGTACACCTCGTCACACGCGCGGTGGATCACCGACCTCGCGCTCAGGGTCGGCACCCAGTTCGGCCTCGACGGCAAGGCGCTCAAGCGCCTCGAGCTCGGCGCGCTCTTCCACGACATCGGCAAGCTCGGCATTCCCGCCTCGATCCTCGCCAAGCCCGGCCGGCTCACCGCCGAGGAGCGCGCGATCGTGCAGACACACCCCGAGCTCGGCGAGCGGATCATCGCTCCGATCGACCGGCTCCAGCAGGTGCGGCCGATCGTGCGCGCCTGCCACGAGCACTGGGACGGGAGCGGCTACCCGGACCGGAAGGTCGGGGAGGAAATCCCGCTCGAGTCGCGCATCATCCTCGTCTGTGACGCCTACCACGCGATGACGACCGATCGTCCGTACCGCAAGCGACTCTCCGCCAACGAGGCGGTGCGCCGTCTCCACGCGGCTGCGGGAACGCAGTTCGACCCGCGCGTCGTCGACGTCTGCGTCGAACTCCTGCGCGACGAGGTGCTGGTGGCCTGAAGGCTCTCGGCGGGCGACCGGTTATGGTTCCCGCCGTGCAAGACGACCTGCTCGAGCGGTACGCGCGGCTCGCCGTCGAGGTGGGCGTCAACCTGCAGCCGGGCCAGTTCCTCGCGGTGGACGGCCTCGTCGAGCACGCGCCGCTCGTGCGCGCGATCGCGCGCGCCGGGTACGCCGCCGGCGCCCGCTGCGTGGACGTCCGCTACACCGACCAGCACGTGAAGCACGCCCTGGTCGCATCCGGCCCGGAGGAGTCGCTCGACTTCACCCCGTCCTGGATGGTCTCGCGCCTCGAGGCGCTCGGCGAGGAGCGGAGTGCCCGGATCATGGTCTCGGGCGATCCGGAGCCCGAGCTCCTGGCCGGCCTCGACGGGCGCCGCGTCGGCGCCGCGCGGATGAGTGCGCTCGCGCAGGCGTCGCTGCGGCTCGCCACCGAGCGGCTCGTCTCCTGGGCGATCATCGCCTGCCCGACCGAAGGCTGGGCCCGCTCGGTCTTCGGCGAGCCCGACGTCGAGCGCCTCTGGGACGTGGTCGCCGGCGCCGTTCGTCTCGACGAGCCCGATCCGGTCGCGGCCTGGCGCGCTCACAGCGCCTACCTCGCGGCGCGGGCCGCCTCGCTCAACGAGCGCGCCTTCGACGCGATCCGCTTCAGAGGGCCGGGCACGGATCTCACCGTGGGGCTGCTCGCCCGCTCGCGCTGGGAGGCGGCGGCGACCGAGACGGTCTGGGGGCAGCATCACATCCCGAACATGCCCACGGAGGAGGTCTTCACGGCCCCGCACCGGCTCCGGACGGAGGGCGTCGTCCGCTCCACGCGTCCGCTGGGGCTGCTCGGGACGATCGTCCGCGACCTCGAGGTCACCTTCTCGGGCGGCCGCATCACGGGCGTGTCGGCCTCGAGCGGCGAGAACGTGGTGCGCGCCCAGCTCGACTCGGACGCGAACGCGCCGTTCCTCGGCGAGCTCGCGCTCGTGGACGGCACCTCGCGCGTCGGGCAGACGGGGATCACGTTCACGAACACGCTCTTCGACGAGAACGCGACCTGCCACATCGCCTACGGCCAGGGGTTTCCGGAGTGCGTGGACGGGGCCGACGGGCTCGACACCGCCGCGCTGGAGGCGCTCGGGGTCAACGACGCGAATGTCCACACCGACTTCATGATCGGCGGCCCCGAGGTGGACGTGGACGGGCTGACGGCCGCCGGCGAGGCGGTGCCGCTGCTGCGCGGCGACGAGTGGCTGCTGCGCTGATCTCGCTGCGGCCGCTCGAGCCCGCCGACGCCGCGGCGCTCCTCGAGCTCAGGCTGCGAAACCGCGCGTTCCTCGAGCCCTGGGAGCCGCAGCGCGACGAGTCCTGGTACACGCTCGCCGGGCAGCAGGCGGACATCGCTTCCGGGATCGAGGGGGCGCGCGCCGACCGCCGTTTCGTGCTCGGGATCTTCGCTCCGGCGCTCGTGGGGCGGATCGCCCTCAACGAGATCGTGCGCGGCGTGTTCGGCAGCGCCTACCTCGGCTACTTCGTGGACGAGGCGGTGAACGGCCGCGGCTACGCGACCGAGGCCGTCCGCAAGGCCGTCCGCTTCGCCTTCGGCGAGGCGGGCCTGCACCGCGTCCAGGCGGCGGTCGTCCCCCGCAACGAGGCGTCCGTGCGCGTGCTTCAGAAGGCGGGCTTCCGCGAGGAGGGCTACGCCGAGCGCTACCTGCGCATCAACGGCGTCTGGGAGGACCACCGCATCTTCGCGATCACGAGCGAAGAGGTGTCCTAGCGCGCAGCGCGCGAGGTCCGTAACGGCCAGGTCCCGGGGTCTGACCCCGGGTCAGGTCCGCTTCGTCCGGTGTCTGGCTTCGCCGCCCGACGCCGCGAACGGCTCGTCGGCTCGAGGAGCGCCTGCTTTGGCCACGGCCGAGTGCCTGACCCCGGGCTAGGCGATTCCTCGCTCGGGATCGGCCAGCGCCTGCGCGAGCCGGCGGAACGGGCCGTCCTGCGCCAGCAGCTCCGCCTCCGTCCCGCGCTGGAGGATCCGCCCGTGCTCGACGACGACGATCTCGTCGGCGCGCCGGACCGTGGCGAGGCGGTGGGCGATGATCACCGAGGTGCGCCCGTGCAGGAGCCGGTCGAGCGCGCGCTCGATCAGGATCTCGGTCGGGCGGTCAATGTTCGAGGTCGCCTCGTCGAGGATCAGGATGCGCGGGTCGGCGAGCAGGGCGCGCGCGATCGAGATCAGCTGCCGCTCGCCGGCCGAGAGCCCCGCGCCGCCCTCGCGCACGTGGTGGTCGAGCCCCTCCTCGAACCGGGCGGCGACGCGGTCGACGCCGATCGCGGCCGCGGTCTGCGCCACCTCGTCGTCGGTCGCCTCGGGCCGCGCGAAGCGGATGTTGTCGGCGATCGTGCCCGCGAAGAGAAACGGATCCTGGAGCACGACGCCGAGCTGCCGCCGGTAGGCGCGCAGGCGCACCTCGCGCAGGTCGGTGCCGTCGACCCGGACGGCGCCATCGTCGGGGTCGTAGAAGCGCGCGATCAGCTTCGCCAGCGTCGACTTGCCGCCCCCGGACTCGCCGACGAGCGCGAGGCAGCCGCCGGGCGGCACGTGGAGGTCGATGCCGTGCAGCACCGGCTCGTCCCCGTAGGCGAAGGTGACGCGGTCGACGTCGAGTGAGCCCTCGATCCGCGGCAGCTCGCGCGCGCCGTCGCGGTCGTGGATCTCCGCCTCCGTGTCCAGGACGGACGTGATCTTCTCCATCGCCGCGCCGGCCGACTGCACCTGTCCGTACAGGTCCGAGAGCTCCTGGAGCGGCTGGAACACGAGCGCGAGCAGGCCGATCGCCGCGATCAGCGTGCCGAGCTCGAGCGTGCCCTGCTCGTACAGCCAGGCGCCGAAGCCGAGCACGAGCACGCTCGCGATCGCGCCGAGGAACTCGATCGCGGGGAAGAAGACCGAGTTCAGCTGCTGCGCGTAGGTGTTCACGCCGAGGTTCTGGGCGTTGAGGTCGTCGAACTCGGCGCGGAACACGCCCTCGCGGTTGTAGGCCTGGATCACGGCCATCCCCGACACCGACTCCGCGAGCAGCGCGGTCACGGCCGCGATCCGCTCGCGCACGCGCAGGAAGGCGGTGTGCGAGCGCACCTGGAACCAGCGCGTGAGCAGCAGCGCCGGCGGCAGGACGACGAGCGCGACGAGACCGAGCCGCCAGTCGAGGATGAAGAGGCCGATCACCGCGCCGAGCAGCGTGAGGCTGTTCGTGACCAGCGTGGTCAGGCCCTGCGAGAGCACGTCCGAGACCGCGTCGATGTCGGAGGTGAGGCGCGCGATGATCCACCCGGCCCGCTGCTCGGAGAAGTAGCGGAGCGAGAGCGAGGTGAGGTGGCCGAACAGGTCGCGGCGGACGTCGAGCACGATCCCCTGGCCGACCCTGGCGAGGCCGCGGGTCAGGTACGCGCCGAGCGTCCACGCAGCCACGTTGACGCCGACATACCCGATCACGGCGAGCGTCAGCCGCGGCAGGTTGTCCTGCTCGATCCCGTTGTTGATCGCGGCGCCGACGAGGAGCCAGCCGCTGACCTGGCACGCGGCCGAGACGGCGGCCGCGCCCATCAGCACGAGCACGCGCCGCCTCCGGCCCTCGAGGTAGCGGGCGAGGCGCGTGAGCCCGATGCGGGGCTTACGCGGCAACGACCTCGTCTCCGAACAGGCGTGCGAACTGGCCGCCCGCCACGATCAGCTCCCGCGGCGGGCCGGCCTCGACGATCACGCCGCCGTCGAGGACGACCGCACGGTCGGCGAGCTCGACCGTCGACAGCCGCTGCGTGGCCACGAGCACCGTCCTGCCCTCGAGCGCCGGGCGCAGGCCGCGCGTGATCATCCGCTCGGTGTGGGTGTCGACGGCCGAGAGCGGGTCGTCGAGCACGAGCACCCGCGCGTCGGCGATCAGGGCGCGGGCCAGCGCGACCCGCTGACGCTGGCCGCCGGAGAGGTTCACGCCGCGCTCGCCGATCAGCGTGTCGTAGCCGTGCGGGAGGTCGTCGACGAAGGTCGCGACCCCGGCCGCGTCGCACGCCGCGAGCACCTCCTCCCATGAGGCGCCGGGCCGCGAGGCGGTGAGGTTGTCGCGCAGCGGCACCGAGAAGAGGATCGGCCGCTGGGTGACGACCGCGACCGCGCGCCGGAGCTCCTCGAGCCCCACGTCGCGCGTGTCGACGCCGCCGACGAGCACGTGACCGGACGTTGGGTCGTAGAAGCGCGGCAGCAGGTTGAGCAGCGACGTCTTGCCGGCGCCGGTCGGGCCGCAGACGGCGACGATCTCGCCCGGCGCGACGCGCAGGGAGGCGCCGCCGAGCACCTGCTTGCCCGTCAGGTACGAGAAGCAGACGTCGTCGAAGCGCACGTCCAGCCCGCCGGCGGGCAGGCTCCGCGGCCGCTCCGGCTCGGAGAGCGGCTTGATCCCCTCGAGCCAGGCGAAGCTGCGCCCGGCCGAGGCGATCGCGCGCTGCCCGAGGTTCACGATCCAGCCGAGCGCCTCGAGCGGCCACGCGAGCTGCAAGAGCAGCGTGTTGAAGAGCACGAACTGGCCGATCGTGAGGGTGCCGGCGATCACCTCGCGCCCGCCGACGTACAGCACGGCCGCGACCGCGAGCGTCGGCAGGAAGATCAGGCTGGGGAGGAAGCGCGCCTCGACGAACGCCTGCCGCAGCGTGGTGTCGCGCAGCGCCTCGGCGCGCGTCGCGAAGCGCCCGCGCACGTCGTCCTCGCGCCCGAACGCCTGCACCATCTGGATGCCGACGACGGCCTCGTCGGAGGCCTCGGTCACATCGCCCTTGCGCACCTGCACGAGCCGCGAGATCGGCATCACGATGTGGGCGAAGAGCCACGCCAGCCAGGCGATCAGCGGCATCGTGATGAAGGTGATCAGCGCGAGCTGCCAGTCGACGACGAGCAGGACGATCGCGACGCCGACGATCATCAGCAGGCTCTGGATCCCCTGCACCATCCCCCAGCCGATGAAGTAGCGGACGGGGTAGAGGTCGTTGGTCGCGCGCGAGACGACCTGTCCGGTCGCATGCTGGTCGTAGAAGGCGCGCGGGTAGCGGAGGTAGGCGCCGTAGAGCAGCTCGCGCAGGCGGGCCTCGGTGCGGATCCCGACGCGGGCGGTCGCGTAGCGGCGCGTGTAGTTCGTGAGCAGGCGCAGCGAGGCGAGGATCAGGATCGCGACGAGGTAGGGAGGCAGCGCGCCGGTCTTGTTCGGCACGATCGCGTTGTCGATCGCCCGCGAGATCAGGATCGGGATCGCGAGCGCGAGCACGGTGGTCAAGAGGGCGCACACGAGCCCGATCGCGACCAGGCGCCATTGCTCGCGCCAGAGGCCGAGCAGGCGCCGGACCGTCGGGACGAGCTCGAGGTCGGGAGGATCGACGGGGTGGTGGCGCGCGGGGCCGGCCGTCGCGTCCGGGCTCACCGGTCGGCTGCCCGCCGCTGGCGGCGGCTCTCCGCGAAGGCCTCGAACCCCTCGCTGAAGCCCGCGAAGCCCGGGTCGGATGCCGTGTGCTCGGCCTTGAGGCCCACCCCCGCGGCGGCGCGGGCTTCCAGCTCCCGAGCCAGGCGTGCAAGCTCCTTCGCGCGCGCATCGAGCGCCCTGGCGCGGGTGTCCACGGCCTCGAGCGCGGCGCGCTCGGCGGCGGCGAGCTCCTGCGCGCGGCGGAGGAGCGGCTCCTCCGGAGTGTCCGTTTGGCGCCCGTCCTCGAGCTCGGCCTCGCGCTGCGCGATCCGGCGCGCCCGCTCGCGGAGCTCCACCTTCAGCGGTTCCAGCTCGGCGAGAGCTTCCGTGCGTGCGAGCGCGAACGCCTGCAGCCGCGCACGCTCGGCCCCGGCGCCGGCGAGCGGGTCGGGGTCCCAGCCGCCCACGGGGAGCTCCCGCGGGCCCGGAGTGCGAGGCTCGTTCACACTTTGAGCATAGAGGAGGAGGCCGGGAGCGCTACGCCCGGCCCGAGAGCGGGTCCCGCTCGACGCGGATCGCCGCCCAGCCGACGCCCGGGGCGGGCGGGCGCCGCCCGGCGACCGGGTCGATCTCGAGCCGGTCGAGGTCGTGCGGGACGAGGATCGGAGTGAACGCCGCCGCAGCCTCGCGCATGATCTGGCCGCGCTCGTAGCGGTCGGGGAGGTGCGTGAGCGCGAGCGCGCCGACTCCGGCCTCGGCGGCCAGCTCGGCGGCCTCGAGCGCGGTCGAGTGGCCGCTCGTGTGCGCCTTCGCGCGCTCGCGCGTGATGAACGTCGCCTCGTGCACGAGCAGGTCCGCTCCGCGTGCCGCCTCGGCGACCGCAGACACGGGCCGCGTGTCGCCGCTCAGCACCACGCGCCGCCCGGGCGCGCCCGTCTCGGCGATCTCCCAGCCGACCGACGGGATCGCGTGCTCGGTGGGGATCGCCGTGAAGCGGAAGCCGGGCAGCTCGATCACGTCCCCGGGCTCGATCGGATGCAGGTGCGCGAGCAGGCGCGTGCGCGAGGCCGCGCGGACGGCGCGCCAGACCCCGCGCGGCGGCGCCGGGCAGTAGACCGGCAGCGACGCGGCCCGGCTCCGCGTCTCGCTGCGCCGCAGCAGCGTCGGCAGGCCGGCGGTGTGGTCGGGGTGCCAGTGGGTGAGGACGATCGCCGTCAGCTCGGTGAGCTCGCTCGGGCTGCGCGTGAGCTGGCGGGCCGCGTTCGCGCCGCAGTCCACGAGCATCCGGCTCTCGCCGCAGCGGACGAGCTGCGCCGAGGTGTTCGTGCTCGGCGAGGCCGATGCGGCCGAGGTGCCGAGGAAGGTGATGCCGAGCTCCGGGACGGCCATGCGCCTCGAACTCTACGCCGAGCCGGTTCCCGGCCCGCCGATCCCGGTACCATCTGCCGCCTGCGATACCTCGCCCGCAGGCACAGGTTCCGCATCCTCCTCGTTGCGCTCGTGGTGGCGCTCGGCGTCGCCGCGCTCGTCGCCGGGCTCGGCATGCGCGGCGGCAGGAGCGCCGCGGCGCGCCCGTCCGGCGACCCCGTCGTGTTCCTGAAGGGCGTGATCACGCAGCTCGTCCGCAACGACTACGAGCACGCCTACCTGACGCTCCATCCGGCGCAGCAGCACGTGGTGTCGCGGCAGGACTACGTCCGCTGCGAGAACCAGACGCCGATCATCGGTCACCTCGACTCGGCCACGGTCGTGCGTGCCTTCGACGACCTCGTGCTCGTGCCGGGCGGCGATCCGCACCCGGTTGCGAGCAAGGTGGTCACGTTCCGCCTGCGCCTCACGCAGCAGGGCCTCGGCACGATCACGCTGGCGCACACGGTCCATGCGGTGGCGATCGGCGGCCGCTGGACCTGGATCCTCACGCCCCACCGCTACGGGCTCTATCGCGCGGGCGGCTGCAGCGCCTCGCCGCCCCCCGGCGCGCCGGCGTAGGGCGACCCGCGGATCGTCGGCACGCTCGGCCGCCCGGTGTATACGCTGCCGGCCATGGACGACGGCCGCGTCGAGGGAATCTTCGTCTCCGCCCGGTCCGGCGAGTTCCCGCAGCCGGTCGAGCGCATCCGCGCGCACGCGGGCAAGGGCCTCGAGGGCAACCGCTACTTCTTCGCGGACGGCGAGGCGCCGCCCGGGCAGGCGCTGACGCTCGTTGCGGCCGAGGCGCTCGAGGAGGCGGAGATCGAGATCTCCGCCGCGGAGACGCGGCGCAACGTGCTCACGCGCGGCATCGACGTGAACGCGCTCGTCGGCAGGCAGTTCCGGATCGGCGGGGTCGAGTGCTACGGCGTCGAGCTCTGCGAGCCGTGCTCGGGCCTCGAGGCGATGACGCAGAAGGGCGTGCTCAGGGCGCTCGTCCATCGCGCCGGCCTCAACGCGGACATCCTGAGCGACGGCGAGATCGCCGTCGGCGACGCGATCGTCAGCCTCTAGGCAAGCGGCCCGCGGATCGTCAGCACGGCCGGCTGCTCGGCGTAGCCGAGCGATGCGTTGAGCCGCTGCATCGGCTCGTTCCGCACCTCGTTGGTGGTCTCCAGGAACGAGTAGCCGGCGTCCTTCGCCCACGCGATCTGGGCCGACTTGAGCGCGCGCGCCACGCCGCGCCCGCGCCAGGCGCGCCTGACGCCGGTGAGCCCGTGGAGGGCGACGCCGCCCGATCGGGGAGCGAGCGTCGCCGAGCCGACGACCTCGGTCGGCGTCGTCGCGAGGAAGATCGCCTCCGGGTGCCTCAACCAGTACGCCTCCTCGCCCTCGACCCACTCCTCGAACGGCGGGAACACGATGTGCTCCTGCCCCGGAGCGTCCGGCTCGGCCTCGAGCGCCAGCTCGTACAGCCCTCGAAGGAGCTCCGGATGTTCCGCCAGCGTCGTCAGCTCGACTCCCGGCGGAGGCTCGACCGAGGGCATCGGCGCCGACCGCAGGTCGAGCACCCGCGGGGCGTCGCGCTCGATCTCCTCGAAGCCCCTGCGGTGTGCCCACGCGAGCCCTCGCTCCTCCGTCTCGACCAGGCGCGAGACCAGCGCATCGACCCCGACGCTCTCCGCCCACGCGGAAACCGCCCGGTAGAGGGCGCTCCCGATCCCGCGTCCTCTGAGCTCCTCGGCGACGGCGACGAAGGCGTAGACCGCTCCCCGGGCCTGGCTCTGCGAGCTGGACGACGTCCGCGCGAGGCCCGCCGGGCGGCCGTCGACCTCGGCCAGGAACCATTGCCGCGCAGCATTCATGCCCAGGGCCTCTTCGATCCCCTCGACACTCGGGTCCTGCTCGAAGGGCGCGGTCGGCAGGATTGTGCGGTGAAGCTCGACCCAGCGAGGCGCGTCCGCTGCGGTCACCGTGACGATGTGGACGGCGCCGTCGCTCACGAGTAGAGGTTGTGGGCCCAGCGATGGGGCCGGAGCGCGGCGAGCTGCTCCTCGCTCAGCGGACCCGCCTCGATCGCACGGGCGTTCGCCTCGACGATCCACATCGACCTGCCGATCCCGCAGGCCCCGAGGCCGAGCTGCGAGACGCTGAGCCCGGTCTTTCCGAAGGTCGCGTAGCGCATGCCACCTAGCCTAGGCGATGCCCCCCAGGCTGCGCAGCCGCTCGAGGCGTCCGGGGTCGTCACGCTGCAGCCACGGATCCTGTGCGAGAAGCTCATGGGCCGCCGCGAAGTGCGGCTTCGCCTCGGCGTCGCGGCCGAGCTCGGCGAGGCACTCCGCGAGCTCCTCGTGGACGTAGCCGTCCGCGTCGGTCTCGGCCAGCAGCCGCTGCTGGGCCGCCAGCGCCTCGCCCGTGCGGCCGAGCGAGCGGAGCGTGCGGGCGACGCACCAGCGGGCGATCCGGATCTTCTCCTCGTCGCCCTCCGCCTCGCGCGCCGCGAGCGCCTGCTCGAACAGCCGAAGCGCGGTGTCGTGGTCGCCGGCATCGTGATAGGTCCAGCCGAGGTTGTTGGTGAGGGAGCCCAGCCAGCGCCGGGCCGTGGGGTCGCTCGATGCCTCCGCATAGGCGATCGCGGTGCGGTTCCATGCGATCGAGGCCTCGCCCGGCTCGACGATCCCGAGCATGTGCGCCGCGTCCACGGCGAGCCCGTCGGCACCGGCCTCGCGCGCCAGCTCCCACGCGTCGCGGAAGAAGGGCTTCGACTCCTCGCTGCGCTGCGACGAGTTGAGCACCCGGCCGCGCTCGAGCAGGAGCCGAGCCCGCGCGACGCGGAGCTCCGGCCCGATCAGCGCCTCGGCCTCGTCGAGCGTCCGCGCCGCCTCGTCGAAGCGCAGCTGCAGGCCCTGCGCCCGCGCGATCTGGGTCAGGAGCTGGGCCTGGTAGTCCGGGTCGCCCGACTTCCGCGCAGCGGGCAGGAGCGCGCGGAACGCCGCCTCGGAGGCCGCAGGGTCGCCGTAGTCCCAGGCGGCGTCGAAGTCCGTCACAGCGGTCACGGCTCGGGAATGTCGAGCCCGGCGAGGTAGGCCTCGAAGAGCGGGTCGACGACGTGCCACTGCCGCTTCGCCGGGGACTCGACGAACCCGGCGTCACGCAGCGCATCCAGCGCGCGGGCGACCTCGTTCGGGTAGCGCGCCTCCGAGTAGGGACGCCGCCGCTTCGCAATCGCCACGGCGACGCGAAGCGCGACGCGGTTGACGGCCGGCTTTCCGAGCCGCTGGATGCGCTCGACCCAGGCCTCGTGCTTGGGCCGCTCGGCCCGGAGGGCCTCGTCGTAGGAGGCGTTCGCCATTGCCACGGTGATGTGAGGCGTGTCCGACAGCACCGAGGCGATGTGTGCGCGCTGCGCGAGCAGCATCGTCGAGCGGGGGTGGCCCTGGCCCTGCTCGATCAGGCTCGCCAGCGCGTCCGGGTCGATCGTCGTCCCGCCGCGCTTGAACTTCCTGAGCAGGCCCCGGCGCCACTCCTCCGGGGTGATGAGGGCGAGGCTGTGGAAGCTACCGAAGTTGTAGAACGGCTCGTCGGAGTGCCCGAAGAGCACGCGCATCATGTGCTCGAGCGAGCCGGCGAACAGGAACGAGACGTGCGGGCTCTTCTGGAACGACGCCCTCAGCTTCCGCTTCAGCTCCTTCGACCAGCCGTGCTTGAAGTTGTCACCGATCCGCTCGACGTCCTGGAACTCGTCGATGAAGAGGACGAGGCGCCTGCCGTCGGCGGCCGCGAGCTTCTCGGGGAGCATCAGCGCGTAGTCGAGGTAGGCGACCGGGTCCTTCTGGATCCGGGGAAGCAGCCTGAGGTCGATCCCCTCCAGCTCGTGCCCCGCCTTCAGCGTCGCGGACATGCCGAGCGCCTCGTAGATCGTCTGCCCGGTCGTCTTCGCGGCGTGCAGGGCCTTCCTGAGCAGAGGACGGTTCGCGTAGGCCTGCTCGACGATCGACTCGGCCAGCTGGTCGATGTCGGAGATCAGATGGAGATCGACCTCGACCGTGTAGAGGCCGTCCTTCCGCAGGCGCCCGACGGCCGCCTCGCAGACGCTGGTCTTCCCGGTCCGCCGCGGCGCCGCGACCACCACGTTCGCGCCGACCTGGAGCTGCACCGCGACCTCGCGGATGTCGTCGGCCCGCCCGATCATCTCGGCCGAGCGGATCGGCTCGTCCGTGGGGAAGAGGTGATCTGGCCGGTCTCGCTCCACCTCGCTACTTATAGCAGCTGTTGGAGTAACTTACGCCGGATTCTGGAATAAGCGTTGAGGACCGCACGCTCGCCGGTTGCCGCTTCCTTGACGGTCATCCGGGGAGATGGCAGGGTCATCGAAACCACTCGGGCAAGGGATGGGCGATCGCGACCCGTCGACTGGGGAGGCGCCGGTGCTCGCGAATGTGAGCTCGACCTATACGGAGATCGTCACGATCGTGTTCTCGTCGACGATCGCGGCGAAGTCGTGGCTTGCGACGGTCGCGGTCGTGCTCGCGGTCCTGCAGGTGCTCACCGCGGCGCGGATCTACGGGCGGCTGAAGCGGTTCATTCCCCTCCCGTACCGCGTGGTCGCGCGAACCCACCGCTACTCCGGGCGGCTCGCGCTGCTCTTCACGCTGCCCGTGATCTTCCACTGCGTGTTCATCCTCGGCTTCCAGACCACGACGACGCGGACGCTCGTGCACTCGATCGCGGGCTCGTTCGTCTACGGCGTCTTCGCGGCGAAGGTGATCTTCATCAGGAGCCGGGCCTACCCCGGCTGGGTGCTCCCCGTCGCGGGTGGGACGCTGTTCGCGACGCTCTCGACGCTGTGGCTGACCTCCGCGTACTGGTACTTCACGCAGGTGCGGTTCGGCTTCTGATGGCCGGCGAGCAGAGCTCCCGTGTGCGGCTGGCCGCCCGCCCTCTGGCCGCCTTCCTCGTGGTCTCTGCGATCGTGTTCACGCTCGCCCAGCTGCATGTGTTCAGGCCCGGGGTTCCGAAGGCCGCGGCCGGCGCCGCGATCGAGCTCGGCGACGGCTATCGGGGCGAGACGATCTTCGGCCAGACCTGCGCGGGGTGCCACGGCGCCGGCGGCGCGGGCGGCGGGATCGGGCCGAGGCTCGTCGACGATCCGATCTCGCTGGCCCGGGTGAAGGCGCAGATCGCGACCGGCGGCGGGGCGATGCCTCCCGCGCTCGTCACCGGCCAGAAGGAGAAGGACGTCCTCGCCTACGTCGCCACGCTGATCGCGGCTCCCGCGGGAGGAGCGAGCACGACTCCGTGAGCGCCTCGTCGTAATGCACGACCTGACCCCGTCCCTGGACGACCTGCTCGCGAACAACCTGGCCTTCGCGGCCCGCACCGACCGGGGCCACCTCGACGTGCGCCCGTCGCTGCGCCTTGCGATCGTCACGTGCATGGACTCGCGGCTCGACGTGTTCGCGGCGCTCGGCCTCGAGGACGGCCAGGCGCACATCCTGCGCAACGCCGGCGGTGTGATCACCGACGACGTGATTCGCTCGCTTGCGATCTCGCAGCGGCGCCTGGGCACCGAGGAGGTCGTGCTGATCCACCACACCGACTGCGGCCTGCAGCTGATCACCGACGACGGCTTCCGCGCCGAGCTGCAGGAGGCGACCGGGATGGCCCCGTCCTTCGCGATCGAGTCGTTCACGGACGTCGAGGCCGACGTGCGGCAGTCGCTCGCCCGCGTGCGCCACTCGCCGTTCCTGCTCCACCGCGACCGCGTGCGCGGGCTCGTCTACGACGTCGACACGGGCCTGCTGCGCGAAGTCGACTGACCCCGCACCCGAGCCTTCGACCTATGCGGCCTGGACCTGCGGGCGCCGCCGCGGTACCGCTGTCTGCGCGAGGTGACGCTCGGCGTCGGCGGCATCGAGCGGGCGCGCGAAGAAATAGCCCTGTCCGAGCGCACACTCGAGCCGGCGGAGGGCGCTCGCCTGCTCCGGCCGCTCGATCCCCTCGGCGACGACGGTGAGTTGCAGGGCGCTCGCGAGCCGCAGGATCGCGTCGGTGAACGTCCAGTCCTCGGACCCGCGATCCAGACGGTCGACGAACGGCTTCGCGATCTTGAGGATGTCGATCGGAAAGTCGCGGAGGTGGCTGAGCGACGAGTGGCCGGTGCCGAAGTCGTCGAGCGCGAGGCGCACGCCGAGTTGCCGCAGGTCGCGCAGCGTGGCCAGGGTTGACGCCGGATCCGCCATCGCGCCGCCTTCCGTGATCTCGACGATCAGCGCCTCCGGCTCGAGGCCCGTCTCCTCGAGCACCGTCTCGATGTCGCGGGTCAGGTTCGGGTTCTGCAGCTCGGTCGGCGACAGGTTGACCGAGATGCCGAGCGACGCGTGCGAGGGATACTTCGTCCGCCACTGTGCGGCGCGTGAGCATGCCTCGCGCAGCACCATCTGTCCGATCGGCACAATCAGCCCCCGCTCCTCCGCCAGCGGGATGAAGCCGTCCGGGAGGACGAGGCCGCGCGTCGGGTGCTGCCAGCGTGCGAGCGCCTCGAACGCGACCGTGCGTGCGCCGGAGAGCGTGACGATCGGCTGAAAGTGGACCGTGATCTCGTCGCGGGCGATCGCATGCTCCAGCGCCGCACCGAGCTCGTGCCGCCTGCGGACGCGCGTGTGCATGCGCGGCTCGTAGACCGCGTAGCGCTGCCTGCCGCTGGCCTTCGCGTCGTACATCGCGACGTCGGCGTTGCGCAGCAGCTCGTCGGCCGTGCGGGCGCCGGAGGAGCCGCCGGCGATCCCGATGCTCGCGTGGATCTGCATCTCCCGTCCGTGGAGGACGAACGGCACGCGCAGCGCCTCCACCAGACGAGAGGCGATCTGCTCGGCGGCGTCGTCGTCCCGCTCGAGCAGGATCCCGAACTCGTCGCCGCCGAGACGGGCGGCGAGGTCACCGGGGCGCACGCACGCCCGGACGCGCTCCGCAACGGCGGTCAGCAGATCGTCGCCCGCGCCGTGCCCGAGCGTGTCGTTGATCGTCTTGAAATCGTCGAGATCGACGAACAGCACGCTCGTGCCGGCCGACCCGCCCGCGAGGGCTTCGCTCACGCGTTCGGTGAAGAGCGAGCGGTTCGGCAGGCCGGTGAGCGCGTCGTGATATGCCTGGTGGCGAAGCTGCTCCTTCACCTGGTCGTTCTCGAGCAGCACGCTCGCGTGGCCTGCGTATGTCTCGAAGAGCTTCCGGTCGTCGCCGCTGAAGGTCGACACGTCGCCGGAGCGATTGCCGACGATGAGGAGGGCGAACGTGCGCCGTTCGCGCCCGAGCGTCGTCAGCAGCGCGTCGCGCAATCCGAGCTCTGCGAGGTACCCGTCGAGCTCGTTCGGCTCGCGTCCGCGCGGCAGGAGGATCGCGCGCTCGTGCTCCGTTGCCCTCTGAACGACGAGCGCGGTCGTGTCGCTCAGCGCCGCCGGCTGCATCAGCTGCTCGAACGATGGCCCGATCATGCTCTCCAGCACGCCGTCCTCGGGCGTCGAGCCGAGCATGACGATCGCGGCGTAGTCGGCCGAGAGCATCTCGCGCGCGGCCATGAGCAGCTCGCGCACCGACGCGCGGAGCTCCGGCGCGCCCTGCGTCGCACGCATGGTCCGATAGAGGAACTCGAGGTGCTCGTGACGGCGCCGCTGTGCCCCGTAGGCGCGGAACGCGACGCCCCAGAGGAGCGCGGGCGCGATGAGCAGCCAGACGTCCCGGCTGTCGGACACGAGCAACTCGACGGCGGCGATGGCGAGGCTGGCGCTCGCCAGGCTGCCGACGAGGGCGAGCGCGATCGTGCGCGGAACGTCGCGCAGCGGCGGGCCGCCCGCGGCGATCGAGATCGTGGTCGCGACGAGCGCGACGCTGACGATCCCGAACGTGGCGGCGCCTGCTGCCGCCGCCGCCCAGCCGACAGGTCCGTGCACGTCGCCGAGCGCGGCCACGGCATGGAAGGCGAGCAGCGCGGCGGCGGTGCTGAAGCCGAACTGCACGAGGTTGAACGCGATCTTGAGGGGCCGCTGCCGGCGCACCAGCACGAGCGCGCACCCGGTCCCGACGATCAGCCCGAACATGAGCGCCGAGGGCGATGCGAGGAAGAAGCCGAGGACGATGCCGAGCTCGCTCAGAGAGAGCGTGTGCGTCTCGCTACGGAAATGCAGGTAGACGGGGAACGCCTCGGCCAGGAAGAAGACCAGGGCGAGACCCCACCACGGCAGCCGCGGTGAGGGGTACGCGGCCGACAGTCCCGCGAGCGTGGTGCCGTAGAGCACGAGCGCACCGGCACCGACAGCGGCAATCACCAGCCAGACGCGCGGGCTCGTTTCCGAGCGCAGCGCCGCCCAGCGCCTTCCAGCGGCGTTGACGCGCTCGACTAGTTCCACTCGGAGCTCGCCCACGTGCCGCCGGACCAGGAGCTGCCCGACCAGGAGCTGCCCGACCACGAGCTGCCAGACCACGAGCTGCCCGACCACGAGCTGCCAGACCAGACCAAGCTCGACCAGCTGCTCCCCGACCAGCTGCTACCTGACCAGCTGCTACCCGACCAGCTGCTCCCCGACCAGCTGCTCCCCGACCAGCTGCTGCCGTTCCAGGCTCCGCCCGACCAGCTGCTGCCGCTCGCCTCGCCCGCCGCGAGCGCCGTCGTGTCGACCGGGTGGCCGAAGATGTCCTGCTCGCCGCTGAGCGCGACGCCGTTCTGCGTCAGGTGGTCCTGGCCGCGCGACAGCTCTAGCGAGCCCGTTCCCGTCGAGGCCGGGAAGCTCTGCCCCACGTACGACCACTGCGGAGTCGCGTCCAGCATCCGCTGGAGCCGGAACTCGCCTTCCCCCTGCGCGTTTTCGCCGGAGTGCCTGAGCTTGACGGCATGGGTCTGGAAGAACTGCTTGACGAGGTCCGGCGTCATCGCCGGATATTTCTGCAGCACGAGCGCTACCGCACCGGACGTGATCGCGGCCGCCTCCGACGTGCCGCTGCCGCGGAAGTACCGCTCGTCGATGATCCCTTCGGGATGGTTCGCGTCGATCCACGAGTTCGTGTCGCGCAGGCCCTGGACGTGCGAGCCCGGAGCGACGAAGTCGGGGTCCTTGGAGGAGCCGCGGTCCGAGCTTGCCGAGTAGGTCGCCACGGCGTCGTCGCGCGTCCCCTTCTTGTCCATCGAGGTCGAGGCGCCCACGGCGATCACGTACGGGTCGTAGGCCGGGTCGGCGAGACCGGGCGCACCGTTGCCGCGCTGAAAGCCGGTGTTGCCGGCGGCCACGACGACGACGATGCCGTGCTTCCACGCCTGCTCGGCAGCGTGGGCGAGCGGGTCGACGCCGTATGCCTGCGTCGAGTTCGTGCCGTACGAAAGGTTGATCACGCGGATGTTCAGCCCCGGGTCATGTGCGTGCTGGACGACCCAGTCGATCGCGGCGATCACCTGCGAGACGTCGGTGCCGCCGTCGGCGACCGCGACCTTGAGGCTGACGATGCGCGCGTCGGGCGCCATGCCACCGTACGCCGAGTCCGGAGCGCTCGAGTACGGCTCGGTCAGGGTGGCATCGTGGCCCGCGATCAGGCCGGCCATGAACGTGCCGTGGCCGTACGTGTCGAGGTTCGTGAGGTTCGGCGACTGCGACTCGAGCGACAGGTCGGGTCCGTAGATCACCCTTCCCGGCCCATCCAGCCCCGGCACGGGCGAGACGCCGGAGTCGATCACCGCGACATCGATGCCCTGCCCCGTGTAACCCGCGTCCCACCACGCCGTCGCACCGAGGTAGTCAGTCGTCGAGTACATCGAAACGACGTTGGTCGGCTGGTCGTGGCCTCCCGGCCCCGGCCCCCTCGCGCCCGATGCAGGCGCGACGCACGCAGCCACAGCAGCGCACACTGCCAGCACGCGCACGAAGTGCCGTCGAGTTAGTCTGCTCCACGTTCGGTCGTTGTCCGCCATCGATCTCCTTAGCGCCCGTGGGCGCTGGCCGCAGTGCCAGAGAGTTCACAGACCCTACGAAGCATCCGCCACGTCTGAATCCCCCGTATGAGGTACAGCCTGCAGATTCACCCGTTCGAGGCATCCGCCGCGCAATCTGGGAGTCGAACTTCATCACACCGAGGCAGGCGATGAACCTGGTCGCCTTCGCGCACCGCTGATGCGGTTCTTCCTGATGGTCGCACTCGCAGGCTGTCTTGCTGCTAGCGCTGACGCGAAGGTAGCGCCCTCAGTCGGCGGGTCAGCCTCAGCGAGGAGCGGCCAGTGGGTGAGTTTCCAGGCCCACGGCTTCCCCGCCAATACGAGGCTTGCCGTGATGCTCAGCCCGGCGCAGTCCGCGCCCGGCAACTGCTGCGGCATAGGAGTCAAGACCCACTGGAAGACCAACGTTTCCGGAACGGCGACCCTCCGATTCCGCTGGCCGAACCACTACGAGGCGTGTTCTGGGGGAAACAACTGCACTGCTACCAAATGGGCTGCGAACTCGACCGCAATCGTCACTGTCTCGACGACGAGCTACACACACTTCACGGCTGCGACAACGACGACTCTCGTTCGAAACTAGCAGGGTCCCAAGCCTGTTTCACACCGCGGTTTAAGGTAAGACTGTCGTTGATGAGGCTGCATTAAGCCATCTCAGTCGCGGCTCTAGGAGGGTCTGGCGAAACGCTCAAAGCCGCATGAACAGTGGCTTTGCGCCTCGCCCCTCCGGTCGTTTACCCCGATTTTTGGGCACCTTCTACCCCACCGTCTGTTGGTAGCGTCTTTCCTGTCCTTAGAGACACGATGGTGTATGCCACTCCTGCGAACAAGGTCACGTAGACGCCAGAAGCGACGAACTCACCGAGGTGATACGCAGCTGTGAAGATGATTAGACCGCCGATCAAGAGCGAAATCCCCTTGTCGAAGGCTGCTCGGCGCGGACGACCGAGAAATAGAAGCGTTCCTGCCACTCCTGCAAGAAGAAGCGTGATTACTCCATCGCCCCGGATGCCGGAGATCGAGACGCCAAATGCGGACGCCCACGGAAGAACCGAACCTATTGCGACTAGCCCGAGGGCTAGGAATCGCTGAGTCTTGCTTTTCATGGGGTCGTCTCCTCTCAGTGCTTCTTCATTACTTGCACCTCGACTTGGCGCAGGTGACGGTAGGCGAGCTTGGCGAGGCTGATCGTGCCGGGCACATCGCCGCTGTCGGTGTTGTCGGTCGAGATCGTGCCCGCCTGCACGATCACGCTTCCGGCGACGAAGCCGAGCGTGCTGACCCCGTTGGTGACCTTCTTCCCGAACACGTTCTTGCCAGTGATCGAGGTATTGAGGAACAGTGCCGGGGTCGGGAACCCGGCGGGCACCGGCAGCCGGCTCTTGATTCCGGACGTGTGGGCGGCATCGGCATCTTTCCAGTTGGCGAGAGCATCCTTCGGAGTCGCGAACACGGCGTAGAAGATCGCAGCATCGCCGCTGTCGAGGTCGATTTCGACCTCGCCAACGACGTGGTGACTCTTTGCCCGGCTCGAAGGCTGGGTGACACCGGTCTTCGAGGAGTAGAAGCCGCTCGGGAGCTGCGAGTCAGGAATCTTGTTGGTCAGTAGCGCCTGGTAGAGAGCCTGCGGCGATGACTGCGCTACCCCTGCGAACGCCGCCGCCAGACCGGCTACCAGCCCGACGATCAGGATCTTCTTCATGGCTCCTTTCGTTCGGATTGAACTTTCAACACCCGGCGCGGAGTGGGGCTCACGCGCCGGGATCTTTGTCACGAGCACCGCGGCCACAACGATCTGTGCCCAGCGCGGCCAACCTCGGAAGCGCCGCCAAAGCGCCGCCATCGTTTTCATGCCAGTCTCACCTCCAGAACCCGGGGGTGGCGGGCGTAGTCCAAGTGGGAACGCGCCTGCCGCAGTGCTTCTGTTCTATGCCGCCTGCAGCGCCATGCCATCCGCGAGCCTGCCCTTCTCCGTGCGGGCTAGTACGGATTGGCGCATGGCGCGCACCGACTGCTTTCTTCTTTCTCGTCACGGTCCGTTCCGCGCCGCTGACGCTCGTAACGGCAACAAGCGGCATGGCCGCGCGGGGTCAGGTCTTAGGGCCGGGGTCAGGTCTTGCGATCCAACATCTCAGCGCCGCGACCGACATGGCGGGCGCGGCTCACCGACGCCCGCGGAGACCGTCATAGAACTGGCGGCCCGCCGGAAAGTCGTCATGGCTTCG
>Ga0315273_10003080_pt1 | contig 20037 bp, 17 predicted proteins | sample YL17G02_0_MG_FD_205753 | JGI IMG/M metagenome (GOLD analysis project Ga0315273, IMG submission 205753) | Sediment microbial communities from Yellowstone Lake, YNP, Wyoming, USA - YL17G02_0 | ecosystem: Environmental > Aquatic > Freshwater > Lake > Sediment | place: USA: Wyoming | collected...
CGGAACGGTCTGCGCGACTTGAGGAGCTGTCACCCCACCGGCCAGCAGCCGCAGAGCCAGCGCACGCAGAACAACGCGCACCTGCTGCACTCCGCTTCGTAACAAACCTCGGAGTTTAGCGCGATCCCGCGCCTTGACTTTGATGGGGATGGGGCGGCGGGCCATACCCGAGTATGAACCAAAACATTTCTGAATAGAAGTGTTTTATAGAACGTTTTCAGGCCGGCGAAGACCTAGTTCCGGTGATCCGCATGAACGAGACAAGACCATCGTCGCCCGCCTCTTCAGGGCCAACCCCTATGAGAGATGTTCGACGATATCGAAGACTGACAATCACCATCCATCGGAGGCGCGCGGCGGGGCGGACGAGAGTCCTTCCCGCCGCGTTCGTTTTCTACGGCATCACCGGCAGCAGGATGTGGGAGGGGTGAGCCGGGTCGTGGAAGACGGCGTTTTCGGCAATGGCCCAGAGGCGGTTCTGGTTGAGCGGTTCGCCGGTGTTGGGATTGGCGTCGAAGCGCGGGAAGTTGCTGCTGGAGATGTCGAGGCGGATGCGGCGGCCCTTACCGTAGACCAGCGAGGCGGGGTACATCTCGATGGTCACGGGGCAGGCCTGGCCGGGCGTCATCAACGTGGCCTTTTCGAGCGAATCGCGATAGCGGGCGCGCACGATGCTGTCGCCGACGTTGAGTTCCACGCCGGCGGGGAAGTCACGGTTGGGCGGGTAAACGTCCACCAACTTGGCGGTGAAATCGGTATCGGGCGCGGATGACGAAATCCACAGCTTGACGATGAGGCGGCCGGCGACCTCCACGGGACGCTCCAGCGGTTCAGTCTGGAATACCAGAACGTCGTTGCGCGCGGCCAGCGGCCGCGTATCGGTGCAGGTCCAGAGTTCCTTGCGACACTGCTGATCCTGGGCGCCGCGCGGCATCAGCACGCCTTCGGAGGACACGTTGCCGCCGATGGCGGGTACGGGGTGGCGCGGGTCGAAGGTGTAGCGGGTGGGCGGCGTGGCGGTGGGAAGAGTGTTGGAGAGGCGCCCATTGGCGTGGATATAGAAGGGCGTGGAGCGGGCGCGCGCCGGCGGCCATTCCCGTTCGTCGCGCCAGTGGCCGCCGACGAAGATGCGGCCCTGCGGCGTCTTGTGGGCGTCGCCGCCGCCCATGACAAAGAGGCGGACGGGGGCGTCGCGCTCCACACCATTCTCTATGCCCTTGAGCCAGCGGTCGAACCAGCGCAGGCGGAGGTCGTTGAAGGCGATGGCGGCGTCCGGTCCGAATTCGGCCTGGCCTGCGAAACTGGAGGTCTGCCCGCCGTGGGTCCGCGGCCCCATGATGAGGCGCTGGGGGCTTTTCTTGGCCTTGACGAGGGTCGGATAGTTCAGATTGGCGACGGGCGTGCCCCAGGAGTCGTACCAGCCGCTGACGTGGTAGACGGGCACGTCCTTGTACTCGGCCACATGCTGGACCACGTCGATGCCGCTGTCTTTCCAGAAGGCATCGTAGTCGCCCTGGTTCATGGCCTCGACGAGCCAGTTCTCGTAGTCGGGGGCGAGGCGGAGGGGCGACGTACCGGGGCGGAACGGCAGCGCCTTCAGGTAGTCGGTCACCTGGTAGCGCAGCGAGGCGAGGGCGTCGCGCGTGCCAGGATCGGCGGCGGGGAAGAAGTTCTGTCCGGGCGGGCTGAATTCGCCGCTGGGCCGAGAAGGAAGATCCAGTTGAAGAAGCGCAGTTCGAACGCACCGTTGTGGCGGACACCGTACCGCCCGGGGTTCGACATGGAGTTCACCGGCACCATGGCGGCGAGGCAGGGCGCGCCGGAGAGCGCCATGGCGTGCTGCGTGCCGCCGCCGTAGGACGTGCCCACGGTGCCGATCTTGCCGTTCGACCACGGCTGCTCGCCGATCCATTTGGCGGTATCGTAGCCGTCCTGCACGTCGTCGCGGAGGGGGAACCAGCGGCCTTCGGAGCCGTGGCGCCCGCGCACGTTCTGGCCGATGGCAATGTAGCCCCGCGGCACGAAATACGCCGCCCAAGCCTCGGCGTTGAAGGAGCCGTAGGGCGTGCGTTCGACGATCACCGGGAATTTGCCGGCGACCGCAACGCCGTTGCGCGCCGGGAAGTAGATATCGGTGCGGAGACGCACGCCGTCGCGCATCGGGATCATGACGCCTTTGGCGACGGTGAAGTCGTAGGCGGACTGGCCGCGCGCGCTGGCGCAGGCCGCGATCACGATGGCGAGGTGTCGGAGCATGCACGTCAGTATAAGGCGTATACTGTCAGCAATTCACTGAAACGCCGAAGCGTAGACCAGCAAACTCCAACCTCAGGATCGTCCACCACTCTTCCACGGCTCGGATTCGGCTCCTCTTCGAGGACCGTTTTACGGGCCGCTATGGAAGAGTACGCCGTCGCTCGACCGGAATGAGGCCGGTCAGCTTCCCACAAGCCGGCTTCGGGACGTCTCCGGAGAATTCGCTGCCTCTCCGGCCGCGGCCACCAGGTTTCGACGAGCGAACTTCCGGATACCCCGTGATCCAGGAGTAATGCACTTCCTGATCGAGTAAGCCTAGCTGAACAGGTGCGAACTTTCTTTGGACCTGTGAGGGCAATTGGCACCGTCGAATTTGCAGCCTCCCAGCCAATGGTGGTTCTCATGTTTCGAGCCGTGGGGGACCCGAGAGGAGGAACCCGGTAGTTATGGGCTCTAAGGTTCCCCTGCGTTTCCTCCGATAGATGAATATGGCAGGAGGACAAACCGACGCTCCGGCAAGATATTCCAACGCAAAGAACATCGTTGCGCGAGTCGGCATCACGCTCGCGGCTTGCGGACTCTTTTGCGTTGCGCGTCCGGATGTTGCAGGATATGCGACTCGCCGTCTACGCTCACCTCACATCATCGCGGACTATATGAGGAACAATACCGTCCGCAAGCTGCAGATCGGCAGCGGCGAGTTCAGCAATCCCGGCTGGCTGAATACGGACATCGAACCTCGCAAAGGCCAGGCGTATCTTGACGCCAGCAAACGTTTTCCGCTGCCAGATTCCTCATTTCAGCTCGTCTCCAGCGAGCAGGTGGTCGAGCATCTGTCGGGCGAGCAAGGCCTCAGCATGATGAAGGAGAGCTTCCGCATTCTGGTGCGCGGCGGGAAGGTTCGTGTCGCGACCCCAAACCTGCTGAAGCTCGTCGACTTGCTGCGCGATGACAAGACACCGGAACAGATGGCCTACGTTCGGGCGAAGATCGATTGGCACCATTGGACCATGACATCAGACCCCGCGAACGTCATCGTCAACCTGGAGATGTATGAGTTCGGACACCGTTTTGTATATACGCCGAGGACGCTCAGAAGCACGATGAAAGCGGCTGGCTTCACCCAGATCCAGCAGAAGGAGTCGGGCGAAAGCGATGACCCGGCCTTAAAGGGAATCGAAGTACGATCGCGCTCCAACGTGCGCGATATTGACCGCTACGAGACCATGGTGTTCGAGGGCGTCCGGCCATAAACGCAAATTTCTCCGCCGTTGGGCTATCTCGCGCGTTTCTTCCGCTCGCTTTGTTTTGAATTGTTCGCCACTACGAGCATCGTTTGTCTGCCGTCAAGACGATTCGTCTTGAGATGCGTTGGCCAGATTGGCCGGTTAATTTCGCCAACCCGGAAAAATCCACTTGGCCGTTCCCACGCCTCCCGAATTTATGTTTCCCGTCTTTCCAATCACTTCCCCTGCCCCCCTTCCACCCGCCCCTCTCCCGCCCACAATCAAACCAGGTAGTCGATGCGCAAGCGTCTGGCCAGGCGGTCATCGTCTATTGGTGCATCCGCGCCCGCGGGAAAGTGGCACGGCCTTCGGCCCCCACCGAAACCGGGCTTGCCGCTCCGAAACACGCTGAGAGAAGAGCGGGACAGGAGAGAATCGATTCTCATGCGGAAGAGCGAAGGAAAGATTAGCCTCATCGATTCAATCGGACACGCTCGGTCAAAAGGCCGTACAGGTCCCCATCAGAATCCCACAAGGCAAACCCGGTGAGCTGCGTCTCCAAGATCGGCCCGTCAAGCCGCCTTCGTTCTTTGCCACCCCGGTGGGTCTGCCCGCGCATCTTCGACAGGCCCACCGCGAGACGATCTTGAACCAGAAGTGCCTTCGTTCTCACAAGGCCCGGCTCTCAGTACACGTACTGGATCTCGAAGCCGACGGTGGCGGCGTAGCGCTTGCCGCCTTCGGTAGTGAGCCAGGCCTCGGTGGTGTAGCGGCCTTGCGGGAAGGGTTTCCCGCTCTTGTCTCCGAGCCGCGTGGTTACGACGTAGTGTCGCTCCTGGCGCGGGGCGAGCGTTTCGCGGCGGAACGCCATGGTAAAGGCCTTGCCGTCGGACCAGCGGTAGACGACCTCATCCTTTGCGTTGCGAATCACCACGTCATAGCTCTGGCCCGACGGGAAGACGAGTTCCAGCGGCGTGCCGGTCCAGTTGCGCAGCGTCATTCGAAGGGTCATCTCGGGTGCGACGCGGAGCGGGTCCACCGGCGGCATCAGGTTCACATAGTAGACCAGGCGATCGAGCGTCAGGCCGAACGAGAGGCCCGGTCCCGAGATGATCGTAACGCCGCCCAGTTGGGCGTAGATCAGGTCATAGGTCACCGGACCGGCGATGGTGGTGACGGTGCGGCGCGCCAGCCCGACCCAGGGCAGGTAGAACTCCTCGGTGATGCCGGCGTCGGCGCAGCCCGAGGGCGGGTAGACGATGCGCAGCGCTTCGCGTTGGAATTCGCCGACGGGTCCCGAATAGCGCGCCTCGCGCGAGGCGATGCGCGCGCGGCGGCTGCACGGGTCGATGACGGTGTCGTACTCCGTGCCTTCCGGCGCATTGAAGGCAGCCCAAACCTGTTCCCGCCCGCTCGACGCATCGTAGGCGTAGAGCGTGCCGCCATCGTCCATCCGCAGCCAGACCTCTCCGCCGGGGAAGCCGCGCACGAGAGAATGAGCGCCCTGGCTGCGCACGACCTCGACGGTCATGGTTTGCGTGCCCGCGCGGTAGATCCACTGGTTGCCGGGTTCCAGCGGCAGGTAGTCGGGCGTCGCCCCGCCCGCCAGGCCGGAAAACAGGATCAGGCTAGCAATAGAAATTCTTGTTCCAGGCATGACACTTCAGCGCCTCCAGCGTCCGGGCCTCGAGCTGCCCTACCTTGGAAACACCGAGACTACTCTCGACGTTGCGAATTTTTCGCATGCCGGGAATGACCGAGGACACGGCCGGGTGGGAGACGCAGAAGCGCAGGGCGATCTCCGCCAGCGTCCCCGGCACGCCTTCGAGATCCTTCTTGAGCGCGTCGACATGCTCGACAACCTGCTTCTTGCGGTCGCCGCGGAAGTAGAAGGCGCGGAACTCCCGGGGGTCGAAGAGCGTGTCTTCGGTAATGGCGCCGGTGAGCGCGCCTTCGTCGAGCGGACAGCGCGCCAGCACGCCGATGTCCCGTTTCCAGCACAGCGGGAACAGGCTCCGCTCGGGCGTCTGGTCGAAGACGTTGTAGATCACCTGCACCGTGTCGATCACGCCGGTCTCGATGAGTTCGAGCGCCGAATCGGGCTGATGGTCGTTAATCGAGACTCCGACGGCGCGGACTTTGCCGCTGCGCTTCAGATCCTCGAGCGCGCGGCGCCACTCCTCGCTGGCGATCCATTCCGGGTTCCAGACATGCAGTTGCTGGAGGTCGATGGTCTCCATCTTCAGGTTGCGCAGGCTCTGTTCCGTGCATCCAATGACGTAATCGTAGGGAAAGACCTCCCCGATCGGGATGCCTGGGCGCGCGGGCCAGAGCTGGTTCTTCGGCGGCGCCTTGGTCGCGACGAAAACCTTGCCAGGCGCATCGCGCACGATCTGGCCCACCAATTCCTCGCTGTGGCCGTCGCCATAGGCCAGCGCCGTGTCGATGAAGTTCAGACCCAGTTCGATGGCCCGCCGCAGCGCGGCCACCGATTCGTCGTCGTTGCCCCCCAGCCACTGCTTGCCGCCGACGCCCCAGGCGCCGTAGCCGATTTCGCCGATCTCAAATCCTGTCCGTCCGAGTTTGCGATATCGCATAGTCCACCAAACTCATGATGGCACAAGGCGGGGCGGGTCCCCTGACCCGCGGGCCGGCCGGGACCAGGGCACAAGCGTTCAAACAAAGAGCAGCCGAGCGGATTCCTGGCGAGATGGGGATTGCGCCGCTCGGATTTACCCGCGGGGCGGAAGCGGATCCTGCCTAACGGTAGTGGTCGAGTCGCTGCCACTGCGGGCGGCGCTGCCCTGATACTGGCCACAGACAGATGATGCCGACCGTTCGTTTCTGGGGCTGCCCTTGAGCCAGTCCGGCAACTTGCCGACATGACGGGTCGCGCGGTCCATTCTGTCCCAGAACGCCGCGTGAGTCAATTTTTGGCTAGCCATGTGAAGATAGTATCCGGTTCAGCTCCCCAAATGCAAGCAATTCGCGGTGAAGGTACGTACTGGGTTTCATCTGCAATCGGACTGGTGCACTCGCACGCGACCACGGTATCAGCTTTCCATCCTTCTTTCGCTCGATCGGGTATCCGGTGCTCAACGTGAGGGAGAACAAGTCGAAGTACCGGCGTGGCCCCACTCCCACGAACGGAAGGAACGGAACTTTGCCCGGCTCCTCCCGGTCCACGGAAATCTCATCGGGGTGAAGGGCCGAAGCCCTGCTCTTTGCGTACGGCTCGATATAGATCACCTTGCTTATGCCGGCGGCGATGATGTGGCGCGTGCAGTTGTGGCACGGAAACGTGGTTGTGTACAGGATCGCACCACGCGCGCTCCGCCCGGACCGTGCGCAAGCGAGCAACGCCTCCATCTCGGCGTGAACGGAGCGGCCGAATTCGGTGATGTCGAAGAACCCCGCCGTTTTCAAGCTGGATCGTACCGCTTTCGGATCGACGCCGCCCCCCAACTCCTGCACGATGCGGCCGGCAATGAATTCCTTCTCCCGCTCATTCGAATCATCGCCCCGCTCAATGTCCCGGTGGCTTGTCTTCCCGGCGGCGGGCGGGTCGTAGAGTCCTCCGCCAGATTTCGGGGCTTCGTTGCAGCCGACAGAAATCAGGTCGCCATGCGAATCGATGATCGCCGCACCCACCTGGCGGGACAGGTCACCCGAACGCAGCGATGCAGCGTAAGCCATGAACATCGCCTGTTCCTGCGGCGTGGGGGTAAGTGTTGGGCAGCCGAAGAGCAGGTTCAGAAACCGGCTCACCTGATCGGCATAATCGGCGCCCTCGGAATCGCCGGAGAGGAAGACATCCGCCATTTGGAAAGCATCGCGTGTCGCCTGGCCGTGTTCCAGTTTCTCCTTCGCGTCCGTCTCCATTAGGGTTGTGGCAGCCTCGCCGACGATGCCCTTCTCGGCAAGGTAGCGCTCCCGCACTTCCCGCGAGGCGTTTGCTCCAACCAGAAAGAATCCGTCTCCGTAAATGCGCCGTAAAGCGGTCACCTCTTCCGGACGCCGAACCGTCGAGATCACGTAGGCCGTGTTGTTGAGCGGCAAGCTGCGGCGCTGGCTCGGCTTTCGGCCGAGCGCCCGGTTTGCCTCATACCTCAAGTCCGCAATGACTCCGGCCGCAACCAGCGCCATGATGTCGTTCTTTTTCGCAAGCTGGCGGATCTGATTGCCGGCGGCAATCTTGTGGTGCGCGATGGCTCTCGCATCGTCGCCCTCGGGCTTTAGATCCGAACCCAGTCGCTGGAGGAGATCATCGAAATAGTCGCTGACCTTGATCGTCTCGGTCTTGTAGCCGAACTGGCCGAGCCAATTGCCGAGCGCTTCGGCAACCCGTCTGTACGGCGTGCCGAGCGGGCACACGATGGCAAAGACCAGTTCAGCGCCGGGGTGATAGCCCAGGTATTCCGGATCTTGTTGTGCCATAGACCGACAGACACATTAAATCATACCCGTAACGCCGAGCGCCGCCGCAATCCGTTTTGTAACCAGAGCGCGAAAGGGGAAGTCGGCACCGCCCGTCTGCTCACCGTCGCCCGGACATGCGTCATGCAGCGCCGCAACGCGCTGGAGTTCCTCTGCGACTGGCTGAGCCGGCACCGCGCCGGCCGGCCCTCTCTCTCGCTTCTCCAGCGGCAGGGGGGATGAACGGTTACAACTCGTCTATGTCGGCTTACGAGAGGGCATGCCCAGGCTGATGCGAAACGCGGGAACGAAGTCCACATTCAAAGCACGGGTCTTCAGTGGGTTGCGAGTGCTGGCTCGAGCGCTCAGTGCTCAGTACGTGACCTGAGTTCGCGGGCGCGCCGGGCAGGCCGGCCGGGGGCCGGGGCGCGGTCCAGTAGGACCGCCGCACGCTAAAATGGATCTGAGCCCCCGATGCGGCGCGTCCTTCTTCTCCTCGCGCTCCTGCTGCCCTTGCTGGCGGCCAACCTCAAGCTGTATCTCAAGGACGGCAGCTTCCACGTGGTGCGCGAGTACCAGGTGGAGGGCGAGCGCGTTCGCTACTACAGCGTCGAGCGCGGCGATTGGGAGGAGATCCCGCTCGAACTGGCCGACCTGAAGCGGACCGAGTCCGAACTCAAAGAGCGCGACCAAACGCGCCGCAAGGAGACGGCCGAGATCGACGCCGAAGAGAAAGTCGAGCGGGCCGGGCGGCAGGAGGCGGCGCGCGTGCCCGGCGAAAACGGCGCCTACCTGGTGGACGGCAATCAACTGCGCACCATCAAACAGGCCGAATCGAAAGTCGTCACCAGCAAGCGCCGCCAGGTGCTCAAGTATCTGTCGCCCGTTCCCTTTGTGGCGGGCAAGGCGACGGTGGAGCTGGACGGCCTGCGCGCGGCCACCGTCGCCGCCACCGACAGCCCCGAGTTCTACATCCGCCTGTCGGCCGAAGAGCGGTTCGGCATTGCCAGGCTCTCGGCGAAGAAGGAATCGCGCATCGTCCAGAAGTGGAGCATCATCCCGGTCAGCAAAGAGATCGTGGACGAGATGGACGTCGTCGAGGTCTTCCGGCGGCAGGTACAGGAAGACGTTTACAAGATCTGGCCGGTGAAGCCGCTCACGCCGGGCGAGTACGCAGTCTATCAATACACCGAGGGCAAGGGCAACATCCAGGTTTGGGATTTCGCTTTTCGCCCGGCGGCGCAAACAAAATGACATCACGATCTCTTGCGCTCCTTCTCTGCGGCGTTCCCTGCGCGATGTTAGCCGCAAGCGCCACCGAGCCGTTTCCCTCCGATGCGGTTCGCGACAAAATCCGCGGCGGGCTTCTGGGCCAGATCCTGGGCGACCTGAACGGCCTCAAGCACGAGATGAAGTACATCGGGGAGCCGGGCAACGTCACCCAGTACACGCCGTCGCTTGAGAATGGCGCCTGGACCGACGACGACACCGACGTCGAATGGATCTACATCGTCGAGATGGAGCGTTCGGGCAGGTTGTTCATCGCGCCCGAGCGCATCAGCGAGCTTTGGAAGTCGCACATCAACCGCCGCATCTGGTGCTCGAACCTGTACGTCCGGCAGTTGATGGATATCGGCCTCGACCCGCCGCTCACCGGACAGATTCAGTTCAATCCGTGGGCGGATTTCAACCTGTCGGGTCAGTTTCTGAGCGAAACGTGGGGTCTGATCGCGCCCGGCATGCCCCGAACGGCGGCGCGGCTGGCGCACCACTACACGCGCGTGGCCATCGATCTGGAACCGGCGCAGGCGGCGCAGATGTTCTCGGCGATGATCGCGACGGCGTTCCTGACCGGCGACCTCGAGAAGATCCTGGACGCGGGCGCGGCGGCCGCCGATCCCAAGAGCCTGATGCGCCGCATCCTGGCCGATGTGCGCCGCTGGCACAAGGAGAACCCCTCGGACTGGCGCGCCACCCGCCGCCTTATTCAACAGACTTACGGCCATCATGACGGCGCCATGCGCGATCGCAACGGCGTGGAGCTGAACGGCGCCTCGACCATCGCGGCGCTGCTTTACGGGCGCGGCGATTTCGTCGAAACGGTGCGCCACGCCTTCAATTTCGGATGGGACGCCGACAACAATGCGGCCACTTCAGGGACCATCGTCGGGGTCATTCAAGGCGAGCGCTGGTTCAAACGGCAGGGCTGGAAAATCACGGACGTCTTCCGCAACACCAGCCGCGACAACATGCCTCGGGACGAGACCATCACGAAGTTCGGCGACCGGTTGATCGCCCTGGCCGGACGCGTCAGGAAGGAAGCGCCGGCTGGTTTCGCGCCGCTCCCGGTGGTTGCCGAACAGACCGCTGCGTTGCGCACGAAGTTCCGCGCGGAGATCGAAAGCGAGATTGCCGCCGGCGACAATGAGCAGGCTCTGGCGCGCGCGGCCTACACGGCGATTTGCCTCGATCTGGCGCCGGAGCTGAAACAGCGCGATCCCGAACGCTGGGCGAAAGCCGTGACCGCGCTGGAGGGGTATCCCAAGGTGCTCCAGGCCCTGTTCCACTACTCCGACATCCCCGGCGCCGAACCGTTGCGGCGGAAGATGATCGCCGCGGGCGTCAATCCGCCGCGCGAGAAGCAGCGGATCTCTTAGGGCAGTCGGTAAATCGCGAAATACACGCCTGTTCCGACCGAGAACATCAAGGCAAAAGCGGCCAGGACACGCCAGCCGAACTCGCGCGTTCCGGCGTAGAAGGCCAGCGCGGTCTTCAGCAGGGCGTTGGCGGCAAGCGCCAGCAGCACCGCGGCGCTGGCCGCGCTGAGCGATGTCTTGCCTCCGCCGAGCAGGTCCGACAACGTCACGACCACCGCGTCGACGTCCACCGAGCCGGCAACGCCGCTGGTCCAGTAGACGGCTCCCGTTCCGAGTTCGTTCGCCGCGTACTTGCCGGCAAGCAGGATGAGGGTAAACATCGCGCCGAACTTGAGCGCCGGCGTCAGGCGGAACGGATTGCCCACGGAAACATGGCTGTCGTCGGCGGGCCGCGGATCCCGGCGCGCCGCGAAGTAGGCCAGCACCAGGCCCGCCGCCGCCATCGCCGCCAGTGGCGGCAGCGTGGCCACCGCCAGCGCCGGGCTCATCACGAACAGAATGGCGGTGATGCGCGGAAACTGCACCGCATTGGCGATAACCGTCGCGCGCCAGAGCGGGCGAAGATTGCCGGGAGTCTCCGCGGCGTCCTTGGCAAACGCGGTTGTGGCCGCGGTTGTCGAAGCGATGCCGCCCAGCAGTCCCGTCAGCGTCAGGCCCCGTCCCGCGCCGAGGAACTTCTGCAGGAAGTAACCGACGTAGGAAATCGACGAAACCAGGATGATGAACAGCCAGACCCGCCGCGGCGAGAAGAACCGGTACGGGCCGAACTCGCCCACCGGCAGCAGCGGGAAGATGATGAAGATGATCGCCAGGAACCGGAGCGTGTCCCGAAACTCGGTCTCGGTGATGGTCTCGCGCACCAACTTCTGCATGGCGCGCTTGGCCTCGAGAAAGGCCACGATGACGATCGACAGACCTATGGCCAGCGTCGCGCCGTCGGCGAGCATCCGCGTGGAGGTCAGATACCCGAGGCTGAAGGTGGCCACCGCGGCCATCTCGGTGGTGACGCCATGGCGCTCCACGTTGTGATGGTGGGCCACGGCAAGCATTGCGGCGATCGAGATGAGAGAGGCCGCCGTGAGCCACTGCAACTCCAAAAGACCGCACACGCTGCCGGTCGCCGCGATCAAAATGAAATCGCGAAAGCCGGCGTGCTTGTCGCTCTGGCCGGCCTGCGAAGCTTCTCGTTCAAACCCCACCAACAGGCCGATCAGCAGTGCTTCGGCCACCGACTGTATCGCGGAAAGCAGGTCCGGAGGAGGCGCCATGGTTTCTACCGAATGGGCGAGAACGGCAAAGGTGACACCAAGAAGTTGGTGATGTTGGAGACGACCTCGGCATCGCTCAGCCCGGGCAGCGCGCGCAGCTTCTGCCAGTCGGGGTCGCTGCCGAAGGCCCGCCAGGTCTTGTCGCGATGAGCCAGGTCGTCATAGCCCAGCATGTAAGTCAGATTCGGCATGTTGCGGCCGACAAAGGTCTGGCCGAAGAACACCGGCTGCATGCCGACCTTGCGGAAGACGGCGATCTCGCCGTCGTCGAACATCTTGATCTTCCGCCGCAGCGTGGTCGAGTTGTTGGATTCGTAAGTGCGGATCTCAAAGATGCGGGCCGGACGCTTGGCGTCTCCGGGCGGGACCTCGATGGCCGGCATGGTGGCGAAGCCCCGCAGCAGCGTGCTCTCGATGCGCATGTAGCTCAACCCCGGCAAAGCGTCGAAGGCCTCCCCCCCCTTGCGGTACTCCGCATCGCCGGCCAGTTTCTCCCCGGCCGCTTCCATTGCGGCCAGCGAGGGATAGGCGGCCAGGGTCATCACGAAGGGCCCTTCGGCGCCGCCGATCAGGTTGCGGAAGAAGCCGAACGGTCCGACGCCGTTCCGCTGAAAGGCGGGCGCCATCACGCTTTTCAGGAATTCGGAGATCCGCTGCGACTGGCCGTCAGCCGAGTTGCGAAGGCGGACCATCGTGAGCTGGATGATCCCCGGCTGGGAGGCGGGGGGAGCGCCGGAAGCGGCGGCCGCGCCGGCGGAGGTCAAGGCGAAAGTTCTGCGATTCATATCAGTCTGAATGTACACCAGTTCGGGGCCGGCCGTGGAACTCTTCTACGGCCTCCAGCATCGCGACGATGTTCGCCACCGGCGTGCGCGCCTGGATGTTGTGAACGGCGTTGAACACATAGCCGCCGTTGGCGGAGAAGACCTCGAGGCGGCGAAGCACCTCCTCGCGCACCTCCCCGGGCTTCCCGAAGGGCAATGTTTTCTGCGTATCGACACCGCCGCCCCAGAAGACCAGGCGGTCGCCGAAGGTGGACTTCAGAACCTCGGGTTCCATGCCGGCGGCCGAGCACTGGACCGGGTTGATGACGTCGAAACCGGCCTCGATGAACGACGGGTAGAACCTGGCGACCGAGCCGCAGGAGTGCTTCAAGGCCTTCCAGTTCGTATTCCGGTGAACCCAGCCGTTGATGGCCTTGTAGTAGGGGAGCCACAACTCGTCGAAGCTCTCGACCGAGCAGAAGGACGACTTCTGAGTGCCGAAGTCGGTTCCGCACACAAAGACAACGTCAATCCGGTCGCCCACCACGGCGTGAATGCGCGCGAAATTCGCCAGCGCGATCTGGCACTGCTTCTCGAATATCTGGTGGACGTAGCCGCGCCGCGCGCGCGTGGCCATGTACCACTCGGTGATGTCGCGGATGCCCTTGGGATGCTTCAGCGCCGGCGCGGGGACCAGCGCGATGTCGCCGAACGACGTTCCGCCGAAGCTGGCGATCACTGCTCGCCCGGTGGCCCTGGCGGCGCGGGCGCTCTCCGCCAGGTGCTTCAGTTCCGCCTCGGACACCGGCCCGAACTCCTCGAGGTTGTCCTCCGGGTCCAGATGGTCCTCGTCGATGGGGTCCTGGCGGATGATGGCGTCGAAGAAGTAGCCGTCCTTGGGCATGCGCGCGCTCGGCGGCGCACTCACGTCGCCTTGCGGGTGCATCAAGGTGTCGCCGTTCTGGTCGAGGGTGTAGTTGAACTGACCGGGGACCAGGATCTCGAGGCCGTCGTACATGCGGAACGGCTTCCAGTCCTCGAGCGGAAAGCCAAAGCGCGAGGCGCGCCGGAAGATGCCCTCGACGTCGATGCCCATGGCGGTCTTGAGGTCGTCCTCGACCAGGCCCAGCATCTGGCCCGGGTCGAGCGCCTTCACGGGGCGCCTCGCGAGGCCGTAGTAGTCGCGCAGGGCCGCGACCACGCTCACGTGAATGCCGGTGACCATGGTGCCGCCGAAGTCGATGGGCACGCGGTCGGGCGCGCGGTGAGCGAGGGTGGTGAGAACTCGCTGGCGCGATGTCATCGCGGGCCGTTGGCAAAGCCGCAGTCGATCAGGCGCAGGCCCTCTACATCGTCGGTGACCAGGCCGGGCCTCGCCTCGGGCGTCTCGAAACGGGTTTCGACGTTGCGCAGGGTCAGGTTGCGCGCGTGCCGGCAAAAGAAGCCGTAGGCCGGCAAAGTGCCGAACATCCTATACTCGGGATACTTGTCGGCGAACTCCTCGATCTTGCGTTGCGCGTCGGCCGCCGTGCCGCCGCCCACGAAACCGAGCCGGATGTTGTCGAGGGTAATGTTCTCGGCCGGGTAGCCCGGCAGTCCGGTGATCGAGCAGCCGACGTTGCCCGCGCCGGTCGCCTGCACGTTCGAGATAGTGACGTTCCGCAGTTTGCCCATGCCGGGCTGGGGGCCGCCTTCGACGAACGGCCGGGCGCGATTGCCCAACCGCACGAAGATCGGCGCGCCGACCTTGTTCATGACGATGTTGGAGAAAGACACGCGGTCCAGCGCGCCGCCGTCCACCATCTCGACGGCGATGCCGGCCAGGCGCGTGTCGAAGACGGTGCAGTTGGAGACGGCGATGTTCTCGAAACCGCCGTTGGACTCGGTGCCCAGCTTGAGCGCGTTGCAGAAAGTGGTCAGAGTGCAGTTAGTGACCACCACGTCCCGGGTAGGACGGCTGGCCGTGCTCTTGAGCACGATGGCGTCGTCGCCCGAGTTGATGTCGCAATCCGAGATGCGCACGCGCTGCGAGCAGTCGATGTCGATGCCGTCGTTGTTGGAGTTGACCTTGCTCGAAACCTTGATGCCGCGGATGACCACGTCGTCGCAGGCCAGGTAGTGCTGCACCCACATGGGCGAATCGACGATGGTCACATCCTCGATCAGGATGTTACGGCATTCGATCATGCGAATCGTGTACGGCCGGACCAGGTACGGACCTTTGAACGCCGCGCCCTGGCCGTCGATCTTGCCGCGCCCGAGGATGGCGACGTTATCAACCTTCTCCGCGTAGACCAGGCTCTTGCGGGTGTAGGTGTCCGTATAGGAGCGAAAGGCCGGGATGGCGTCCGGGTAGTCGGCGAGGTTCTTGCTGCCGAGCAGCACCGCGCCGGCTTCCAGTTCCAGCGCCACGCCGGTTTTGAGGAAGACGGTGCCGGAGAGATAGCGGCCGGGCGGGAAATAGACGCGCCCGCCGCCGGCCTTGGCGCACGCGTCGACCGCCGCCTGGATGGCCTTGGTGGCGAGTTGCGCTCCGTCGGCCGCGGCGCCCTGCTCGCGCACGTCGAAGAGGGCGGGTTTCGCCGGCAGGACGGTGACGGCGCCACATCCGGCCAGGCCGCGAATCAAAGTCCGCCGGCTTATGTCAGTCTGTATCATGGCAACCTCGCGAGCAGTATAACACAGGCCTCCGCGGCGGCATGTTAGAGTCGTAAACAAGATGAAAATCGCCCTTCTCTGCTTTGCTGTCGCGCTTCTGGGGGCAGAGGCGCCGAAAGGGTCCGAGATCCACCTGCGGCTCAAGACGAAGGTTTCGAGCAACGCCTCGAAAGCGGGCGACGCGGTGGAAGCCGTTCTCATTCGCCCGGTCATCGACCAGGGCGCGGTTGTCATCCCCGCCGGGGTGATCGCCCGCGGGAAGGTGCAGGAGGCGAAACCGTCGGCGCGTCCGGAGGAACGCGCGCTGCTCCGCCTCGAGTTCACCGACATCACGGCGCAAGGCGCACAGCCGGCACCCTTTGCCGCCACGCTCAAGGAGGTCGAGAACGCCCGCGAGGGCGTCGACAAGGACGGCCGCATCACCGGTATTCTTGCCTCGGAGACCATCACGGCGCGGCTGGACAAGGGCATTCAGCGCATCTCGCAAGGCCTGGGCCGGCTGGGCGATTTCCTGAACGCGGCCAAGTCGGCGATGGTAAAGGAAGCCGACGCGGAGATCGTCTACGAAGCCGGCACGGACATGATCCTGGAAACCACCGGGCCGGTCAACTGGAGCGGTCCGGCGACGATCGGCCCGGCGCCCGGCGAGATCCCGGATGTCCCGGAACTCGAACAACTGGTGAATCGCCAGCCTTTTCAGACCACCGCCGAGAGCCCTCCCAAGCCGTCCGACATCACCAACCTGATGTTTGTTGGAACCGAGGATGAACTGACCGGCGCTTTTGCCGCCGCCGGGTGGAGCACGGTGGCGGCACTGAGCGCCACATCGAAGATCGAGACCTTCCGGGCCATCGCCGAGAACCGCGGCTATAAGGAAGCGCCGATGTCGATCCTGCTTCTGGAAGGCGCCAGGGCCGCATTCGACTTCCAGAAGCAGAACAACACCTTCGCCGCGCGCCACCACCTGCGCATCTGGCGGCGTCCGGACACGTTTCTCGGCAAGCCCGTCTGGGTATGCGCCGCCACGCACGACACGGGCATCGAGTTCTCGGCCGAGAACCGGACCTTCATCCACAAGATCGATTCCCTGATCGACCGCGAGCGCTCGAAAGTGGTCAACGACCTGATCTTCGGCGGCCGCGTGCGGGGTCTGGCCCTGATCGGCCGCCCGGCGGTTCCCAAAGAGACCCGGAACGCCACCGGCGATGCCGTCAAGACCGACGGCCGGATGGCGGTTTTGCTGCTTCAGTAGGGGTTGGCGGGAGTTTATTGCCGCGAGTTCGTCCGAGGGCCCCCCCAGCCCCGGTAACCGGTTTGCCCGCCAGCACTTGCCGCGCAGTGTTGCACCCCAAAATCGCGATGGTTGCAGCACTACCGTATGAATAAGGACGGGCGGGCGCCGATAAGACTCCATGGGGTGCGCGAGGACTGCGGCGGCCCGTCCAGAGCGTTTTCTGTCAATTCCCTAAAATCAATCGACTTTTCGCCGATATGCAGAGAGTGGGGAAAAAGTGTTTGGACTTGGTCCCGTGGGTGACAAATGAGAATTAGCGATCTGAATCTGACGGGGAATCAAACCGCGGAGTCCGGTAAGATCTCCAATCTGCAGGAACTTAAGCGTCCGGGCGAATCCAGGCCGTACGAGGCCCGGTCGGGGAGCGGCGCCGATCGGGTCGAGTTGTCGGACCTGACTGGCGGGCTGGCGCAAGTGTTGAGCAGTAGAGCCTCCGAGCGGGTCGGCCGAATGGAGCAGTTGAGCCGGGCGGTTGCACGGGGCAGCCACCAAGCCGATCCGCGGGACCTCGGCCGGGCCATGGTAGCGGAGATGCGGAGCGCCGGGCACAATGGGACACCAGGAGCCTGAGAGATGGCTGGAGACCGTCCACGGGGCGGTCCAGGAAGCGAGCCGGCTACTGATGGACCCTAAGCCGGAGGCGCTGGACCGCTCGGCGGCGCTGCTGGAACAGGCGCGCCGCGGCCTGCGGAGGGCGGTGGACTCCTTCAACCTGTCCAACTCGCCGGCCAGGGCCGGGATGCGGGCCGAGCTGGAGGAGTTGCGGAAGGAACTCCGCGGCCAGAGCTTGCTGCTGGAACATGCGGCGGGCTTCTACGACGGGTGGACCCGATTAAGGAACTCGCTGACCGGCGGCTACACGGCCGAGGGCGAGCCGGCTCCGGACGAGCCGGGAAGGCGGTTTTTGATCGAGGCCTGAACCCATGGCTAATCTGCTGGGCACGCTGATATCGTCGGCACGCGCGCTGGACGTTTTCGACCAGGCGCTCATGGTCTCGCAGAACAACGTCGCGAACGCGTCCACGCCGGGCTATGCCAAGCAACGCTTGAGCCTGATGGCGGCGGACTTTGACACGATCAAGGGTCTTGGCGGAGTCATGGCCGGCCCGGTCCAAAGCGCCCGCAGCCTTTACTCGGAGCAGGACGTGCGCCGGCAGGTGGAACTGCTGGGAACCTTCCAACAAATGTCGGAGAGTCTCTCGGCCGTCGAGTCCTACTTCCCGGTGACCGGCGATCAGGGCATCTCCGGAGCATTGAACAGCCTGTTCCAGAGCTTCTCGGCCTGGAACCTGGAGCCGAACAGCCAGACCGCGCGGCAATCCATCATCGACAACGGCCGGCGTCTGGCGGAGGTTTTCCAGCAAACGGTCGCCAATCTGACCAACGCATCGATCGACGCCGAGCGGCAACTCCGTCAGACCGTGGATCAGATCAACCAGATGGGCGCCACGCTTCAGCAAATCAACGGGGACCGGCGGCGAAATAGCCAGGACGACGCCGGGCTCGACACCAGGATGCAGACCGTACTGGAACAGTTGTCGGAGCTGGTGAGTTTCACGCCGCTGTTCCAGGCCGACGGCACGGTGACCGTACTCATCGGCGGCCAGTCCGCCCTGGTGGTCGGAGAGAACCTGTACCCTATCAGCTTCAGCTCGGATATGCCCACCGACCCGGCGCCGCTCTATGACGGCGCGGGAGCGCCGTCGCGTTTGTTCAGCCCGGGCGGCGCCGAGATTACCGGGTTGGTTACCGGCGGCCGCCTGGCGGGGTTGATCCAGGTGCGCAACGAAGTGCTGCCATCGCTCAGCGGTGACGCTTATCACACCGGGGACCTGAATGAGTTGGCGAAGTCGATCGCGGACCGGGTGAACGAGATCCTGACCTCGAGCCTGATGTCGGCCGGGCCGCCGCCGGTGAGCGGAGTCCCGATGTTCGCCTACGACGCCACCAGCCCGGCCACCGTGGCGCACACCATCAGTCTGGACGCGGGAATCACCGCGGACCGGCTGGCCTCGATCAGCCCCGGGCCGCCCCAGGTCATCAACGGCGCGGCGCTCCAACTGGCCAACCTCGCCAACCCCCAAGAGGATGCGGACAAGATCGGCGGATCCAGCTATGTGGCTTTCTATGGCCTGATGTCGGGCCGGGTGGGAAGGCTGCTGTCGGATGCCCGGGTAAACCAGGATTACCGGAGCCAGATGACGGTCCAGGCGCGAAACCTCCGGAGCCAACTCTCCGCGGTTTCCCTGGACGAGGAAGCCACGCTGGTCATCTCGTTCCAGCGCGCCTACCAGGCCAACTCGCAGATGGTGGTCATCCTGAACGAACTCATCGGGAGCGTCATCGACATGTTGCGGTAAGCCTGCCAGGAGAACGCCCATGATCCAAAACAACCTCGACCCCTCCGCGCAAGAGTTCCTGGTGAACCTGACGCGTATCCAGACGGGGATCAGACGCGCCACCGATCAGATCTCCTCCGGGCTGAAGGTCAACACTCCATCCGACGCCCCGGATCAGATCAGCGAGATCCTCCAACTGTATGTCGACATGGGGCGGAACGCGCAACTCCAGAGCAACCTGGCCCGCATGCAGTCCGAGGTCGGGACGGCGGAAACCGCCCTGGACACGGCCATTCGAGCCGTGGACCGCGCCAGGACGCTCGCCTCGCTGGGGGTTGGAACCCTGCAGACCGCCGAAACACGGCTTATCCTGGCCGGCGAGGTGCAAAGCCTGCTGGAACAACTGGTGTCGGCCAGCCTCACGGTCAGTGTCGGCCGCTACATCTTCAGCGGAGACGAGGACCAGGCGCCGGCCTACGAGATCAACCTCCTGGAGCCCAACGGAGTCAACCGGCTCCTGACGTCCACCTCCACGCGGCAGATCCAGCACCCGAGCGGGGTTTCCTTTACGGCCCAGAAGACCGCCCAGGATATATTCGATGCGCGGAATGCGGACGATACTTACGCCACCGACAACGTCTTCGCGGCGGTCAACGGGCTGAGGGTGGCGCTTGAGACCAACGACCAACCCGGCATCGAGGCCGCGCTCTCCGCGTTGCGTGGGGCGGGAGATCACCTCAACATTGAACTGGGCTTCTATGGCGCGGCGCAGAATAAGATCGCCGAGGACACAAACTTCCTGAGCAAGCTCGATGTCCGGCTCAAGACCGAACTGAGCAACCGGCGGGACGCCGATCTCACGGCAGCCATCCTGGAACTGGAGCGAGGAAAGGTGCACGAGCAAGCCGCGCTCACGGCCCGCGCCCAACTTCCCCGGACCACCCTGTTCGACTTCCTGCGATAGGGGCCGGCAGGAAATAGCCGTTTCAGGCGGCAAGCGCCGCTTGCCGGCGCGCCGGGCTCAGCGGAAGTTTCCGAGCCGCGGCCGGGCGCCCCGGCGAACTTCAACGGGACGCTGGAAACCGATTTCAAACGGCGTCAGGAGGGCGAGCGCGTCAAATACCGGATGAATGGCAACTCGGCCAAGTTATACGGCAAG
>Ga0315273_10003081_pt1 | contig 20035 bp, 18 predicted proteins | sample YL17G02_0_MG_FD_205753 | JGI IMG/M metagenome (GOLD analysis project Ga0315273, IMG submission 205753) | Sediment microbial communities from Yellowstone Lake, YNP, Wyoming, USA - YL17G02_0 | ecosystem: Environmental > Aquatic > Freshwater > Lake > Sediment | place: USA: Wyoming | collected...
GCCCTGCCTCCGACCGATCGGTCATCCTCCGCCCTGCTTCGCGGACCACACCTTGAGCGGTAGTCCGTAGAGACGAACGTAGCCCTCGGCGTGGGACTGATCGAAAGCGTCGCCGCCACCGTAGGTGGCGAGGGAGAGGTCGTAGAGCGAGTGCGCCGAGCGTCGCCCTACCACCGTGCACGATCCGGCCTCGAAGCGCAGCCTGACGTCACCGGTCACATGGGTTTGCGTCTGGTCGACGAATGCGTCTAGCGCGGCCCGCAGCGGCGAGAACCACTGGCCGTCGTAGACGAGCTCGGTCCAACGCTGCTCGATCTTCGGCTTCTCGTGGGCCACCTCGCGTTCGAGGGTCAGGTCCTCAAGTGCTCGGTGCGCCGAGATGATCGCGAGCGCGCCCGGGACCTCGTAGAGCTCGCGCGACTTGATGCCCACGCGACGGTTCTCGATCATGTCGACCCGGCCGAACCCGTAAGAACCGCCCAGGCCATCCAGTCGACGGATCACATCGGTGAGGGGCGTGGCCTCTCCCTCGAGCGCCACCGGCAGGCCGCGCTCGAAGGCGACCACGATCTCGGTCGGCTCGGCAGGCCGAGCCTCGGGCGGCGCCGTCCGCGCGAACGAGTCCTCCGGTGGCGCGATCCAAGGGTCCTCCAGCGGTCCGCACTCCGCGGTCCGTCCCCACAGGTTCTCGTCGATCGAGTACGAACCAACGATCGAGGCGACCGGGATGCCCCACTCGTCGGCCAGCACCATCGCCTTGTCGCGCGGGATGTTCGCGTCGCGGATCGGCGCCAGGACCTCCAGATCGGGGGCAAGCACGCCGAACGACACCTCGAACCGAACCTGATCGTTCCCCTTGCCGGTGCAGCCGTGCGCCACGACGTCCGCACCGACCTCGCGGGCCACACGGACGACCTCCTCCACGATCAGGGGGCGCGCCAACCCCGACACCATGGGGTACTTGCCCTCGTACAGGCCGTTCGCCTTGATGGCGTGGGTGAGGTACTCCGCGGCGAACCGATCCACGGCGTCCACCACCCGGACGTCTGCCGCGCCGGCGAGCCGACCGCGTTCGACCACCGCCTCGAACTCCTCTTGTTGCCCCACGTCGACGGCCACCGCATGTACCTCGTAGCCCTGTTCCACCAGCCACCGGATAGCTACCGACGTGTCCAACCCACCGCTGTACGCGAGCACCGCGCGCTTCATGCGTTCGCCTCCATGATCGTCGTGAGCGAGCGTTCGAGCGCCGCGGCGGCGACGCCCTCCCGGCCGAGTATGAGGATGGTGTTGTCACCGGCGATCGTGCCGGCGACGTCCGTCAGCCCGACGCGATCGATACCTTCGGCCAGAGCGGCGGCCGCGCCGGGCGGGGTCCGCACGACCAGCCCGTGATCGCTCCGTGTGAACGACAACGCGAACTCGTCGAGCAGATGCTTCAGGAGTCGGAGAGGAACGGGAGCGCTCCCCTGCCCGGGGACGACGTAGCGCAGGCCGTCGTGGTCGTGGACCCGCGCCAGACCGAGCTCTTCCACGTCGCGCGAGATGGTGGACTGGGTCGCGTCCATCCCGAGCGTCGCCAGGCGCGCGCGGATCTCCTCCTGTGAGGACAGGCGCTCTCGTCCCACCAACGACAGGATCGTCTGCTGCCGCTTGGATTTCAGCGCACCGTTGCCGCGACTCATGGGTCGATCCCCGCGTCGGGCATGATCATGGTGCCCACGCCCTCCGGCGTGAACAGCTCAAGCACCAGTGAATGCTCGACGCGACCGTCGACCAGATGGATCCGGCTCACGCCGGCTTTGATCGCATCGACCGCGCTCTCCAGCTTGGGGATCATCCCCCCCTCCACGGCGCCGTCATGCCCCAGGAGATCCAGACACTGAGCTGCCGAGAGCTCAGACAACAGCTCGCCGGCAGGCCCGATCAGGCCCGGCACGTCGTTCAGGAACACCAGCTTCTCGGCGCCGAGCGCGATCGCCAGCTCGGCCGCCACCACGTCGGCGTTCACGTTGTAGGCCTGGCCGAACTCGTCCACGGCGATAGAGGCCACGACCGGCACGAAGCGCGCCGCCATGAGCGTGCGAACGACGTCGGCGTTCACATGGACCACCTCGCCCACGAACCCCAGGTCCGGCGCCGTCTGCCTGCGAGCGAGCAGCAGCCCTCCGTCGACCCCCGATAGCCCAACGGCCGGCACACCCCCGGTGACGAGCGATGCCACGACCTCCGTGTTCAGCTTGCCGGCCAGGACCATGGTGGCCACATCGAGCGTCTCGGCATCTGTCACGCGAACGCCGTCGACGAAAGTCGTCTCGATACCCAGGCGCGCGGAGACCTTCGTCAACTGTGGCCCGCCGCCGTGCACGACGACCGGCATGATCCCGGCGCTCTGCAACAACGCCACGTCTTGCGCGAACGACACGGCGAGAGGCGCTTGCTCCATCGCCGCGCCGCCGTATTTCACCACGATGACCCTGCCGTGATGCTCCTGCATGAACGGCAAAGCCTCGAGCAGCGTGCGGGCTTTGGCCACGGTGTGTTGGCGCATCTGCGGCGGGAGCTCGGTGTCGCTCACGTCGTGTACTCCCCGTTGATGCGCACGTACTCGTAGGACAGATCGCACCCGAGCGCGCGGCTCCGGCCGGGCCCGTCGCCCACCGAGACGTAGATGCGGATCTCGGGCTCCTTCATGGCGACACGCGCCGCCATGTCCAAAGAGTCGTGTCCGAAGTAAGCGGGCGGGATGACGCCGTTCTCCACGAGCCGCACGTCGCCGATCGATATGTCGATGTTCGCGGGATCCACGTCGACGCCCGATGAGCCCACCGCCTGCAGGATCCGGCCGGGGTTGGGATCGCCTCCGAATGCGGCCGTCTTCACGAGGGGCGAATCCGCGACCGCCTTGGCCACGACGCGCGCGTCGTGCTCGGTCGCCGCACCTTCCACGTCGATCAGCAGGACGTGGTTCGCGCCCTCCGCGTCCGCGGCTAGCTGACTAAGCAGCGACTCCCCCACCTCGCCGAGCGCGCCGCCGAGCGCGTCCCAGGCCGCGGCTCCAGGAGCGACCTGCGAGCCCTCGCCGGCGGCACCGCTCGCGAACACGAGCACCGTGTCGTTCGTGCTGGTGCAAGCGTCGACCGTGAGCGCGTTGAAGCGAGGCTTCAGCTGCTCGTCGGCCAGGCGTTGAAGGTCGCCGCTCGAGACCGCCGCGTCGGTGGTGACGAAGACGAGCATCGTGGCCAGGTTCGGCGCGATCATCCCGACGCCCTTGGCGCAGCCACCGACCCGGAACGCTGCGGCGTCGGCCGTCGCCTGCTTCTCCACGGTGTCGGTGGTCATGATCGCCCGGGCGAAGTCCGCGCCGCCATCTCGGGAGAGCGTCGCCGCGAGTGGCGGCAGGGCGGGGAGCATCGCGTCGAGGTGTAACGGCTCGCCGATCACACCCGTGGAACACGCGAGCATGTCGGCGGGCTCCAGACCGAGCGCCTCGGCCGCGGCGGCGACGGTGGTGCGTACATCTGCTTCGCCGCGTTCGCCCGTGGCCGCGTTCGCCTGCCCGCTGTTCACGACCAGCGCCCGACCCCGATCCGTGGACAGCACTTCCTTGCAGTAACGAACCGGCGCGGCCGCGACGCGGTTCGTGGTGAACAGCCCGGCGACTGTGGTACCCGGATCTCCGATCAAAAGCGCCAGGTCTGGGCGGCCGGAGGGCTTCAGGCCCGCGCTCATACCGGCCGCGCGGAACCCCAGCGGGTAGGTGACGCTCACGGGTAGACCGCCACGGTCGGCAGAGCGATCGTTTCGTCCAGGCCGAGAACCAGGTTCAGGTTCTGGATCGCCTGTCCGGCAGCGCCCTTCACCAGGTTGTCCAGCGCGCCGATCACGACCGCCGACCCGCTGCGCGGGTCCGCTACGGCCTGCAGCTCCACGACGTTGGTGCCGCGCGTCCGCTTCGAGTCGACCATGTCCCCCGGTGGGAGCACGCGGACGAATGGTCGCCCGTCGTATGCCTCGACCAGGCAGGCGGTGAGCGCATCCGCGGTCACTCCACTCGCCAAGGGCGCGAAGCAGGTGGTCACTACCCCTCGCACCGCTGGCACTAGATGCGGAACGAACAGCACCGACGGGGTGAACCCCGTGGCGAGCTCCAGCCCCCGTTCCATCTCGGGCGTGTGCTGATGTCGTGGCACCCGATACGGACGGATGCTCTCCTCGCTCGAGGTGTACAGGGTCGCCTCGGTCTGCGCACGACCCGCTCCGGAAAGGCCTGTCTTACCGTCCACGTGGATAGTTCCGGGCTCCACCAGGCCGGCGGACAGGAGCGGCGCCAGTCCTAGGATGACAGGGGTCGGGAAACAGCCCGGGTTGGCCACCAGCTGCGCTCCGGGCAGTTGTTCGCCGAAGAGCTCGGGAAGACCGTAGATGGACTTCCCCAACCAGTCGGGCGCGGGGTGCTCGAACCCGTACCAGTCGGGATAAGCCGAAGCCGGCAATCGGAAGTCCCCCGCGAGGTCGATCACCCTCATGCCAGCCTCGAGCAGCGTCGGAGCCAGCTCGGCGCTGGCACCGTGGGGCAGCGAGCAGAACGCGACGTCGGCCACATCCGCGACGTCCGCGGCGACCGGCTCCCGCAGGACCTCGGTCCCCAGAGTCAGCGAGGCCAGATTCGGGTGGACCTCGGCTAGCGCCTTCCCCACCGACCCGTGCGCACCCAGGAAGGTAACGTCGGCGTGTGGATGGGCTTCGAGCAGCCGGATCAGCTCGCCGCCCGCGAACCCGGAGGCTCCGAGCACCGCGACGCGCACGTGGATCGTGGAGTCGACCATGGCGGGTAAGTATGCATATGCTGCATAGAACCGTCAACCTGAGCAGGTCGACGCGGAACCGGCTACCCAGGCAGCCGGCTTCCGGCCACTATGGTGAGCCGGCCTTCGGCGGTCTCGCCCAGGCCACTCGGTGTTGTGCTCGCCGTGCCTGCGCGCGCGATCGAACCGCGGGCCTTACCCAGGTTGGAGCGGAGCTCGTCGGCGCCGTTCGTAAGCATGGTGGCGGCGCGCGCCAGCTTGTTCTCGACGACGGCCCCCATCGCCTCGAGCGCCGACGAGACCTCGGCCAAACTCGACTGCACGTCGGCCGCATCGCCGAAGCGCTGCACAAGGCTGTAGAGGAAGAGGACGATGGGAAGCGCCGACGAGTACGGGACGATCACGACGCCCTTCGACCAGGCGTCGGCGTGGGCGCGCTTGAGCACGGCATAGGCGGCGTCGGGAACCGCCGCAACCGCCACCGGGGACGTCACCGCCGGGTCGATGTACTGCGCGACCTCCTTCGCTCGAGCGGCGACCGCGCGCTCCACATCGCGAGCGCAGGCCGCGAGGGCGACCGGGTCCTCCGCGTCCTCGAGCGACTCGAGCTCTGCGAGGGCGGTCCACTTGGAATCGATCGGCATCCGGCGTCCATCGGGCAGCAGCAGCGCGAACTCCACGACCTTGCCGCCGACGCGCATGTCGCTGACCAACATGCCGGGTGGCAGCTGGGCCAGGTGTTCGCGCAGGACGTTCTCCCCCGCGCGACCCTTCGATGCTCCACCAGCGAGCACGGTCGAGAGCCGCTTGATGACCTCGCGCCCTTCCACGTCGGCCTGACGGCGCTCCTGTTCGCGCAGGCTCAGCTCTTGGAGCACCCGGCGCGCGCCGTCGAGCCCGGTTCGCAGCTGCTCCCCTGTGAGATCGCGCGTAGCCGTGGCATCCGCCAGGCGCCGGAGCTCGGCGGACTGAGCCTCCAGTCGTGCTTGAACCATCCCGAACGATCCGTCGCCGTCGCTCGACCGGCGTGAACCGCGCGCGGCCACGATGGCACCGCCCACGGCCACGCCCAAGGCGAGCGCCGCGAGCCCGATCCACAACTGATCCATCTGAGCACCTCCGTAGAAGGGGAACCACCCCACCGTACGGACGGGCTCTGACACGCCGATATCGCGCGCCGAGATGCCGTCTGCCATCATGACGCCGCCATATGACCGCATCCGGTGACATCGACCGCGAACGACTCCAGCGCATCAAGGACCGCGAGGATGCGGCGTTCGTTGCCGCACGTCCTCGTTCCGCGGAGCTCTGGACCAAAGCGAAGGACTCGATGCCGAACGGCGTACCGATGTCGTGGCACCGGACGTCGTACGACCACCCGCCGTTGTTCGTGGCCGAGGGCAAAGGCGCGCGGTTCCGAGACGTGGACGGGAACGAGTACTCCGACTTCAACATCGCGGATATGTCGATGTTCGGCGGCTACGCGCCCGAGCGCGTGGTCGAGGCGATCGCGCGCCGCGCCGCGCAGGGCACGCAGTTCCTGTTGCCCGGCGAAGACGCGCTTTGGGTCGCCGAGGAGCTCGGTCGCCGTTACGGCCTGCCCAAGTGGCAGTTCACGCTCGCCGCATCGCAGGCGAACACGGAGGCGATCCGCGTCGCCCGCGCGCTCACCGGCCGCGACAAGGTCCTGTTCTTCGACGGTAAGTACCACGGCCACTTCAACGAAGCGCTCGTGGACCTGCAGGACGGCGTACTGGTGCCCGAGGAGGGAGGTCTGCCGCGCGGCGTCACCGCAAAGACAACGATCGTGCAGTTCAACGACCCGCAAGCTCTGCGCCGAGCGCTCGAGCCGCGCGACGTGGCGATCGTGATCACCGAGCCCGCCCTCACGAACAACGTGGGGCTGCTCCTACCCGAGCCCGGGTTCCACGAGGCCCTCCGCGCTAGCACGCGCGAGACAGGCACCGTCCTCGCCTACGACGAGACCCACACGCAGGTGGTCGGTCCGGGCGGGTTCACGGAGATGTGGAACCTAGAGCCCGACGTCGTCACGATCGGCAAGTCGATCGCGGGAGGCGTGGCCCTGGGCGCGTACGGGATGAGCGAGGCCGTTGCCGAGACCCTGCAGCGCCCCGCGGGCCGGTTCGACGAGAAAGAGGCGATCGCCACCGGTGGCACGCTGTTCGGCAACCCGCTCTCCATGGCGGCGGCCCGCGCCACCATGGGCGAGGTCCTGACCGACGGTGCGTACGCGCACACACAGGTGTTGGGAGCCATGCTCGCCGACGGCATAGAGAAGACGATCGGCGACACCGGCCTGCCCTGGACGACGCACCGGTTCTGGCCGCGCTCCGGGGTGACGTTCGCGCCGGCCATGCCCAAGAACGCGCTCGAGGCATACGCCGCCAAGGATCTGCAGCTGAGCCTTACCCTCCGCGTGTACCTGGCCAACCGCGGGGTGTGGGAGGCGATCGTAGGGGCCGGCCCCACTTGCGCGGTGCCGGCAACGGGCGAGGACGTGGAGCGATACCTCGAGGCGTTCGGCTCGTTCATCCAGGAACTGACCGTCTAGACCGGCACCGTGCACCTCCGGTAGCCTCTGCCTCACCGATCGATCTGGAGGGGAATCGCGATGCATCTTCGCCGCCCGTTGCTTGTTCTCGGAGTTGTCCTAGGAGCGTCGATCGTCCTCGGCGCTCCCGCGTTCGCGGACAGGTTCGCCCAGGAGCCGCTCCAGGACGAACCGTTCGTGGTCCTGACAGGCGAGCTGCGATTGCTCGAAGGATCGAGCGCCGATGACGCGATCATCTTCAACGGGCCCGCCCAGATCGGCGGCGACGTTCGTGGTCAGGTGATCGCGTTCAACGGCGACGTCATCGTCTCTGGCACGGTGGGGGAAGACGTCGTCTCCATGAACGGCCGCGTCTTCCTGGCGGACGGTGCGCAGGTGGGAGGCGACGTGGTTTCCCGGTACCGACCTGTGATCTCCGAGTCGGCCACGGTTGACGGCCAGATCCGTCGAACCAGCCGCTTCAACGTCGACGTCGGCCAGTTCGCCGTGGTCAGCCGGATCCTCGTCTGGCTCGCCACGTCGGTCTCTTCATTCCTGCTCGGTCTGCTACTGATCCTGTTCGTTCCGAAGGCGGCCGACGTCACGGCGCGGACTGCCACTCAGCGGTTCGGCGCCTCGATCGGGTTCGGGTTCCTGACGCTGATCGGTGTGCCGATCGCCGCGTTCGTGGCGATCGGGATCCTGGTCGGTATCCCACTCGGGCTCGGGATGTTGTTGGCACTCGGGTTCTTATACTGGTTGGGCTACACGGCCGGGGCTTACGCGCTCGGCCGACGGCTGGTCTCGGCGCCGACCCATCGGGTATTGGCTTTCCTCGCCGGCTTCGGGATACTGCGCGGGCTCGCCCTGATCCCGGTCGTCGCGGGGCTGGCGTGGCTGGCGGCTACCGTCTGGGGCCTGGGGGCGCTGGTGATCGCGGCACGGGGGGCCGGACGGGACACACCTGCCGGGGCCGTTGTCGCCGAGACCGGCACACCCCCGCCGCCGGTTCCCCCACCTCCCCCGGTTCCCGCTCAGGGGTCCTAGCAGCCGATGACGCCGCACACGATCCCTCTCTACCGGTTCGAAGGGACCTACCGGGAGGTCGGCGAGCAGATCGGCGAGGCGTGCGCCGACGTCCTCCAGGCGTCAGTGGCCTTCGACGATCAGATCCCCGCGGGACGTAGTCGAGCCGAACAGCTCACCTTGGCCGAGCGCTACCGGGCGGTCACGGCCGAGGCCATGCCCTGGGTGTTGGAGGAGCTCGACGGCGCGGCGGCTGGAGCAGAAGTAGATCCGCTCGCTCTCTTCGCCTGCACCATCGAGGAGATCTGGTACTCGCCGCGCACGGCTGCCGGAGGTCCCGCGATCGAGGGTCGATGCAGCGACCTGGTAGCGGTGCCGCCCGCCACGGCCAACGGACATGTGCTGGTGGCTCACAACAACGACCTCTCCCCCCGCTACCGCGACGACCTGATCGCGATCGAGCGAGCCGTCCCGGGGGACCCCACCGTCTTCACGATCGGCGACGGAGTGTGGATCAGCGTCGGATGGAACTCCGCCGGACTGTCCCTCACGGGCAACGAGCTATCGCCGAACGACGAGCGCGTCGGCATCCCTCGCGAGATCCAGGTCCGCGCCATGCTTCGCGATGGTTCGCTCGATGCCATGGTCGGGACCGCTCTCCGCCACGATCGCGCCTCGTCCTACAACAACGTGCTCGCGTCCTCCGACGGCAGCGTGGTCAACGTGGAGGGCTCAGCCACGAGGGTCGAGCTGACCGAACCCGACGAACGCGGCCATCTGGTCCACACGAACCACTACGTCTGTGACGCGATGCTCCGCTACGAAGGTGATCCCGTCTACGCGGAACGCTCTGCCGTGCGTTACGGCCGTGCCGCTGAACTTCTGGCCGAACGGTCCGACGCCTCGGTGACCGAGGACGACATGCGCGCGATCCTCTCGGACCATGAGAACGCGCCGGACTCGCTCTGCCGACACGAGATGGAAGGCGTCGAAGGCTCGGTCACGTGCTTCTGGTGCGTAGCCGACGTCACCGACATGCGCATCACGTTCGGGCGAGGCAACCCGTGCGACTCCGTGGCGCAGGAATACGTCTTCGCGCAAGTGCCCTAACCGAGCGCCTGTCGGATCTGGGCGACCGAGTCGGCATCGCCTTCCTCTTCGGCCAGCGCCAGGACGGTGGCACCCTCGTCGTCCACGGACGTCGGATCCGCGCCATGGCCGAGCAGGAGGCCCACCAGCTCGGAGTTGCCGTTGTGCGCGGCTGAGTGAAGCGGCGTCCAGCCACCGGACTGGCGGGCGTTCGGATCGGCGCCCGCCTCCAACAGGAGTCGGCCGATCGCCACGTGGCTGCCCGACGACGCCGAGTGCAGCGCCGTGCCGGTCATCCATCCGCGGCCGCGTGCATCCACCTCGGAGCCTCGCTCCAGGAGCAGGCTCACCGCATCCACCTGACCGAAGAACGCAGCCAGGTGCAACGCGCTGAAGCCGTCGGCCGAGAACGCGGTCGCCAGTGAGGGATCACGGTCCACCAGTTGCATGAGGCGATCCTGATCGCCGAACGCTGCCGCCTCGAAGACGTCCAGAGCCGGCTCGCCCGCCATCACCGCCTGCACCAACTCGTGATCGAACCGATATCGGGCGCGCATCAACGCCGACACGCCCTCCGGGTCTCGAGCCGCTGCGAGCGATGCGTCGTCAGTTACGATCACGTGTACCGACTCCACGTCCCCCGCCTCGATCGCCGCGAACAACTCCTCGGTGCTTGTCACGCGTCACCCCCCATGCGAGACTTTCATTTGCTTAGGCTAAGCAAATAGTGATGAGCTCGTCAAGGCGGACTTCCCCAGCGCGGGAGGTGGACGCCGTGGCCGACCGGTTGCATTCGGCCGCGCTCCACCTCTTGCGTCGCCTGCGCATCGAGGACGAGTCGCTCGGGATCTCCGCTCCCCGCCTTTCGGCGCTCTCGGTCCTGGTGTTCGGGGGTCCCCGGCGCATAGGCGAGTTGGCCGATGCCGAGCAGGTGGAGCCGCCGACCATGACGCGGTTGGTGGACGCACTGGAGCGCGACGGCTACGTCACGCGTTCGCCGGACCCCGACGATCGACGCGCCGTCGTGATCAGCGCAACAGCGTCGGGAACGCGCGCGCTCAAGAAGGGCCGATCGCAACGGGTGGAGGCGTTGGCGTCGCAGCTCCGGACCCTTCCGACGGAACAACTCGCGATCCTCTCCGAAGGCGTCGACGTGCTCGAGCGGATCGTAGGTGGCGGCTCCTAGAAACGCATGTTGGCTTCGGCCGCCAGCATGGCCTGTTCGTTCGTCACGATGGTGAACGCCTCCTTCAGTCCGAGACGGGCGATCGGGCCGAGCGTCGCGGGATCCACGAAATCGTCCGGGACCTCGCCCCGCTCAACCTGACCCACCTGGTGCTCGAGACGGATCTGCCACAGGAGGCGGAACGCCTCTTCAAGCGCCTGCCGGCGATCCGCGTCGATGCGACCATCCGCCTCGGCGACCTTGAGCCGGTCCAGCGTCCCCTTCTGGGGGTGCCCTCCCGCGATCGCGAAGACGCGTGCGATGTTCCCCACGATCGTCACGCCGCCGTGCTTGATGTCGAGGCGTCCAGCGTGTTCCCCCTTGGACTCCACCACCAGGTTATTTCGGAACCCCGTCGGCGGCTTGCGCTCGATCGCCCGCCCCGTGAGGTGCCTGACGAACTGCGGATAGGCCGTCGGCGCCGTCGAGACCACGGCATGGAGCTGCGGCTCCGCGTCGAACGGGCCGTCCACGCGCCGGAAGTCGAACACGATCGAGGACAGGATGCTGCCGTCGACCCCCGGATCGGACATCCAGCCGCGGATCGCGTCACCCCAGCCGGCGATCGGCCGGCGGAGACCGGGGTGCACCGCCATCGCATCCCCGTCACAGCGCGGGATCCCCGCCCGCTCGAGTCCGGCGGTGACGTGCTCCGCGAGCCTCGCGAAGTAGGGGTCGAGCTCTTCGACGGTACGATCGCCCGGGTCGTACGCGAGCGCGTGGTCCTGATCGGTGTGGAGCGCCTGCTCGAGCCTCGCCTCGCTCCCCAAAGCCAGCCAGGCCCACGGAACCGGTGGCGCGCCGAGCTCGTCGATCGCGCTCGCCAGAAGGCGGCGCGTCAACGCATCGATCGCCGAACCCACCACTCGGCCCACCTTGGTGGCATCGGCGCCGCCCGCGACGAGAACGCGCACACCGGTGGGCAGCGCGCGGACCACCGCCACGGCGGCCTCCTCGTCGTCCGCGTTCTCGATGCTCTCCACCAAGGACCGTCCGTCGGTATCGAGCGAACCCGACATGCTGCGTCGCAGGCTGGCCTGCACGAAGGCGACGCCGCTGCCGGTCCCGAGCACCATCGTGGCGGCGGATGGCTCGACCAGCAGGCACTCGACCTCTTCGCTGGCTCGAACGGTCGCAGCAGGAGACCCGCCGGACACGAGCGAGAGCTCGCCGAACACCTCGCCAGGACCGGGCATGTCGAGGAGGAGCCCGTCCTTGCGGATCTCGACATGGCCCGTCCGGACGACGTAGAGCCCGGGCGCGGGAGCTCCCCCTTGATGAACGATCGTGGTTCCCGCCGGGAATCGCTCGACCGATGTGGCCGCCGCGACCTCCGCGAGCTGCGCGGGATCCAGTCCCTCGGCGGGCAATGCCTCCCGCAGGAGGTCGACGATCGAGTCCGTGTCCGTGTGGTCCTCCGACGTCAGCCGTTCGCCGGTGCAGCATGCCACGAGGCGAGCAGGTCGTGCTCGCGCTCCGAGGTGAGTCCTGTTCGCATCGGACCCGCGTGATCCCTGCCGCCATCCCATGCGAGCGTATCGGCGATCGTGTCTCTGATCGGTCGGTACGTGAGACCCGCCGCGATCGCTTTACGGACGTCGTAGCTGTGCAGGCCTTGGTAGGGGTAATCGCGCAGGGGAAGCGCCTCGTCGATCTGGTCTCCCAGCTCGGTCTCCAGGAACGCCTGGTCCACCCATGCGAGGGTGGCATCTGAACCGGCAACCTCGCAGGCGAGCGGCAAGAACGCACCCCACGTCAGCCGATCCGCCGGCCCGGTGACGCCGAAGACGTCAGACGTCCCCGCCTCCAGGTGATCCAGCATGAATGCGCCCAGGTCGCGGGCATCGACAACCTGCAGGTCTCCATCCTCGGGACCAGGCGCCAGGATCTCACCACCTGCGCCCGCGCGCCGGATCCAGTATGTGAACCGGTCGGATGGGTCGTTCGGGCCCACGATGTAGCCGGGGCGGGTCACAAGGCATCGGCCGGGGAACGCGGCTTGGGCCTCCAGCTCGCATGCGACCTTCAGCGGTCCGTAGCTCCCCTCCGTGATCTCCTCGGTCTGGGGGAACGGCGGCTGGTGGACCGACGTGTCCTCGTTCGCTCCCGCCATGGCGTCGTCCGGCAGCACCGAGAGGCTCGACACGAAGCCGTAGGTGCCGACGGCGTCGGCCAGCAGTTGGGCGGAATCGCGAACCACCCGCGGCACGTACCCGCAGGTGTCGAGTGCGGCATCCCAGGTACGGCCGCGGAGCGCATCGAGCCCACCGTCGCGGTCGCCGTGGATGTGCTCGACGCCAGACAGCGCCTCCGGTTCGCGCTCTCCGCGGTGGAACACCGTTACCTCGTGACCGCGACCGACCGCACCCTCGACGGCCGCACGGCCCACGAACGATGTCCCGCCGACCAGGAGCAACTTCATCCCGCCTCCTCCCCCGCAACGATGTCGCCGGCCTTCATGACGAGTCGCGGTGACAACAGCGCGCCGATGTCCTCTAGTGGAATGCCGTCGTAGAGAACGAGGTCGGCTTCTTTGCCCTGCTCGACAGTTCCAACGAGCGGGAGACGGAGCAGCTCGGCGCCGTTGGCCGTGGCCGCCTGCATCGCCTTCAGAGGCGTCATCCCCCACTGCACCATGTGGATGAGCTCGTGCGGCGCATTGCCATGGGGGTTGAAGGGCGTGCCCGCATCGGTACCGCACACATGCCGTACGCCCGCACGGACCGCGCGGCGGAACGAGTCCTTCGCCTCGGCTTCGAGCGCCGCGGCCTTCTTCACGGCGTACTCGGGCACATCGTCTGCGTTGTCCAAGATCCCGCGGATCGCGCAGAGGGTCGGAGACCGGAACGTGCCCCGCGTCTTCATCTCGCTGGCGAGCTCTGTGCTCACCTGGGTGCAGTGCTCGACGGAGTCCACCCCGGCGACGACCGCCTGCCAGGCGCCCTCAGCGCCGATCGCGTGCGCGGCGATCCCGCGCCCCCACTTGTGGGCCTCGTCGACCGCCGCGGCGAGCTCCTCGGGGGTGAAGGCGGTGAACGTCGCGCCGATCCCGGGAGTGAGGACGCCACCCGTTGCCATGACCTTGATGACGCGCGCCCCGCCCTTGATCTCCTCACGGACCGCCTGGCGGACGCCGTCGGCTCCGTCGACCTCGCGCGCCAACGACAGGTTGTGGCCGTGGCCACCGGTGATCGTGAGAGCTCGGCCGGCAGCCAGGATGCGCGGCCCAGGGACGATGCCCTCGTCGACCGCTCGCCCCACCTCGCAGATCGCCGAGTCCACTCCGCCCAGATCGCGCACGGTCGTGACGCCGTGCGCTAGATGCCGGGTCGCGTTCCGCGCCGCCTTGATCGCCGCGATCGCCTGCGTGAGCCCTTTCGCCTCACCGGCGAAGTCGGCGCCTCCATCGAACGACAGGTGCACATGGCAGTCGATCAGGCCGGGCGTGAGGGTCCGGCCGGGGCCTTCCACTTCTGAGGCGGCGCGTGCGATCCGCGGGGCACGCGCGTGCGCTCCCACCCACTCGATCGTCCCGCCAGCAACGTGCACACCCTGCTTCGTCTTCACTGTCCGCCCGTCGAACAACGTGATGTTCGAGAAGTAGTGAGACATCACCGCACCCATCCAGGCACCATGTCGATGCCGTCGTCGCGGAACATCTGCGTCCCACCGAGCATTGTGACCATGATCGACACGCCGTCGGCACCTGCCTGAAGCACGTGACGCACGCCGATGGGAACCATCACGGAGTCACCGACGGCGAGCTCGAACCTCTCATCGCCCAAGTGCAACGTCGCTGTCCCCTTCATCACCAGGAAGACATCGAAGTGATCGTGCCGGTGAGCGGGGAGCCCCTTCCCGGGAGGCATGTCGACCCGGTAGAGGGCGGTCTCATCTGACCCCCGCGCGGGCGCCGCGAAGCTCGTGATCGTGTTGCCCCCGAGTTCGAACGTCGGATGATCGGCGGCGCGTTCGACGGGCATGGAGGAGCATCCTAGCCGGTCAGCCCTTCGAGCTTCTCCCGGGCGGTGCCTGCCTGCAGCACGTTGCCCTTGGCCTCGTAGAAGGCGATGGCCTCGCCGATCGTGCCCGCAGCCTCCTCGCCTCTCCCGGCGAGTTGCAGAACCTCCGCGAGCGCCATCCGCATATCCCCCCGCTCACTCGGGAAGTCGCTGGTGTCTATCTGGGCGACCACGTCTCGGGCCACCCGCTCCGACTCCTCGAAACGACCACGCCGGGCGAGCACCATAGCTTCGACCGATCGTTGCATGAGGATCGTCGAGAGGTCACCGAACCGCTCCAAGCCTCGTTGCGCGGCAGCCTCCGCCTCGTCGTACCGGCCGAGTTCGTACAGCGCCTGCGAACGGATCGACCAGAGGACGCCCCCTACCTCCGACCCCATCATCTCGAGCTCGGTCGAGGCATCGGCCGCGAGCCGTTCAGCCTCCTCGAAGTTGCCGGCGATGAGCTCGACCCACGCGATCATCTGGCTCGCGAACGCCGCGGTCTCCCGGCGTCCGAGCTCCCGCAGGTAGCGGTCGCCCTCGCGCAGGATCCCTCTCGCCTCGTCGACGTGCCCCTGATAGGCGCGGATCCACGCGATCGTCGTTTGGACCGACCACTCCGCTTCGATCGAGCGGGCATCGCGCTCGTAGCCCCGCAGCCACTCGAGCGCCTGATCGCAGGGCATCGGGCCGAGGAGGGGCACAGCCACGTGCCAACTGAAGCACTCTTCTGCCATCCGCTCGTCGCCCGCTCGTCGGAAATGGTCCAGCGCCCGGCGCCAGACGGGCTCTGCTTCGTCGGAACGGCACCGCTGCCACGCAAGTGAGCCCAGCACATACCACGCCCACCCGATCGAAAGGTCGTCTTCCGACGGCTCAGCAACCTCCAACAGCCGTTGGGCGAGCAGCCGTTGCTCCTCGAGCCAACCTGCACCGGTCATAACAACGCCGTGGTCGTGATGGAGGAGTCGGGCCCGGGCCAGAAGCACCTCATCGCCCGACCGATCGGCGGTCGCGACCGCCTCCTCGAGGAGGGCCGTCCCCCGCGCTCGCCACCCCGCGTCCCGTGCGGCGAACCCGGCATCGATCAAGACGTCGACGCGCAGCGGGTCGTCCGGAACCATGAGCGATCCTGCACGCTCAAGCAATCCGACCGCCGCTGACATATCGCCCCGATCGAATGCTCTGCGACCCCCTTCGCGCAGATGCGCGGAGGCGCGTACGGCGAGCACGCCCTGACGAGCGTCCGAAGGTCCGAGCTCGCCGAGGAGGTCGTGCGCCCGCTCCAGGTGGTACGCCACGATCTCCTGTTGCTCCGTGATCCGTTCGCCGAGCGTGGCCTCCAGCCAATCGGCGACCTGCCCGTGCAACTCCGCCCTGAGCGACTTCGGCATGGCGTCGTACGCGGCGTCGCGGATCAAGAGATGCCGGAACGCCAGTGCCTCGACGTCTTGCAGATCCGAACGCTCCGAGCGGATGAACTGTTTGCGCAAGAGCGATGCCAGCTCCACTCTCACTGACCCGGTATCAGACAAGACCTCGATCGCGTCGGGATAGAAGACCTGCCCGATCACAGAGGCTCGCTCGAGCACCGCTCGCTCCGCCTGCCCCAACCGGTCGAGCCGCGCGGCCAGGAGCGCCGAGATCGTCGGCGGCACGGCGACATCGAACAGGTCGCCCGATGCCACCCATCGGCCGTCCTCGTTCACGAGGAGGCCGTCCTCCACCAACGTCGCGATCATCTCCTCGGCGAAGAGCGGGTGGCCCTCGGCCGCGGCGGCGACGCGCTCGCGCACGTCGGGGGCCACGTCGTCGACCGCGAGCAGGTTCGCGACCAACGTCTGGCACTCATCGGTCGAGAGCGGTTCCAACGCGATCGCCGTCGCGTTCAGCTTGCCGCCTCCCCAGGACGGGCGAGCCTCCAGCAGCTCGGGCCGGGCCATGCACGCGAGCAGGATCGGGGCGTCGCGTGACCAATCCGCGATGTACTCGATCAGGTCGAGGAGCGTCGGCTCAGCCCATTGGATGTCGTCTATCACGAACACGACGGGACGCGACGAAGCCATCGATTCGAGCAGTCTCCGCACGGCCCAGAGCGTCTCTTCCGGGACCGCCTCGCCGCCCGCGCCGATCACCTGCGCGACCCGATCGGCGATCCGATCGCGATCGGCGTCGTCGCCGAGCAGTTCGAGCAGCTTAGTCCTGACGTTTGCGGGCGAATCGGTCTCCGCCAGGCGCGCGGCCTCGGTCACCGCCTCGACGATCGGCAAGAACGTGATGCCGTCACCGTACGGGAGGCAGCGACCGGTGAGCAGCGTGGCGTGATCCGTGAGCTCCTGTGAGAAGGCGCCGAGGAGCCGGGATTTCCCGACGCCGCCGACGCCGAGCACTGTGAACAGCTGGCACGCGCGATCCGAGATCGCCCTGTCGAGGGCGCCGCGAAGCAACCCAAGCTCGCGCGAGCGACCGACCATCGGTGCATCGAGCCGCCGGAGGAAGCCGGCAGCCCCGGGGACCACGCGGATGAGCCTGAACGCCGGGACCGGCTCCGACTTCCCCTTCAGCGTCAGCGGCTCGACGGGTTCGATGTCCACCGCGTCGCGCACCAGTCGCAGCGTGGTCTCGCCGATCAGCACGTCGCCCGAGGCCGCGGCCTGCTCCAGCCGGGCGGCCACGTTGACCGGATCACCCACGACGATGTGCTGGCCCGCTGACGGGTCCGCCGCCATCACCTCCCCCGTGTTCACACCCACGCGGATCTGCAGGGTCGCCCCGTGATCGCGCTCGAGATCCTTGTTGAGTGTCGCGAGCGCCTCGCGCATGTCGGCGGCCGCCCGCACCGCGCGGAGGGCATCGTCCTCGTGGACATGCGGGACACCGAACACCGCCATCACGGCATCGCCGATGAACTTCTCGATGGTGCCACCGTGTCGCTCGATCGGTTCGCGCATCGCTTCGTAGTAGCGGGAGACGACTACACGGAGCGTCTCGGGATCCAAACGCTCGCCGAGAGCCGTCGAGCCCGTCAGGTCGCAGAACAGGATCGTGACCGTCTTGCGGCTCTCGCGGGCCTCACCGGCGTCGTCACGCAGCTCCGCGGCGCACGCGTTGCAGAACCTCGCGCCCTCGAGGTTCTCCGCTCCACATGAAGGACAGGCCAGCATCGCCCGAAGCCTAGCGGGGTAGGTCTTCCGCTAGAAGGGCTTGAGGACCATGAGCCAGACGATCACGACGAGGCCAGCCGTCTCGACCACCGCGATGACGATCGGTCTTGGCGACAGCAGGAGCGTTTCCAACTCCTCGGGAGGCGTGTCACTCCCTTCCGCCACCGCGCGCCGGACCCGAACGTAGTAGGGAACCGCGAGCGGGACTGCCGCGACCAGGAGCACGACCAGAAGGATCAGTGCCGTCCAGATCCATCCCTCATCCCACCAGTGGCCCTGGAACCCGGCGACGACGCCGGCGGCGATCAGGAGTAGGAGCGAGACATACATCCAGGGACGTGTCGAACTCGACAAGCCCAGCAGCGCGCGGATCTTCGCGGGGTCGCGTTCCTTCCGCAGGCGCATCGCGACCGCCGCCGTCGCGCCGTGGGTCGCCAGGAATCCGAGCGCGCCAAGCACGTGGAGGAACCTCCACCACGTGTACATCAGTCGGCACGCTCCGGGTCCCTCACACCCGGCCTTCCGCCTCAGCCTCCATACGGTCGAGACGGTCGTAGTAGTCGGGGAACTCACGCAGGTGCGCCCACGCGATCTTGCCCGTCAGGATCGGATCGTCGTTGGTCACGTTCGTGACCGGGTCTTGTGAGCCGTGCTCGAGCTCAACCTCCATCCCCCGCCGGAACTGCTCGACGTCGAACCCGACGAACTCGAAGTCGATGCCTATCTCGGCCGCCACCGCCGTAGCCTGCTCCGCCGTGAACGGTTCCTTCGCCGTCGTCATGACAGCAACACCTCCTCATGCCAAGCCGAGCCTACTCAGGTGATCGTCAGAAGCCTCGGGTACGATGCCCCGGTTCGGCTGGGCCCCTCGGACCCGGCCATGCGTTTCCTCCGAAGGGGTGCGGACGTGTCGCTGAGCGTCGCGAAGATGGCCGTCGAGGCCGCAATGAGAGCGGGAGCTGACTACTCCGACGCCCGGATGGGCACCGACGAGACCGAGTCCCTCACCGTCCGCAACCAGGAGATGGAGGGCATCGACCGGTCGACCTCGACCGGCGTGGGCGTGAGGGTGCTGGTGCGGGGCCGCTGGGGGTTCGCGGCCACCTCTCGCCTGGACGAAGCTGAGGTGCAACGCACGGCCGAGCTCGCGGTGGAGATCGCGAAGGCCGCCTCCCGCCAACCGGGGGTGCCAGTGGAGCTCTCGCCCGTCGAGCCGGTGGTTGCGTCGTGGCGGGCCCCCATGGGGGAGGACCCGTTCACGGTGCCTCTGGAAGAGAAGGTGGCCCTGCTGATGGAGGCCACCCGCCGGATGCAGACCGTGAAGGGCTTGACGTTCGCCGAGGGTGGTCTCGACCTGTTCCGGCGCTCGACGTGGTTCGCCTCGAGCGACGGCGCGGCGATCGACCAGGTGGTGGTCCACTCGGGCGGCGGGATAGAAGCCACGGCCGTAGGAGACAAAGAGGTGCAGCGTCGCTCCTATCCGAACTCTTTCCGCGGGCACATCAAGGCCGCGGGCTGGGAGCATGTCCGCACGCTCGGCTTGATCGAGGAGTCCGAGCGCACCGGCCGGGAGGCCGTCGAACTTCTGTCCGCGCCCGAATGCCCCAGCGAGGTCACGACCCTCGTCCTCGACAGCGGCCAGGTGGAGCTCCAGGTCCACGAGTCGATCGGGCACCCGATCGAGCTCGATCGGGTGCTCGGCATGGAGGAGGCCTACGCCGGTTCGTCGTTCTTGAAACCCGAGGATCGGGGAACCCTGCGGTACGCGAGCCCCCTCGTCTCCATCACGGCCGACGCCACGCTCCCCGGCGGTCTCGGCTCGTTCGGGTACGACGACGAGGGCGTCCCCGCGCAGCGCTTCCCGATCATCGAGGACGGCATCTTCCAGAACTTCCTCACCAACCGCGAGACCTCGGCGACCGTCGGGCAGACCTCGAACGGGACCAGCCGCGCCGATGGTTGGTCGCACTTACCGTTGATCCGCATGACGAACATCTCGATCGAGCCGCGCGAAGGCTCCCTCGCCGAGATCATCGGTGACACCAAGGACGGCGTCTTCATGGCCACGAACCAGTCGTGGTCGATCGACGACAAGCGGATCAATTTCCAGTTCGGTTGCGAGATCGCGTGGCGGATCAAGAACGGCAAGCTCACGCAGCTCTACCGCA
>Ga0315273_10003083_pt1 | contig 20029 bp, 17 predicted proteins | sample YL17G02_0_MG_FD_205753 | JGI IMG/M metagenome (GOLD analysis project Ga0315273, IMG submission 205753) | Sediment microbial communities from Yellowstone Lake, YNP, Wyoming, USA - YL17G02_0 | ecosystem: Environmental > Aquatic > Freshwater > Lake > Sediment | place: USA: Wyoming | collected...
GACTTCAATGTACCGCCTGAGCGCTTGCGATCGAGTGAATCGCTCTTCGAGAGCTCTGCGCGCATTGCGCTTGTGACGGTCTAGCAGAGCAGGCTGACTTGCCCATCTCTCGAGCGCTTCAACGACCGATGTGACGTCCATCTGATCGACGCGGAAGCCGCAGTCGAACTCTTCGATCACATCGGCAACCGTGCTGTCCTGGCCGACCACCCCAAGAATGGCCACTCCTGCGGCCAGGTACGCGTACAACTTGCTGGGGACACTGAGTTCTTCTACCCCTCGTTCCAGCGTCACGACGCCGATGTCCGCTGCCGGAATGGTGTAGGGAAGGCGATCCAGCGGCTGGTAAGGAAGGAATCGGACATTGCCCAGCCCCCTTTCCCTTGCGCGAGCCATGAGTGCGCCTTTCTTAGCCCCATCACCGATGAACAAGAAGAGGACATCAGGCCTCTCGCGACACCGATCTGCGGCCTCGATGAGAGTCTCTAGATCGTGGTGCCGGCCCATGTTCCCCGAGTAGAGCACGACGAGCTTCTCGGAGAGGTCCTGCTCGTGAACAAACGGGTTCTCGCCCTTGCCCAGTGGGCGGATCCAAGAAGGATCGGCCCAGTTGTGAATCACGACGATCTTCCCTCGGTCCACCCCAGAGTGCTCCGCCAGTGCTTCGCGCGTTCGCTCGCTCAGCACGATGGTGGCCCTGGCGCGCTTGTACGCGCAACGATTGAGGAGCCTCCACAGGCGCGCTGCAATTCCCTTCTCCGAGAGAAAACCCAGCCGGATCGCCACATCGGGATACACGTCGTGGATCACGAGTGTGTAGGGGAAACCACGTATGCGATTGAGCACCCAAGCGACCCAGAACAGCATCGGCGGATTGGAGAAGACGAGGAGAGAGCTTCGCCGAGAAAAGGCCAATCGACCTAGTACGCTGAGACAGAAGCTCCCTGCCGACAGAAGCCGGGACATCGTGCGATGCCGATCTGCGCGTACTGAGATCACCCTTCGGACCTGGACCCCATCCTCAATCTCGTTTCGGTCTCTTCGCGTACGCACACTGTAGGACGGTTGAGCTGTGTAGACGGTGACCTGGAGCCCCTGTTCAACAAGGCCCCTGGCCAGGTCGGCTACGAGTTGGCCCGAAGCCGCCGGTTCGGGAATGTATTGCTGCGTCAGGAGCGCAAGACGCCTACTCAGGATGAGCTCCCTCGTAGTCCTTGATTGCACGACGTAGTCCCTCCTCCAACGGTGTCTTTGCCGAGAATCCGAACTCGCGTGCTGCTCTGGTCGTGTCAAGCATGCGCCGTGGCTGGCCATCCGGCTTGGATCGGTCCCACCGAACCCTCCCCGGATACCCTGCGAGCCGAGCAATCAACGCCACCAGGTCCCGGATGCGGATCTCCTCTCCCGCACCGAGATTCACTGGATCCGGCTTGTCGTATCGCTCCGTCGCGAGGACGATTCCCTCAGCGGCGTCTGCCACATAGAGGAACTCGCGCGACACATCGCCAGTGCTCCAAGCCACGATCTGCTCAACCTGCTCTCCGTTGGAGCCCTCTGCCTTGGTGATGCTGGCTCGCGGCCACAATGGAAAGCGTAAGAATCGTGTTCAGCTCTCAACGCACTGGACCCTCTGGTGCGGGGGGTGACGTCCTCCATCTGTGAGAGAAGCGAGCTGACCGACGTCTTCTTCCATGCAGCACTCAGACCCACGAACAATCGCGCCCGGGCCAGACCAAGGTGCTGCCTCTGTGCGACTGTGCCCTTCAGATTTGCCTCCTAGAGATTTCGTCCAGAATCTCGTCCACACGGCGCAGTGAGTCGTCGATAGGATAGTGGTGATTCCCTATGAAAAACCCATCCCGGTCGATCTCCTCGGCCACTGCAAGCGGGCGCGGGATATCATGATCGAGGTACCTCATCACAGGATTTGCAGCGAAATTCCCGGCAACGATGGGCCGCGATTCGATACCGGCAGCGGTAAGTCGTTCCGTCACCTCAGCACGCCGGCCCGCAAGCGGCCCCTGCAGGATCATCGCGAAACCAAACCAGGAGCTCTCCCCCTCTTCCCGCTGGATGCGGACATCGGTCCGCGCACCCAAGAGCGAGACAAAGGTCTCCGCATTCCGGCGTCGTGCTGCAACCAGATGTGGCAACTTGCGGAGTTGCTCCCGGCCGACTGCGCCTGAGATCTCTAGAGGGCGCAGGTTGTACCCAGGCAGCACAAACCGGAAGCTTGCGATGAACGGGTCGATGCCAAGTGCAAGGTGACTTTCGGCGGGCTGCTCGCGGACCCAGCCATGGGCCCGCAACGACAGCAGCGTATGATAGAGGCGCGTGTCGTCCGTGAGGATGACGCCACCCTCCATGGTCGAGATGTGGTGCGAGAAGAACGTGCTCAAGGTACCACAGCGGCCAAACGTGCCTGCATAGCGGCCGATTACGCGTGCCCCCAATGACTCGCAATTGTCCTCCAGGAGAACCAAATTCCGCCTTTCGCAGATCGGTCGGAGCTTGCCGTAGTCACAGGGGTTGCCCAGAAGGTTAACGGCAAAGACGCCCCGGACATCGGGGGTAATCGCCTCCTCTACAAGGTCGGGATCGATGTTCAGGGTCTCAGGATGGACGTCGACAAACCGGAGCTTCATGCCATACTGGTGCACCGGGAAGTACGTTGTGCTCCACGAGACGCTCGGGACGATCACTGTGTCACCTCGCCGGAGCGGCGCCTCCGGATGGTATACAAGTCCGGCCACAGCAAGCAGGTTGGCCGAAGAACCCGAGTTCACCATCACCGCATGCCGTACCCCGTGAAATGCCGCAATCTCCTCTTCAAACGCCCGTACCTCGGGCCCCATTGTGAAGCGCTTGGAAGCGATTACCCGCTGGATAGCGGCAACCTCACCCTCATCCCACGTTTCGGTCGCAAGCGGAAGCATCATCGTAGGACACACTCCTTGTAGTGTTGAACGGTTTGGCGCACGCCGTCGTCGATTTGAGTGTGCGGCTTCCACCCGAGTTGGGCTGCGCGCGTAGAATCGAGCAACTTGCGGCGCATCCCTGTTGGTCTGCTGAGCTCATGCCTGAAGTGCCCCTGAAACCCCATTTGCCGAGCAACCATCCTGTAGTAGTCATCAATCGTGTAGTCGACCCCGTAGCCAACATTAAGGTACGGTGGAACCTCTTCTAGGCGAGATGCCACGCTGATGAGGAAGTCCGCCAGATCATCAACGAACAAGAACTCCCGCCGGGCTTCCCCGTCCCCCCAAATCTCCACGCTGTCACTGCCGGTCTGAAGAGCGTGGTGTATCTTCACGATGATCGCCGCGATCAAGTGACTCCGCTCTGGCGAAAAATCATCGCCTGGGCCAAAGAGATTGCAGGGGATGAGTGTGCAGTAGCAGTAGCCCCTATCTCGTGAGATGAACTCACAGAGCTTTGCTCCCACAAGCTTGCTCAACGCGTACCCCTCGTTGGTGGGCTCAAGGGGAGCAGCCAGGAGATCCTCCTCCCGCAACGGACTGCGGTAGTCCTTCGGGTACATGCAAGAGCTACCCAAGTTGATGAGTTTCCTAACATCAGCTCTGTACGCGCCTTCGATCACGTTCAGACTCATGCACACATTGTCGGATAGGAAACCAATTGCATCAGTCATGTTTGCCTGAATGCCCCCCACCCGCGCCGCACAGTGGATCACCAGATCAACCTCGGTCTTCTCGAATAGTCGTCCAACAGCGTCCCGATCCCGCAGATCCAACTGGTCTCTGCTCGGCACAACCATATCCCACTGCAGCCTGGATCGCGCGACTCCTCGCTGCAAAGCCCGACCGACCATCCCGCGAGCGCCAGTCAGTAGTACCCGAACCCTAGCTGTGTGACGCCTCATTCACCAGCACTCCTCGGAGACCAGCGCACTTCCGCTCGCGCTCTTCCACCACGCTGCGTTCGCATCTGTTGTGGATGCTCCCTTCTGACCAGGGATCCAAGCCCCACACGATTCCCAGCGGGAAGCCAGGTGCAGCGCAACCGGCGCTTGTTCCCCCACATGTACCTCCACGCCCATTGATTGTACCGTATCCCCTCACATCCGACGTCGCCACTCGTCACTCGATTCCCGAACGAACGTTGCTCAAGAGGGGGTCTACACTTGCATCCCAGTGGTGCCAGCCGGCGAACTCCTTCTGTCCAAGGATTCGCTTGCCCTCCCCTCGGGGCTCAAGGCCAACCACTGCCATATCTGCGTCCACCATGATCTTCACGAGATCATGGAATGTTACCTTGGGCTCCCAACCCAGTTTCTCCCGTGCCCTGGAGGCATCCGCCAGTAGATGCTCCACCTCCGTTGGTCGGAAGTACCGTGGGTCGACTTCCACGTACTCCTTCCAGTCGAGATCCGCGTACGCAAACGCCTCCTCCAGGAACTCCTGCACCGAGTGCGCTTCCCCGGTACCGATGACATAGTCTCCGGGCTGATCTTGCTGCAGCATCATCCACATGGCTTCGACGTACTCCGGTGCATAGCCCCAGTCCCGCCTGGCGTTGAGGTTGCCCAGATAGAGCTTCTGCTGCTTGCCGGCTACGATGTTGGCGAGGGCGCGGGTGATCTTCCGGGTTACGAAGGTCTCTCCACGCCGAGGAGATTCGTGGTTGAACAGGATCCCGTTGCTGACGTGTAGCCCATACCCGTCACGGTAGTCCACGACCATCCAGAAGGCGTACACCTTCGCGCAAGCGTAGGGGCTACGCGGGTGAAAAGGCGTCGTCTCGTTCTGAGGCGGCCGAGCAGCGCCGAACATCTCAGAACTTGAAGCTTGGTAGTACCGCGTCTTGATACCACTGCGACGGATGGCCTCCAGCAGCCGTGTGGTTCCCAGCCCCGTGACGTCTCCCGTGTACTCCGGTGTGTCGAAGCTGACGCGCACGTGGGACTGAGCTCCAAGATGATAGATCTCGTCTGGCTTTGCGTTGTAGATGAGATTGGAAAGCTGCTCACCGTTGGCCAAGTCCCCATAGTGGAGAAGGAGCCGCGCATTGGGCTCATGTGGATCCTGGTAGATGTGAGCGATCCGAGCGGTGTTGAACGTGCTGGCTCGCCGGATCAGTCCATGCACCTCATAGCCCTTGAAGAGAAGGTACTCAGCCAAATACGAACCATCCTGCCCAGTAACACCCGTGATCAACGCTCTCTTCATCGTATGCCCCCTATGGACTCTGCCTCCAGGCCGACTGTTGTCTCTCCCACTTGGGTAGCTGAGTACGCGACCCAGGCGAGCTTCGCACCCTTGCCCTTCCATCCGTGTGTGCGGGCGCTCACGGCCACGAGCGATAGGCGATACTCCTACCTCAAGTTTGTAGCGGTTTCCTGTGCTCATCACCTCCATTCCTCCCCTCCTGCCCAATGACATGACTGGCCCACATTCCGACTGAGACGTCTGGGAGTACGTCATCCATGCTTAGCAGGATATCCGCCATTCTATCCCTCGCCCTTCTGGCGGGGTCGAAAAAGTAGAACCTTCGCAGCCAGCTTTCGTACAGCGCATCATCGGCTCGCCAGTCTGAGGACTCCAGTTCCTGCAGCGCACGTTCTAGTTCCTCGCGAGAAGCCACCATCTCACCGACCTCGAGAAACGGTGCCACAAGCTGTTTCTCGAATTCGCCGTGCGGGGCATACGGCCACACCAGGATGGGTTTACGTGCCGCCACAGCCAGGGACAACGCGGTCGAGGTATGGCCAAGAACGAAGTCGCTGTAGTAGATGCAGCTAGCGAGGCGCCCCTTCTCCACACAGACGCCTGGCACACCGCTGAGCATGCCCAGTACATCAGCTGAGTTGCGAGGATGGATCTTGATCACAAGGTTGAGTCGACGAGAGAACGTCACGCCTACCAGATCACCCAGGAACCCTTCGAACCAGCGTTTGCTCACAGCTCGATCTTCAACCAACGGTTGGGAGAGATAGGTCAAGGTTGGCCGTGCTGGGTCCAGAGCCCTCTCAGCAAACCAGCGCTCTCGGCCCAATCCCTTGGCCTCGTCCACGGCGATCTCCAACAGCTCGTCCGAATCAACACATCCAACAACAAAGACCTGACCAGGCCGGTAACCGGCAACCTCTTGAAGTTTCTGGGAATGGGCCTCACCGTACACTAGGGCCAGATCTGCACGGGCTTCTTCGCTAGCCTTGGGCGGCACGAAGCCGTAGTTCCTAAAGAAACTTCCCACTACGAACTTCAGGAAAGACGGGCGCAGGAAGAACCATGGATCCTCGCTTGTAGCTGTCCGGAAGTACATTGGGCCGAAGTGTAAGGCATACCTCCGCAGTCTGCTGACCTGTGCCCGGAGTCGCAGTTCGCTAGAAGCCTTCCGATCCGCAAACGAGATCACTCCGTGCTGAAGAAACACTGTGCGAATGCCGAGCCCTCGACATGCTTTGATGAGGGCTCTCCCGAAGAGGAACGATTGGTCCAAGGTGACCACAATTCGGGGCTGAAGTACCCCGAGGACAGAGCGCAGGTTGTGTGGCTGCTTGAAGTAGCTGATATCGTAGCACTCGAGCCCTCCTATGGATCGGAAGATCGGGCTCGAACGCCCACCCCCGGCATACCTTTCGGCATGGAGGGCCTTTACCACAATGTGCGGTGCCCTGGTCTTTAGTGTTTCATAGAGAGGCAGCACGTTGTTGAACAGCAGCGCCTGCGCCCAGGGGACAACGAACAGGACGTCACACGGGCCGCCCTCCTTGCTAGAGGTTCGCATGCCGGCGTATCCCCTCGCATGCACTAGAAACACTGCTGCGGGCCAAAGCACCGAATAGTTTCTCGTACACGGCACTCACGCTGCTCCAGGCCATCCCCGCGACTGTCCGGCGAACGGCGGCTCTGTCGAACCGGGCCTCCATCGCCCTAAGAACAGCTTCCCGAATCGCTTCCTCTGTGGGCGCTGGGTAAACGATCGCGTTCTTCCCGTCCATGACAACATCCTCTTCAACGATATCGCACGTGCTTGGGACTACGATGGGTGTTCCGCACGCAAGGCTTTCCGTCATCACCATGCCAAACCCTTCGGAAGAACTCGCAGAAAGGTGGTAGTCGGCGGCATTGTAGAACTCGACAAGTCGCTCCGCCGGCACATGCTCATGCGCATGAACCTCGAGAGTCGCTGCCGGGACGATCGCACTCAAGCGGCTGACCTCCTTCCCCACAAAAACACAGCAGAGCTTGCTTCGAACCTCTTCCGGAAGCCCGGCGAAGCTTGCGAGGATACGCTCCTGCCCCTTGCGGGCCGAGAGAGATCCGACCGTGAGGAACACGATCTTGTCAACGGGAAGATGCAGCCTGTCCCGGCATTTCGCTCGGTCCAGCATCACGAAGCGTGCAAGGTCCACGCCATTCGTTATCACCGTAGCGGTATGCTTAGGTACCCAGCCGTATCCTGACACCAGTTGATTCCGCGTCCCTTCACTGACGAACACGAAGTGCTGTCCCACCCGGAGAGCATCGCGCTCAATCTTGCGGCATGAGCGCGGGCGATTCCTGTCGAAGCCGATAACCAAATGCACGGTTGTGACCCAGAGCTTCCTCCTGGCTCCCGGGATGCGTGCAAGCAGCAGCGTTCGAGGAGCGTCATGAATGTGAAGGATGTCAGGATGGTGGTGGCGTATCGCCGCAGCAAAGAGAAGCATCTTTGCGAACACTCGAATCGGATTCCTCTCATGCCGATACCGCAGGCAATACTCGCCCGCGCGGAGAGCAAGCCAAAGCGAAAGCGCAGGGTTCAGAGTGAAGAAAGCGAGCAACCCCAGCACCGACCACCCCACTACCTTCACTCCCGACTGCAGCTCGAGAGGTGACCTCAGTGAGCCTTTGACATCTGTGCAGCACAGCAGGTACTCAAGCTCCTGAGTCGACTTGCTCAACCCCTCTGCGATGGCATACGCTGCGTAGCTCAGCCCACTGGTCTGCCGCCCCCCCGCATCCACTGGCAGATGTGCAAACCCTAGCACAACAACTCTGTTTGCGGCATTCAAATGATTCTGTCGAGTCGCGGTGCCGGGGGCTTCTACGCACGGTGTTTGAGAGCCAGAACAGCACAGGCACCTGTCCGGATCGGGCATCCTCGAGAACGCTCGCAGGAATGAGCCCCTTGCAGGGCGGTGAGAACTCATCGGCCGAGTGCATGCGCTTGTCACTACTCGCATCTCTGCCAATCCTCCGGCAAGCTGCGCCTCGAGGTGCAGCAGGTCCGCTCGGGCAAACCCTTCTGTTTCGCCTATCCTCCCCGCCCACTTCATGGGGCCAGGGTGGCGTGCATCGTGTTTCATAAGGCTTGGGAATGAAAACGTTTCTGAACGGATTACTCCTCCCGGCTTCCTCGTAGTTTCTTCCGAATCGGGTGTTCTCGATCATGAACTCGCTTCACGCCATCTCCCATTGCGTGCTCGATGACCCTGATGTCGCGGACCAAACGCATGAACCCCCAGGGCTCGATCGAAGCAGCCTGGTCGGTGCCCCACATGGCGCGGTCGACGGTGATGTGTCTCTCAACCATGCATGCTCCAAGGGCAACGGCAGCCAAGCTGATCTGAAGTCCCACCTCATGGCCCGAGTAGCCCACCGGCACCTTGAACCTCTTCTGGAGTATTGGAATCACGCGCAGGTTGATCTCCCTCGGCTCAGCTGGATAAGTGCTCACGGCATGCAGGATGATAGATTGAGAGGGGTCGAGCCACGCGAAGCAACTCTCGACCTCTTCCATGGTTGACATTCCCGAGGACATGATGACCGGCTTGCCTGTGGCAGTGACACACTCCACCAGCTCCTTGTTGGTGATCGAGGCAGACGCCAACTTGTACGCAGGAGGGTCAAACTGCTCGATGAAGTCCACCGAGGGTTCGTCCCAACAGGACGCGTACCAGAGGATCCCACGCTCGCGGCAATGGCGGTCGATGGCGGTGTACTCTTGCTCGCCGAACTCGACGCGGTGGCGATACTCGAGGTAGGACATGACTCCCCATGGGGTCTCACGGGGGATGTCTCGTTGTTCGGGTGGGACGCAAAGCTCCGGCGTTCGCTTCTGGAACTTGACTGCGTCGCACCCCGCAAGGCTCGCTGCGTCGATGAGTTTCTTGGCGATCCCAACATCCCCATTGTGGTTGATGCCTATCTCGGCTGTGACGAACACCGGCTGCCCATCACCCACCAGACGCCCTCCAAGCTCTACGCGATCGGACACTCAACCCTCCTTCAACCTCTTCACGATCATATCAACGAGCTCTCGTACTGCCCCCTGTCCGCCGTTCTTTTCCAGCACGATCTTCGCAGCAGTATGCACGTCAGGATGCGCGTCGCTTACCACAATACCACACCCCACACTCTGCAGGCAAGGCAGGTCGTTCACATCGTTGCCGACATAGGCTATCTTTGAGAGGTCAACAGCCTCTTCTTCCGCCCAGCGTTTGAGGTCCGCCAACTTGTTGTCACTCCCCTGAATGCAAGGGATCCCGAGCTTCCCACACCTTACCTGCACCACGGGGTTCTCCTCGGTCGACAGGACAAGGATAGGAAAGCCCAGCTCTGTGAGCCGTCCCAACGCCCACCCATCGCTTCGACTGCAGATGACGGATTCCCCGCCAGCATCATTGACGATAACTCGGTTGTCAGTCAACACTCCGTCGAAATCCAGGACCAGTCCTTCAAGGGGTCGGGGTAGCTCGTGAGCGCGCATCTGGCGCTGTTGCTCCCGCACAAGCACTTCCGCCACGACCAGGTCATGCACCTCGTCGATCTCGAGGCAGCGCTCAGCCGGCATGACGTAGAGAGCGATCCTCCCGAAGAAACGGTGTCGCGCTTCCAGAAACCCTTCTATGCGCATGGCGTACACCGCGCCGGTCTCCAGAAATTGGGGCTCAGTCTCCTGCCGCCGGAGGCGAACGCTCCCATCGTGGTTGATTCCCACAGCGCCTGTATCTCGATCAGCACGCCACAGAAAGCCGTGAAACGGAGTCACCGCCAGTGCGCAGTCGGCGTTCTCCGAGAACAGCGCTTGTACTGTGCCATCAATGTCCGCTGGCAAGGTCAAGGGTGATGTGCACTGCACGAGGAGGACAATGTCCGGAACATACTGCTCGCACTCCCGGAGCTCTCCCAAGACGTGCAGCACTGCGTCTTCGGATCGAGCCTCATCACCGCTGATCTCTGCGGGACGCCACATCACCTCAGCGCCATGTTGCTCGGCAACCGCTGCGATCTCAGCGTCGTCGGTCGAGACGATCACACGACATACGACCTCAGCACTCCGACAGAACTCAATCGCGTGCGTGATGAGCGGCTTGCCGGCCAGGGACCGCACGTTTTTGCGGACGACCCCCTTCGATCCACCACGTGCCGGCATGACTGCAAGAACTTCCATCTTTCACACCCCCCTCGGCAGCTTCTGAACATCTCACATAGTTCGCCACAGACTCTGGCAACTCCGTCCCGCTTGCCTGCTTCGCTCCACCCACCACTCCTCGGCAATAGCTCGGTCGCTTCCTGCTGCTCTGTGGGGCCTCAGTCGCTCTTAGCGAAGCGATCACGCGCTGCCCTGAGCAACGGTCGCAGCCTGAACAGATCTATCAGCACCCAAGGCCATATTCTCAGCTCGATCGGCGTGATCAGGCGGCCGCTGTGCTTCCTGGCCGAGCGAATTGTTTCGAGTTCCTTTGCAAGGTGATCAACGGCCGGCCCATAGGACAAGGTGCCGTGGTAGATCCTCCAATTGCCCAAGTGAGTATCGATAAACTGGACTCTGAAATTCCTCGCGAACTTACGCCATAGATCCCAATCACCATTCCAGGTCAGGGAAGTGTCGAGCAATCCCACGTACGCAAGGCACTCCCGCCTAAAGAAGCAGCTCTGAGTTGGTATGAAATCACGGTGGTAGAAGAGTCTTGCCTTGTCATAAGGCTCAGCATAAAAACCGATAAGCTTCCCCTCCTCATCGATCTTCCCGGCCTCCCCGTACAGCAGATCGACCTCGGGATGCTCGCTCAGGTGCTTGCCCACCGCCTGTAGGGCACCTGGCTCATATTTGTCATCGGCGTTTTGCCAGCCCACGAAGGCCCCCGTGGCTTTCACCAAGCCCTTGTTAACGGCATGATTGAGGCCGAAATCGGGTTCGGAAACGAAGTAATCAATATGGTTCATGTACTTCGCCAAGATATCGAGCGTGCCGTCCTTTGATCCGCCATCAATGACCAAGAACTCGAGCCGCGGATAGTCTTGAGAAAGAACGCTAAGTATCGCTTCTTCGATGAACCGTACCTGGTTCAAGACAGGCATTACAATTGAGAGTTTCGGCAGTTCTGACATGCAAGCTTACCTCCCTCAAGCTCACCTTTGCCACGGAGGTCGAGAACAACAGACAGCAGAGCCCACGACGCCACGAGAACATACGTGTCTGGCGTGCCCATGATGGGGTCGCTGAAGAACAGGAGAACGAGGGTTGTAACGTTGAAGGCAAGGGTGCCTGTGACAACTGCATCCCAGTGTTCGTCCAGACCAACTCTCAACGACCGCGCTCCACAACGGAAGACTGTGAAGAACACAAAAACGTAGACGACGAGACCCACAAGACCGAAGACATAGACTATATTGGCGATTGCGTTATCACGTTGAGGTCCGCTCACGACCCCTGTCTTGAGATACGTCTCGAAGTCCTCGAAGGGCATCCAGTGGAATCCTCTGCCCATGAGCACGCTATTCTCGGCAATACTACTCCTCCAGGCGTTCTGGAGCAAGAGGAATCTGAATGCTAGACTCCCCGACGGGTTGGACACGTCGCTCATCATGGACGACACTTCTATCCCGAGCGCCAACCGCAGGGGCCTCACCGCGACAATCGCACCTCCAAGAACCATGCTCAGTAGCACGGCGAACAGCACTATGCCCTTGAGAGAGAACCGGCGACGGACCACCTTGCTTACAATAGTGAACACCGTGCCGATGCCCAAGGCAACCAATGCGCTCCGGTGGAGCTGCAATCCGAACGCGGCCAGCAGCACACAGGCGCCGAGCCCGAGAAGGGCCTTGCTCCTTCTCTTCGCTGCCCCGATGGCCATGGCGATTGTGATGAATCCAGCCCAGCCAGCCAGCTGTATGCCTGGCTGAATCATGCGTATCCTGCCGTACTCGTACGTTACGAAGCGCGTGGCGGTGATAGAAGAACCGGTCACATACTGGACGACAACTAGGACTGCTACTAGAAACCCAAGGACAAGAACACCTGACAAGAAGTAGTGAGCGCTCCGCTCGTTCTTGATGAGGAACACTATCGGGAGGAAGTAGAGATACGGGAAGAGGGTGAGGACGTTACGCAGCAGCGCTTCGATTTCGTAAGTGCTGAACCACAAGATGGTTACGTAATCAACAAACACCCGCAGAGCGATCAAGGAGTACAAGGCCGCCACGGCCATAAAGAGGCTGTTGCGTCGCGCCGGGAGACCACGATGAAGGGCCACCAAAAGAGACAAGCCCACGCTACATACTATGAGGATGTTGATCCAACTGAAGTCCCCGATCGGCGTTCTGATTTGCAGTTGTTCCGGGCGAGTGATGAACCCAAGACCATTGACACCTATGAGTAGCGTCACCAACGGAAGAAGAGCGATGTGCCCCCGTTCTGTGAACCGACCCGAGTGAGGAAGTTGTCTATGGATCCCCCGCCCTACGAGAGTGGTTGTCGTCCGATGGACTTGTGGAGCCAACTCCAAGGGAGTCCCGGACCCAAACACATTGTGGGCTCGATAGCGGCTCTGCATTCCTCCACGGCCTCCTGTGCATGTCGCCCACTGGCGAGCACCTTCCGGTTCAAGAATTCCTCCCGCAGGCGGGCAGTCGGAGCTCTCGATGTACGGGTTCTCCCACGGACTCCTGGGTTCGATGTAGATTGTCCTGCACTCCTGTTCCTCGATCCACTCCCGCACTGCGTTGGCCATCAGCCCGAGGCCGTTGTCCACCCCCAGATGCTCCAGAGATCCACGGCTCACGAATAACCCGTCCAAGAACCTGGATCACCACTCGCGCCGGGTTCGAGAGGCTCGCGACTCTTCCCCAGCAGTCACCCCCAATGCACTGATGTCCACCGCTTGTTGGGCCACGAGTTTCCTCTACCTTCGGGTTCTCTTAGACTCCTTGAGCTTCTTCAGTTGCACTCAGTCCGTTCCCCGATGTTGCCCCCTCCAGTAGCTCGTCAAGTCTGGCACACCGCGCGTCCCGCAAGCCTCGGCAATCACCCGCCCGGCCTCGACCTCGCGCAGGATGCCCACCACCCACCCGCTTGTCGGTGTACCGCCTCCCCTTCACCAATTGGAGGCAGCCTGCCGCCCATCTTCCCGGCCCCCTCGCCTATCACGGCTCGCCTCTTGGGCTGCACGTCCCTTCTTGTGGCCAATCGGCCGGTTTCGTTGCGTCCCGCGGAGTTTTGGTATCGGTACCACGTGCCATCACCCGCCACTCGATCTAATCGCCGGCCCTGCTTAGCTCCATGCCCTTCGGCCGCCCTCGCCTGCATCACTTCCTTCCCTTCGGGATCGACAGAGCCTGGTTCTCAGCAGCCATTCGACTGAGAGGGCTAAGCCGGTGATGGCCAAGGTACGCAAACATCCCAACCGTGATTAACATCTCGCTTGCTACCAAAGCCACCGCCATTCCCAGCGCCTGCAGCGCAGGGGCGAGCACAACCGCAAGCAGAACGTTCATCAGCCCTGTACAAACGAGTATAGCCATGAATGCCCTGTCCCTACCAAAGGGAAGCATGATCTGGATGCCCAAGACTTTGTTCATCCCGACGAGGAGAGGTAGTCCCGCCAATACTCGCATGACCGCGATCGATGGATCATAGCCTGAACCAAGAATGAGCCTGACAATCATCGGCGCACCAACCAACAGAGCCAAGAGCGACGCGCCACCCAATCCAATCATCAGAAGCAGGATCCGACGTCCCCATAGTAGCGCGCGAAACCTCGAGTCCAAGGCCAATTTGCTGAACCTAGGATACGCCGCCACGTGAATGGGGCTACTGAGCCCTTCCACGGCCCTAACAACGCGCTCTGCGGCAGCATAGTATCCTACGACGGTAGTGTTCGTCATCAAGCCCAATATGAATGCATTCCCTGTAGTGTGTAGACTGATCGCCGCTGTTGAAAGAAAAAGCGCCCATCCTTCAACAAAGGCTTCCCGCATACCCGCGCGTGATGGGGCAACGAGCCGCAACTTGAAACGATGGAACGCCAGACCGACACCGACAAGGCCAGCTCCAAGGTACCCAAGGCTCGTAAGGCCTGCGTACAACAAGTAGTCCCCCGGCTGTCGAACCATCGCGAAAATGCCGACGACCACCAAGAGACGCGTGGCCAAGTTGATCGCCGATATGAAGACCATCTGCTCCATCCCTTGAAAGAGCCAGACTGGGAACATCGCACCACCAATGACTGCGCCATACTGAACCAGCAGCAGTGGCGCTACCTCGTTCAGTCTCGTGCTAGCTGCTACGAGCACCAGAAGCAAGGCGAACGCTACAAAGCAGATCAGGCCCTTTGCTGCCCATACATTGCACGCAGTCTCGCTTACGGCGTGACTATCTGCACGTAGAAGCGATATCTTGCGGGTGGCTGATAGAGCGAATCCGTAGTCCACAAGAACGGCAAAGAACGCAATCAAGCCTTGGCCGAAAGCCACCAATCCGAAGTGGTCAGGACCGAGCACTCGAACCAGATAGGGTACAGTAACCAGAGGAAGGATGTAGTTGGCAAACTGAATCACGTATAGCGAGACCACATTCTGCCCTAGCCCGCTGCGCAAAGAGGCGCGAGCGGTGGCTGCCAGCTCCTGCTTTAAGGTTCGAAGCCACTGACTCTTCAGCTTGTATGCTCCCTCGCTTCGTTGACCAAATCGACATCTGTGAAGGCAGCGCAACGAGTGACGACATCGGGACCAACTTCCTTGATACCGCGAACAGTCGCGGGGAGATCCGTGACGTCGAACTCCGGTAGATCTGCCACCACGACGTGCCACCCGATGCGGAGCGTCTCGACGAGCGCGGAACCCAGTTGACCTCGCCCACCGGTGATCAAGACCGTAGCCATGCCGTGTATTCCGTCCTTATGCAGCCCGCTAGGACTCGTCTACAACAGTAAGTCCTGCTTCGTCCGCCCCGATTGTTGAACTATAGCGACCGGGAGGCGACTGACACAATGCGAGGCCGCCCTTCGCTCGCGCCCGGATTGGCGATACTCAAGCTGAGACTTGACGCTGAACGGAAAGCGAGCAGTGTTCTGCAAAGGTCCGGGTTCCGTAGGTCGGTCATGAGCGTCAAAGGCTTGACGCCCATGACCGACTGGAGATTATCGGAGCATCACCTGTGCCATGATCGTGCCTTCGCCCTCGCCAAGGGGCTCCATCGCTTTCCCGACGACACACCCTACGGCGGCAGCGGGGTCGCCGCGCATGGCCACGCCAGGCGTTGAGGAGGCTACAAGAAGATCACCCACCTGGATTGGTCCATTCTCCGTTGTTACTCTCACGGGCACTCGTCCCGTAATGGCGAGAACGGGGCGACTGTCGTCCCAGTCGTCGGTCTCGGAATCGGTGCTGTTGCCGAGGATGACGCCGGGTGAAGTGGAAATGATCCCCGCGACCCTACGGCTGTAGGGATCAGAACTCTTGCGGAAGAACCCCGGATGCTCAGGATCGATCTCCACAACGTCGCCTGCCTCGACCCATTCACTGGTATTGATGCGTTCGGCCACGTCGGCGCTGCCGGTGTTGAAGCTCGCCGCGTAGACTGCGCCATCAGCGCGCACTTCGCCAGTGCTCTTGACGACAAAGACTCTGTTTGAGCTGTTGTAGGCGGCGATCAGGTCGCCAGTTGTCGCCTGCACTGTGAGCTTGGCAGGGATGTTCGTTGTCCCGATGCCGACATTGCCGGTCCCGCCATCTATCAGCATTCTCAACTCAGATGCTGTTCTGCCACCAGCGTAGAACTCGATGTCATATCCCGCTTGAAAGGCCGAAAACGCGAAGTTGCCCCCCCCAGCTTGCGCGACTGTCTTCCCTGCATATGCAGGGACGCTTGTGTACGTGTCCAAATACGAGCCGAAGAACATGTTGCTGTCTGGTGTGATGGCGTTGAACACCGCGTATCCGTTGCCCGATGTCCTGCCCGTCTGTAGTCTTATGTTCGGGTTCCACAACGGATCGTACACGGTGAGCGCATCTGCCGGTGACGTTGTGCCAATTCCCACTTGCTTGAACGCCCAGATTTCGCTTGAATGGTCCACAGTTCCGGCCTTCGGTTCTAGTTGAATCGAAGGGTCCTGCCATGCGGGCTGAATGTCATTGACCGAATCGGATGGAGGTATCGGTGCCGCCTGCAGTTGCACCTTGTCCCCCGGCAGCAGCGCGACCTTGCCGGTCTTGTCGAGGATGAGCGTCTCGCTCGCATCCCACGCTTGAGCGCGGTACAGGTAGTAGCCATTCGCCAGCCGCTCGCCCCACGTGTCGGTACGATCCCAGTCGACGAAGTCACTCGAGATCGCGCCGGAGTCCCAGAGTTCCTTCTCGGACAGGTCGTAGATCTGGATCTGTAGCGTGCCCGCACCCTGAACACCGAACCGGATGACGTCGGCGTACGTCTCTGCGGTCAGGGTAGCCTGCCCCGATCCGGCCAGAACAAGCAACGGCACGACGATGGCTGCTACCGCGAGCACCGCTCCGGCTAGGCCCCAGATGGCTCGCACTCTTCGCTTCCGCTCCATGTGCTACCTCCTTGGATGACGAACACACTCCCAAAATGCACTGCTTATCGTGTCAGAAGGATGCGGATGACCCCGTACGGGCCGTCCAGCGATTCTAGCGCCTTCCCCACCAGATGTGAACAGGCTCCCGCGCCATCCCATCGCATGACGTAGCCCGGGGTCGAGGATACTACGACCAGATCCCCGGCGAGGATGGGTCCATTCTCTTCACATGCCTTGACCGGAACGATGCCGACGAGCGCCAACAGTGCCTTCCCTGGCATCTCTGCTCCGCCCAACGACATCCCAGGAGTCGTCGACACCACGCCGGCCGTGAAGGCAGAGCATGGCCCGACGGCTCTGCAGTACTGGAGTGGATTGCTGGGGTCGATCGCCAGGACGTCGCCTGCCTCCACCAGCTCGCTTACCGTGACCCACTCCGCAACATCGGCCGAGCCCGTGAGGAAGGCGCTGCCGTAGAACGGTCCGTCGGCAAGGACGGTCCCGCCGGCTTCCACGCGGAACTGGGCCGGAGTCGGGGCGCGGCTGGTGTGTATCCAGAGCTCGTAGTCCTCGTCGATGGCGTAGGCGTTGTCATAAGGGATGACTTTCACGTAGTAGGTGCCAGCGTTGAGCTTCGATGGGCTTTCGTAGTAAGAGCCGGAGTTGTCGAGCCCCAGCATCGAGATGAGCCCATCGTCGTTCCACGCAAAGAAGGTGTTTGCCTGGGCGTTAGCGAGGGAATCGTAGAGATAGATCACCGTGTCGGACGCCCCCTCGGTGCACCATGCGTAGACCGTGAGGTAGCCCGGATAGGGAATAGTGAACATGTACCAGTCCGGAGTAGAGTCGTCGAAGTCCTCTTCCGGGGTCAGAAGTAGGACGTCCGGGTTACGCGTTCCCAAGTCGCGTGCAGTAGAGGGCGTGTTGTTCGGCTCCAGTCCATCGGGGTAGTCCGTCGCGAGCCACGCGTTCAAGAACTCGTCCCACGTGCCGTCGGCACAGAAGGCGAGGTTGGTGGCAGTGTAGTTGATGTGTGGGGCGCCCCAAAGGAGGTCGTGGTAGTCGGGCATGTAGATCGAGATACCACCCGCATCGGAGTAGCCCGAACTGTTGCTCACCGCGATCACCGCGTTCGCAATCTGCGTGCGCACCGCATTCGCCAGAGTCTCCGCCGTCGCGTCCGCGATGAAGATCGAGAGGTAGCGGCAGAAATCATCGAGGTCGAGGTACTCGTTCTCGGCGAAACAGAGCGAGAGGAGCTTCGCGTACATGATACGCTGGTACTCTGCGTTCGTCGCGAGGAGGGTCGTCAACCGGTCCGCCAGAGCGCTAACGGCGCTAGCTAGGGAGCCCACGCCGTAGATGTCGATGGCCGAGATCGTGTCCAGCCCTCCCGAGACGAAGCGCGACGACGCCCGCGTGCTGCCGAACGTTGTGGCGAGTTGAGCCGCCGTGGTTGTCGACGCGATTCCGGCCAGGATTTGATGATACGCCCAGCCAGCGTTCCACTCAGACTCCTCGGAGCCGACAATGTACTCTGCCGCGGAGGACTGACTTCGCACCTCGTAGGCGACCTCCAACATCTGCATTAGGCACGCGTCAAACCCGAGGATGTCGACCCAGTGAAGCGTGGAGGTGGCGATCGCCGTGGCCATGGCCTTGGTGTTGAGGAACGTCCCGCTCGTGTCGTCCCAGCAGATGCCGCGTTCCAGCGGGCTCTGACGGACGACCCGCTCGGCCTCGGGCTTCTTCGGGGGCGTGTCTTTCTGCGGCGTGAACGTCTGTTCCCAGATCGCGCCATTCTCGAGCGTCATGTTCACGGTCACCGGGGTCGCGGTGGACTTCGGTGCCCAGCCGCCGCCGTGATTCCACAAGATGAGCGCATAGCGGTCGGACTTGAAGTTGCGGAAGACCCAGTCCAGGAAGCCGGTCACGTTCGTCCCGCTCCCCATGTCGAGTTCCGTCCCGCTGGGGTTCCCTGTCGGATACCCGGCGGAGCAGTCGGCCGGATAGGTGAACGCCCAGCCTGAAGGGATATTCCAGTACGTCTCATCTTGGGTGTACTCTTCGAAGACGCCTTCGACGTCATTCGGTCTAATCCAAAGCAGCTTCGTATCGTTGAGCGTCTCGGCGTCGTACAGCACAACCACATTGACGTTGTTGCCGCTGGTGACCAGCGCCTTTTCCATCTCGTCGATGTCATCCAGCGCGGCGGCGGCGCCGAGGGAGTTGTCTGCCGCCATGTACACGGCGACGGTCCAGTTCTTGCCGCTCTTCTGGAGGACGATGTCGTCGACGTACGTTCCTTCGTACTCGAAGCTCTCGTCGCTCGCGAAATAGAACATCACGTAGACCTGGCGCTGTCCGCAGAGGTTCCCGAGGGTCAAGACGTTGGTGAGGTCGAAGCTGTACGGCTGCCACCCTCCTTGATTGCCGGACCACTCTGTGCCGTACCAGTAGATGCCATCGACGGACGCATACACGGCGAACTTGTCAAAGGTCCCTTCGGTGAGAGTCCAGTGCCAGAAGTTCAGATGTGCATCGAGGGCATCATGCAACGTGAAGGGCCCGTAGACCATGGCCCCGTTCATGTTGGCCGGGTAGGGCCCCGGCGGAGAGACATATTCCGTCCCGCCGTAGGCGCAGTACCCCGACCACGAGCCGCCGTGGACACGAGCGCCGCCGATCGAGGAGACGTCGTCCCAGTACGCATCGGTCGAACCCATAGTGTAGCAGGACCACTCTCCGGGGAACGCTCCCTCGAAGCCCTCTGTCTTGATGTTATCCCACGACGCCCCCCGCGAACGCACTTCGCGATCTCCTTCCACGCGACCGGCCCCCTCCTCTGGAGCGGGAGGTGCCTCCTTCACCGGGTCGCTGCCCCTCAGGTTGGCCGGCGCTGGGGACAGAGTCGAGATGTCGAGGACCATGCTGCTGTCGCGCACGATCGGCTCCAAGGACGGCGGCCCTTTCTCGGCCATCGTCACCCATGAGACTGCGCACAAGCCGATCCACGCCAAGGCGAATGCCACGAACGCCCGCCGCCCCGCCGACGTCGCGCTATCGCGCCTCCGAGCACTCTTCTCTCCCATCGCGCACCTCCCTCGTCCGCGCCCGCACGGGATCGGCAGCCAGTCCACTCCAGGGGCACGTTCAGCGAAGTTCCGCTGTCTCGTCTTCTCCTTCGCATCGGCGATCGCCGGACGTAGAGAATCGAGGAAGCTACCCTACTGCTGGGCGGCACTCTCTGTCAAGCTGCGT
>Ga0315273_10003084_pt1 | contig 20027 bp, 7 predicted proteins | sample YL17G02_0_MG_FD_205753 | JGI IMG/M metagenome (GOLD analysis project Ga0315273, IMG submission 205753) | Sediment microbial communities from Yellowstone Lake, YNP, Wyoming, USA - YL17G02_0 | ecosystem: Environmental > Aquatic > Freshwater > Lake > Sediment | place: USA: Wyoming | collected...
CGAACCTAAGTGCGCCCCTTGCAATGGCACCGGTAAGCACACTGAGTGGACTCCCGGCAAGGAGACCTGTGATGAGTGCTACGGAACGGGTAAAGAAGACAATGGTGATCGTGGCAGCGAACCAGAGGGTGACTGCTGGAAGTGTGAGGGTGAAGGACAGACAGACTGTGAAACCTGTGAAGGCGAAGGCAAATACACCTGTGGATCATGCGAAGGCAGTGGCGAACACGTATGCCAGCACTGCGATGAAGGATACGTTGATTGTTACGAGTGTGATGGACGCGGTACCTGCCAGTCCTGCGATGGTAGTGGTGGAGAAACTCACATTGGTGGTCCCAAGCACTACTACAAGCCTTACACTGAAGATGATGCAGCAAGCTTCGAGCGAGCGCCTGGCGGTGCCTATTCACTACGTGACTCCGACAATGTCCCCCATGTGAGCTTCCTCCATGAAGGAGAAGGTCATATCCACGACGTGCTAGGTCGTGAGAACAACGTGAAGCGACCGCTAAAGCCTGAGTACCAGAAGCGCGTCCTTCAGTACATGCAGGGTAAGCTTCCGGCTGACAAGGATGCGAAGTGCTCTGAGTGTAAAGGAACCAAGGTTCAGCACCAGCAGGACTACACGCCCTGTACCGATTGCGAAGGACGAGGTAGAGTTACATCCGATGAAGAGGGTGTCACACAGTGCAAGACTTGTAAGGGTGGCGGGAATGTCTGGAAGACCAATGAGGTCTCATGTGGAGTCTGTAAGGGGACCGGCGATCCTACAGTCAAGGTGGGCTGGGGGTACGGCGGACAGCGCAGCACCTACACGGGTAAAGACATCGACGACATCGTCGCTGGAACCAAGCCAAAGCCTGATGTGATGTTGGTAGCCAAGCACAAGACCAACCCCCAGGAGACTAGGGGCTTCAAGGATGCTGGCGAAGCATCTGACTTCATGGACCAGCGCGATTACATCAGGACGGGCTGCGGGGACTGTAACGGCTCCGGGAAAACGCTACACGACAATGGGGAGTCTGTGAATACCGGTTCTTGCAGGAACTGTAGTGGTCAGGGATACACCCTGGAGCCAGCCACCAAGAAAGAAACCCACGACCTTTATGCTATGCCCACCGACCAAGTCGGACATAGCCGTATCGAGTACGAACCTTCCTCTGAGTCCTGGAGGGTCAAGGATGGCAAGGGTGCAAAGATCAACTGGGATGGTGGAACTAAGATGAACTGGAACCAGCTTTTGCCCGCCTCCGGCTCCGGCGATGAACGCTCTGGCATCAACTTCCTGCCTCATGAGGAGCACAGGCGGATGCGTCAAGGGCAGCCGGATTACGTAAACCAGGTGGTTCCGAGAGTTGCTTCAGTGAAAGAGATTTGGAATGAGTGCTCGCTTGGGCACCACCACAACGCTAGGATGGTAGTCGATGCCAAGTCCTAACTGGAAGCCACCGGTGCTTGCACCGTACCTACGCCCCCACGAGGAGGCTCCTGAAGTACAGGCTGCCTTCAGTGACCCCGTAGACCATGAAGATAGTCCTACCGTCAAATCCAAGGTTGGCATAGACGATTTGGACCGCGAGGTCTACTACGATCCAGATTATGCGGCTGACAAGCTCCCGAACGCTCACCTAGCCATCACTGGGGAGAGTGGTTCGGGTAAGACGCAGGGCATGAAGAACATCATGGCTGATCTCAACGCTGCGGGAATCCCGGCGCTGGTGCTTGACTTCAAGGACGACTATTCCGACCCGGTATATGCCGAGAAGGAGAACTTCCGAGTCATCGACCCCACCAAGCAGCCTCTTCCCATCAACCCGTTGGCTCCGCCCGCTGACAGCAATGGCTATGTGAACCCCACGTTCCACGGCTATCAGCTAGGTGAAATCATCAGTCGTATCTATCGTCTCGGTGACATCCAGGGCTACAAGCTTCGTGAGGCTATCAAGGGTGTGTACGGTGACGCCGGTATCGACATGGCGAGCCACCGACCTGACCAGAACGTAGAGTGGCCCTCCTTCCAGAATGTCAAGGACAAGCTCGCGGGCGACAAGGACAACACCGAACTGATCGGACACATGAGTCCCATCTTCGACTTCGGGTTGTTCTCAGGAACCGACACCAATCTGGGTGGACTGGGTGGCTTCGCTACATCCAACACCGTCATCCGTCTAGCCCAACTACCGGGTAACGAAGTCAAGAACAACGTGGCTGAGTTCTTCCTGATGGCTCTGTACAACCACCTCATCCGTGAGGCACAGACCTCTCACCTCCACCAGATTCTGGTGCTGGATGAGGCGTGGAGATTGGTGCAGTCCCCGTTCCTAGAGCCCTTGATGAGGGAATCTAGGGCGTTCGGACTTGGAATCTTCGTGGCTACTCAGTTCCCCACCGACTTGCCTCAGACGGTTAGTGGTAACGCCGCCACCAAGCTGTTCTTCAGTCAATCAAGTCCATCACAGATCAACGAGATCGCACGCATCATCACAGGCAAGCCATATGGCACGCCTGAAGCCGACAGGGTACAGGGCGACATCCGCTCATTGAAGCCGCTCCACTGCGTGCTCGAAAACAAGCAGTACGAGCCGTATGTGGTCGTCGCGGCAGACCCCTATTTCGCAAGGACCGAGGAGCCGACTATGCGAGAGCTACCACAGCCTACGGCTGGTCGTAACTTCAACCAGTCCAAGGGCGAAAACTACAAGACACGTTACGCCCAGAGCATGGGTGACCCCGAGTACATCTGCCCCAGATGCCAATCACCTGTAGCTAATCCTGGTGAGACTTGTGCATCCTGCATGAATCTAGTGAACACCTTCGATGACACGCTGACTTCAGACTCAGACCAAGCTTCGATCCAACAGCGGATCGACAATGCTAGAGGCGGAGACAAGGTAGCTGCCATCGAGTTCCCGGAGTGTCGCAACTGCGGCAAGATGTCAGGGTTCAAGCCCTACGGTTTCGCCAGGGGATTCCTTGAGTGCAACAACTGTGGACATCTTGACACGACGGAGAATGTGGGAGATGATTACAACAACATGCTCCTACATCACGATATGGACCTGTCTTCGCTGCCCGAGACCTCTCACCCTCTAGGTGACGCCAACGCCAAGAAGCAGGCTGAGCTTCAGAACTTCCCGCCCGGTGAGGGTGAGGACGATGGCAACCCGTTCATGCCTTTCAGCATGTCCGAGTGGCAGATGGTCAAGGGACCGAAGCTGAAGCCCCGTGGCGGAGCCGTAGACGACGATACCCGCTTCTGTGAAGGGTGCGAGAAGCAGATCAACGAGGATGATTGGGATGAAACGTGCCCCGGTGGCGATTCCTACAGCGGTGGCAGTAGGCACTGGCAAGACCCTACACCGGTTGGCGGGACCCATCGTGGGATAGAGGGTTGCACCCACCTCCACTACTTCCCCAATGTGAAGCCCTCAAACTGCTCCTATTGCTCAGGCACTGAGTAACCCCCACAGCCCTGTAAAGGGCAGCCTGGGGCGTCCTAAGGTGTGAACTAGTTCGAATCACACCTATAGGGGAAACCACGTGGCCAAGGTATGGCACCTGACGGTATCTGATCCTGACGACTATGATCGCCGGGGCGGAGCAGCCGAGCATAGACACCAGTACTGGGATGAGGATGAGGCGAATGCTGCCCATCAGAGTGCCCAAGATGCTGGTTTCAACGCCAAACTCGAAGAGGCCGAATCCCTACATGCTCCGAAACTACCCGTCACTGCCTCTATCTGTGAAGATTGGTGTCCAGTATCCAATGAGCGATTCGCTAAATGGCTAGAAGAACCTAAGATCGCCCAAGATGGTGGCGGTGGAGATGGTGGAGGAGGTGGCGGTGATGGAGGTGGCGACGGAGGCGGAGCTTCTGCTGGTGATGCTGGTGGAGGAGACTCCGGTGGTCCTGCTGCTTCAGATTCTGCCCCGTCTGGAGCTTCCAACGCTACCAGCGCTCCGTCTCCTGGCAACTGCACCAACTGTGGTGGAGCTTGGAGTAACGCCGAGAGCGCATACCTAACCTGTGGCTCCTGCGGCTTCCGTGGTGGATACACCAACGAGTACTTCCATCACAAGCGCAAGAAGGATGTAGACCTCGACCCCTACTCTTCATATGAGAACACAGCCTCTAAGACGGCTGACCACGCCTATGACGATGATGATCCCACCTGCGCCGAAGGCGACGGGAAGAAGGCCATCGGTTCGTTCCTCGACCAGAAAGTCTGCGACGATCATCTTCGCTACTACCTGGCTGACGCCCCTAGTCAGCTAGCTAAAGCCCAAGAGGGCATCGAGACATCTTCCAGCGTTGAGCGCCTCAAGTACGAGAATCTCGCTCAGAAGATCAAGTCAGACGTGAAGACTGGACAGGAGCGCCTACAGCAACTAGACCTTCAGAACTCTGAGAGGGCTGCCTCTGTCAAGATTGCTGCTGACGAAGACTACGACATGGACCTCAACAAGGCTCATCACCCGTGGTGGTTCGATGAGGAAGGTAACCCCGGCTACTTCGATGAGCTACCTGACCAGAAGTGTCCTTATTGCGGAGTTCCACAGGAATCCCACCGGGGTCTTATCGACCATGCAGCACAGCATGACCGTCTCGATATAGACGTGAAGGGCAAGCCCATCGCTCGTGAGGATTACAACAGATGGATGGACCCATCCCAATGGGATGACAAGCCATTCGAACTCAAGGGATCACAGGAGAAGCATATGTACGCATGCGAAAGGTGTGGCGGGCAGGCCACCCACGAGGCGGTCGCTTCGACCGGCGCTCGCGGACTCCTGTGTTCCGACCACGCAAGAACGATGAAGGCGGCTTCGGCTGCTGCTAACTCAGGGATGCTTGTCTTCCCGATCACCAAAGAAGCGTTCGATCTCGCGACCTGCCCGTCGTGTGGTCACTACGCCGCCAACGAGACTGCTGCTGGATACTGCCTCGGCAGCCTTACTGCCTACTGCGATGATTTCTGCCTAGACAGCACTAAGACTCTGGAGGAGAAGAGAGTCCTGGCGCAGGTTATCGACCTCAGCGGCGAGGGTCCTGAGTGTGAATGTGGTCATCCCATCAATGGAGACCATGGACATGAGTCCAACGGTGACTGCTCTGCGAGCGACTGTCCGTGCCAGGTGAAGCGCCCCAGGGCTGCTTCCGTCAAAACTGCTAAGCACAATGTCGAAGTCGAACACGTAGGAGAAGACAGCTACGGTGTCGGCGGCTATGTAGCCAACTGCGATTGCGGATGGGGATCGAAGGGCTTTTATGACAACCGAGATGAAGCTGAGAACGACGGTCAGGGACACATCTCTGAAGTTGACCCCCTACGCCCCAAGAGTGCATCACTTCCTCAGTGGATCATCGACGCTGGTATGGCTATCCCCGAGGGAGTAGCCCAGGGAGATGCCGCATGTCCTAACTGCAAGGGCGCAGGATGCAACATGTGCCAGGGCGGACAGAGTCCTATGCAGCAGCAAGCCCCTAATGGTACTGCTCCATTGACCTATGCCAAAGTGGGTTCCGTGACTTGTCGTGAATGCGATGGTACCGGAATCTGCTCGTGTGGTGGAGAAGGTCGTGGATGTGCAGACTGTGACAACACCGGTGTATGCCGTCAGTGTGGTGGCTCTGGTGGAGAAGAGAATCCAAACGAAGAGTGGACCGACCTACGTGATCGTACCGCCGCATCTCCAGAAGGTAAGCAGGGCTGGAGCATCAAGCCTCTGAACACCATCGAGGACCAAAAGGATGAAGGTCAAAGGATGCAGCACGACCTTGGTTACGACGACAAGGTCGTTCCTTATGCCTTCTCTCTACGAAACGAAGACAAGTCTCACGTGACCTTCACTACCGATGAGGAGGGTAAGGTTACTCAAGCGGTTACTCGTAACAACGAGAAGCCCAAGGATAGCCACATGGAAATCATCAAGAACCTTATGCCCTACCTTGGTAGTAAGGAATCTCAGGTGACCTCCCTAGATGACCCCTACGCACCCAAGGGAGAGACCGAAACCCAGTTGAAGGGTGACTGCATCCGTTGTGGCAAGCAAGTCACCGCTGGTGACGCATCAGACTTCGGTGACGGTAAGTGGTCTTGCTCTAACTGCGCCCCTCTCGTAGCCCAGAACATGGATATCTACAAGAGCGCACATCGTGACGAACTCCTGGCTTACCTCTACGAAGAGGATGAGAACTGGGAGAAGACAGCCCAGAATCTAGGAAACTGCATGAAGTGCGGTGGCGGCGGTTCTAACGGAGACGGTACACCTTGTGGTGAATGCGGCGGAACCGGTAAGGAAGGTGGCGAGAGTCGTTGCCTAGCTTGCTCAGGATCAGGCACCACCCCTGGTAGCCCCGATAGCCCCTGCCTCGCTTGCAAGGGTACTGGTCGTTCTGACCTAGCAGCCCACCCTCACTCCAGCAGCAAGACTGCCATGCAGAACTGCCCAAGTTGTGGACAGATTTGGGGAGCTTGCATCCATACCAATGGTGAAGCACCCAAGCATGTCGATCCGGTTGACTACACCAAGCCCAAGAATGCTGGTCTAGCCGACCTATTCAACAAGGTTGTGGACACAGCCACGGATGTTCTACAGAAGTGCCCTGGGAACTGTGGATGTGAGTCGCAGGGTGCTTGCCAGTGTCAGAACTGCCCACAGGCTGCCCTCAATGCTCAGAAGTCTGGTGCCGTTGAGCCTCAAGAGGGGGTTCTCTTTGGAGACGATGGCTCCACCTACTACACAACCGATGGTGGCGCGAACTGGGACAAGATAGGAGCTAAAGAGGTCCATACTCCCGGTGAGCCGATGGAGCTAATGAAGGTCGTCCACAAGGACAAGGTAGCAAGCGAAGATGAGGCTTCCCAGAAGGTTGTGGACAGCCTTTCAGGTTCTGGATGGACCGATCTTGAAGTCAAGACGACAGGCAAGAATCCCCTAGGTCATTATGTGGTCAATCTAACAGGCTTCGGTCCAAAGAAGCCAGAGGTAGAAGCAGAGGACAAGATTGCTTCCACCGAGCATGACCAGGAAGAGGATGACGAGGATGACGACATCAAAATCTTCCGTCAGGATCATGGTCCAGGACAGGGCAACGACATGGTCCACTCTGAGATTCATCAGCAAGAGCACACGGGGTCTCTTGATTCCTACCTAGAGGACAAGTACGACACTTGGAAGAACCCGGGGAACAGGGTACGGGAAGAAGACGTGTACACGTGCAGTGCTTGCCAAGGTTCTGGACTCGCTCTAGGCGGAGATGACGACTGTCCGTCCTGCTCCGGCAAGGGTATCTTGCAGAAGATTGGTGCCCTAGACCTCGAACTGATGCTTGACCCATTCGAGGCATCAGATGAAGAACTGATGTTGGACCCATTCGAGGCTGCTCCTAAGAAGAAGACTGACCCTAAGTCTAAGAAGAAGGAACAGACCGAGAAAGAAAAGAAGGCCGAGCAGTTCCGTGAGAAGAACGAAGCGGTCGCAAACGAGGTTGAGAAAGTGGTGAACAAGGTGAATAGAACGATCAACTCCGCAATCAACCCGGCCTCCGGTCCTGATGGAACCAGCACCTCCGACTTGGTTGACAACGTACCTGACCTAGAGCCCCGTCCGACCGGTGAGCGCAACTTCATCACCGATCATAAGGGTGAGGTTGAGTCTCCCGGCAACGGAGATGGCGATGACTGTCGCTTCTGCGGTGAGCCGATGCAGGACCACGCTCAGTGGAACGTGACTATGCAGCCCGGCAAGACGGCCCAGTACGACAACGGGCGTACCGGCGACGACACGCGCTCCCTCGGAAAGGGCGACAACGTCTACGAGGACGACGAGTGCCAGGGGTGTGGCAAGTGGCTAAGTCCAGTAACCAAGGCTATGGACAGTATCCCCTACTGCACCAACTGCATCAGAGACGGCAAGTCTGCACACAAGGTGGCTAACAAGCCAGTGAGAGGTGAGCTTTGAGCCGCAGCGGAACACTCAAGGACAGTGTCGCAACAGCCGACACCGATCCGCATTACGGTACAGGACCAGTAGTCTACATCGGTGCTGGTAACCCCGGTGACACTCCCAACGAGGGGGTGTATGCCCTTCTGCGTTCTGCGAGCAATGCTGGACAGCTTCGAGACTCTACGCCAGACTGGATCAACCTCGAAAGGGATATCTCCATCACCGTTACCGTTGTGAACAGTATGAACCAGACCGTTACGGTTGAGGTTGAGGGATTCGCGAGTGGAGACCTTACCAACGATTTGGACTGGGACCTCCTAGACACTCTTACGGCGGTAGCAGATGGTGGTACTGATACGGGAACATACAATGTGGTGTCCCCCGTTGACTACTACAAGGTCAGGGCTCGCTACTCGTATGCGATAGCTCCATCGGCTGGTGTTTCTGCTAACGAGGAGCAGACCATCAACCTTGGTGATGTGGCTACTGCCAACGTAGTGTCTCAGGGTCAATACGTAGATTCCCCTCTTACTCCTGACGCATCGAACCTACCCCACCAGGACTTCAACAGTCTTCCCATCGGTCTACGCGGATCGGACATCGACGCCTATCGGAACAGCAATACCGCACTCACCAACTACTCCCATGATGAGCCGTTCGGCAATCCGGCGCGACCGAGCTTCACGCTTACCTACAATACTCATGAGACGGCAAGGGTCTACTACGATCTGAACATCGCTTCGGACATCCAGGCTGCCTTGGAGGGTCTTTCGGACTTCGTACCGGGAGATGTAACGGTTGCCAGGACTGGAGCAGCCACGTACACCGTTACCTTCGGTGGGGCTTACGCTGGTCTCAACGTGAGCTTCATCACCATCACCAATCCCTGGGGCTTCACGCCAACCGGCGTAACAGTTACCGACCAGGGTGGAGACACACTGAACATCACTTGGTCAACGGCATAAGGGGCGACCATGGACAGGTACGCCGTGAAGATGGTCCCGCCCAACGTGGCGAAGGACATCCGAGGTATCAACGGGGGCGGCAAGAAGCTCGACCACCCGTACTACAAGGTTGAGGAGCGCTCAGGCTCCGGTAAAGCCACGTGCCGTGACTGTGGGCAAGCCATCAAGGAGGGAGACCCTACTCTCTTCTTCCACTACGCGCCAGATGGCGACAATGAGTGGATCAGGGATCGTGGAACGATCCACCGTGATGAGTGCAATGGAGACAAAGCCACCAACGATTGGACCAAGTGCCCGAAGTGCCGTAAGCAGGTACAGCGTGCTGATTGGTCCAAGCACTGGAAGGACCACAAGGGCGACCGCCAGGTAGCGGCACGAGCACACGCCTCTGCAAGTAACGCCAACATCACTTGGACCGGTAGTTCTGCTTTCCTTTCGTCCGTCAACACCACCTCGGTTGCCAGTGGGAGCAGCATCTCTACCTACACGCTTACGTTCGATGCTGCTAGCCGCACACGTCAGCTAGGAATCCGGGATGCGGTATTGGCTAAGCTGCGCCCTGAGGACGTGCCCTCCTACCACGGAGAGCCCGCCTACAAGACGCCAGATGGTTGGAGCGTATCCCAGATCAAAACGATGGGTGACGCTAAGTACGAAGGTTCGATGCTGAACCACTGTCTAGCTAACGAGCAGGTTCATGGGATGATGCGTGACCACTATGGACTAGGGGAGGATGACAACTCTGGTGAGTTCTTCTTCCCACCGCCACCACCCGCAGCGGCATTCCATCAGTACTTCCCTGATGCTTCTGATGAGTTCAAGGAGCATATGGAATCGCGTGCGCACAGCCGCATCATGTCGCTGCGCGATCCAGATGGAATCCCTAAGTCCACATGGTGGGAGCCCAAGGACTCTGCGCCCGGCACCGAGATCAGAGAGGTCTCTGGGTTCAGCAACCAGCCCATCAAGGACAAGCATGCTCACCGTATCTTCCAGTACATGCGTAACGGTCTAGAGTCTGCGGGCAGGGATTCTGGCAAGTTCGAGCACGTTGGAGCATTGCCAGAGGGCATGGATGAGAACCAAGAAGATCAAGCTAGAGCGGCAGCAGGTTTCCGCTATGAACCCGTCTTGGACATGCATGTTCACGACCTCCCGAAGGAAGACGAACAGTTCCGGGGTCAACAGTACCCACACAAGCAAGTAACGGGTCACTGTGGACAGTGCAAGGAAGATCGTGAAGTCATAGCTCCAGTGGTCCCCATCGACCCCACCGACGTTCCGGTCCCGGGGAGCATCCCGAAGTCTCTTCGGGACCGGTTCATGGACCAGCTAACGCCTAGGGACAAAGAGATTGATCTCAAGGTTCCGAAGCTGAAGATGAAGCCGCCACTTCCGGGCGAGGGTGATATGCCGTTCCTTCATGAAGCGGGCTTCGGTGAGTGGGAGCGTGAGGTGACAGGCGTCCCGCTGTGTCCGACTTGCGGTGTAGGCGAGAAGGTTGGTGAGGCTGGCGGTGATGCTGAATGGGAGTGTGGAAACTGCGGAAGGCGGTTTAGTGGGGAAGACATCGACAAGACCGCCAGTGCCTACCCCAAGGACGAGGGTGAGATGCGCGAGCACATGCGCACCAATCACGCCATGGACGATGATGCCGACAAGTTCCCTGATGTAGCTCTAGGTGTCATCCACGACTCCGACCACAAGAGCGACAACTACGGTCACACTCACGAGGACCTGGATGCCATGGAGAGCCAGTTCAAGGACGACCCAGAGGTTCAACGTGGAACCGCTGAGATGAGGGGCAAGGAGCTTGGCGAGCAGCTATGGAACGGTGTCAAGGAGATCATGGGCTCGCCCGATGTCCACTGTCCCGAGTGTGGCACTCCTGGCGCTCACTCACTAGGTAAGGCCCGGGATGAGGACGGCTTCGACTACGAGAAGATGCAGTGCGCGGACTGCGGTAGGCATTTCGACAAGGATGAAGCTGGAAGCGGTCTGAACTTCATCCAGAACGAGCCTCAGCAATATCACGATGAGTGGCGCGGCAAGGACCGCACTGCTGAGTTCAAGGGCAACTGCTTTGGCTGTGGCAAGCGCACGTACGCCTTCACCGATGGTGAGAATGATCCCCGTGGACCATTGGGCGACCACGCGGCTAGCCCACTCCATGCATCTGACGCCTACAAGAAGGGCGCAGATGTGCCTCTGTGCTTCGGATGCGCTAACGACTACGATTCCTACAAGGAAGCATCCGACTACGGTGATCGCATCTGGGATCGTGACCCCGAGGCTGAGGCTGCCCGTGACAAGCAGCAAGCTGAGTGGGAGAGCCGCAAGCAGGGTTGGAAGCAAGCGGCTGATTCTTGGACGCCTATGTGGGCTCAACACCCGCGCTACTACGCAAACTACGGTGGATTCCACTGCTCTGAGCATGACATGTATCATCCCGAGAGCAAGATTGCGCTCTACGATGATGACCTAGTTGATGGTAAGCCGACCGAGGGAACGGCTTGGCATGAGCTAATCCGTAGCTGTTCTCCTGAAGGCGATGTAGACTTCCGTGGTTTCGAGAAGGCGGGACAGAAGCAGGCGGATACTAGTGCTGGTGAAGAGAATGAGGCACCTGAAGCCACTGTCAATCCTGCCCCTATGGGATACAAGCCGAGGGTGGACCCCAACGCTGACGAGGCTCGCAAGAAGGCTGAGGAGAAGTCACTCAACGACGAGGTTGGGAAGCTCCAGAAGAACCTCAAGACCATCGACCAGTTCGCCGGATCATGGAAGAGTGCTTCACAGGAAGGTGATGACTTCTCCGCATGGGAGCGGGAGCAGTCTCCTCGAATCGAAGATGACGACCAGGTAATCGACGCCGTATGTCCTGGGTGTGGTGATAGAGATGGCCATGGAACCAAGGAGGATTACCGCTGCAACTCTTGTGGTGAATACTCTGACCTGGGAGGAAGGCTGGCCCACCCTCAGAGAGCTTGGGCATCCATCGAGCACGTGGCGTCCAACCCGTTCGGGAAGGAACTGAAGAAGGTCAGGACCTACGCTGAGTCAGAGGGCTGGAAGGTCAACGAGACCAAGAAGGGCTGGCAGTTCCTCGCCCCCGCAGACAAGGTCCAGGAGGGCTTCAGCGGCATCGTTACTACACATGCAAGCCCATCGGATCATCGAGCATTCAAGAACTTCTTGGGCGACTTGAAGAACCACGGCGGTCTGATATGGCCTCCAGAGAGGGCTCGTCAGCGCGAGGAGAAGCAGCAAAAGGCTATGGAGCAGGAGCATAACCCCGCCGTCTGCCTCAAATCTCAGGGCATCGACCCTGAGGGGATGGACCCTGATGATGTGGTGCAACTCCACGACCTCGCGCACGAGGGTGACGAACGTGTGGCAGTATGAACTCACCAGACTACTCCAAGGGCGTAATGCTAGCGCTCTATCCGGACGCCGACAAAGCTAAGGAACTCGCCCTCGACAAAGAGGGTGCAGAGAAGGCTGAAACCCTCCATGTAACTCTCGCGTTCATCGGGGAACGTGGCGAGGATGGCGTACCCGATAAGGATTACTGGGCTGAGCTTCACGATGCGGCCAAGGAAGTTGCCAAGCGTCACCCTCCGCAGGATGCTGGCATCAACGGGTTGGGGCAGTTCCCTGAGGGAGACAACGGCACCCCCTACGTGGGTATCATCGGATCACACACGATCCACCCTCTTCAGCAGGACTTGGTGAACACGCTGAAGGGCAAGGGCGTAGAGGCGTCCGACAAGTTCCCCTTCGTCCCGCACATGACGTTCGCTTACCTACAGGACGGCGAGGAGTTCCCTAACCACCTCGACCGTCAGGACCTAACCTTCAATCACCTCGTCGTGAAGAACGGTGATGTGACACACAAGTTCGAGTTCGAAGGAACACCACCCCCGAAACAGGAGCCTAAGGAGGCCCGAAACGGTAGCGCAGGTTGGAGCAGCAAGTACGCTACGGATACTGACTATCCAGTTCGGGTCGAGATGATCTGTGGCTCGAATGAAGTTGACAAGGGACATCCCGGCTATTGGTCGGGAATGACTGATGAACACTGGGCTCATCCAGGACACGAGAGACTCCAAGAGGCTTGCAAGAAGCGTGGATTGGGTTCATTCGTAGAACCATCTAACCAGGGTGGGACTTGGTTCTCTGACGCCTACGCCTACGCACACGGTCACCAACTAGACGATCTGGATGCGGCCATCACTGAATCGGGACATCCGGCCGACGACATGACGGTCTATGGACCCATTTCTGACGAGCACTTTCAGAAGGCTAAGCAGGTTGCCGACAAGCATGGGATGGACTTCTACGATGAGCGTCCTAAGACTGCTCAGTTCCAGCCAGCGCCCACTGAGGGTCCGATGTCCGACATATCAGACGAGGAAGTCAACGAGCATCTGCGTACTCAGCACGGCATCCCAGAGTCAGAGACTGCTGACTCAGGGAAGACTCCACTTGAATGGCACGATGCCCTTCACTCTGAGAAGGGTGACATCGACCTGTTCCAGCCACACTGGCACTACCCCGGCACCTTCAGTGAACAGCACAAGCCCGACCATGAGTACGTCGGTCATATCGGTGAGATCGGATATTCCATCGCAGGATGCTCTTGCGGTTGGCAATCTAACGTGAGAAGTGAGCAGGCGACTAACAACGCATGGCAGCGCCACATCACGGTGTTGGATGAGGGAGCACGTCGCGAGAAGGCTGGAGAGCCTCACTACGTCCACCCAGCCCCGCACACCAAGCGCTGGGGTACAGCGGAGTTTGAGCCACAGCACCAGAAGTGGATGCATGGTGGATGCGGTGACTATGCCAGAGCCCTACACAAGCAGAATCCGCACTTGCAGTTCGGGATTCATGTGTTCGACAAGCCTGAGGAGGGTGAGGGCTGGGGAGATGTTGTTCATGTGTTCACTCATGACGATGACACTGCATACGATGCTACCGGAAGGCACCCGCTCCCCTACAAGTTCCACAACTTCCATGAGTGGTATGGGCTAGGAGAAGGCGATGTAGCAGGGATGCTCGACGCTGCTTACGATGACGATGACGCTCTTGAGCACTGGAATCAATGGCATGGGCGAGACAAGGGGTTCGACATCGCGAAGAAGGGTGCATGGATGGACCAGGTGTCTCGCCCCTACCAGGACGAAGCCATCGCAGACCCCAATGACTCCATCGAGCCCGTCATGCCACCTCTATATCAAGGCAACTACGGAGTGTGGCCAGACGACATGGTCGAAGAGAACTTGAGGACCACTCACCCAGTCGATGTTTTCAGCGGTCCCAAGACTGGCAAGACGGCTAACATGTACGTGCGGAAGTGGCCCGGTGAAACCTTCCATATCTGGCAGGAACACAAGGGAGATACCACTTCTGCATGTGGAGAGCCTCTACCTACTGAATCAGGACGTGAGTGGTGGATTGACAAACCAGACGAAGACGATGTATGTCACAAGTGTGAGAGTGTAGTCATGGAAGAAGGCATCGCTGATTCTCACCGCGAGCGTCAAGAGATGATCGACGAATCCAAGCGTGAGTACGCAGAGCGTCATCCAGAGCCGAAGGTGGCGGGGTGGAAGAAGTGAATGAGAAGCTGAAGGAACTCTTCGATGAGTTCGAGCAGCGTCATGGCATGCCCATGGACAAACCCTTCCTGGATAGCCTCAACTGGCTGCACAGTACGCAGCCGGATGTAGAGACCGGATATCCTGCCACCACCAAGAACCTACATCGCATCGACGCATGGCATCCCGAGCATGGACCCGTTGGTTCCATCGACTGGGACGACGATGACCACACGGTAGACATGATCTACGTGGACCCGAAGCATCGGCACAAGGGCGTAGCTTCTGAGTTGTGGAACCGAGCCAAGCGGATCGAGCCTGACCTAAAGCACTCTGAAGACCAGACGGGTGATGGAGCAGCATGGAACGAGTCACTACCCAAGAGCGCTCAGGTACAGCGCCACTGTGTCATATGCAAGAACATCTTCAGCGAGAGCGAAGGTGGAGAGGCTACCGGATTCTGTTCAGACTGCCGTGAGAAAGAAGGACTGGTGACTCACCACTCCTGGAGCGAGGACGCACAGGAGGGCCACTATGGGGCGAAGTACTACCACGCAGCACCTACGAAGTACCGTGAGGCTATCGAGTCCGAAGGACTACACCCGCGCTCACGTTCGTTGGAGTATGGACCAGGACAGTCTGGTGTCTTCCTGTACCCCGACGTGGATCAAGCACAGAGGTGGGCAGAGGCTCGTGGTGGTCGAGATGTATATGAGGTCGATGTTGACCATGAGCTAGACCCAGACATGGAGTTGTACGACTCCGGTGCCCGCGTGTCCCAGAAGCCAATCCCGCCCGAACGCATCCGTAGGCTTGGTTCCAAGAGTGAGAAGCGTGCCATCATGTCCATCGGTATCCCCGGATCGGGCAAGAGCACGCTCATGAAGCCTTACGCTGAGGCGTTGGGCGCTGCCTACGTCTCCTCCGACGAGACACGCGGAGAGGTCACTGGTGATCCCGGCGACGTGTCCCAGGACGCCATCGTCTGGCCGAAGGTCTACGAGAAGCTCCACAAGGCCCTCGACGAGAACGACACCGTCGTCTTCGACAGTACGGCTGCCAACTACGAGAAGCGTAGAGACATCATCCGTCACCTTCGTCAGAAGGCCGGAACGGTTGAGGGCATCCACTTCGACATCCCGGTTGATGAGGCACTCCGCAGGAACGAGACCAGAGACCGATTCGTTCCGCCCACTGTCATCGAGGCGATGCACAAGCAGCTTCAGGATAATCCTCCTGGAGATGAGTTCGATTCCATCCAGACTGTGATGTCGCCTCCTTCCAAATCAGGTGAATCTCCAGCAAATCTGGAATCTAGCGCCAGACTAGAAGCTAAGACAGCCTTCATGAGGTCACCAGAAGCCTCCTACGAGGAGTGCAGGCTTTGCCTGGGTACTGGGACCAATGGAGGACGTAGATGCGGCAGGTGTGCTGCTACAGGTTCTGAAGGTACCGTACCTTGCGACTCTTGTGGGGATTCACTGAGAGCATTCGAAACCTTCCAGAGAAAGACGGCAGAAAAGATCGTTCCCATCTGTTCTCGTTGTGCCCAACTTCAGACCGATGTCCTTGAGCGTTTGACCGAGGAGGCAAGACCAAAGGAGATGGGAGGTCAAGAAGGATTCTCCCGATCCATCCGTAACACCAAACCGTCTGATGGCTACATGGTCTCTGATGCCGGAAGTGAGAGAAGACATGACTTCGATGTCGAGCAACCACATCTGGCAGTCCCCCACCTGGAGGGGTTCATCAGACAGAACTCCGGACTGCTTACGCCCAAGGACAAGTACTTCGGCGGATGGCTTGACAGTGAGAACAAACTGTGCTTAGATGTGAGCGAAAACTATAGATGTGCCCACGGTCACGACGACCGTCTATGCGATGATAGGAAGAGAGCCTATATCGCTGGTATATCGAACCATCAGGAGATGATTTTCCACGTGAACGCTCCCGAAGACGACAAGTACCTGGACCCGCGCAAGAACGGGCTAGAGGATTTCCCCGAGTTGGAAGAGTTCGTGTCCAACTATGACCGTCAGCGCAAGTCTTCGGTCGAGGATGAGGTCGAGAAGCCCGACAAGCACTTCATCAGGATCGAGAAGGACAACGGCGATCTCGATGTCGATGCCATGGTCAAGTCCATGATGGACCATCTGTTCCCTGATAAGCCTAAGTCCTAAAGATTCCTCTCTTCCGGTGTGTTGTAGCGAGGTACCGGACTCATGTCAAGGGTAGAGAGAGTGTCGGTAAAGGTCGCATGACCCTAGCCCTGCTTTCTCTAATCTAGACAGACACAGAGAGGCAAAGGCAAGTGGCGGGCTACCAAAGCGTCATCAGTAACGACACTCTCACTCACAAGGCCCTTTCAGGGTCTCCTGAGACGCTATGCGGCAAACTCGTCGTTGACCATGTGCCTCCTTTCGAAGGACCTAGTGATACTCCCAACGCCCCTGCCAATCTCGCCGGAGAGCTACCTTGCGACATCTGCGAGACCCTTTCTGGTGGGGGTTCTTTCATAAAAGAGAACATCGCAAAAATCACCGAAGCTGGCCGAGCGTGCTCCCACTGTAAGGACGGATTTGACCAATCTGGCAATATGTGTCTGGAATGTGGGGGCACCGGCTGGCTTTCTGAAGGCGACAACTTCGAAGACTACTACTCTGATTTGACTGGGATCGACACCGATGATCTTAGAGGCACAAAAGTTGCGGCTGAAGACAAGTGCGAAAATGGCTGTGGACGTTCTATTGCCGGGACATCGGTCCAGGTTGGCAATGAGAACTGGTGCCTGAACTGCGCTTCTACTCCTGCTCCTGAGCAGTCTGATGAACTCAAAGCGGCGGGTGATTACTCTGAGGAGCAGAAGGTGGCTTGGAAGTCGATCGAGAAGGAAGCCACCAACTGGACCCGCGATGGAGCCCCTATCGAGGATGGCTTCACGGTTACTATCGACAAGGAACTAGCTGCACGCACGCCGTTCCTAGACTACACACGGGTAGCTGTCTCTGAGAAGAGGGAGTGTCCTGATTGCCACACGCAGCAGTGGGTCAGCAAGATCGCTGGATGTGACGCCTGCGGTGGACTCAAGTGCAACTCTTGCATGGAGAGCATCGGTATGGACACCTTCTTTGGAATGTGTAAGCTGTGTGCCTCCTCTGATTCTGATCTCGCCTACGAGACTGAGTATGAAGACCCCTACCAGGGCGGAAGCCTTTACCTCAACTACCTCATGAGCGAAGATGAGGGAGAAACCGACCCCCTCTTCCTGCCTAACGACTACGAGTGAGGTAAGGTAGGCTAATGCCTCGCCTCTATTCCAACGATCCAGAGCGTCAGTTCCGCAAACTGCGTGAATCTGGACGAGCCCGACTTCCCGTAGACCCAGTTCGCTCCGCTATGGACAGGCGAGAGCTACTTCGCCGTGGAACCACTGGCTCTCTTGAATCAGACGTAGCAGACTTCGAGTATCGCCGTTCCGAAGGACGCCAGCTACTAGATAGCGGCGGGTTCCGTGGAATGGACATGAAGAACCTCGCATCTGCTGGTCCCGAGGCTCTTGAAGCCATCAACCAGATGCACAAGCAGCGCACCGGTCAGGCTACTGGTATGGGGTCGGGTAACGCATCGGTTGCATGGCCCAAGCTTCGTGACCCCTTTGAGCAGTTCCGTGAGAAGGCTTGGTGGTTCCTCAAGGAAGGCGAGTTCTCTCAGTCCCTGAAGAAGATCAGGGAGTGGACGCGCCTGGTCTACATGACCCACCCGCTTATCCCTTCGCTCATCGACATCTACTCGCGGTTCCCACTCCTTGACATCGAGTTCAAGCATGCAGACCAGAAGCTCGCAGACTTCTACAACGAGTTGTTCCTGAATCAGCTTGACTACCAAGAGTTCCTGTTCGATATGGCCCGGGAGTACTGGACGGTTGGAGAGGCTTTCGCGCTAGGTTCTTGGCATGATGGGATCGGAGCTTGGGATGCAGACGAGCTTCTCAACCCCGATGATGTCATCGTCTCCAGAAACAGCGTGCTGCGTCAGTACCAGTACCACCTACGGGTTCCTGAGGGCATCAAGAAGCTCATCGAGACGCGCCAGCCGCGTGAAGAGTACGAGATGCTCGTACGGTTCTACCCCTACATCTTGCAGTGGGCTCAGCAGAACAGCGAAATCCCTGTCTCTGACGTGCTACTGAAGCAGTTGAAGTTCAAGGTCAACCCTTGGGAGCCGCACGGTGTGCCGATCCTCATGCGTGCCTTCAAGACCATGATGCTGGAGATGAGCCTGGAAGCCGCACAGGATGCTGTGGCTGACCGCCTCTACTCTCCGCTCATCCTAGCCAACCTGGGCATCGAGGATGTTGGCGACGGCGAAGGTCCGTGGATTCCTGAGCCCGAAGACATCGACATGCTTCGAGACGACCTGTCGATGGCTCTGATGTCTGACTTCCGCCTGATGGTCTACCATCACGGACTTACGATCCAGAGTGTGTTCGGTCGCGAGGTCATGCCTCGATTTGATATGGACTTCGAGCGCGTGGACATGAAGCTCATGCAGATTTTCGGCATCGGACCCGAGCTACTCCAGGGCGGCAAGTCTTCTGCGCCCTACGCATCCGGTGCATTGAACCGTGAACTCCTAACTCAGATGCTGACCACCTATCAGGTGGCAACCAAGAAGTTCCTCCGTGAGCGCATGGAGGTCGTGGCTGAGCGCCAGGGTCACTATGAGTACGAGAAGCGTGGAAGCCAGCGCTACCCCATCTTCGAGACCGTGCTCATGCAGGATGAACTGACCGGCGAGGAGTACGTCGAGGAGCGTCCGAAGCTCGCGATCCCTGAGGTCAACTTCCGTACGATGAACCTTCGTGATGAGACGGTCGAACGTCAGTTCCTCATCGAACTGAAGCAGTCTGGAGTTCCGGTCTCAGACCAGTCCTTCATGGTCAACATCCCCATCGAGTTCGACGAGGAAGTCAACAAGATTCAGCGCGAGAAGATGGACAAGGTTCTGGCGGAGCTTCACTACCAGAAGCGCCTGTTCACCGCCATCTTCATCAACCACCTACCGGTCCCGCCCGAGTACGCACAGGCGTACATGGAGTTCGTGGCTGGTATCCAGGGACTTGCCCTGATGATGGGTGGAACCGACATCACTTCTGGCTCTCCAACGCCGAACCTGTTCCCAGAGATTAGTCCTTCCGAGGGCGACATCCAGAACGCCATGATGGTGGCAGGAGAGGGAGATGGACAGTCTCGTAGTGCCGAATCAGACAGCGGTCGTGCTGGTGCCCCACGCCAAGCCTTCCGGATGTACGCCTCCCAGGAGGAGCGGGAAGAGTACATCCGGATAGGTGAATCTGCCTGGGTCGAAGCCCATGTTGCAGATGATGTTGACACGCCGAATAAAGAAGCATCAGTCGAATCGGATGCTAGTACTTCACAGTCGGACGAACTGCCAGTAACCTCTGGGTACGAATGGACGAGACCAGAGCCACCGACCGATGAGGAGATCG